>Ga0081535_101058_pt1 | contig 10872 bp, 8 predicted proteins | sample HotLakmasection3_FD_71020 | JGI IMG/M metagenome (GOLD analysis project Ga0081535, IMG submission 71020) | Hypersaline microbial mat communities from Hot Lake, Washington, USA - Section #3 (SPADES assembly) (version 2) | ecosystem: Environmental > Aquatic > Non-marine Saline and Alkaline >... | reverse complement strand
CCCCTGCGCCCCCGCCCCCCGCCCCCCCGCCCCCCCCCCCCCCCGCCCCACCCCTCCGAAGTCCCCCCGGAGCCCCCCGCCCAGCCCGAGCGTCTCCCGCCCCCGCTCGAGCCATGAGCGCGCGCTGGACGCGAGACGACTTCGCCCTCCCCGCCGACCGGCTCGCCCCCGCGCTCCTCGGCCAGCGCCTCGTCCACGTCGTCCGAGGCGCCCGCCGCGCCGGAATCATCGTCGAGACCGAGGCCTACCTCGGCCCGGACGACCTCGCCTCCCACGCCGCTGGCGGCCGCCGCACCGCCCGCACCGAGCCCATGTGGGGCGCGCCCGGCCTCGCCTACGTCTACCTCTCCTACGGGATTCATCGCTGCATGAACGTGGTGGGGGGGTCCACCCACAACGCCCACGCCGTCCTCCTCCGCGCCCTCGAGCCGGTCGAGGGCCTCCCCGCCATCCGCCGCGCCCGAACGCGGCCCGGCGCGAAGCGCCCGCTCAAGGATCGCGACCTCGCCTCCGGCCCCGGGAAGCTCTGCCAGGCCCTCGCCATCACCGAGCGTCTCACCGCCGCCGACCTCGCCGCCCACCACGCGCTCTTCATCGAACGCGCCGACCCGCCCGACCCCGCCGCCGTCACGCGCGCCCCACGCATCGGCCTCGGGCCCGCCGGCGACTGGACCCACGCGCCGCTCCGGTGGCTCATCAGGAACAACCCCTGCGTCAGCCGCCCCGCGCCCCGACCGCCCATCACACGCTGAATCCCTGAACCCGCGCCGCCGTTCAACTCGAATCCAACCGCGGCCCGATAGGCTTTCGCCATCGCTTCGGTCCCGCCTATCATCACGCGTCACGGAACTCGGGAGCTTCGCCAGTGACCATCGACTGGACCACCCTGCGGAACGACGTCGGGCCCTACCCGCCCGCCGCCTACGAGTTCGTCCAGGAGGGACTCCGCCACACCGTCGAGACCCTCCGCGACGCCGAGCCCGACCTCCCCGACGCCGGACGACACGTCTCCGGGCAGGAACTCTGCGTCGGGCTCCGCGACTACGCCCTCCGCGAGTACGGCGCCCTCGCCCGGACCGTCCTCCGCTCCTGGAACGTCCACCGCACCGAGGACTTCGGCCGCATCGTCTTCGGCCTCGTCGACGCCGGAATGCTCCGCAAGACCGACGAGGACTCCATCGAGGACTTCCAGGGCGTCTACGACTTCGACGAGGCCTTCACGCCCGTCAACATGGCGTAGCCGCGCACGCCCCGATACCTTCGCCCCCATGACGGACGCGACGGAACCTCCGGGCGCCTCAGGCGCCGCCCCACAGCCCAGGCGACGACTCGAGGATTGGCGACATCTCCACCTCTGGGAGATCCAGCCTATCCGAGACGTTCTCGTCGTCTTCGGCGTCCTCGCCCTCCTGTGGCTCGGCGACCTCCTCTCCGTCGTCACCGTCCCGCTCCTGCTCGCCCTCGCCCTCGCCTACCTCTTCGAGCCCGTCGTCCGCCGCATGACGCGCGTCCGGTGGATCTCCCGCGAGGGCGCCGCCGTCGCCATCATCGCCGCCGTCGTCCTCGCCGTGATGATCCCCGTCACGCTCGGGATCGGCGTCGCCATCGTGCAGGGCGTCACCTTCCTCGACTCCGTCGCCCGCAACGTCTCGCAGCTCCAGGTCGCCGTCGACGCCACCCTCGACGCCGACGCCGACCCCGAGCGCGCCGTCGAGTTCTACGAGGCCCTCCCCGAGAACTACCAGGGCATCCACGACTTCATCGTCCGCGCGGCCGATTCCTCCGACGCCGGCGACGCCTTCGGCTCCACCGTCCGCCGGCTCGAGGCCTGGATCGAGGCCAACTCACAGCTCATCGGGCAGCGCGCCCTTACCACCGGCGTCGGCGTCGTCTCCGCCGTCCTCGCCTTCTTCACGAGCCTCTCCCTCTTCGGCTTCGGCTCCTTCCTCACCCTGTTCTTCTTCTTCTTCCTCTCCACCGGCTACGCCAGGGTCCTGAAGTTCGGCGAGCGACTCCTCCCCGAGCGCAACAAGCCCATGATCCTCAGGCTCCTCAGGGAGATGGACCGCGTCATCGCCGCCTTCATCCGAGGGCGCCTCATCATCGCGATCATCCAGTCCGTTCTCTTCACCGCGGGCTTCTACGCCGCGGGCGTCCCCGCCGCGTTCATCCTCGGACCCTTCACCGGCTTCGTCTCGATCGTCCCCTACGCCGCCCTCGTCAGCCTGCCCATCGCCGTCGTCCTGCTCTTCATCGAGCCCAACGCCGGTTGGCAGGACGCCTGGTGGTGGACGCTCGCCGGGCCCGCCGTCGTCTACTTCCCCCTCCAGACGCTCGACGACTACGTCTGGACCCCGCTCATCCAGGGCAAGGAGACGAACATGGAGACCCCAACCATCCTCTTCGCCTCGATCGCCGGAGGCGTCCTCGCCGGCCCCTTCGGCCTCCTCCTGGGCATCCCCGTCGCCGCCTGCGTCAAGATCCTCCTCAACGAGCTCTTCTGGCCCCGCATCGAGAAATGGACTCGCGGCGAAGCCGAGGACCCGCTCCCCATCTCACGCGAGTAACGCGACTCAAGGAGTCATCGCGCCGTGGTGCGGCCCAGCCGCGCCACACGACCGACAGCCGGCGCCGGGCGCGGAGGCCCCACGTCTCCCGCGCGCTACTTCTTCTTCCGCTTCTTGAACTTCTGCTTCGGGCTCTGCGTCTTCGTCGAGCCCTTCATCCGCAGCCCGGCCGGCATCCCGCCCGCGAGCGCCGCCTGCTGGGCGCCGAGCATCTCCTTGGCCGCCTTCGCCTTGCCCATCATCCCCAGGCCCGCCATCTGCTTGGTCATCTTGCTGACGGCGGTGAACTGCTTCGTCAGCCGGCTCACGTCCTCGGGCTTGTGCGCCGAGCCCTTCGCGATCCGCTTCCGCCGCGAGATGTTGATCTTCGAGACGTCGCGGCGCTCCTCGAAGGTCATCGCGTTGATGAGCCCCTCCACGCGATCGAGCTGCTTCTCGTCGATGTCCGCGTCCTTGAGCGCCGAGCCCACGCCGGGGAGCAGCCCGAGCAGCTGCTTCATCGGGCCCATCCGCCGCATCGTCTTCATCTGCTTGAGGAAGTCCTCGAGCGTCAGCTCGCCCTTGGCCATCTTCTCGCTCAGGCGCTGCGCCTCTTCCTCGCTCACCTCTTCCTGCGCCTTCTCGACGAGCGACACCACGTCGCCCATGCCGAGAATCCGGGAGGCGATGCGGTCCGCATGGAACTCCTCGATCGCGTCGATCTTCTCGCCGACCCCGATGAACCGGATCGGGGCGCCCGTCACCCGCCGCACCGACAGCGCCGCCCCGCCTCGCGTGTCCGAGTCGAACTTGGTCAGGATCGCGCCCGTCACCTCGAGCCTCTCGTGGAACGCCCGGCTCGCCGCCACCGCGTCCTGCCCGACCATGGCGTCGACGACCAGGAAGATCTCGTCCGGGCTCGCCGCGCGCTTCACGCCCTCGAGCTCGCCCATCAGCGCGTCGTTGACGTGCAGCCGGCCCGCGGTGTCGAGGATGACGGTGTCGAAGCCCTCCTTCCGCGCCTTCTCCACGCCGCGCCGGCAGACCTCGACCGCCACGCCCACGGCCTCGCCGTACGCCGCGACCTTGTCCGCCTCGCCGTAGAACTCCACCCGCGCCCCGCCCGGCGCCTCGTCGCGAACCTGCTGCGCGACGGTCTCGAGCTGCTCGACCGCCGCCGGCCGCTGAAGGTCCGCCGCGACGAGCAGCGTCGACCGACCGCGCTTCTTCAGGAACGCCGCGAGCTTCCCGCACGTCGTCGTCTTCCCCGAACCCTGCAGCCCGCACATCATGATCACGGTGGGGGCCGGCGACGCCTGCGGCACCCCCGCGGGGACGCCCTCCGGCGGCTCCATCAGCTCCGTCAGCCGCTGGTTGACGATCCAGATGAACTCCTGCCCGGGCTTGACGGCCTTGGAGACCTCGTGCCCGATGGCGTCCTTGGTCACGCGCCCGCAGAACTCGTTGACGAGGTCGTACTGCACGTCCGCCTCGAGCAGGGCGGTCCGCACCTCCTCGACAGCCTCGCGGATGTTGGCCTCGGAGATGGTCGCCTGCCCCGAGAGCTTCCGCATCGCGCTCGAGAACCCTTCGCTGAGTCGGTCAAACATGGCGGGATTGTAGGGTCGAATCGCGCAGGCTTCCGGCGCGCGAAAAACCCCCCGCGTGATGATCGCGGGGGGCGTGGGGTGATCAACGAAGGGGGGCTCAGCGGCGCCGGCGAGCGGCCGCGAGGCCCGCGAAGCCGAGGAGCGCCGCGGCGCCCGGCGCGGGGATGAACCCCTCGCGCAGCTTGATCGTGATCTTCGCCGCCTCGGACGGGTTCGGGCTCGTGAACGTGCCGAAGCTGATGTCGCCCGTGAGGGAGAAGTCCCCGCCGAGCACGTTGTAGCCGTCGCCCAGGAAGAGGAACGTCTCGGCGAAGGTCGGGCCGCCGTCGGCCGCGGGCTGCGTGTCGATGTCGGGCCACATGCCGACGGTCTGCATCGCGTCGGTGTACGTCACGTCGGCGAGGCTCACCGAGCCGCGGGCGCCGTTGGTGAAGATCTGGATGATGTTGACGTCGCCGAAGCCCGTCACGCTCTGCGTGAGCGTCGAGAGCGTGCCGCCGGCGTCGTCCGTGATCGTCCAGCTCACCTCGCTCGTGGCGAGCGAGAACGACATCGCAAAGCCGAAGGTCCTGTTCTCCGCCTGCCCGGCGTTGAACACGTCGTCGGTCATGTCGCCGTTGTCCGGGAACGAGTCGAACTCGAGTCGCGAGTCCCAGTTGTTGTTGTCGACGCGCAGGCGCGACTCGACGCGGTTGTCGTTCGAGAACTGCAGCGTGTCGCCGGGGTCGCCGGCGGAGCTGTAGAACGTGGCGGCGGTCGCCGGGGCCGCGAGAGCGGCGGCGAGCCCGATCGCCGAAAGCGTACGGGTCATGACGTGTGTCTCCCTCACTCGAATCACGCGGCGACACGCCGCAAGATGATCATCCCTCCCGGGGCCGATCTTGCCCCCACAGGTTATCACCCAAGTCGGGGAGAGTGAAGCGCTGCGGCCGGCCGGCCGGCGGCGGGGCGCGGGGTCAATTCCACATAACATGTATTCTCGGTCCTTGGGTCTGGATCGGGCTTTCGGGGCGGCGAGGCGGGGTTTTGAGCGGGGCCCGGGTTGTGGCGGACCTTCCGGGAACATTTCGGGCGCCTTGTCGACTGTATACTGCATACAATCGGGGTCGCCCGGCCCGTGGCGGGCCTCGGGCGCCTGAACGGAGGCACGCCATGAAGATCGGGATGACGACGCTTGCCCTGACCGCTGCGCTGGCTCTGAGCGCGGGCGCTCCTGCGCCGGGCGGCTCGGGGCCTGATCACAAGGATCTCGTGTCGCCGTTCGGCGCCCAGGGGCAGCACCGCGACGGGGCGTCGCCGCGGATCTCGGGGCGCGACCACGCGGAGCACCTGAGGAGCCAGCGACCGACGAACGACGACCTGAAGCGCGCGATCCGGCACGAGCACCGGAAGGATCACGTGGACCACAAGGCGGCGCATCGGGATCACCTGATTCGCGAGAAGCACGGGCACGGGTCGTTCAACATCCGGATCGGGCATGACCGGCACGACCGCGTGAAGCGCCGGCTGTTCGATCACGATCGCTACCGCGACTGGCGGCATCGCGACCATCGGTACGACTGGCGCCACGGGCATCATCCCGCGGGGTGCGGGTGCTCGGTGTGCGTGAAGACGACGAAGATCGTGATCGCGCCGCAGCCGAGGGTCGTGGAGCGGCGGACGGTGATTCACCGGCCGGTGGTGGAGCGTGAGGTGGTGTACGCCCCGCGGGCGAGCGCGTGGAGCCTGCTGACCGACTGGCGCTTCGAGCGAGCGCTTGACGCGTTCGGCGATCGCGCCTCGCGCGACCGTCATTCGGGCGAGCACCGGGTGGGCTACGCGCTCGCGGCGTACGGGCTCGGCGAGACGGACCTTGCGGCGACGGCGTTCCGTCGGGCGATCGAGATCGATCCGTTCGTGATGACCGCGTTTGCGCCCTCCCACCGTCTCGAGCGGCTCGTGCGCGAGCTCGAGGATCGTCTTGATCGCGCCGTTCGGCACGACCCGTACGACACGGACACGGTGTTCGTGCTCGCGAGCGTGCGGACGCTCCTCGGCGAGGTTCGCGGGACGAGCGACCTCGAGCACAACCGGTACGCGATGCTGCGGGACTCGGATCGGGATCTGCTCAAGGGCGCTCTCGCGCCTTCGGCGGATGATCCGTACCGGGACTGATCGACCTGCGAGCGCAGCGCTCGACATCGAAGCCCTGTCGACGCCCGGCCGCTGCGTTGCGGCCGGCGGGGTGAATGCAACGTAACTCGGCGGGATGGTCCGGATCACCGTTCGGCACGGCGGACGTGGGCGCTGGGACGGCGGCTCGCGTCGGCGGCGTTCGCGTCAGTTGGCGGGCATGGCGCAGGAGCCGCCGTTCTTGAGGTGGTAGTCCTGGTGGTATTCCTCGGCCTTCCAGAACGTCGCCGGGTCGTTGATCTGGGTGACGATCCTGCGGCCCTTGAAGCGGTCGGTGGAGGCGAGCTCGGCGATCACCTCCTGTGCGATTCGCTTCTGCTCGTCGTTGTCCACGAAGATCGCGCTGCGGTACTGCGGGCCGACGTCGGGGCCCTGGCGGTTGAGCTGGGTGGGGTCGTGGATGCGGAAGAAGACGTGGAGCAGCTCGCGGTAGCTGATGCGCGCGGGGTCGAAGACGACCTTGACGCTCTCGGCGTGGCCGGTGTCGGTGAAGCAGACCTGGCGGTAGGTCGGGTCGGGGACGTGGCCGCCCTGGTAGCCGGAGACGGCGTCGAGGACGCCGGGCGTGTGCTGGAGGCGGTCCTCGATGCCCCAGAAGCACCCGCCAGCGAGGTAGGCGGTCTGCGTCTCCACGGGACGCGAGCGATCGGGGAGCTGCTGGCCTTCCTCGAAGAACTCGAGCGAGGCGGAGTTGAGGCAGTAGCGGAGGCCGGTGGGCCGGGGCCCGTCGTCGAAGACGTGACCGAGGTGCCCTGAGCAGCGGGCGCAGAGGATCTCGGTGCGCTGCATGCCGTACGCGTTGTCGGGCTTCTCGACGACGTGAGCGGGATCGACGGGCCTGAAGAAGCTGGGCCAGCCGGAGCCGGAGTCGAACTTGGCGTTCGACGCGAAGAGCGGGAGGCCGCAGAGGCGGCAGGCGTAGGTCCCCTGCTTCTTGTTGTCGAGGAGGTTCCCGCAGAAGGCGGGCTCGGTGCCTGCCTTGAGGAGGATGCGTCGCTCCTCGTCGGTCAGGTTCTCGGCGAGGCGGTTGATCTCGTCCCGGGGCAGCGGGGTGACGTCGTGCCCGGAGGCGGAGTAGACGGGGAGGTCGGCGGTGTTCACGGCGTGCTCCGTGGGCGCGGCGGCCTGCGTGGTTCTGGGCGAGGCGACGTGCCAGGCGATGACGGCGAGGAAGCCGGCGGCGAAGAGGGCGAGTCTCGGGAGGAACCGGGCGCGTCGCGGGGCGCTCGGGCTGGTCTGGTCGTGCATGGGCTGTTCTCCGGCGTCGGCCTCGGCGCGGGGTGCGGGATCGGACGGCTCTGGAGTGAGAGCACTTTAGGTCGGCGGGTTGTTCCGGTGGACGCTCGGGCGGGGATTCGCGGGCGGCGGGGTTGCGGAGTCGGTCGTCCGAGAACGGGCGTGGTGATCGGACCGGCGGGGCGGGCGCATGAAAAAAGCCGGCGAGCGGAGGGCTTGCCGGCCTTGGCGGGAGAGTCTCTCGCGTGGTTTGACGCGGGAGCGTTCGTCGGGTTCACGCCGCCGGGGATTCTTTCTTGAGCTTGAAGCGCTGGACGATGGCCTGCATCTCCTGAGCCTTCTGCGAGAGGTCGGAGCTGGCGACGGCGGCCTGATTGGCGCCTTCGGTGGCCTCTGAGGCGACGGCGCGGATGCCCTCGATGCTGCGGGAGATCTGGGTTGAGGCGGAGGACTGCTCGTCGGTGGCGGAGGCGACGTTCTGGATGAGGGTGGAGACTTCGCGGGCGGCCTCGACGATTCTGGAGAGGGCTTCGCCGGCCTTCTCGGCGGTCTCGACCCCCTGCTCGACCTGGCGGGCGCCGGTCTGCATGCGATCGACGGCCTGGGCGGTCTCGCCCTGGATCGCCTCGATGGACTGGGCGATCTCGTCGGTGGCCTTGGTGGTCCGGTCGGCGAGCTTTCGGACCTCGTCGGCGACGACGGCGAATCCTCGGCCGTGCTCGCCGGCGCGTGCGGCCTCGATGGCGGCGTTGAGGGCGAGGAGGTTGGTCTGGTCGGCGATGTCGTTGATGACCTCGATGATCTCGCCGATCTGCTCGCCCCGTCGTCCGAGTTCCTGGACGGCGCGGGCGGAGGCCTCGACGGCCTCGTTGATGGCCTGCATGCCGGCGATGGTCTCCTGGACGACTCGTCCGCCTGTTTCGGCGGCGTCGCCCGACTGGTCGGCGGATGCGGCGGCGCCGCGGGAGTTGTGGGCGACCTCGTTGACGGCGGCGGACATCTGCTCGATGGCGGCGGCGATCTCGGTGACCTGCCGGGTCTGGTTGTCCATTCCGCCGGCCATTTCCTCGGCGGAGGAGGCGATCTCCTCGCTCGCGGCGGCGACGCTCTCGGCGGAGCGGCGGACCTGGGTGAGGACGTCGGTGAGGGAGCGGGTCATGGCGTCGGCGGCGCGGGCGATCTCGCCGATCTCGTCCCTGGGCTTCAGGTTGAGCTTGTCGGCCTGGGTGAGGTCGCCGGCGGCGATGGCCTGGAGGACGGCGAGGACGGCGTTGATGGTGCTCATCAGGGCGCGGATGACGAGGATGGAGATGACGGCGCCGCCGAGGACGGCCAGGGCGCTGGCGATGACGATCTTGGTGGTGGAGGCCCTGTTCTCGGCGTCGACGGCGGCCTGGAGCGCGACGCTCTGCTCGTGAACGGAGTGGACGAGTTCGCCGCATTCGTGGGCGACGCGTGCGGCGAGAGCGGGGAGCTCGTCGCGGACGACCGTGGTGCGCTCGGTGAGGACGCGGGTGACGTCCTCGATCTCCTCGGCGTAGAAGTCGAAGGCGCCGGCGGCCTCGGCGACGGCTCGGTCGCGGTCCGGACGGTCGACGGCGGCGGCGAGCGAGTCGAGCTTTGTCTGAGCGATCTGGACCTCGCGAGCGGCGAGCTCGGCCTGGTCGGGCTCGGCGGTGCGGAGGAATCGCTGGGCGGCGGTGCGGGCGAGGGCGAAGTGCTCGAGGGCTTCGGCGGCGTAGAAGGCCTGCTGGAAGGCGTTCTCGGCGCTGAGGTCGGCGATGAGGGCTCCGAGGAGCTCGGTGGCGCGGTCGCCGGTGGGGATGAGGAGCTGGTCGACGACGACGCGCTGGCGGTCGACGGCGGCGACGGCGCGGGCGGCGAGCTGGTCGAGGGCCTCGACGTCGGTGAGGATGTCGGCGACGAGGGCGGCGTCGCCCTGGCCGGCGAGGCGGCGCTCGAGGGTCTCGGCGGCGTTTCGCGCGGTGGCGGCGCGGTCGGAGTAGTCGTCGAGGTGCTCGGCGGATTCCGATTCGATGAAGTTCTTCAGGGCGATCTGCGCGGCGAGGACTTCCTTCTGGAGGTCGTCGACGAGTGAGACGTTGTCGGCCATGTTGGAGACGGCGACGGTGGTCTCGGCGCCGCGGACCTTGCCGGAGACGGCGAGGGCGCTGACGAGCATGAGGAGCGCGGCCATGGAACCGATGGGGATGGCGAGCTTGGCGCCGATGGTGAGGCCGCGGACGGTGGTTCCGTCGGCCTGGCGGAGCCTGGCGAGGTGGAAGGCGAGCGCGAGGGTGAGGAGGATCACGGCGAGGAAGCCGATCCAGAAGACGGCGTCGATGATGGTGGGCTCGACCGTGGCGTTCGCGAGGGCGACCGGCGCGGGCTCGCCCGCGGCGGAGCCGAAGACGGGGCGGGCGATGGGGACGAGCTCGGGCTTCTTGAAGACGCCGGTCGCCGCGGCTGCGGGGGCTGCGGGCGTGGTCGCGGGAGCGCGCGTCGTCGCGGGCGGCGTGGCGGCGGGCGCCCCCCCTTCCGTGATGGGAGCCGCGACGGGGGCCGCGGCGAGGAGGTCGAGGGGCTTGTCCTCCGGGAGCCAGGCGACGGCGCCCGAGCCGACGTCGTAGACGGCGCCGAGGACCTTGATCGTCTCGCTCCGGGCGAGCTCGCGGGCGGCGGGGCTCGCGGCGAACAGCTCGGAGACGGCGCTCCAGACGCCGGTCGCGGGGTCGCCCGCGGCGTGGTCGCAGGCGGTGTGCCCGAGGACGACGACGACGGGCGTGTGGAGGTTGCGGAGGGCGTGGTCGATCGAGGCGACCTCGGCGGAGCCGGCGGTCGCCCCCGCGACGCGGACGGTGTAGAGATCCATGACGCCGGCGTCAAAGAGTCGCTCGACGGGGGCGCGCGAGTCGGCGCAGGCGAGGATCGTCGCGAAGACGTGCTCGGCCTGATCGTCGGCGGCGGCCTGGGAGAGCCTGGCGAAGCCGGTGTGCGGGTGGGCGGCGAGCCCGGTGCGGAAGCGGTCGTTGCCCTCGATGAGACGCGCGAGGGCCTCGTCCGGCGAGAGCTTCGCGGCGTAGGCGGCCTCGAGATCGTCCGGCACGGCGGGGCCCGCGGCGGCGGGCGGGGCGAGCAGCGTGAGGCCCGCGAGGAGGAGGAACGCGGGGGCGGCGGCGCGAAGGGCTGCACGAACCGTTCGGGTCATCATGGCTTCGCCTCTCTGGTTGTGCGACGGCGATCGATCGGGCCTGGCGGGCCCGTTGACCGGGGGGGTATCGGCGGCCTGCGCGGGGAGGGGGACCGCG
>Ga0081535_101055_pt1 | contig 10910 bp, 7 predicted proteins | sample HotLakmasection3_FD_71020 | JGI IMG/M metagenome (GOLD analysis project Ga0081535, IMG submission 71020) | Hypersaline microbial mat communities from Hot Lake, Washington, USA - Section #3 (SPADES assembly) (version 2) | ecosystem: Environmental > Aquatic > Non-marine Saline and Alkaline >... | reverse complement strand
TCGGGCCGCAGCATCGACGGTCGACCAACTCCTCGCATCTGCTCGCTGCCAAGCTCATGAAACAGCATGAAAACTTTTGAAACGGGCTCTGAGTCTCGCGTCGCCGCGGCCGAGGACGCCCGCCCGCCGCTCTTTTCGCTGCGCCCGAACGCTCCTGTTGTGCAGTTTTCCGTCCCGCGGTTCCGGCCCGGGTCGCCACGGGCTCGCGGCTGGGCTAAAGAAGGTGGGTCCGTCCGAGGTCGGATGGGCCTATCGACGGCTGACGACTGGCGGGCAAGGCGATGACGGGAGCGACGGGGGCAGGGGCGATGGTGCAGCGGGGCGAGCTTCGGGTGGCGGCCGAACTCGCGGCGTTTCTGGAGGACGAGGCGTTGCCGGGGACCGGGGTCGAGCCGCGGGCGTTCTGGCAGGGCTTCTCCGACCTCGTGCACGAGCTGGGGCCCGAGAACACCGCCCTGTTGCGGCGGCGCGACGAGTTGCAGCGGCAGATCGATGCTTGGCACATCGAGCACCGCAATCGGCCGCACGATCACGAGGCCTACAAGGCGTTCCTGGGGGAAATCGGCTACCTCGTGCCCGAGGGCGGTGACTTCGCGATCGACACGGCCGATGTCGACCCCGAGATCGCCACCGTGCCGGGGCCGCAGCTGGTCGTGCCGATCACCAACGCCCGCTATGCCCTGAATGCCGCGAACGCGCGCTGGGGCAGTCTCTATGACGGGCTCTACGGCACCGATGCGATGGGCAGCCCGCCGCCGCTCGGCGGCTACGACCGGGGCAGGGGGGCCCGGGTGGTGGCGCGTTCTCGGGTCTTTCTCGACGAAGCCTTTCCGCTGGCCGGCACCAGCCACGCCGACGCCCGGCGTTACCACGTGCGGCGCGAGGGGCTGTTGGTCGACGAGCTGCCGCTCCTCGAGCCCGGGAAGTTCATCGGCTATCGCGGCCATCCGCGGGCCCCGGATGCGGTCCTGCTGCGCAACAACGGGCTGCATGTCGAGCTCGTCTTCGACCGCACTCATCCGATCGGGGCCCGGGACCAGTGCGGCCTCGCCGACATCCGGCTCGAGAGTGCGGTCACCGCGATCATGGATTTCGAGGACTCCGTCGCCTGTGTCGACGCCGAGGACAAGGTGCTGGCCTATCGCAACTGGCTCGGGCTGATGCAGGGCGATCTCCGGGCGACGTTCGAGAAAGGCGGCCAGGAGGTGCAGCGCAGCCTCGCCTCGGACAAGGTCTTCTTCGCCCCGGACGGCCGGGAGATCCGGGTCAAGGGCCGGGCGCTGATGCTGGTCCGCAATGTCGGCCATCTGATGACCAACCCCGCCATTCACGACCGCGACGGCAACGAGGTCTTCGAAGGCTTGATGGATGCGATGATCACCGTGCTCATCGCCATGCACGACCTGAGGAAGACCGAAGGGTCGCGCAACTCGGTCACCGGCTCGGTCTACGTGGTCAAGCCGAAGATGCACGGGCCCGACGAGGTGGCGTTCGCCGACGCGACGCTCGGCCGGGTGGAGGCGGTGCTCGGCCTGCCGCGCTACACGGTCAAGCTCGGCATCATGGACGAGGAGCGCCGGACCAGCGTCAACCTCAAGGAGTGCATCCGGGCGGCGACCCACCGCTGTGCTTTCATCAACACCGGCTTTCTCGATCGCACCGGCGACGAGATCCACACCTCGATGGAGGCCGGCCCTTTCAGCCGCAAGGACTTCATCCGGCGCAAGGCCTGGATCACGGCCTACGAGAACCAGAACGTCGATATCGGTCTCGAATGCGGCCTCTCCGGCAAGGCGCAGATCGGCAAGGGCATGTGGGCGATGCCGGATCGCATGGCGGCGATGCTGGAGGCCAAGATCGAGCATCCGAAGGCCGGGGCCAACTGCGCCTGGGTGCCGAGCCCGACGGCGGCGACGCTGCACGCCCTGCACTACCACAAGATCGACGTCTTCGCCGTGCAGGCTGCCTTGAAGAAAGGCGGCCGGCGGGCCTATGTCGACGCCCTGCTCGACATTCCGACCGCGAGCTATCGCAAATGGACCCGGGAGCAGATCGTCCGCGAGGTGGAGAACAACGCGCAAGGGATTCTCGGCTACGTGGTGCGCTGGATCGACCAGGGTATCGGCTGCTCGAAGGTGCCGGACATCAACGATGTCGGGCTGATGGAGGATCGCGCCACCTGCCGCATTTCCGCCCAGCACATCGCCAACTGGCTGCATCACGGGGTGGTCGACCGCGACGAGGTGATGGCCATCATGCGCAAGATGGCGGCGGTGGTGGACCGGCAGAATGCCGGCGATCCCGCCTATCGGCCGATGGCCCCCGGCTTCGACGGCATCGCCTTCCGGGCCGCCTGCGATCTCGTCTTCCAGGGCACCGAACTCCCCTCCGGCTACACCGAACCCGTCCTCCACGCCCGTCGGCTGGAGCTGAAGGCGAAGGCTCCGACGTAACGGAGGGGCCAGGGGAGGTGCCACCTCCCCTGATCCTTTTCCTGTCGCTGCCGCAACGTCACGCGCGGCATCGGCGGACCGGCCCTCGGCAGCGCGTCTGCACCGGCTGCGGCGCCGCAGCCGCCGCGGAGAAAGAGCACAGCCGAGACCGGGCGATGGTCGGCATCAGAATACTATCCTATTTGCGCCCTTCGGTCAAGCACCGGTCGGGTTCACTCGGCAAATCGCGCGTCGAGCTGCCTTCCGGCTCGGCATCAGCGCCGTTCCGGCCCTGAAGTAAAAAAATCAACCATTTGATTCTGCATGATGTATTGATAGAACCTGCGACATCCTGTCAGCTCGGGTTCGTTCGCGGGATCCCGGGTTCGCTCGTCGAATTCTCGGGTTCAATCGTCTCGATAGGCCGCCATTCCTGGGTTCGATCGTCGTTCCACCGGGTTCGTTCGCAGGTTTTTCGCACCGAATGTGACGGTATATGAACCATAAGCGATCGTGATGGCGCATATAGCGGCGAAGATTATGACAAATGCGACTCTATACGACACATCGCTCGGGTTCATGGTTCATATAGCGGCGCATTTCTCGGGTTATGGCGCATCAGACGAACACCGGTTCGGCCGATCACGGTAGAAACAGGATTTATCATAAGCATTGCTTATGGGCAAATGTGACAAGATCAAGGTTTTTGAAGCGGGTTTTTCCTTGTTCCGGCGATTTTCCGCCAAAGAATTTTTGATTTTTACCCGCCGCATGGGATTTTGCGGCCAGCCAGCAGCCTTTCTATGAGTGCTGCGTCGGGAAAACAGAAAAAGTAAAGCAAGCAAGGGCGATGATTGCCCTTTACGACCGCCGCGACTGCCCTCCCGGGAGGATGGTCGGTTGGGTCTATGAGCGAGTTAGGAAAGAAAGCAAGTGCACGATGATCGTCCCCTTGGACCCCTGCGGTTTTTTGGCGGTGGTGATGGTGGGTGGGGGCGGAGAATTCTGGGTGATTTCAGTGGGTTGGGGGAGGTTCGGCGGGTGCGGGCGGAAAATGATCCGCAGCGCTCGAAAATGGGCCTGTTGTGCGGTCCAAGTTTCTTCAATTGGCGCCACGAGACGGCGAGTTAGGGAAAATGATCATGGCTTTTGCTTCCAACGGGCTTCGCGATGCGTTCGAGGGGCAGGGTGAGGCGGGGTTCGTTGCCTGGACCTATGCCACCTACGACACGCTCGAGCAGGTGCTGGCCCCCGGGCTAGTTCAGCAGCTTCAAGCGGTTTTCGCCGGGGGACCTGATTGATGTCGGCACACAGCCGCGCCCGGCCAACAGCCCCTGGGGGACCACGCATCTCGACCAGGAAATCCACCGGGCCCTGCTCATGGTCAAGGGTCGCGATGACAAGGGCCATCTGCATGTCCGGCTCGTCCAGGACTACGGCCGCCCAGACGATCCGGATGCGCCGCTTCTGCAACAGCGCCGCAGTCGGGGCCGGGCGAGCAAAAAATGTGAGGTGGCATGAGCGACACGTCGTTCGATCCCTTCACCCTGCCGAGTGCCTTCGATCCGCCCGACAGGTATTCCCTGGCGCCTACCGGCCAGTCGGCCTGCTCGAGGCATACCCTGGCGCCTACCGGCCAGTCGGCCTGCTCGACGCATGGCCGGCCGCCCCGCCGGCAGCGGGGGTTGGGCGGGACGGCGACGGCAGAGGCGGAGCGGCCACTGAACCCCCGGCTCGCCCATCTGCTGCCGGCGGTATTACCTCCTGCCACTGACGCGAGACCGAGCAGCGTGGCCAGTGACGGCGCGGACACATCGGCAAGGCTCGCGAAGCTGGAGGATGAGGTCGCCATCCTGACCGCCCGCCTGGACAATCTCCTGGCGATCATCGACCACAAGCTCGCCGATCACCAGGACCGACTGCTGCGCGCCGTCGCCAGCCTCGTGGCACAACGCCGCTGACGGCGAGGGAAGGCAAGGGGATGAAGCTCATCCCCTTGGCCCCCTGCGGTTTCTTGGCGGTGGTGCGGGCGGGATGGTCTGCTGTCGACACTCTCGCGTGCCTTTATCCGGGCGACTACTCGCGGCCGCCAACTGCGTAGTGGGATAAGAGCCCGTCCAAGGTCATATTTCCGGCAATGGCGTTGTGCGGGATCAGCGCGTAGATCCATGACTTTCCGCCATAGGTGCGGGCGTGATCGCTTGCGTGACGGCACCATCGGACGGCAGCGTCGCATTTCGCCAGCACATCGACGTCGGTCATCTGATTCGATGCCTTCGGTTCCAGCATCAGCATACGATCGCTGAGTTCGGCGACGAAATCGGGCTGATACTCTGGATTGTCGATACCCGACTTGTAGTAGATTTGGAATTGACCCTTGGCAGGCTTGAACCATTTGAGTGCTTCGCGTTCCAGGATTTCGGCTAGTTTGCGCTCGGCGTCGGAATCGAACTTCTGGACGGGGTAGAGGCAGCGCTTGAACCCGCCGAAAAGGTACTTGCCCATGTTGCTCTTGTCGGCGGGTGAGATTCGGAAATCGAGCGGTGGCTCATTGGCGGCTGCCGTGTAGGCGGTTTGGCGAAGGGCGGAGAACCCTCGGGTGACAACGACATCGTAGTCGACATCGGAATCCTGCCAGATGTGGTCCTGCATCTGGGCATGAACAAATTTCGCGATCTCTTTCTGATGAAGTTGGAGAACCTTGCGCGCGTCGTCTTTCGATAGATAGCTCTGAAGGTGCGCGGTGACCTGCTCGGCCAGGTCATAGAGGAGGTCCGCATGCTGGTCATATGCGATGTCGTCGAAGTCAATCAGGCCACTGACCACATAGTCCTCCAGACGTTGCTCATCGATTGATCCGCGCTGAAGGCCGATGATGTCAACCTGATCGGTGCGCAAGTGCCTAGCCCATAATTCATCTTCAGGTGCTAGATATTTTAATGAAGATAGCGCTAGCGGAAACGGCTTGAAGCCGGATTTGACCTCACCCTTGGGCACCACGAGGATGCGTGGAATGTCGATGGTTTGCTGGACCACCATCTCGGTGGTTCGCTTCACCACTGCCGCAATGTCCGGAGGCGTGGCGATACCTTCGAACTCGATCTGCGCCGGCCGATACTCGTTCCGTACGGCTTCTAGGATCTCGGCTTGGATATCCGCATTCTGTAGCCGACCTGCGCTCGGCAGCCTTCCCGGCTGCGTCTCGTATTGCCGAATTACCGCGTAGGTCAGCTGCGCAATTTTTTGCTCTTCGGGTGTGAAGGCAAGGTCGGCGTCGCCCGGCGTGGCTTGCTGCGTGCTCGACGTCGGGTAGTTCGGCCGAATGCCCAGGGCCGTCTCCAGCTTGGGCTGTGACACAACGGTCGCCTTCGCGCCCTCGAGCTGATCTGAGGTGAGCACGACCTGCTGGAGCCTGATCATCGAATTCGGGTTGTTCGCCTCCTCGACAATCTCCTGGAAACGATCATGCGCGACGATGTTCAGGCGATCGACGGCGATGACGCCTGTTCGCTTGCCGTAGGGTAGGCGCAGACCGCGGCCGATCGACTGCTCGATGAGGGTGCGGGCGTTGGCGGCACGCAATGGAACGATCGTGTAGAGGTTGGTGACGTCCCAGCCTTCCTTGAGCATATTGACGTGGATGACGATCTCGGTCGGCTCCTCGTTTTGCTCCACCTTCAACAATCGCTCGACCATCTCGTCCTCCTCGGCACCGGTCTTGCTCGAGTCGACCTGAATGACCTTGGAGGCATAATGCCCCTCGAAAAACTCCTCCGACTGGATCAGTTGCATGAGCTGGGCCGCATGGGTGGTGTCGCGGGCAATGACCAGGATGAAGGGCTTGACGATGCGGTTGTCGGTTTGCCGGGCATAAGTCTCCAGCTCGACCTTGATGCCTTCGTGCAGCCGGACGCCATCCTCCAGCTTCAGACGCTCGATCGCCTCGGCAGACATGCCGGCCGGGTTGAAATCCTTCCTGGTAACGACGGCCGGCTCCTTGACGAAGCCGTCGACCATGGCGCGACCTAGTGGATAATCGAAAATGACGTTCTTGAAGAAAACGGGGCCGCGGTTTGTTTCGACGAAGGGCGTTGCGGTCAGCTCCAGGCCGAGCACTGGGGCCAGCTCGTTGATCGCGCGGATGCCGGCCGAGGCACGGTAGCGATGCGACTCGTCCATGATCAGGACAAGGTCCTTCAGGCCAGCCAGATAGTCGAAATAGCTCTCACCGATCTCCTCGCGGAAGCTGCGGATGCGTGGGGATCGGCCACCGCGCACCTCCGAATTGATCTTGGAGATGTTGAAAATGTTGATGGTCGTCGGAAACAGTTGGCCACCGCTGGCGATCTGGCGCTCGTAGGTCTCGCCGGTGGTGATGACCGGGGGAGCCACGGCGAACTCGGAGATGCCCTTGAGCACGTATTTTGCCGTGTTGGGCGTGAAGTCGGTGATGAGCTTGCGGTAGATGGTCAGGTTCGGAGCGAGGACGAAGAAGTTGTTCAGCCCGTGCGCCAAATGCAGGTAGCTGATGAAGGCACCCATCAGCCGGGTCTTGCCGACGCCGGTAGCGAGCGCGAAGCAGACGCTCGGGAACTCGCGCTCGAAGTCGGTCACTGTCGGAAATTCCTCTCGCACCGCCTCGATGGCTGGCGCAAGGTTGGTGCCCTTGACGGGTGGCACCAGCTCCGTGACGCGGTCGAGTATCTCCAGCGATCGGCGCTGCGGCGGGCGAAGGCTGAGGCGGCCGGCGATGGCGTTCACATGGCGATTCATGAACCTTCCTCGTCGGCGACGGCGAACAAATCCGACTGTCCGATCCGCCTTTTGGTCTGCGGTGCCTCGCGCTCCTCGTTCGGCGGGGCGACGGGGAGGTTCTCGACGTTCAGGCTGTAGTCGTCGTGGCCCCATTCGCAGCGATTGCGAACGTGGTTCGGGATCTTCTTGACGGTCAAGTTCGGCCAGCGATCCGCCTTGCCGCGAAAGGCGGAGCAGAGCACGAGCAGCGTGCGCTCCGGCCCGACCTCCTCGCTCAGCTGGTCGAGCTGCTCGACGCTCAGGGTCTGGGTGGTGACGTAGATGAAATCCTGCTCGGTCGAGTGGCCCTGCTGCCAGTAGACGGCATCGCTCGGCGCGTAAGTGAAACCTTCGAGCTTGCACACGGCCTCGGCCAGCATAGCGGCGTTGTAGGCCTTACTGATGACCTCGCGGCCCCATTTGTCCGTCTCAAGCAAGGACGGCGCCAGCCTGAAGTAGCGAAAGCCGCCACCTCCCTGCCAGCCGACGGCCTCGGTGACACCGCCCTTGTCCTCACCGTCGATGACCTTCCTCAGCCGCGGGATAATGTGGGTATGGCAATGCTCGCCCAGCTCGATCATGATCCAGCGACGACCCATTTTGTGCGCGACGGCGCCGGTCGTTCCAGAACCTGCGAAAGAGTCGAGGACCAAGTCTCCCGGGGCGCTCCCTATATCGATCACGCGCGCTAATAGTTTCTCTGGTTTTGGAGTCGGAAAAGGGTCACTCTTGATGAGGGCCACTGCTTCACGCTTCGCGTCTTGTGTGTGTCCAACTTCCTCGTATGTCCATATTGTCTGTGGGACTGTGCCAGGTCGACGAAGTTCACAAAGGTATTTTTTGAGTCGAGGGGTGCTATTTTTTCCATTCTTGCCCCAATAAATACGCCCTTCTTCGACATGACGAGCGTGCGCAGATTTGTCAAAACCCCAAACTCTTGTTTTACTTGGCCAAATTGCTTCGCCTGTATTCGGATTAATTATTTCATAATAAAGATTTGGTCGCTCTTCCGCCGTCTTAGAACAAGTATAATTATCGCTCATCCAAGGTCCGCGTGGATCTTGATCTGGATTTTTATAGAGCTTATCTTGCTGCGCAGTTCTAGGTAAAGGACGAGGTCTCCAAATTATTTTGTTTTTCGCATATACAATGAGATGATCGTGGTTTTCACTAAGCCACAAAGCATCGTTCGATGGCGCATATCGCTTTTGCCAAATCGCGTTAGCTACGAAGTTACTTCGGCCAAAAATCTCATCGCAAATAATCTTAAGGTAATGAGACTCATTGTCATCAACAGTTACCCAAAGAGATCCGTCTTCTGATAGAATTCGCCGGAGAATTTCAATGCGATCTCTCATCAAACCAAGCCAGATTGAATGCTCAAGTCCGTCGTCATAGTGTTTAAATGCACTTCCGGTGTTGTAAGGTGGGTCGGCAAAGATGCACTTAACCTTGCCAGCGAATTCTTGCTCAAGAGCCTTGAGCGCAAGTAAGTTATCGCCAAAGATCAGTCGGTTATCGAAGATATCATTCTCACCGACTCGATGCGCCGCGTGATAGGACTTCTCGGAATCTTCGAGCAGGATGCGCGGCTCCAGCCGCGGACGGTTCTCCTTGCCCACCCACGTGAGTTCGAGTTTCAGCTTTTTGGTCATTCGCGTCCTTCACCACGCCGCTCTCCGGCCGTGTCCTGAGCTTTCCAGATTTCCGCTTTCAGTGCCGCGAAGAGCTTCTGACAGTCGCCTTGCGTTTTGAAGACCGACTGAAAATCTCGCGGAGCGGTGAGCACCTGCTGCCCGCCCGGCGCGGCGTCATAGGTGGCGAGGCCCTTGGCGATCGCTTGAGCAAGGAGCTTTTCGGCATAGTTGGAAACCGCCGAGGAAATTGTAGCTTGCTCAGCGTTCGTTAGGGCAAGATCTTCGCCGGCCTCCGGCTTGATCCGGTTAAAGATCGCTGCAAGCACGACCCATCGAGCGTATGTATAAAATGCCCTCGTCGCGCCGGTGCTGGCCTTGGCGCCATCCGTCATGCCCTTCAGGGCGATGCGTTGCGTTTGTACCGCGCGCCAAACAGTCCGCGCTGAAAGGTTCGCCGGGAAAACGCGCTCGTGGCGGCTGCGCACGAGTTCGGTGGCCGGAAATACCATTTCCAAGGACCGGAGCGAATCCCTGTTAGCGGCCACTCGGGTCACGAGGTCGCAGTCCTGCGCGTTATGGAGGCAAGCGCAGGCGGTCAGCGCTTCCTCGATCGTGAAGTTGGTCTCGTCTGGCTCCGGCGTGTCGTCGTCGAGCCGGTAGTGATACGTGATCCGGTGCGGCTTGAGCGTAAGCCGCATCTGTTCGTGCAGAGGATAGGCCGCGACGAAGTCCTTCAGGCCGACCTGGTTCTGAAAATTGGCGGCTCGTGAAATGCATTCGGCGAAAGCGCGATCGTCATCGCATCGTTCGAGCGAAATGATCTTGATGAAGGCATATCCCTTCGGTTCCGCCCCATCCACTATCGGACCAACGCATTGCCCGATTGATCCGAGCGTCTGCGCTCCGTTGATAACGGCAAGGCCTCTTGCCGTAACCCGCTTTCGCTTCGAGTCCGTCCGATCAAGAGGATAGATCTCAAGTCGATTGCAAAAAGCGGTCAATCCATTATTAAGGTAATGAAAGATTCTGGCATCTTCTGTTAGTGTCTTTTGAATGTCATTGTTGACATCAGTCCGCCCCTTGAACCCTCGAATATTGCAGCGAATCAGTCGTTCCCCATACTCTTCATGCAAGACTTTGAGGTGTTCCAGAGCCACTAGTCCGTATATGGTCTCGTAAGGACGCGATGAATGGCCTGGCCAAAGGATTTCCAGTTCCACCGAATCGATTCTCGGCGGATCGTCGCCGCCTGTCAGCCAGTCGTTCAGCGTCGTCAAGTTGACCGAAAGGAACTGAAAATACTCGTCCTCCTGGTCCCTATTCACTCGATCCTTCAAGGTCTCAAATAATCTTTTGCGGTCTTCGGAGATGAGCGCAATGCCTGAATAGCAGAGAACAGCCCTGACCTGTATGTCGTGATTGCGAAAAAACGCCTCGATTCGTGGGCGAATCGCTCTCCATTGAGCGTTGTCCGCAAATGCGTCAAATCGCCCTTCCAAGAGGTTCTCAACACCAGTCCTGAATTTCGCGACCTCGCCCAGTTCGGGCTGATTCAGACCTGAGTGAACATATTTCGATTGGAGCAACCAAAGGACGTTGGTTGCTGGCGAGAAATAGATTCCATCAATCCCGCCATCGCCACCGCCGTCGACAATTGCGTCCGCGGCTTCCTCGCACGGTGCGCCGCCGAGTTTGTGTATGGCATAGGCGGCAAGCGCACGGCTGAGAAAATCACGCTCATTCTGCTCGTCGTTCCCGCTGGTTCTCGGCGGCACGAGGCCATCGAAGAGCTCATGCAGTTTCTGCGGCAGCGCCAGAATTTCGAGCGGACGATCCGGCATCAGCGCAGTTTCCAACGGATCGTGAACAGGTGGTTCATCTCGACCGTCTGCTCCAGCTTGCCTTCGATCTCCTCGATCAGCTTCTGGCGCTGGCGGTCGATCTCGTCCTGGGCGTCGAAGAGCGAGCGCCGCTTCTGGTTACGCAGCGCCTCGAGCGATTTGACCTGCTTCTGGCCGGCGAGCTTCTGCTCCCGCGTCAGGGGCGC
>Ga0081535_101050_pt1 | contig 10935 bp, 8 predicted proteins | sample HotLakmasection3_FD_71020 | JGI IMG/M metagenome (GOLD analysis project Ga0081535, IMG submission 71020) | Hypersaline microbial mat communities from Hot Lake, Washington, USA - Section #3 (SPADES assembly) (version 2) | ecosystem: Environmental > Aquatic > Non-marine Saline and Alkaline >... | reverse complement strand
GTGCGGAAAGAGCCACCACGCTCGCTTTCTTGCCCCTCCCGCCCGGCCCACCCTGACCGAGCAGGTCGGCCACAAGGTTCGCGCAACCGATGTGCTGAACGCGAGCCCATCGCGCGGGTCAGCGGGGAGCACCGGCTGCGACCTCGCTGATCGTGCTGGGCCTGCGCTCGTCCGCTCTATCGCGATCGTTGCGCCAAAGCATGGCTACTGAGATGAGGGTAAGGGCCAGCGGCGACACGATGGCAGTGTAGAAGAACATGAACAAGAAGGACATCACTATCACGGCGGAACCACCTATGCCTACGGCGGAGGAGTCCTTTCTGTAGCGCCAAAGGGAATAGGCGAAGAACGAGACGTAGAAAGCCGCGCCAACAGGCCCTTGTGAAATCAGGACAAGCCAGATCTGACCTGTGCTGCCCAGAACGCGGTTACCACACTGCGGGCAATCAGGCGTCCGGCCGATGGTGAGACTGCGCTCGCTGCCGATCGTCTTCCTGGTGCTGCCGTAGCCGAGTACAGGTGACGACATGGCGACATCGAAGGACTGCGAGGCAAGTGAGCCCCGCACGTCGTTGCTGTGTGGGTTTTCGATGCGTGCGGATAATACGCTCGACAGCGGCGTGAAGGCCAGCACTGGAACAGCCATGAGAGTCGCCAGTAGTCCAGCCACCACGACCTTCCATCGACCATTTGCAGTTAGTCGTAATGCCGTGTAAGCGGCTGCCAGAACAATTCCCGCCCAGACTCCTCGATTGAGCGAGTACACGAGTGGAATCAACGAAGCAAGCAGGACGAACGGTACGAGCCGACGCTGCCGAGACGTTCCGAAGACCCACCACGCTATCACGAACCAGACAAGCAGAATGGCCAGATTGTTGCCCCACAGGTTGGTGTAATCGAAGGGCGCGCTCGGTCTAGGATTCGAGTTTCCAATTATGTCTTGTACCTGAGCAAAAGATGGAGTGAGTACACCAGCCACGAAGTCATTGTCGGCGAGAGCCGCAGGCAGCAAATACTTCATGGGTGAGCTGAACGAGATATTGGGCAGCAGGAGTCCGAGGAAACCACCTACGACGGTGCTGATGAATAGGATCGCAAGCCAGCGCGCGATCCTAAGTGTTGATACGAGGTCGCGAGGTAGGTTCCCTACGTACAAGAAGATAACAGTTATGGCGACATAGTTGGCCAATCGCATTCCGAATGCGATGAATCGGCCGAACCCCTCTGGCGGGAGAGTGTCAGGCGCGGTCGCGTTGAGCATCACCCCGCTGGCTACCACCCAGATCAGCAACAGCATCCAGGCGGAGAAGCCTGGTGGCAGCCTCGTCCACCCGTATCTCCACATCTGCCAGGCCATCGGAATCGAGAGGATCACGAAGATGAACGGGCCAAGCCCCAGAACCCACCAGACCGGGTAGAGAACTAGGAGGGCTGCGAGAGGCCAGCCTACCGGTAGGCTTATCGCTCTCGCCGGCGAGGGCAGCAAGGGAGGACTGTGCGCGGCCACGATCCTCCCTGTAGCGATACGGTGTCGGCGGGCCAGAGGCAGCATTGGCCGCTTGTAGTCTAGATGCCATTTGACGAAGCAGGATCGCGAGTCGATCAGGAAGGGCACGGGATGCGCCCATCTGACAGGCGGCAGTGGGCCCGCTCGTGCTCTGCAGAAGACGGATCGCATGCGACCATGCCTCTAGCCCCTAGCCCGATCTGGTGAACCTTGCCGATGACCGTCCATGAACCGAGAGTCGCCTTCATCGGAGGGATCGGTCGTAGTGGATCAACCCTTCTTGAGATGCTCCTCGCATCGAGCGGTGAGGTTGTAGCACTAGGGGAGACAGTCCACCTGTGGGAGCGAGGGGTCCTGAAGGATGAGCGGTGTAGTTGCGGCGAACCATTTAGTCGCTGCCCGTTCTGGTCGATGGTCGGGGATGTGGCCTTCGGCGGCTGGAGCCGCTCGCTCGCGGATGAGGTGCTGCGGCTGAAGCACCAGGTGGATCGGACTCGTTACGTCCCCTTGACGCTGAATGCGGCCCCCGAATCAAGGCGCGGGTGCGCGGTCGAGCGCTACGCGAAGTTCTACGTGGACATCTATCGAGCTGTCCAAGAGGAGGTCGGTGGCGCATGGGTGCTCGATTCGAGCAAGCATGTGTCGTTGGCGGCCGCCCTGGCAGTGGCTGGCGGGGCAGATCTTCAGATCTTGCACGTTGTTCGCGATCCGCGCGCCGTGGCCTACTCGTGGAGTCAGACTATCGGGCGTCCGGAAGCTGGCCACCGCGCTGTCATGGCCAAGGCGCATCCTGCAAGAATTGCCGCCCGCTGGACAACGCAGAACGCCCTCTTCTCCCTCGTCCGTCGGAGGGCCCCGGTCTATCGGGTGCGGTATGAAGACTTCGCAGTGAACCCTGCGGACGTCCTGACCCGGTTGCGGCGCCTCCTTGATCTGCCCGAGGTAGTTGACGTCACGACTTCCGGGGATTCATGGGCGCGATTTGAGATGCACAGCGTCTCCGGCAATCCGATGCGGTTCGCCGCTGGTCCCATCACCGTCACGATTGACAACGCCTGGAGGTCTGGGCTCAGTACCAGGGACCGGTACGTCGTGCAGGCTCTCACCGCACCCCTGGTACATGCCTACAGAGCGAAGGATGACTCTTGAACCTCCCGGCTGTGACTGTCGTGATTCCGACGAGAGACCGACCGGAGTTGCTCCGAGAAGCAGTCGATTCGGTGCTCAGACAGACGTACGACGGGAACATTCAGACCATCGTTGTGCACGACGGTAGTGGAGCAGTACCCGACGTCGAGGGCAGCGGTGCGGCTCGGCGAGTTGAAGTCATCAGAAACTCTCGAAGCGAAGGCCTCGCGGGTGCTCGGAACACCGGAATCTTGGCGGCTGATACCCCGTTGGTGGCGTTCTGTGATGATGACGATGCCTGGCTGCCTAACAAGTTGGTCAAGCAGGTGGCGGCCCTCGAAGCACAACCCCGGTCAGTCGTGATCTCCTGCGGAATACGCGTCAGGAACGCTGCGGCGGGAACCTCGACGGACCGAGTCACGGAGTCTCCGTCGGTATCATTTCGGCAGCTCCTGCGCGACCGTTACGCCGAATTGCATTCCTCCACTCTGCTGCTGAGGACGCAAGAACTGCGCGGAAGAGTTGGCCTCGTCGACGAGAGTGTGCCAGGCAGTTTCGGCGAGGACTATGATCTGCTTCTCCGGGCAGCACGCATAGCTCCGATCCTTGTCGTTCAGGAGGTCCTCACGGAGGTTCGCTGGCATGGTGCTTCGTTCTTCTTTGAACGCTGGCGAATGATGCTCGAGGCTTTGACCTGGCTTCTGGAGCGCTACCCGGAGTTCGAGTCGGAACCGGTCGGCTTCGCACGGGTCGCAGGGCAGGTTGCGGTGGCCGCAGCGGCCTCGGGCGAGCGACAGGAGTCGCTGCGTTGGGCTGGTCGAGCGTTCCGGCACAACCCCCGGGAACCGCGAGTTGGCCTTGCCCTCGCTGTAGCCTCTCGCCTCGTCACGGCCGAGCAGGTGATGGCCTGGCTCAACGCTCGCGGGCGAGGCATTTGAGGAATCAAGTCAGCCTGCCAGGCCGCTGACCACCTCTCGCCAAGCCTTGATGCTTGGCTCATCCAGGAGTCGGTAGTCCGACCCTGGACCGTCTGAGGCATCCCAGTAGAGTACGAATTCAGCTCCCAACTCCTCAGCCGTCTCGGCGAAGTCCTTCAGCCATGCCGCGCGACCGTTTCCCTTGTCGCCGTTCATCAACTTGCTGCCGAATTCGCCAAGACCGAATGGCTTACCAAGCTCGTTGCTGAGCTTAGCAATACGATCGAGGATTCTTTCAGGGTCAATATAACCGTCCCAGAATGGTGGGTTATAGGCATCGAAAGCGATCGTGTCAATCCATTGGTTGCCCGGGTAGTAGTCGCGCCAGTCACGCCCGGACCGAGGATCCAGCGTCCAATCCATTAGTATGAGCGTCGCCTTCAACTGCGAGTTGTTTGCTTCATCGGCGAAGCCGCTGATCCGCTGCCACGCGCTCCTGTACTGGGACGCGGTGAAGGAGGAGCGCTCTATGTCGTCTTCGGGTTCATGGTGCAAAGACCACCAGATCGGTCGGTCCGTCGGTGCGTCAGCAAACCATTGGCGTAGACGTGAGTCGTGGCGGCCAGTAAGGACTTCCTGCATCGGCAACTTAAACGAGACGACGACGGGACGGTCGGCGTATCCAGCGTTTCCCGGCCAGGCGGAAGGAGCTCCGGGGTAGAAGACACGGACGGCGCCCATTCGGCCGAAGTTGGCATCCGACGCCGCTAGGCCTTCCCTGAAGTTCTGGCCGACGTGGTAGATGGTCGCACCAAAGAGCGTGCCACGCCCGCTGCTCTGTTCCACTGTGTCCTTCGAATCCGCATTCCAGGACAACCGGAGTAGTGGCGGCTGTGCTGACTCGGACGTGTGGAAGTGGTAGCCGACCCGCTCGGAATTCGGCGGAGGAATGGCGAACGCGATGGCCTGTCCGGCAGCGGCGGTCACAGAGGTCACGTCCAGCGCGACTATAGACCGGCTCGCAGATGCCGATGCGACACGTTCACCGTAGTCGATCGCAGTCCGGTGCGTCATGGCCTCCGTCCAGTCGGTCGCCGCGATGTGCAGATCGATCGATTCCCTGTTGCTCCACGCTGTCGCCATCTCGAGGGTGGCACTCTGCAGGGCCGCTCCTTCGGGGACGTCCGAAAGATCGAACCGGAGCCACGCTGTGGAGTTGATCCGAGGATAGGCAGACGACTCTGCCCGGGGGTGATCGCCCCGGTCCCAGTCGGGTGCTTCCGGGAAGGTGTACGTGTCGTCAGTGGGAGTCAGCGCCACGGTGTGGTTGTTGGCGGCGGCCGGCGGGACGAACCCCAAGGGGAGCATCAGTACTGCCACGGCGGCTACCAGGAGACGGCCTCGCATCGACTTCCACCTTTCGGCTGATTGACAGCGTCCTGCGCGTAGGCCGTTACGATCACGGGTCGGTAACGGGAATGCAAGGTCTGAACGATGCCAAAGCACCAGAAGCCGATACTGGGGCATTGCGGCCCGGGCCCATCGTCCCGCTGGGCGGCGACACGTCGCTTCTCCGGTGAAGCCGGCCGAGCGCTTCAAATTGACCCGACTTGGGCCAGATTGGTGAGCACTTCGGGGCGGTCTGATCTGGTCGAGGGCGGTGCGTAGGTCCTCGGGTGGGGCTCCTGGGCGGTCAGGATGTGGTTGCCGACACGGAACTGGACGGTGCGGAGCGGCGGGCACTGCGGACGAAGCGCTTGATCGACCGGCCGGTGGCGTCCCCGAGGTAGTGGGTGATGGCGAGGGCGGCGAACACGATGGTCAGGTGGGCCCTCGATCTGAATCGCGCCGTGATGTAGATCGGTTATGCGGCTCTTCGCAATCGAGGGTGTAGGACGCGTCGGTGGGTGGGTAGGGGGTCGAGGTCTTCCGATAATGGGAGTTCTCACGCTGCCCAGCAGGAAGATCTCGACGTGCTTGACGCCACCTTCGCCTGTCCTGATCTGACCACGTTCTGCCGCCCGTACGAGCTCGGGCGCGAGGTCACGGGTAGCGGCTCGAGCCGGACCGGGCGTGCTGGCTGCCGGCTGGTCGAGCCGGACCAGTGGTGTCGCCAATGCGGCTGCCAGGGGGCCCCTCAAGACAGCGTGGTGCGGCGGCTGGCGCACGAGCCGTGGGGGTGGCGCTCGACGACGCTGGAGGTCACGGTGCGCCGCTACCGATACAGCGAGGTGCGGGCACGTGTGGCGCCAGGACATGAGCCAGGCCGCTGGTCCGCGGGCCAAGCTGTCCCGGCGTACGTGGCGGCACACCCGGCGAGGGGACAAATACGTCACGGTGATCAGCGACCTCACCCGATCCGCGACGGCACCGGCCAGGCTGCTGGACATGGTCGAGGGCCGCTCCAAGAAGGCGCTCCAGGCCTGGCTGGCCGAGCGGGAGGCGTCCTGGCGTGCCGGGCTGGAAGTTGACGCCATGGATGTATTGCCCGGGTTCAAGACCGCTGCTGCCGAGGGACTGCCCGACGCCGTACCGGTCATGGACCCCTTCCACGTGGTCCGCGTGCGCCATGAGGCGCTGTGTGTGCGGATGGGGGTGAGAGACCTCCATCGCCTGGTCGTCGCAGCGGCCGGGTTGAAGTTGAGGGCAGTCTGAGCCGGGAGGTGCTGGTGAGGTTGGGAAGCAGCCCTGACAAAGCCGGGACGAGTTCAGTACTGCCAGATGGGGTCGGGTCCGGCGAACGAGGCGGGAAGGTGTAACGAGAGTGACCCTGTGGATGAACCTGCATCCCGGCCCAGACCCGCCAGATTCGAGCCGGTTCCACGATTACGCACTGAACGCCGACCGGGCGAGCGGGGGCGGCGCGTGCCGGGACGGTGATCCATGCCGGTCCGGCAGGCTGTGAGTAAGGCCTGCGGCGTACTCGCAGCGATGCTGCCGGAGCAGAGCTGGGCACCGACCCCGCCGACCGTCACACAGTGAACATGGAACCCTGCCGTGCCTGCCCTCCCTGGCAAGTCTCCAGCAGGTCGGCGGCAGGGCCACCGTCGCCCGTCGGGCGCGGCAGGGGGCGGAGCCGCCGTAGTCGTCCGAGGATGGGAAAGCCGTCTGCATGGCGAAGGACGGCAGCGAGATCGCAACGCCGGTCGTGCAAGGCGCCTTCCCGCTTCGCGGGGACCCGGCGCGGTGACACGAGCGTCTGCCTTGCCCGGGCTAAACCGTTCGGTCGATGAACAGGGGCCGAATTCGGGTTAGCCTGCTGAGTAAGCGGCGATCAACAGCCGTGGCATCGGGACGAGGTTTGGGAGCCAGCAGCGGCGGGAAGAACGAGGATGACGGACGCATCGCTCTCGTGGAGGTTCATGGTGCTGGCGAAGATCGCGCCAAGACGTGACATCGCAACCGTCGGTCCCGCGCTGGACGGACACAAGTCGCAGCAGGGACCGGTGCTGATGGTCTGCTCCAGTGGCGGCCACCTGGCTCAACTGGTTGCCCTCCGTAACTGGTGGCAGACCTACGACACAGTGTGGGTGACCTTCGACAGCGTGGATGCACGGTCGCTGCTCGATGACCACGTGTTCGTCCCCGCCTACGCGCCTACTACTCGCAACGTCGGCAACCTGCTGCGCAACGCTTGGCTGTCGGTGCGAGTGCTGCGTCAGTGGCGTCCCAGCGTCGTGATGTCCACGGGTGCCGGTGTTGCCCTGCCGTTCTTTGTCGCGGCGTGGATCATGCGCATTCCTTCGGTCTATCTGGAGGTCGTGGATCGCATGGACGGGCCTACCCTCACTGGCCGGTTGGTACGGCCGTTCGCGACGCGGATGGTCGTCCAGTGGCCCGAGCAGCAGCAGTTCTATCCCGGATCGGTGTTGACGGGACCAGTGTTGTGACTGACCCGATGCGCGTCGCGGTGTTCGTGGGCACAGACCACCACCCGTTCGATCGACTGGTATCCACGATTGACTCGTGGGTCGACACCGTCGGTGTCGAAACCGAGGTCATGATTCAGCACGGCACGTCCGCACCCCCTGCTCATGCATATGGCAGGCCTCTCGTCGGACATGACGACGTCATGCGGCTGATGCAGGAGGCCGACGTGGTGGCCTGCCACGGAGGTCCCGCAACGATCGCCGATGCGCGCAAGACCGGCCATCGACCGTTGGTGATGCCTCGCGATCCTAAACGCGGCGAGCACGTCGACAGTCACCAGATGCTGTTTGCGACGCGACTGGCCCGGGCGGGCCTAATCGAGCTCGCGCAGGATGAAGAAGCGCTCCTGGCCTCACTGAACGCTGCCCTGCGCGACTCACGACGCACCACTCGGCACGTCCACTCTTTGCCTGAGGTACCGCTCGGGGGTCAGGAGATCCAGGCGAACGTCGCCAAGATAGGCAGACTGGCGGACGCACTCCTCGACTCAGCGCCCCCTCGCCGCCAGGCCGTGCTGTCTGCACTGGGGTTTCTTCGAGAGCCCTCGAACGCATAGCGTCGCCACTGGATCCCTGGCCCGCTCAGCGCACCAGTTCAGAGAGCCCCGCAGATCCGAGGCCGTGTGAGACGCACCCGACAGCCCGGTGTAGCGGGCCAGCAACGCGGCTCCCGAGGACAGCATCTCGCGGGCGAACGCCGACACCAGCGAAGGTTGACTGATGCGAAAAGAGACAGCCTTCGATCCCTACATCGTCCGATTGGACGATATCGGCGTGGGGTCGGGTAGACCTAGCCTCTCGAGGATGGTGGGCAAGGGGCTCGCCCAGTGAGGGGGGTTGTTGTGTCTACTGCGCAACCTGCAGTTGGCCGGCGAATCGCAGCGCTGATCACCGCCGTCGTGACGATGGTCAGCACCATTGGATTGATCGGGCTGCTTCCGGCGCAAGCGGTCCAAAGCACGCACGACCGGCTCGTCAGTGACAACCCTGCCAACTGGACGCCGGACTTCCTGGACGGGGCTGTCAAGGCGATCGTCCAGGTGGGCAACACCATGGTGGTGGGCGGGACATTCACGCGCGTGTCTCACCAGGGCGGCCCCGAGCTAACGCGCAACTACATCGCCGCCTTTGACGCCGCGACCGGTGCCATCCGCACAGGTTTCGCCCCATCCCTGGATGGGCCGGTGGAGGCGATCGTCCCCGCCGCAGACGGCCAGTCGGTGTACGTGGGTGGTCGTTGGTCGACAGTCAACGGCGGCACTGAGCGACGGCTCACCCGGCTCAACCTCTCGAACGGCCAGCGGACTGCTGGCTTCGATGCCCCTGCCTTCGATGGCGTCGTCAGGGATCTTCGACTCCACCCGAACGGCCAGCTCATCGTCGCCGGCTCGTTCAACACAGTGGGCGGGCAGTCCCGGCCTGCGCTCGCTTCTGTAGATGGCGGGACTGGGACGGTGACCAACTTCGTCAACCACGACATCCAGTCTTCCCAGGATGGAGCCCGGCAGGTCCTCAAGATGGATCTGTCACCCGACGCGTCGCGATTGGTCACGATCGGCAACTTCACGCAGGTTGATGGGGCGCAGCGACTCCAGCTGGCGGTGTACGACGTCAGTGGGGCGACCTCAGTGCTCGACGAGTGGGAGACCGGCTTCTTCACGGACACATGCGCTCCGGTCTTCGACACGTATATGCGTGATGTCGACATCGACCCCACCGGCTCCCACTTCTTGGTCTCGACTACTGGTGCTTACAGGGGTTCCGAGTCTCCCTGCGACGTGATCACCCGCTGGGACTTCGAGCCGGGGGGCCCAGGACAGACCCCGACCTGGCGCGACTACACCGGTGGAGACACCGTTTACGCGGTCATCTCGACTGGCGTTGCCATCTACACGGGTGGACACATGCGCTGGTTCAACAACCCCTTTGCAGGTGACGCGCCTGGTCCGGGCGCTGTTCCGCGATCGGGCATCGGCTCCCTTGATCCGAGCAACGGCTTGCCGTTCTCCTGGAATCCGGGCCGTGCACGAGGCGTGGGGACGTACGAGATGATCGCCACCGAAGCTGGCCTGTGGGTAGGTAGTGACACAGACCTCATTGGTGGAGAGACCCGTCGCAAGATCGCCTTCTTCCCGCTTGAGGGAGGTGAGCAGCTGCCAGCCAACGCGGTCGGCTCTCTGCCGAATGACGTCTACCAGCTTGGACGCACTCCGGCGGACGGTGCGGTGACCGACCCGTCGGTGCTCTACCGGGTCAACGCAGGTGGCGGGGCGTTGCGCTCTGCCGATGACGGGCCCGATTGGGCGGCCGGCAACCCCGGTTCGTTCGTGAACACCGGCAACAACGCGGGTTGGGAAGCCGTCCCCACGATTGACAGCTCGGTCCCCAACAGCGACAGCGACCGCGCGCCGCGCGCGCTGTTCGACAGCGAGCGGTGGGATCCGGCCTCCGCACCCGAGATGCGGTGGAGCTTCCCGGTACCCGCTGGCACCAACACGCAGGTACGGCTGTACCTGGCCAACCGCTGCACCTGCACGGATCAGGTCGGCGAGCGGGTCTTCGACGTCTCCATCGACGGTAACTTGGTGATCGATGACCTGGACATGGTCGACCGGTACGGCGACGACGTGGGTCACATGGAGGCGTTCACCATCGTCAGCGACGGAAGCGTCGATATCGAGTTTGGCCACGTTGTGGAGAACCCGCTGGTGAACGGCATCGAGATCATCGACCTAGATGTCGAGCCTGGGACGGACACGAGTTCGGCGCTGGACGACGTCCGGCGCACGTTCGTGACGACGAGTGGCACGCCTGAGGCGACCGAGACGACGGCGGGGACTGAGTCCTGGAGGATGGCCCGCGGTGGCTTCATCGTCGACTCCACGCTGTACACCGGGTGGGCGGACAGCCAGTTCTACGCCTGGCCTCTGTCCTCCGAGGGCCAGCTGGGGCCCCGCAGCGCGGTCGAGCTCTACTCGGGCTCGTTCGGCGCCGACGTGTCGAGCATCACCGGACTGGCGTACGGCGACGCTCGCATCTACTACACGCTATTCGGCAGCAACCAGCTGTTCTGGCGCTGGTTCACACCTGAGAGCCAGGTGGTTGGTGCCGCCCGATTCAACTCGAGCGGCGACGTCTCGGCCCTCAACGCACAGCACGCCGCAGGCATGTTCCTGTCCGGGGACACGCTGTACATAGCCGACGACCGGGACGGGCATCTGTACAGCATGAGCCTGCAGGACGGCGTGCTGACGGGGCCGCGCACACTCGTCGACGACACCATCGACTGGCGTACCCGAGCGCTGTACCTCTGGAACGGCGACCCGGGCCCGCGTCCCAACACTGATCCGTTGGCGGTGGCGTCGGTGGAGTGTGTGGAGGGCACGTGTTCGTTTGATGGGTCGGGGTCGTCGGATGAGGACGGCGAGATCGTGGACTACGCGTGGGAGTTCGG
>Ga0081535_101047_pt1 | contig 10963 bp, 9 predicted proteins | sample HotLakmasection3_FD_71020 | JGI IMG/M metagenome (GOLD analysis project Ga0081535, IMG submission 71020) | Hypersaline microbial mat communities from Hot Lake, Washington, USA - Section #3 (SPADES assembly) (version 2) | ecosystem: Environmental > Aquatic > Non-marine Saline and Alkaline >... | reverse complement strand
ATCCAGGACAAACGTGAGGAATGGCAAGCGAAGGATATTTACCTGTTTGAGTTACCCACCTATTCCCCGGAGTTGAATCTCATCGAAATCTTATGGCGCTTCATGAAGTACGACTGGTTAGAGCCCGCAGCCTACGAGAGTTGGCAAAGCTTGAGGGAGCATGTGGAAGAGATGCTACGTGGCTTTGGACAAGATTTTGTAATTAATTTTGCGTAGTTACTTAAAACGGTAGATTGACCATCTTAAGCTCTACCCTGACGGATCATTAATTGCGCATCAAGCTGATGAATAAGGAATGATCTGTGTAGTGATCCGCACATTCTCATCGTTATATTTATCAAGTCGCGCCTACAAAAACGCTTGATGCCCACCGCTAAAGCGGCCTTGTAAATTCCCAGTCTTACCGACACAACGCCATCCATTGCTTTTGTGCCGAATCACATAAGTAGGGAATCATGAGGCGATCGCCGACAAGGACTCTACCGGATGGGGGGCAGGCATTGGTTTAGCGCTTCGCTGGCTCTCCCGCGGTCTCCACCCTCCTGAAAAAGGGGCTATTCACCGTCTGGATAAGTCTGTCCCCTTTTTCTACGCAAAGTGCATGCCCGGAGGACTATAGCGAGGAATCAGGGGTTTCAACCATTTCGGCAGGGGGAAGTGAATGATTGCCCCACAAGCAGATCATCCCAGCTACTGCCCCAACCGAGGACTCGCGGCATAACGTTCCGGTTGAACTGCTGCCAGTGACCTTTGCGACCCAACCATGCTCTCTTGTCAGTCCGCTCCCCGACCGGGTTGTGAGGCGATTCAGCGGCTATAGGTTGCTCCAGACTCAAACCCGGAATGATTCGGTAGTGTTTCACGTTGCAAGTACAGAGCGTTGCATTGCGGCCAACGGCACAAGCGGCAATCAAAGCATCAATCAAGCCAACCTTATGGGACAGATAATAGGCAGTGAAATCAGACAAAGCTCTAGCACAGTCAGTTTCAGTGGGCCAAACGATTGGCAACGGAGGCACATCTGTAGGACTTTACGAACCTGCTACTTGCTGAGCATCCTGAATTAATTCCATCACCACAAAACCAGGAATGCTTGGCAGTTCTGAAATGGAGGCAAACCACGCGAGTGCAGGCGCGTAACTCCGCTGGATGTCAATCATGACATCAGTATCAACCAAGTACATTTGCTATCTAAGCCCGCTCTCGGTTTTCGGCTTGGTTACGCAATTGGCGTGCGTGTTCCTGACTATTGGCAATATCAGGTCGGGAACCAACTACCCCAATCCTTTCCCAATAGGCAATGAGTTCTACCCCTCTTTTAGGAGGATTTTGGAGAAAAGGACGAAAGGTAAGGACGCGCAGAATATACTCCGCCAGGGGAAGTTTGAGTTGAGATGCCTCGGTGGACAATTCATGTTCTAGCTCTGAAGGTAGCTCTAAGGTGATGTTCATAGCCTCGTTTTTCTCTAGTAGATCTATCCTATACCCGAATTTCTACTAGTAAGTGGCTACCGTGAGAGGGGAACTGCCGCCTAACGATTGAGTTAGCTGGCTTACACCGTATGCTACTCCTACAGCACTTGATGAATACTTTCGACCAGTATCTCAATGAAATCAACTGCATCACCGACAAGCACCTCATCAATGTTCCATCGGCTTCCAATATTAAAAGTTGGGTCTATATCGGCTTCATGAGCGATTTTATTTCTTCGATCAACGATTGAATTCAGTTGCTGCTTCACATCTTTCGCAGATCTAGCCATCTGGATAGCCACCTCATCCCACAGTTTTTTGTCTGAGATGTATCTGATTGCATCAGCGATCTTGTCTGCTTGTTGAAAACTTTGATATCCCAGACGCTCCCTGATTTCACTCTCTAACCAAGAAGTATTGTTGAGCCTGTTTAGGATGCTGCTTGATATTGTGGGGATCAACTTTGAAATTGTCTGGGATTGCTGGAGAAACTCATATCCTTGAGCTTGTTGAATATCAGCTTCAAGCCAAGAAGCAATATCAATCGCTGTCAGTCGATCTTGACGCGCACCGCCCAACGACACTTGAAAGCGTGAAAATGCTGACTGAGTCGTGTTCGCTGAAGGTATTGGCTCAGAACGTTGTCCTCGATGGATTTCCAGCATTCCTAGTGTCACAACTTCATGCACATAATAATCCAATGCGCTCACAGCGAGAACCAGTGCAGCACGTAACATATCTGACACATCAAGTGCACCTGTAGCTTGGGCCTTAACAGAATTATGAAGTGCAATTAGGTCTCGGACGCGACCAATGCTAATGCGAAATTGGTCAAGCGCTGACTGCATAGACGGAGCTTTCGGAACTTAATGCAATGATTTTGTCTGCCAAATCTGAAAAGGTTTTCCTGAACTCTTCCTGTTTCTTCTGATTTTTCTCTAAGACTACGCCTCTTTGTCTCAACTGCTCCGAGGTTAAGTCATAAACTGGAGTTCGATGCTCCTGAGATAGGGCGATAAGGCTATTGAAATTAGAGATCTTTGCGAGAGAAAGGTTACTCGCAATTCCCTGATCTCTGTAAATCTGATTTGGCAACATCATATTGCTCTGCCTCAGAGTTGGGATTAGCTTTTCAGAGACAGCTTTCTCAATCTTCTCAATCCAGGTTTGAAACGCAGCCGTTTCTTTGCCTCGGATAATTCGATAGTTTTGAACGATCGTTCCTAAGAAACGCAGCTTAACATTAGGAAAAGTATAATTAGCTTCTCTTAAGATTGGAAGCGAACTTGCTGACTTAGCCCAGGCATACCACCTCGGCAGTACCTTAGCCAAAGAATCGATCGCCATTACAGAGAAAAAATCGGCAGTTGTAGGTACTAAGAAAAAGTCACTAATCATCAGCAGATTCTGATTAATTGAACCTAAGCTAGGACTCATGTCAATCAAAATATAATCTGCATTAAACTTGGCTGCTGTTTTCTCAAGTAAATCATTGATGGAACCTGGTAAATTCTTAAGAGCTTGAATTGAACCACTTAGTTCTTGAGCAATGCCAAGAGTTACCTCGTACTCAGCAAAACCAACGTGACCAGGCAATAAAAATAAATCATCCCGACCTTGTACTGGAATACAATCGACAGCTTCAATCGCTCTCGGTTGTGATTCAAATGCTGGAGCTAAACCTGTCTTTATGTTTGAGGTCGTATTATAAATTTCTTGAATTCGCGCCTCGTCATCCTCAGTTTCCTCTCCTAACGCCATGCCCGTGAGGTTACATTGTGGGTCGCTGTCCACAAGAATTACTCTTTTGCCTTTCGAGGCAAGCATCCAGCCCAAATTGAAGGTAGTTGTAGTCTTACTAACTCCGCCCTTGTGGTTAAACAAGGCAATTTTTTGAACCATTGCACCAAACCTTCTTATGATATCGAGGTCGCTAGCTGCTCGGAACAGAACTCAAAAGGAAAGATAATCCTTATCATTTAGCCTTCAGTATAGCTTGAAGCTTTCTGAATGGAACCCAACCAGATTACCCGTCGCCACTGCCCTCACAGACAACCCTCTGGGTGATTTTGTAGCCACAGACAATACTGAAAACATTGTCTAACCGACAATTCTCTGGGCGTTTCGGACTCGCAGACAACCTCAAAGAACGAGTGCAAGGACTCTCGGCGGAGCCAGCTAACAATGTTATTAGAGAGAAACTTTCCGCATATCATGATGGGGTGGCGATGTCATCGGAATGTGGACTCAGCAAAGGGCGTTGCTGATTCCAAGTATGAACCAATCTCTCTAGATATTGGAACCTCGTTCAAATTTTTGCAAAATCATACCGCTATTCAGCAACGCCCAGCAAAGAGTTTGATGGCTCTAGATCACATGCTATGAAGGGGGATTAGGCGGAATATTTCGCACTTGGCGTCCAAGACTCTTTAAGGAATGAGGATCAAATAACATCCAGATTGTTAGGGCAGGCATCTTGCCTGCCTGGGGACAGCCGAGACGGCTATCCCAACTTATTCAATTCTCATTCCTAAGGGTGAGAAATGTAGGCTTTGCAGTTGACGACGGGAGTGTCTCGCCGATCGCTCATGGGACATTGGTCGCGATCGCACCGTTGACACAAAGACTGCCCATGCATCGGCGACTGGCGAAGGGAATATAAGCTGACACCCTGACGGATGTAGCCTTCTGCTTCCAGATCGGTGAGTTCAGCAGCGAGCAACAGACAGCGATCGGTTTTGAGTAAGTGACGCGCCTGACGCAGCCCTGATAACGTTTCCCCAAACTGGCCGCTCTGGCGACTGATCATCAGCGGCACCTGCTGCCAAATGCCGCGAAAACAGCGAGGTGCATCTTGGGCGTAGTGGTCGGCGTATTGCAACGTGTAGGTGCCGTCGCTATAGCAGCGGGTGCGAAACCAGCGTTGAAAAGGCAGTCCGAGATGGCCCTGGGGTTCCAGGGTATCCCACCAGGAGCGATGCCACGCTTCGTAGGGCAGTTGCAGAATGCGGTGAATCTGCTCTTCGGCAAAACCGCCATGTTGCAGCAGGGCGATCGCCTCCGACAAATTCACTCGCCAGGCCAACGTCTTTAAATCCGACTGGCAGCGCGTCAACCCCTGTAAATCCCGCACAGATAAATCTTCGCCTGAGGGAGACCCCTCTGAGGGCAGGCACCAGACGTGCTCATATTCGACCACCGCATCGACATGCTCCAAGCCCTCCATGCCGGGCGGGGGACCAACCGCCACCCGAATTTGCCCAATTTGATGGGGGCGGGCGATCGCCGGTGAACACTTCGCCAACAGTGACTTCAGCATCCCCTCATTGGCCAGCGCCAGATCCAACTGCACCTGATTGCGATCGAGTCGGGAAATACTTGCGTCGAGATGCATAAGGTCAGAAGGAATCATCTCGCTACCTTTGTGACTGCAATGTGACTGCTTAAAACAAAACCGCCGAGTGTAGTGAATTCGAATTCCTCGACGGTAGTGGAGCTAGTGCGATGAAGCCATGACTCAAGGAGAGTGCCATGCCATGTCTCTAATTACTAGTTAACGGCAGGTCTTGAAAGATGCGGGAACGGCCTCAATAAACTTTGCGCTTGTTCTAAAAACGCAACAAATCCATGGCAATGGTCGAGAACGTGACGATCGAGTACGACATGCTGGAAAGCCTAAGGCCATTGCGGTTGAGGTCAGTCAAGCAAAAAAGGAGCTTTACTTTTCTGTCATCAAAAAGAGGAGTTTTATGCGGAGTTGTTGCTAAAGATGACAGATGCACTTCATCCGAAGTTCACACGCAAACGTAAATATAAAATTCTCCTGAATTTTAGAGCTTGCTCATTGTTATTTTTGCTTGGCCTATGTAATTTTACTGGTCAAGGGGTGTCATAGATGAAACTTTAAAATTTGATTTTTCATTTCTTTATATAGATTTGAAAATACTTATGACTTTAGGAGGCATAAGATGAAAGATACCCTTTTAAAGATGGGGATAGCACTTGCTGGTTCCTCTCTGATTGCCGTAGGGGCTATACCGGCTGCATCTGCTGCAGTTTTGATTAATGAGTCGTTTGAGGGGGTCGCTGGCATCGACGCCGAGGGATTTAAAACCTTTGGGCCTGGCGTACTTAGCGGCACTGCATTTACGGTTGAAGAAGGCAGCATTGATATCCTGGGGCCAGGTTTTGAATTGCCCGCTGGTGAGTTAGTAGTCTCTGGCCAGGGTCAATATCTTGATACATCTGGCAACGATCGATCAATCCTCTCATCTACAAATGCGTTCTCTTTCGACGTCGGCGATGTCCTTGACTTATCGTTCACGTTGATTGGTTATAACGACTCTGGTAGATTTGGCGACAGCGCCCGCGTGTTAGTGTCCCTTGGCGATCTTTTTGAAGAGCAATTCGAGATTGGGGCCGATGCTAATCCAACCATTTTTTCTAGAACAATCAATGTGTCTAGTGCAGCCAGCGATGTCAAATTAACCTTTAGTACTCTGAACGTTGATGTGGAGCCTGATAATCAATCTCGATTTGTCGGGCCTTTTTTGGATGATGTTTCTCTAAAAGTCGTGGATGTGCCGGAGCCTTCGGTTCTGCTGGGCTTTCTTGCGTTGGGAGCGATCGCCGGTCGTCAACGTCAGCGAAAAGCGATTCAATAATCTAGCTAACCGTCTTTTTGAGCGATCATTTCGGAGCCCTGACAGATTTCTGCTAGGGCTTTTTGGTCTGGTTTCGCCTTCCCATCTTTGAATTCCAAATTCATCTCCCTGAAGGGGAAACAACCCTTTAGAATTGTGTAGTTAAGCGGCTAGCAAGAAGGAGTTTCGGACGTGGCGGATAAGTACACTCCCGCAGCGATCGAGGAAAAGTGGCAGCAGGTGTGGGCGGAGCAGGGATTCGACAAGACCGTCGAAGATCCCAGCAAGCCTAAGTTTTATGCGCTGTCGATGTTTCCCTATCCTTCTGGCAACCTGCACATGGGGCACGTGCGCAACTACACGATCACCGATGTGATTGCGCGGGTGCGGCGAATGCAGGGCTATCGCGTGTTGCATCCGATGGGCTGGGATGCGTTTGGGCTACCAGCGGAAAACGCGGCGATCGATCGCGGCGTTCATCCCGCCAAGTGGACTGATCAAAACATTGATCAGATGCGATCGCAGCTCCAGCAGTTGGGCCTCTCCTACGACTGGGATCGCGAAGTCGCCACCTGCTCTCCCGACTATTACCAATGGACCCAATGGAGCTTCATTCAGTTCTTGCAAGCGGGGTTGGCGTATCAGAAAGAAGCGGCGGTGAACTGGGATCCCATCGACCAGACGGTGCTCGCCAATGAACAGGTAGACAGCGAAGGCAAGTCCTGGCGATCGGGCGCAAAGGTCGAGCGCAAGCTGTTGAAACAGTGGTTTTTGAAAATTACCGCCTACGCCGACGAACTCTTGCAGGACTTGGATAAACTCCCCGGTTGGCCCGAGCGGGTGCGGCTGATGCAGGAAAACTGGATCGGCAAGTCCACCGGGGCGAAGGTCGTTTTCAAAACCGAGCAGGGCGACGATCTGGAAGTCTTTACCACGCGCCCCGATACGCTGTGGGGGGCGACGTTTATGGTGCTGTCGCCAGAGCATCCTTTAGTCGAAAAGTTGACTACGGAGCCGCAGCAAGAGGCGATCGCGGCCTACCAGGCCGAGGCCGCCGCCAAGAGCGACATCGATCGCACCGACGAAGGCAAAGAGAAAACCGGTGTCTGGACGGGTAGCTATGCCATCAATCCCGTCAACCACACTAAAATCCCCATCTGGATTGCCGACTACGTGCTGATGGGCTATGGCACTGGGGCGATCATGGCCGTGCCCGCCCACGACCAGCGCGACTTTGAGTTTGCCCGCAAGTTCCACCTGGAAGTGCGCGTCGTCGTGCAGCCCGAGGGCGACATCCTGGATGGCGCGACGATGGCAGCAGCGTGGCCCGGTGAAGGCGTGATGGTGCATTCCGGCCCGTTGGATGGCATCCCGGCGGGTAAAGGCGAAGGGCAGAGTGTCGAGAAAGCGATCGCCTGGTTAGAGAAAGAGGGCAAAGGCTCAGGGCAAGACAACTTCCGCCTGCGGGACTGGTTGATTTCCCGCCAGCGCTATTGGGGCGTGCCGATTCCGGTGATTCACTGCCCCAGTTGCGGCACCGTGCCCGTGCCGGATGAGCAGTTGCCCGTGACATTGCCGGAAAACGTGGAATTCAGCGGACGCGGGGCGTCTCCCCTGTCCCAATTAGACGATTGGGTGAATGTGCCCTGTCCTACCTGTGGCGCAGCGGCGCAGCGGGAAACCGACACGATGGATACCTTCATCGACTCGTCCTGGTACTTCCTGCGGTTCACCGACGCCAATAATGAAGGGGCGATTTTCGACTCGGCGAAGGCGAACGACTGGATGCCGGTGGATCAATACGTGGGCGGCATTGAGCACGCCATTTTGCACTTGCTCTATTCGCGCTTTTTCACGAAGGTGTTGCGCGATCGCGGCCTGATCAATATCGACGAACCCTTTAGTCGCTTGCTCACCCAGGGCATGGTGCAAAACATCACCTACAAAAATCCCAAGACGGGCAAATACATCCCTATTGATCAAATTACCGACATCGACCATCCTGTTGACCCCGCTACGGGCGACCCGCTAGAGGGCTTCTACGAAAAGATGTCCAAGTCCAAGTACAACGGCGTCGCTCCCCAAGATGTGCTGGGCAAGTACGGAGCTGACACCGCCCGCATGTTTATCCTCTTCAAAGCGCCGCCAGAGAAGGATCTGGAGTGGGATGACGCGGACGTTGAGGGGCAGTACCGCTTCCTGAATCGAGTGTGGCGACTCGTTACCGAGTTTGCTGAGAATCCTGCCGCCGCCAAATCAGAACAGGCCACCGCTGATTTATCAAAGCCGGAAAAAGACTTGCGCCGTGCCGTTCACATCGCGATCAAGGAAATCAGCGAAGACATCGAAGGCGACTATCAGTTCAACACGGCAGTGTCGGAATTGATGAAGCTCAGCAACGCCCTGAGTGACGCCAAATGTCCCGATTCCCCAGTCTACGCCGAGGGCATCCATACCCTGGTAAAGCTGATCGCCCCCTTTGCCCCCCACCTTGCCGAGGAGCTGTGGGCGCAACTGGGCCGGGCCGGATCAATTCATCAGCAGGGCTGGCCGGGGTTGGATGAATCGGCGCTGGTGGCGGACGAAATCACCCTGGTCATCCAGATCATGGGCAAGACTCGCGGCACCCTCGCAGTGCCCGCTAGCTCGGACAAAGCCGCTCTGGAAAGATACGCCCGCGAGTCCGACATCGCGCAGAAATATCTCGCAGGCAAAGAGATTAAGAAGGTGATCGTGGTGCCGGGTAAACTGGTTAACTTTGTCGCTCAGTAAGCTGGGGCGATCGCCCCCTTCGCGACCAGACTCATTAAGTACGGGATGGGCAAGCGCGATCGCCGCCCGCCTAATTTTCCATGGCAGTAAATATCTTGTTGGGGCGTATCGTTCCAGCAACCAGGTCCTCTAGTCCCGCGTTATCCCTGTTTGATCGCTGGGAGTCGCGTCTACAGTATGAGAGACTCCCCTAAATTAATTGACGATGATTTTAAGTTGAAGCCAGGGCCATGAAAGATGAGCGGAATGCAGACCATTTTCATCCGTCTTAAGGGAGAAAGCCTAACTATCCCAGGGCTCATCTACATATTCCTAAACCCTGGCTTGAGAGAGATGATTTTCTAGCCTATAGTGCAGGCTTTTTCTCGCCTTTTACAGATCCTTTAAGAAAAAAGTGTTCATGGCGAACAGACAGCCATCGCCCATCTGTAAGATGTAAAATGGTCATAAAACCTGGGTCCGAGCGGCTAAAAAAGCCATTAGTGACAATAAAATCTCATTTTCCGTGAAAATGCGTGCTGCTGGCGAAGGCGAAATTTCATTTTCTGTGGAATGTATCGAACTGTCCGCCACTTCAATGCCCTCTTGCAATTCACTTGAGTTAACAGGTTGGTTTGAATGAACCTTAAGAGACGCTGTCTCAACTAAAGCCTGCATTTTGAGAAGCCCTGACGGCAAGCAATTTTCTCTGAATTGCCATGGTTTGATGTCAAGATTATCTGGAATTTGGAAAACCTCAAAAAAATTATTTATTCCTGACGTCTTAAAATTACTAGTTTGGTAACTAACTAGATAGCTGAAAACTATAAATTCCAGCTCCTCAACCATTTCGTACTGCCGTCCAAAGCCGTAAATGTGGCTGTTCTCTTGGTTTTAGGATGCTTTTTCGGTATCTCAGGTGAGTTGGGGAGCAGTCTATCGAGGAAGTGATTGCCGCGATCGCGCGCTTGAATAATCCATTTTGGCTTCCAGCTAGGAGCTATTATTTTTTCGGCAAAGCGGCTCAATTGAACATCAAAACTCAATAAGCCGCTATTTCCCTCATCGGAGATTTGTCTAGACCTTTTGCAATTTCCGGTCTTTTCGCGAAAGAGAATCTTAAGGTTATAAATGGTTTAAAGAAATGCCAATCCTTTGGTAGGATCCGTATGTAAAAACTGTAGATATTTCTTCCCATGTCATCTCTAACGTTGCCTTCTACCTACGAACAGGGTGTTCGGGTTGGGCTTGGCCGAGTCTTGATTGTCGAAGACGAAGAACTCATTCGTGAGACGGTTGGTTTAGCACTAGCGGAAGTGGGATTTGAGGTGTTGGTGGCAGCTGACGGCCTCTCTGCGCTGGAGCTGCTGGGAGGGACGAAAAGCAGTGCGCGACGAGCCACCCAAGACATTGACCTGGTGATTCTGGATTTGATGCTGCCGGGCATGAACGGATTAGATCTCTGTCGGCTATTGCGGCATCAGGGAATTGATGTGCCGCTCCTGATTTTGAGTGCCAAGAGCACGGAAACCGACCGGGTTGTCGGCTTAGAGGTCGGTGCTGATGACTACCTCACAAAACCCTTTGGCATGCGCGAGTTGATTGCGCGTTGTCGGGCGTTGTTGCGGCGACAGCGGGGAGCGAATGAACCCGAGCCCACTCCGGTCTTGCGCTTTGAAGACATCACGCTCAACCCCGAGGAGTGTCGAGTCTTTCTCAAAGGGGAAGAAGTCAGTCTGTCGCCGAAGGAATTTCGGATTTTGGAATTGTTTATGAGTCAGCCCAAGCGAGTTTGGTCGCGGGATCAAATCATCGATAAGGTTTGGGGACACGATTTCATGGGCGATAACAAAACTGTCGATGTGCACATTCGCTGGATTCGGGAAAAGTTAGAAGCAGATCCCAGCAAGCCGCAATATCTGAAGACAGTGCGGGGGTTTGGGTATCGTCTGGGCTAGATAAACCACGTCTAAGTTGAGAACTGGAGTTTTGTATGATCGGGCAGAACCTCACCTAACCTCTCCTTCTCAAGGAGAGGAATCAGAGTCTTGTCAAACCTCTCCTTCTCAAGGCTACGGTGTATACACAACTCATCG
>Ga0081535_101045_pt1 | contig 10968 bp, 14 predicted proteins | sample HotLakmasection3_FD_71020 | JGI IMG/M metagenome (GOLD analysis project Ga0081535, IMG submission 71020) | Hypersaline microbial mat communities from Hot Lake, Washington, USA - Section #3 (SPADES assembly) (version 2) | ecosystem: Environmental > Aquatic > Non-marine Saline and Alkaline >... | reverse complement strand
CGGACGCCGCCCCGGACGCCGCCCCGGACGCGACCGGCCGTCCGCTCACTCCGCGGGCACATACGAGACCTCCTCGAAGCCGGCGTCGCGGGCGACCTGCAGGGCCGCCACCGCGACCTCCACCGGCACGCCGCCGTGCACCTCGACCACCATCCCCGCCTCGGTCGGCAGCCGGCCGACGAGCCGCTCGAGCTCCGCCCGGTCGGTGATCCGCCGGCGGCCGAGCTCCCACGCGGGCTCGCCGCCCTCGGCGGTGACGGTGATCCGCTGGGGCACGAAGTCGCGGGCGTCGGCGGACGCCCCCTCGCGCTCCTGCCGGATCGCGGTGTCGAGCGTGCGCTCGTCCGGGGCGAGCACCGTCGACACCATGAAGTAGATCAGCAGCAGGAACGTGACGTCGATCATGCTCGCGAGGTTCAGCGGCACCTGGTCGAGGGAGCGGCGACGGGGGGCGCGGAACGGCATCAGGGGCGCTCCGTGCCCACGCTCACGCCGTCCACGCCGAGCTCCTCCAGCCGGCGGACCAGGCCGTTGAGCGCATCGGTGGAGCCGCGCCGGTCGGCGCGCACGGTGACGGTGGCCCCGCCGCCGCGACGGCCCGCCTCGAGATGGGCGAGGACGAGCGTCTCGAGCCTCTCGCCGTCGACCGCCTCGTCCTGCACCACGATGCGGCCGTCGTCCAGGAGGTTGACCACGAGGCCCGCGGCCTCCTCCTGCTCGACCTCGCCCGCTTCCCGCGGCAGCTCCATCGGGGCCCGTTGCTCGCGGGCGAACCGCGCCGCGGTCATGAAGAACACGATGAGCAGGAAGACCACGTCGACCATCGGCGTGAGGTCGGCGGGGGCGAAGGGGTGGCGAGCGCGGCGGCTCGCGGCTCGTCCGCGGTCGCGTGGCGGGAGAGGGCGCGTTCGGCGGCCTGCTCGGCGTCGGCGGAGTGGGCGTCGACGGCGTTGCGAAGCACGCCGAAGCCGATGAGCGCTGGGATGGCGACGATAAGCCCCCAGAAGGTCGTCGTCAGCGCGGTGCCGATGCCCGCGGCGAGGCCCACGGGATCGGGCGCGCCGCCGGCGGCGACGATCTCGCGGAAGGCGAGGATCATGCCGTAGACCGTGCCGAAGAGACCGAGCATCGGCGCGACGGCGCCGATGATGTTGAGCGGCTCGATGCGTCGGAGACGACGCGCGGCGAGCGCTTCGGCGACCTGGTCGAGCGTGCGGAGGGCGGAGTCGGGGTCGGCCTCGCCCGAGGCCCGTCGGTCGGCGATGGCGGCGGCGAGCATGGCCCCGAGGTCGGTGGGGGACTGGCTCGCGCGCTTCTCGGCGCGGGCGAGCTCGCCTTCAGCCAGGAGCGTGGCGCACTCCTCGGCGGCTTCGGGATCGTGGATGAGGGAGCGGCGGTTCTCGCGGTGGCGGAGGACGATGAGGGCGATCGAGGCGGCGGAGGCGGCGATGAGGATCCAGATGATGAGGGTGCCGAAGAGCTCGACGTCTCCGGTGCGTCCGTTGCGCTGGATGAAGAAGGCCTCGGCGAGCGAGACGGCGCGCGGCGCGTCCTGCGCAAGGATGGCGGTCGCGTCGAGGAGGGTCATGGTCGGTCGGGCCTCTGGAGGTCGTTGAGGGTGACGACGGAGTAGGCGGCGGGGCCGCCGCGGTCGCGGGCGAGGGCGCGGAGGAGGCCGGTCGGATCGGGCTCGAACATCTGCATCGCCCGGATGGTGGTTCGGCGATCGGGGTCGAGGCGGTCCAGTTCCGCGAAGAGGTCGCTCGCGGAGCGGACGGGCGCGTCGGCCTCGGTGACGCGCGCGAGGATGAAGATCGCGTCGGCGCGGGTCTCCGCGGCGGCGAGGAGGGCGGCGGGGAGGTCGCTCGGCCCGCCCGGCACGACCTTCTCGAGCCACTCGAGCGTCGCGCTGACGTTCTCGGGCAGCGCGTCGATGGGGATCGGGGCCTGGGTGGCGGGGGGCGTGCGGACGAAGTCAAAGGGCCGCCCGTTCGTGCGCCGCAGCAGGATGACCTGGAAGCGCTGGGACGGGTGGAGGGCGGTGAGGGAGTCGCGCAGGCGCTCGACGATGTCGGGGAAGGCGGTGATGGCGGAGCCCGAGGCGTCGACGACGTAGACGATCTCGCGGGCCGAGGAGGCGCCCGCGGTGACGAACGTCACGGCGCGCTCCGGAGCGGGCGGAGGGGAGGCGGGCCTCGGCGCGGCTTCGGCGACCGGCGCCGGGGCAGCCCGGGGGAGGGCGGCGGCCGGCGGGGGCGGCGCTTCGGGCAGCGGCGGGGGCGACGCTTCGGCCCGTGAGGCGTCGTCGGGCGCAGCGAGCTCGGGGGCGGGCGCCGGGGCGTCGAAGTCGAGCGTGACGGGCTCGCGCGGTTCCTCGGGCGCCGGGAGGACGGTCCAGACGACGAAGAGCGAGGCGACGATCACGAGGGCGTGCAGCGCGATGGACAGGAGCCAGGGAATCCATCGGGCGCGATCGGTCATGGCGCGAGTGTAGCCGCGGGGCTCAGTCGGGCTGGACGTCGTAGGAGGGGTCGCGGCGGACGTAGGTGTAGCGCTTGAGCGGGTTGCCGAAGAGGAGGCGGTCGATGGAGAGGGCGCCGGCCCCGAGGAAGATCATCGCGAGGGCCATGAAGAAGAGGCCGAACGTCCAGAGGAACTGCATGACGGCGGGGGGATCGAAGGGCCAGAGCGGGGGGAGGAAGCCGAGCCAGGGGTTGTCCGTTCCGCCGAGCATGGCGGGGCCGAGGGAGGTGATCCACACGATGCCCGCCGCGACGCCCGTCAGCATGACGGCCCAGAAGCGTGCGAGGAACCCGATGAGCAGGCAGAGGCCTCCCAGAAACTCGATGATCGAGACGGCCCACGCCATGGGGATGGCGTAGGCGGCGAAGAAGCCGGGCAGGCGCGGCGAGCCCTGCGTCGGGTTGACCGCGGCTTCGATCGTCAGCGCCACGGTGACGAGGCGGCGGGGCTGGGGCTCGTTGGCGGCGCTCGTCGCCTCGGGCTCCTCATCCTCTCCGGCGGCGTCCTCGAGGGGCGTCTGCTCGGGGTCGATGTCGCCGCGCGGGCGGTCGTCCTGGGCGAGGGTGACGCGGAAGCCGGCGGGGAGCGCCGGGTCGTCGTGGTGCAGGCGGGCGCTCGAGCCGCGCGGCGGATCGGTCAGGGACCGGATGTCGTCGCGCCGAGGGCGGTCGCCGCCGGGGGCGGCTTCCGGCTCGGGGAGCGCTTCGGCGGGGGGCGCGTCCGGGTCGATGGCGCCGGGGGGCGGGGGCGGGGGCGGCGCGTCGGCCTGAGCCTCGAGGCGCTCGAGGACGACGACCTGCTCGGGCGTGAGCTCGGCGGAGGAGAAGAGCTTGCCCGCCCCCGACCACAGGAAGGTGACGCCCAGGGCGACGCGGAGGCAGATCGGGGCGAAGGAGAGGGCGAAGCGGTCGACGGCGCGCATGGGCTGTGCCTCCGGGGGTGGTCCGGCGGGACCGTGTCGTGCAACGACGCATGGTACCGGAGCCGGATGAAGGTTTTCCCCCGGAAGGTCTTTCGGCATTGGGCTGCTCGCGTGTTGACGATGGGGCGTGGTCCGAGAGAATCGTCCGCGGAAGCGGGCGTGGCGGAATTGGCAGACGCGCGGGATTTAGGTTCCCGTGTCCGGACAGGACGTGGAGGTTCGAGTCCTCTCGCCCGCATTTGGACTCGTTTCGGGGGATTGGCGCCGGGAGGCGGCGCGGTAGACTCCGAACCGCCGCGATCTGGCGCGCGGCGCCGAACGCAGCAGGGACGCATGCGGATCACTCCCCCGACCATCCCGCACCACGTGGCGAAGGCCTACGGCGTCAGGCCGGCGGCGGCGTCGCCCGTTCGGGCTCCGGAGACGGCGGCGCGGGTGGCGCCCGCGGCCGACGAGTCGCGGCCGGCGGCGCTCGGGAGGCTCGTCGCGGGCGGCGTGCCGGGGGGGATCGACTTCGCGGGCGCCGAGCCCAGGCCCAGCGCGCCGGCGCATCAGCTCTACCGCCACCCGGCCGATCGCAACGCGGCGGCGACGGCGCTGACGGCGGGGCGGACGCTCGACGTCGAGGGTTGACGTCGGGGCGCAGCGGCGGCGGTAGACTCGCGGCGTGAAGAGCCTGAGCGAGATCATCGGTCACGAGCGCGCCAAGGCGGTGCTGGCGGCGTCGGCGCGATCCGGGCGCGTGCACCACGCGTGGATCTTCCACGGGCCGGAGGGCGTGGGGAAGCGGACGCTCGCGGAAGCCTTCGCGCTGGCGCTGCTCGACGAGACGACGCGGGTGGAGGGGGACCGGCTTGTGTCCGATCCGGACAGCCCGACGCGGCGCCTCGCGGCCTCGGGCGCTCACCCGGACCTGCACGTGGTGACGAAGGAACTGGCGCGGTTCAGCGACGATCCGGACATCCGCAAACGCAAGCTCACGACGATCCCGCGCGAGGTGCTCGTCGAGCGCGTGATCGAGCCGGCGTCGCGGTCGGCGAGCGTGCGGCGTCAGTCGCTCGCGAGCAAGGCGTTCATCGTCGACGAGGCGGAGCTGATGAACGATGCGGGGCAGAACGCGCTGCTCAAGACGCTCGAGGAGCCGGCGCCGGGAACGGTGCTCATGCTCGTGACGAGCAGCGAGGAGCGGCTGCTCCCGACGATCCGGAGCCGGTCTCAGCGCGTCGCGCTCGGGCCGCTTTCCGACGGCGAGATGCGCGCGTGGGCGAAGGCCGAGGGCTTCGCGAGCGAGCGGGCGATGGCGCTCTCGGGCGGGCGGCCCGGCGTCGCGGTGCAGGCGGCGGCGGGCGGCTTCGACCGGTGGCTCGAGGAGCTCGAGCCGATGCTGCGCGACGCGGAGCGGGGGAAGTACTCGGCCGCGCTCGGGCCGCGGCTCAAGGAACTGGTCGACGAGTGGGCCAGGGCGCAGGTGGACGCGAGCGAGAACGCGAGCAAGGACGCGGCGAACAAGGCGGGAGCGCGGGCGCTTCTTGGGTTGCTCGCGGAGCGCGTGCGGCGGAGCGTGCGGGCGCTGAGCGCCGAGGGGATCGAGGCGCGGCGCGACGACCTCGAGCGGCGCGTGCGCGAGCTGGAGCTGATCGGCGAGGCGGAGGTCCACGTCGCGCGGAACGTGAACCTTCAGCTGGCGATGGAGAATCTGTCGGCGCAGCTGTGCGCGAGCGGGTCGCGCTGAGCGGCTACGGCTTGGGCGGGCCGTCCGACTGCTTGACGAACTCGTAGCCGCCGGCGGCGGCGCCCCAGACCTGCTCGCCCTCGGCGTTCCAGCCGCGGTCCCAGCTGACGAGGCGGTTCGGCGCGATCGTCACCTCGCTCGTGGCGTAGGCGGCGCCGCGAAGCTCGCTCGCGCACCCGATCCCCGTGGTGGAGCCGACGAAGGAGCCGTCCGGGTTCGCGTGGAGCGAGATGGCGCAGCCCTCGCGGAGGGTGAGGTCGCTCGGGGTGAGCGTGTCCATCGCGCCGGTCTCCCACGCGGCGGCGTAGTCGAGCGGGTCGCCCGGCAGGGTGTAGACGTGGCTCAGGAGGCGGCCCGACGGCGCCTTCTCGAGGCGGTAGACGCGCTGGCGGTAGGGGCGCTCGGCGGCGTCGGCGGCCGCCTGCTCGACGTAGAGCCAGGGCCCGTCCGCGCGGTCCCGCCAGATGGGGAGCATGACGAGGCGGATGTCGAAGAAGCGATCGTCGCGCTCGGCCTGGGCGGAGGAGTCGAACGTGCCGGTAAGGGCGCGCTCGAGGCGAGCGAGATCGCCCGCGGGGGCGTCGCGCGCCGGGGAGGCGGCGCAGGCGGCGAGGGCGAGGGTGAGGAGGGCGAAGATCGGCCGTCCGGCGCGGCGAATCCGCCCGGCGGAGCTACGCATGGGCGGCCCCCGCTTCCGTGAGCTGCCGGCCGCGACGCGTTCGCGCGAGGAACCCGCACTGAAGCAGGAACGGCTCCACCACGTCCTCGAGCGTCCCCGCGTCCTCGCTCATGGTGGCGGCGATGGCTTCGAGGCCGACCGGGCCGCCGTCGTAGACGGTGGCGATCGCCTTCAGGTACTTCCGATCAAGTTCGTCGAGCCCGAGCGAGTCGACGCCCTCAAGGGCGAGGGCTTCCTCGACGCAGGCGGTGGTGACGCGCCCGTCCATGCGGACCTGGGCGTAGTCGCGGACGCGGCGGAGGAGGCGGTTGGCGATGCGGGGGGTGCCGCGGCTTCGCGAGGCGATGAGCTCGAGCGCGGCGGGCTCGGCGATGGTCATCTCGAGCAGGCGGGCGCTGCGGGCGACGATGGTGAGGAGGTCGGCGGGGTCGTAGAACTCGAGGTGGTGGGAGACGCCGAAGCGGGAGCGGAGGGGGGCGGAGACCATGCCCGCGCGCGTGGTGGCGCCGATGACGGTGAAGGGCTTGAGCGTGATCGAGACGGTGCGGCCGTGGAGCCCGGCGTCGACGGCGACGTCGATGCGGTGGTCCTCCATGGCGGGGTAGATGAACTCCTCGACGGCCGCGGGCATGCGGTGGATCTCGTCGATGAAGAGGATGTCGCCGACGTCGAGGCGCGTGAGGGCGCCGACGAGGTCGGCGCCGCGGGTGATGGCGGGCCCGCTCGTGACGTGGGCGCGGGAGCCCATCTCGGCGGCGAGGACGTGGGCGAGGGTGGTCTTGCCGAGGCCGGGGGGGCCGTGGAGGAGCGTGTGCTCCATGGGCTCTGACCGGGCGCGGGCGGCCTCGGCGGCGATGCGGAGGCGCTCCAGAAGGGCGCGCTGGCCGACGAAGTCGTCGAAGCGTTCGGGGCGGAGGGACCAGTTGAGGCGTTCGTCCGCCTCGCTGACCTCCTGCCCGCTGATGATGCGCTCGGTCGCCATGGCGGGGAGTGTACCGGACGGGGCCGGCGGCGAGCCGGAGATGTTTGGAGGGCGTGGGGGTGGACGCGACGGCGCCTGCGGCGAGGCGCGGGGCTTGCGTGGCGCTTCAGTCCATCCAGGTGTCGGTGACGGTGCCGCTGGCGAGGTGGATGTAGATGGTGCGGACGGTGCCGCCCGAGTCGTTCCGCGCGTGGAGGCGGTAGGAGCCGCCGCCGACGAGCTGGTATCGGTACTTCCAGATCTCCTGGGACTGGTCAAAGAGCCGCTCGGTCTCGGACGGGGGGCCGAGGACGGCCTCGACCCAGTCGGCGCGGGTCTCGCCCGGCTTGATGCGGTCGAGCGTCTCCTGGCCCACCAGCCGGGTGTTGGGAGGGAAGAAGCCGAGGCGCTTGCTCGACGAGGACTGGCACGCGGCGAGCGCGCTTGCCGACAGGAGCAGGGCGAGCGCGAGCGTCGATCGGGAGGGCGTCTTCACGCCCTAGTTGTCGGCGGGGGGCGCGGGCTCGCTCGAATCTTCGCGCAGCGCTTCGAGCAGGCTCGCCACGCGGGCGCGGCGGACGGCATCGCTCGTCCAGACCGTGATCTCAAGGGGCTCGGCGGCGCGGCTCGGGCGCGGCGGAGCCGGGGCGGGATCGAACTCGCTCGTCAGGCGGTTGCTCACGCGCAGGTCCGAGGGCGGGAGGGGGCTCTGCTCGCCGCCGGAGACGAGGGAGCGGCCGGTCCGCCCGGCGAGCGACTGGAGGAGCGCCTCGTCGGGCTCGCCGATGGCGTAGATCGTCCCGGCGGGCACGAGCGCCTCCTGTCCGAAGCGGGTCGCGGCGTACTCGGAGCGATCGAAGACCGCGCGGACGGCGCCGCTCTGGCGCATGAGGAGGCCGTCGGAGCCCGGCACGCGGTAGACGGCGTCCCACCCGACGGGGGCGCGGAACTCGGGCCCCGGCTGCTGGAGGGAGATCGCCAGGGGGGACACGTCCTCGAAGCCCTGCTCGACGCGCTCGAGGCGGAGCGCCGCGGGGTCGCCGAAGGGATCCTGCCCGAGGGCGACGGCGAGCGTGATGGCGAGGGCGGTGATCACTCGGGTGAGTATCGGCGGGATGAGGCGGCGGGCCAAGGGGGGAATCAGCGGATGACGATGCGGAGGCGCACCTTGACGTCCTCGCCTGGGGCGAGGGCGTCGATGCGGGCGCCGCGGGCGCGCCAGGTGTAGATCGCGTCGAGGAGGGGGCGGTCGACGTCGCGAACGCCCGAGGACGTGATGAGGTCGACGTGGCGGACGAGGCCGCCCGCGCCGAAGGAGATCTCGACGAAGGGGTTGGTCGGACGCGTGGCGACGCGGGTGTAGGCGCTGTAGTTGGGGCCCTTCTTGCGGGTGAGGATCTCGAGGCCCTCGGCGGCGATCGGGCGGCCCCACTCGATGTCGACGGGTTCCTCGATGGAGACGGCGTCGGCCTCGCGCTCGGCGTTTCCGGGGGTTTCCGCGGGACGCGCGGGCTCGGCGGGCGCCCGGGGAGGCGAGGCCTCGGCTCGCTCGGCCGGCGCCGTTTCGGCCGACGTCGACTCGGCGGGCGCGGGGAGCTCGAAGGCGCCGAGAACGCGCTCGACGGCGCGCCAGGCTTCGGCGGCGGCCTGCTGCGCGCGCGCGGTCGCCTCGCGGGCGGCCTGTCGCACGTTCAGCGCCGGCGGCGACGGCGGCGCGCCCCCGAGGCGCTGGGCGGCCTGCTCGACCGTGGATCGTCGCGCCTGCTGCGGCGCCGGTTCCTCGAAGCCGATCCAGGTGATCGTCGTGGCGCTCGAGCGCTCGATCCCGAGGGGGATGCGGTCCGGCGGGGGCGGTCCGGCAGTCTCGGGCGCTCGTTCGCCCGTCAATCCCCCGAACAGGCCAGCCAGCGCGCCCGCGGCGACGAGGTGCGTGAGCACGCTCAGCGCGGCGGCGAGGCCTATCCGCGACCATTCTGGGGCGTCAGGCATGTTCTGATCGTAGGTCCGCGGCTAGGGTTCTCTCGGAACACTTTGCACCATCTGGGCGTTTCATCGGTTGATCCACCAAGGCGAAGCGACGGGCTTCGGCCTCCTGAAACGTTGCGAAAGGACCCTTCCCCTATGTTGAATCATCTCACCGCCGCAGCCATCGCCGTCGCCGCAACCTCGGTCGCCTCCGCGCAGACGCTGACCCTCGGCGACCAGATGCCCGACATCGAGGGCGATGCCGTCTGGCTTCAGGGCTCCCCCGTGAGCGAGTTCGAGGAGGGGAAGGTGTACGTCCTCGACTTCTGGGCGACGTGGTGCGGCCCGTGCATTGCGTCGATCCCCCACATCAACGAGATCTCGAAGAAGTACGAGGATCAGGGCGTGACGGTGATCGGCGCGGCGATCTGGCCTCGCAGCGGCATGACGCCCACGGACGAGTTCGTCGACGAGAGGGGCGACGGGATGCGCTACCCCATCGCCGAGGACATCGACGGCAAGCTCGCCAGGAAGTACATGGACGCGACCGGCTCCGCCGGCATCCCGACGATCATGATCGTCGACCAGAAGGGACGCCTGGCGTGGAAGGGCCACCCGATGGCCGGCTTCGACGACGCGCTCGCGTCGGTCGTCGCGGGCGAGCACGACATCGACAAGGCCAAGCAGATCGCGGAGCGTGAGGCCAAGAGCGAGCAGCACCTCCAGGCCGCGCAGCAGCGCGCGGGTCAGGGCGACTGGGAGGGCGCGGTCGAGGAGATCGAGAAGATCATCGCGCTTGAGATCCCGACCTCCGGCTACTACAAGCTCGTCAAGTTCCAGCTCCTGGCCGCGGAGCCCCAGGCGAACCAGCCCGAGCGGGCCAACGCCTACGCCAAGGAGCTGCTCGAGAGCGAGATGGCCGAGGACGTCGAGATGATGGCGTCCCTCGCGGGCTACATCGTGGCGGCCCCGATCGCCGAGGGTCACCGCGACCTGGACCTCGCGATGCGGGCGGCGCAGAACGCGGTCAAGCACGCGAGCGAGACGGACTTCATCGCGCACGCGTCGCACGCCGCGGTGCTCGGCGCGCAGGGCAAGAACAAGGAAGCCGTCGAGGCGCAGGAGAAGGCCATCGCGTCGGCCAAGGCCGCGAACCAGCCCGAGGCCGTGAAGGAACTCGAGGCGGCGCTCGATCAGTACAAGGCCAACTCGACGAGCTGAGCCCGGACCGGATCACGCATCGGACGCTCTTCGGCGCCCGATCGCCCGCCGGCGGTCGGGCGTTTTTCATCGGCCTACGCGCCGCCCTCGCCGCTTCCGTCGGCGCCCGCTTCGGCGCCCCGTTCACCGCTGGGACGGCCGACGACGCCCACGTCCACGATGCCGGCCTCGGCGAGGGCGTCGAGCACGCGGAGGAGGGCCCCGCTCGGGGCGCGCTCGTCCGCCGCGACGAGGACGCGCGCGTTCTCCTCGGAGAGCGCGGCGACGCGCGAGCCGAGGTCCTCGAGCGACGCGGGCTCGCCCATCACGCGGACCTCTCCCGCGGCCAGAACGGTGACGGAGACGATCTCGGCGCGCTCAACGGTCTCGCCCGCGCGGACGGAGGGGAGGCGGACGTCCAGGGCGTCGGCGCGGACCATCATCGCGACCGAGAAGATGAAAAAGGTCAGGAGGAGGAAGACGACGTCGATCAGCGGCATGATCTCAAGCCGCGGCTCGTCGAGTTCCTCGCCCGTCAGTCGCCGACGCATGGGGACAGGGTAGCGGGCTACGATGCCCGCCCATGCTCGCGCCCGCTCGCGATGAGTTCGTCGATCTGGTCCGCCGGCGCGGCTCCGCCCGCCCGCTCGCGATCCCCGTGGGGCTGCGCCTGCTCTCGGACCAGCTGACGCCCGTGCTCGCCTACCGTCGTCTGGTGGCGCCGGACCAGCGGACGGCGCCGTCGTTCCTGCTCGAGAGCGTCGAGAACGGGCTGCACCAGGGGCGGCACTCGATGCTCGGCGCCCGCCCCGCGATCGAGGTCGTCGCGAAGGAGCGGCGGGTGGTGGTGGAGAACCACCGGACCGGCGAGCGCTCGGTGAGCGAGACCGACGATCCGCTCGACGCGCTGCGCGAGCTGGCGAGCCGCCACGAGTTCGTGAGGCCCGCCGGACGGTGGCCCGACGCGCCGCTCGGCGGGTGGTTCG
>Ga0081535_101041_pt1 | contig 11003 bp, 10 predicted proteins | sample HotLakmasection3_FD_71020 | JGI IMG/M metagenome (GOLD analysis project Ga0081535, IMG submission 71020) | Hypersaline microbial mat communities from Hot Lake, Washington, USA - Section #3 (SPADES assembly) (version 2) | ecosystem: Environmental > Aquatic > Non-marine Saline and Alkaline >... | reverse complement strand
CAGTAAGATGAAACGTGCTCAAGCTCAAGCACTTGCTGCTCGACCTTACACTAGAGCTTTGCAAGCCTCATTACAAAAAGTTGCCAAGGATTTAGACACAACAATTCATCCTCTTTTAACCAGACATTATGAAGGAAAGCATGTGCTTATCTTAGTAAGCACAGACAAAGGCTTAGTCGGTGGACTTAACAACCACCTGTTTAAAGAAGCCCATGATTGGATTAAACAGAATAAAAATGGTTTAGTTATCCCAATTGGTAAAAAAGCTGTTCGATTCTGTCAGCTAGCGGGAGCTACTATTCACGCTCAGTTTACCGAGCTTGCTGAAAAACTCACCACAAGTGATATTGCACCAATTACTACACTCATCACTACTGGATTCTTAGAGAAAAATTTTCAAACTGTATCAGTTGTATATATGGACTTCATAAATACATTAAGTCAAAAACCTCGAGAAATTCAATTATTACCATTGCAACAAGTTACTCAAAATGGAAGGTATGAACAAGCTGATCCAGCTCAGATGCCTTCAGCTATCAACCAAGAATACATTTTTGAACCTTCAGCACAAGAAATATTGGGTGATTTACTTCCATATTACATCGAGAACACCTTGTATCAAGCCTTTTTGGAAGCAAAAGCTAGTGAACACAGTTCACGAATGGTCGCTATGAAAAACGCCAGTGAAAATGCAGGCGATCTCATGAAAGAACTTAAATTACTTTACAATAAAACAAGACAAGCAAATATTACCAGTGAGCTCATCGATATGAGCACAGCAAGTTTAACAGTTCAATAAATCGAAAGAGAAAATAAGGAACAATATGGCAAATACCCAAAACACCAACTCAGTAGGCTCAATCACCAGAATTATTGGACCAGTCATCGACGTAGCTTTTCCAAATGGCGTTCCTACTATTTACAATGCGCTTACTTTAGAACACCCAAATGGAACACAACTTACTTTAGAAGTGGAACAACAACTTTCTAAAACAGAAGTACGCTGTATTGCGCTTGGTTCAACTGACGGGTTATCTAGAGGGTTAGAAGTTCGAGATACCGGAGCTCCAATTACTGTGCCTGTAGGACCAGAAACTTTAGGAAGAATCTTCAACGTCGTTGGTGAAGTCATCGACGAAGGTAAGCCTATCGTAGTAAACAGAACTGCTCCAATCCACCGTGCAGCACCAACACTAACAGAACTTGAAACAACTCCAGAAATTCTTGAAACCGGTATTAAAGTTATCGACTTAATTGCACCTTTCATGAAGGGTGGTAAAGTTGGGGCCTTTGGTGGAGCTGGTGTTGGAAAAACAGTTATCATTCAAGAACTTATTCGTAATATTGCCGAAGAACACCAAGGTCACTCAGTTTTTGCTGGTGTTGGTGAAAGAACTAGAGAAGGAAATGACCTTTACCACGAAATGAAAGACTCAGGAGTGCTTGAAAGTACTGTTATGTGCTTCGGGCAGATGAACGAGCCACCTGGAAACCGTTTACGCGTAGCTTTAACAGCTCTTACTATGGCTGAGTACTTCAGAGACGAAGCTCACGAAGACGTACTTTTGTTTGTCGATAATATTTTTAGATTTTCACAAGCAGGTTCTGAAGTTTCTGCTCTACTTGGACGTATTCCATCAGCCGTTGGATACCAGCCAACATTAGCTACAGAAATGGCTATGCTTCAAGAGAGAATTACTTCAACTCAAAAGGGTTCTATTACCTCGATTCAGGCTGTATACGTTCCTGCTGATGACTACACAGATCCTGCACCTGCCACGACCTTTGCTCACTTAGACTCAACCATCTCATTGGAAAGAAGATTGGCAGAACAAGCTCTTTTCCCAGCGGTGGATCCACTTGTTTCTAATTCAAAGATCCTTCAGCCAGATATCGTTGGTGAAGAGCACTACAAAGTTGCTAGAGGTGTTCAAGAAGTATTACAACGATATAAAGAATTGCAAGATATCATCGCAATTTTAGGTATTGATGAACTAAGCGAAGATGATAAACGAATTGTTGCTAGAGCACGTAGAATTCAAAAATTCTTAAGTCAGCCATTCTTTGTTGCTGAACAGTTTACCAGCATTCCTGGTTCTTATGTTTCAATTGCAGATACTGTCCGCAGCTTTAAAGAAATTTTAGCTGGAACACACGATCACCTTCCAGAACAAGCATTTTACATGGTAGGAACAATTGAAGAAGCAATAGAAAAAGCAAAGAAAATGTAGTTCGCAAGAAACCACATGGAAAAGAAAAAACAACTTTTACTCACTATTGTCTCGCAGGAAAAACAACTTTTATCAGTTAAAGTTGAATCTATTACTGCGCCGGCAAGCCAAGGTGAAGTAACAATATTGCCAGATCATATTTCAATGTTTACACGTTTAGATCCAGGCATTTTGATCTACAGAATAGGGGACGAAGAGCACTCATTTGTAGTTTCAAACGGCTTTTTAGACGTACACGAAGGTTCAAGTGCCACAGTTATTTTTGATACCGCTACGGCAGCTCGAGATATTTCACTGGTGAAAGCTCAACAAGCTATCGAAGCAGCTAAAGAAACTATGTCGCAAACAACTGACCGACGTGAACTCCTTATGGCAGAAGCTTCTCTCAAACAAGCAATGTTAGAGATTAAAATTGCTCAGAAAACCCGCAGATCAAGTATTTAAGTCATCCTTTTCCAGGTTAATCTAAAAATTACACATTTAATATGTTTGCCTTTTCTTCCATTTTTGATACTATACATCAGTTAACGTAACAGCTACGCTAGTGTCCGTATGATTAAATCCGACACAAGCAACAAAGATACTATGAAAAATAACAATGAACCTCGAGTGATTCAATTAACCCAACAAGGGCTAAATGACCTCAAGGCAGAACTACAAGAGCTTTTGGAAGTAAAAATTCCAGAGATAATCAAGCGCGTAGCAGTTGCTCGTGCACACGGTGATTTGTCTGAAAATGCAGAATACCAAAATGCTCGAGAAGAGCAACAATTACTCGAAGCTAGAGCAGCAGATATCGAAGACGTTATCTCTAAAGCAAAAGTAGTGCAAAATACACGAAGTAGTACCACAGTTGGTATGGGTAGCACTGTTAAAGTCAGCATCAAAGGTAAAAAAGGTAAGTCATTCACTTACACCATCGTTGGTGAATTTGAAGCTAACCCAACTGAAGGTCGTATCTCAAGTGATTCCCCAATTGGTAAAGCATTTGTTGGTTCTAAAAAAGGTGACACAGTCACTGTTCAAGCTCCAGCAGGCCAAATCGAGTACGTCATCGACGAGATTGTGTAACTATTCGTCTAACTATTCATGTAACGGCGTAAAGCTGACATAGCTGTATCTGTATCATGCTCCTGCACGATAACAGCAAGTTCTGTGAATGTTGAAACAACCTCAATAATATTTACTCTTTGCACCGCAAGTTGACCAATCAGTACATATACCACATTCGGTACCGATAAATATTTTTCCGAGAAACGAACTGAAATACCTGTCAGGTTTTGATAAGAAGCTTTCGGTTTCGTAGAAAAAGGCTGTTCAGCATATAGTTTTAAAATATCTTCATAGACTTTTTGTGGAGCAATAAGTGTTATTTCACTTACACCTTCAGTGACAGTGAAAAAACTGTTGTGCTGTTTATAAAGTGACGAACCTAGTAATTTTTTAGTAGCCTCTTGGCTTAATTTTGTTTTCTCAAAACTAATATCGCAAAGTGGAGAGCGAATAGAAATATCATCAATATAGACTTTAGGTCGAATTGACTGGAGATTTTCAGTTCCTTCCGATACTAACTGCAACTCTTGTAAAAACCGAGATAAAGCAACCACAATGGTTCCTTTTCTCACTTCTTTCCAGGTAATTTTCTCGACTTCAGATTGAATTTCCTCGGCATAAGCACTCAAATTCAAAACACCGCGAGTCATAGCTTCTAGAGCTATCTCATCTTGTTGAATTATCGTTTCTACTGCACTGCTGACTGATCTCATACTTCTATTATACCATAATTGTAACATTTGTTACATTTTTTAACAAATGATTACATTTAGATATTTTTTTCGCAAATTAGGAAACTAGAAGTAGACTATCGTTTATTCGAAAAATAAATTGTAAAGGAAAATGAATATGTCAGCAGAAAATGGTGGCCCAGTTATTAGTGTTGGAGAAGCGGGAGTAGTAGAGACTAGATCGTATGACCGAGTTTATTTAACTCAAGAAGATGTAACTTCTGATTTCTCTAGCTTTCTTACAGCGTGGGAAAATGTACTACACCAAACAGGTGTAGAAGAAGAAAAAGTGCTTAGTAATCCTCGAAGGTTTGTTCTGAGATCAGTGATTACTCAAGAAGTTTTAAGAGAGTTATTACTCAATCAGTTACCAGGAAGTCCAAATATTGAAGCATTATTGCCCATGGAACAGGTTGATGGTGAAGCTACAAACTATCTTGTTATTGTTGCCCAGAATCAACATGCAGACGAAATTTCAGACGATGAATCTGCAAGATTACGTGCATTAGGAAACATTTCACAATCTCGTGTAGAACAACCAGCAAGGACATTGACTGAAACAATTCAAACCTTGCCAGAAGGATATACCTTAACTACGTCCGTTACACCTGCAGATTATCCAGATTTACTTGATTTGTGGCAAGAAAATTTTGAATGGGGATTATCAGGAATCGAAGCGTTTGCCAACCAAGTCGCCGCTGGAACTCAATGGTTTTGTGGAGTAAGAGACCAGGACGGAAGATTGGTAGCAGCTAGTATGGCTGAAGGTATGGTATTTGAATCAAGAAGATATATCGAATTAACTGAATGGGCAGCTAATACTCGTGGAGTTGCTTCCAAAATGGTAATAGGTCTTATTGCCCAAGTTTTAGATGCAGTCTACTATGGCTCACTTACCGCCCAACAGAGAGTTAATAATATGCCAATCTTACCTGCTGAAATGAATTTGTATCATCGCGAGCCAGGAAACTTTGGTTCCCCTGGAGCAGGCAGTAGCGCAGGTCTACGAATACCAAACGTCGGAAATAATAGAAGCCTTTCAATTCAATATAATGCTTTACGACATAACGTGTTAGTCGGTACTGGCAGATTAGATCATCCAGAGGCTCAACAAGGTACTGCACCACCAGAAAATTACAATAATTTTGCCTACGGAATACTTCCTTACGCCATAATGGAAACTATGTATGACGAAAGAGCTGTTCAAGAATTACTTGAGTACATGCAATTACATGACCGAGCAAATGCTTACTAGATTACTAAAAGGAATAAACTATGCACATTTTTACTGCACCACTACAACAAACACAACGGCATCAACCGCCATACGAGATCTTTAACGGTGAGCAGACACCTCATCAAGAAGTACCAGCCAGAGTTGAAACTATTCTCAACCAGTTGCAACAAACTGATTTTGAGATTACTACAGTAGAAGCTGGCTATGAGCAGATAAGTGAGGCGGTTTTAGAGACTGCTAGTCAAGTACATACGCAAGAGTATCTTACATATCTTGAATCTACACGAACAAATCAGGCAAGTAGTGCAAACGGTGGTTACGCATATCCAAGTGTTTTTAACTACCGATCAGATTTACCAGCACCTACTAACCCTGGTGCATTAAGAGGACAATATAGTTTTGATCTATATACACCTGTCAGTAACAACACTTTTGATGCAGCACTCGAATCAGCAAATCTCGCTATCTCAGCTGTGGAACATGTTTGTAATACTAACGAAACAGCCTATGCATTGTGTAGACCACCAGGCCACCACGCTGAACAAGAAAAAATGGGAGGATACTGTTACCTAAATAATGGAGCTATTGCTGCGAGGGCATTTGAACGTGCTTTGACCACAGATCAGAGTACTACCGAAAACCAAGTTCGAGGTGTAGTACTTGATGTAGATTTCCACCACGGAAACGGGACAGAACACATCTTTTCACAAGATGAGAATGTTCTCACTGTGTCATTGCATGCACACCCAGAAAAAATGTTCCCATTCTTTTCAGGACTTGATACTCCTACATATACAGCAAATATAAACTACCCACTTCCACTTGGTACGACTGACCAAGAGTATCAATCCACTCTCGAACTAGCTATGGAACAAATTCGAGAATTTGCTCCAGATTACTTAGTTGTTTCTTACGGCGCAGATACTCATGCCCAAGATCCAATAGGTGGATTTAAACTAACTACTGAATATTTTGCACAAATGGCACAAACAATCAACACACTAAATGTGCCAACGGTAATTTTGCAAGAAGGAGGATACAACACTTCTTTACTTGGGATGAATGTAGCTAGTTTTTTGGGAGGATTTAGCGAATAACAAGTTTAAAAACAATTTACATTAATCAGTAGATCATTACTCCGTCTTGAGTTATAATGACTACTTAAGTAACTAAAGAAATTATAAAAAATCATGTCTAGAATCGACGAAACAATCCAAGCCAAAAAACAGAAAAGAGCTCAGCTCGAAGAGCAAGGTATCCTTGCTCATCCGTATTCATACAATAAAACCCATACAGTTGCACAAGCACTAGAATCGTTGGGTAAAGAAGTTACCACGGCAGGTAGAGTAATGTCGGTTCGTACACATGGAAAAGTTACCTTCTACGACATTCAAGATTCCACTGCCAAAATCCAAATATTGGTCCGTGCAGGAAACACGCATGAAGATTCAGTAGCCTTAACCAGTCTTATCGATTCTGGTGATTACATTGGTGTAAACGGTGAAGTCATGACTTCCAAAACTGGTGAAACAACTGTTTTAGCTCAAACATTAGAATTTTTAGGCAAAGCCTTACGTCCAATTCCAAGTCAGTGGAATGCAGCAGAAAACAAAGAAGCACGTTTCCGAAAACGCTACTTAGACATGCTTATCAACCCTGATACCAAACAAATCTTAGATACTCGTTGGTTAGTGGTAAAAGAAATTCGTCGCTATTTACAAGATAGACATGATTTTATTGAAGTCGAAACACCAATTTTTCAACCATTGTATGGTGGAACTAACGCCACTCCGTTTACCACACATATGAATGCTTTAGACTGCCAATTTTATTTAAGATTAGCTCCTGAGCTTTACTTAAAAAGATTAATTGTTGGTGGCTATGATCGTATCTTTGAAATTGCACGTAACTTCCGAAACGAAGGCATCGACCAAACGCATCAACCAGAATTTACCATGATTGAATGGTACCAAACCTACGCCGACTACAACACAATGATGGACGTTGCCGAAGGCATGCTCCGACACTTAATCGAAAAAGTACACGGTAGTAACAAAATGAAAGTATTCGATAAAGAAATCGAAATGGGTGGAACCTGGACTCGTATCACCATGAAAGAGTCTATCAATCGACATCTTGGATTTGATTTCGACAGTCAATCAGACGAAAACCTTCAAAAAGTACTTTCAGATAATAACTTAGACTTAACAGGTGCATTTACTCGTGGAAAAGCATTATTTGCTATCTTCGACAAATTAGTAGCAAGTGAACTAATTGAACCAACTTGGATTATGGACTACCCAAGAGATGTCAGCCCACTAGCTAAACAACACAGACTTGATCCAACTCTCGCAGAACGTTTTGAACTCTACGTTGCAGGTAAAGAATTAGCAGATGGCTGGAGTGAAATCACTGATCCAATCGACCAACGCAATATTTTCGAAAATGAACAACAAAACATGCGTGACGGTGATACAGAAGCCCACCCTCTAGATGAAGACTTTATAGAAGCAATGGAATACGGAGTGCCTCCACTTGGTGGCATCGGTATGGGTATCGATCGTTTAGTCATGTTCTTAACTAACACTTGGAGCATTAAAGAAGTAATTGCTTTCCCAACACTCAAACCACTTACTCCAAATCAGTCCAAACAAAATAAAGATGCAGAAAATGATGATTCTGAAAACGATTCAAGCAGCGACAATTCAGGTAGTGGTACATTAGAAATCAGTGCTAAAAGCACCGTTTCAATTTCTGATTTACCTAGCCGAGATCAAGCAGTAGCTTTACTCGAAAAATACATTCAAAATGAAGCACTCAGACACCACTGTTACATGGTTGCACAAGCTATGGAAGCATATGCTACTAAGCTTGGTGAAAATTCTGAACTTTGGTACCAAGCTGGTTTACTCCATGACTTGGATTGGGAAGCATTTCCAGATGAACATCCTGCTAAAGCAATCAACGAGTTATTACCTGAGTTATATCCACAAGAGCTTCTTGATGCAATCGCAGCGCACGCTCCAGAGAGAACAGGTAGACAACCAAAAACCCTCATCGAACGATATCTTTTTGCTTGTGATGAAATTTCAGGCTTCATGCATGCAGTCTCTCTTATGAGACCAGGTGGTTTTGAAGACATGAAACCAAAATCCATCACCAAAAAAATGAAAGATAAAGCATTTGCAGCGGCTGTTCCACGTGCAGATCTGCACAAAGGTGCCGAACTCATTGAGACCGATCTCAATGACCATATTGCGTTTTTGATCACCGTATTTCAGTGATACACTTAAACGTATCTATGAAATCAAGAGCAAGAAATCTTAATACTTTCTTTTTAAAAAGCATCAATCCAGTGGTCAAATTCATGATTGTTTCTGACATGCTGCTCACAGGTGCAGCAGGCATGTTAGCTCCTATCTTTGCGCTGTTTATTGATGATTTCATAATTGGTAGTGATGAGCTCGTTATTAGCATGGCTGCTGGACTATACTTAGTTTCTCGTAGTATCTTTCAAATTCCAATTGCACACATGATTGATCGAATTAAAGGAGAAAAAGATGACTTTTCTTTTTTGGTCATCTTTTCAGTATTTATCGCTCTCATTCCATTGTTGTATCTCTTCATTAGTACACCGCTACAACTCTACGCTGTGCAAATCTTGCTTGGTTTAGTGACAGCGTTTACATTTCCGTCATACATGGCAATATTTACTCGTCATGTAGACAAAAATAGAGAAGGTACAGAGTGGGCACTTTATTACACTCTGAATGATATCGGAACAGCTGCATTAGCTATAATGGGTGGATACTTGGCTAGTTACTATGGATTTCCACTTTTAATCATAGTAATCTCCACCATATCTCTCGTTGGAGCCAGTTTACTTATCCCAATTAGACCATACCTCTATAAAAGGTGAGAGTTTGCGGTATAATCAGCATACCTATGCTAGATATTTCATTCGTTCGAGAGAACCCAAACCTGGTAAAAAAAGCCTGTGAAGATAAACAGCTTGATTCCTCGGTTGTGGATACTTTACTAGCGGTAGATGAAAAACGAAGAACACTATTACAAGAAGTAGAAAAACACCGAGCTGCAAGTAACGCTAATGCAGATGCAATTAAAAACCAAGTGCATGCAGGAAATAAACCTGATCCAGAACTAATTGCAGCGGGAAAAGAAATTAAATTAAAACTTAAAGAACTTGAACCCGAACTTTCTAAACTCGATGAAGAGTTCACAAAACTGCAATATTATATTCCTAATATCCCAGCAAATGACGTTCCAGTTGGACCAGATGAATCTGGAAACGTAGTGGCAAAAACCCACGGAGAGATTCCAAAACTTGATTTTGAACCTAAACAACATCATGAAGTACTTGCTGATCTAGGATTACTCGACACCAAACGAGCTGTCCAAATTGCTGGGTTCCGCGCTTATATTCTTAAAGGTGATGGACTAAAGCTGGAGCAAGCTATCCTCCAATATGCCCAACAATTGTTGGAAAAAGCAGGTTTTACAATGATGAGTGTGCCAATTATGGTTAATGAAGAAGCAATGTGGGGAACAGGTTACTTGCCTTGGGGCGACGAAGATCACTACCGTACTCAAGATAACCAAATCTTAACTGGAACCTCTGAAGTTGCACTAACCGCGTATCATCAAGGTGAATTACTAGCTGAAAAAGATTTACCAGTCACCATGGCAGGTATTTCTGCTTGTTTTCGCCGAGAAGTCGGTTCATACGGTAAAGATACTCAAGGTATAGTGCGTGTTCACACCTTTAACAAAGTCGAACAAGTCGTGCTTACTGTAGCTGACGAAGCTGAAACTAGAAAATGGCACGAAAAAATGCTCGGGCTCAGTGAGCAGTTACTTCAAGATTTAGGATTGTCATACCAGGTACTTTTAATGTGCACTGGTGATATGGGTGCGGGACAACGCAAAAAATTTGATATCGAAACTTGGTTCCCAGGTCAAAATGCCTACAGAGAAACTCACTCTGCAAGTTACTTCAATGACTTTCAATCAAGAAGATTGAACATGCGATATCAAGCTAAAGATGGTAGTACTAAATTTGTGTACACACTTAACAACACCATGGCTGCTACACCACGATTACTAGCTGCTGTAGTAGAGAACTACCAACAAGCAGATGGTAGTATTGCTGTACCAAAAGTTTTACAACCACTACTAAATAAAGAAGTAATTTCTTAACATGGAACCAAAAGAGATTCTTGATAGTGGCCCAATCTACGTTGACTTAACTTCTGTGGAGTCATTGAGAAATACCTACGAACTTGCCTTGTGTGAAGAGCTATTTGCAATTGTGCTCATTCACTTAAATAATACCGGTTCACTATATGCGGTAGTAAGTTTAGATGAATCCTACGATCCTTTCGAAAATCAAGAAGCGTCCATACAAGCAATGGTTTTTACTTCTGTGGAAGAGGCACTAGAGCACGTAGACGCACTCACTTCAGCTTGGTACCAGGCATTTGCAGACTCTGAATACACTCACAGACCTGATGATCAACAATTGAATTGGTTACTCGATACACATGCTGGCGTTTTCCCAGCTCAACAAATTCTTCAAATAATCTTTAATCAAATTCAGGTAAGCCAAGTAATTAGCCAAGCACATTAGTGTGGAATTTCCAGCTGAGTTACCACTCGAAAAAACCGACAACTAGTGGCATAATGTCCACCTATGGCAGTACTCTCATTCCTTTCAAGATTATTCGATGAAAA
>Ga0081535_101035_pt1 | contig 11092 bp, 7 predicted proteins | sample HotLakmasection3_FD_71020 | JGI IMG/M metagenome (GOLD analysis project Ga0081535, IMG submission 71020) | Hypersaline microbial mat communities from Hot Lake, Washington, USA - Section #3 (SPADES assembly) (version 2) | ecosystem: Environmental > Aquatic > Non-marine Saline and Alkaline >... | reverse complement strand
CACCCGCTGTTCGAGCGGCAGGGCGACGACATCTACGTCGACCTGCCGATCTCGCTGCCCGAGGCCGTGCTCGGGGATGCGGTCGAGCGACGCGAGCACGCCCGCCACGATGTCGTCGATGTAGGTGAAGTCGCGGCTGGTCGAGCCGTCGCCGAACATCGGGATGGACCTGCCCTCGCTCATCAGTCGCATGAACTTCATGATCGCCAGGTCCGGGCGCTGGCGGGGGCCGAAGACCGTGAAGAACCGAAGGCACGCGACGGGCAGGCCGTAGAGGTGGTGGAACGTGTGCGCCACGAGCTCGCAGGAGCGCTTCGTCGCGGCGTAGGGACTGATCGGGCGGCTCACGTCGTCGGTCTCGGCGAAGGGGACCTTCGCGTTGTTCCCGTAGACGCTCGACGACGACGCCATCACGAAGCGCTCGACGCCCGTGCGCCGCGCCGCCTCGAGCATCACGGTGGTCCCGCGGACGTTGACGTCCGCGTACAGCGCCGGCTGCTGGATGCTGGGCCTCACGCCGGCGCGCGCCGCCAGGTGCACCACGTCGCGCGCGTCCGAGGACGCGAGCAGCGAGAGCACGCGCTCCTCGTCCCGGATGTCGCCCTCGACGAACTCGAACCGCGCGCCGTGCGGGCCCGAGCGGATCGCCTCGAGCGTCGCGCGCTTGACGCCCGGGTCGTAGAAGTCGTCGAGATTGTCGAGCCCGACGACGCGGTCGCCGCGGGCCAGCAGCGCCTCGGCGACGTGGGAACCGATGAACCCGGCGACGCCGGTGAGCAGCACGGTGCGGGATGAGTTCGGGTGGTCTGGCATCGGCGTCTGGTGGCTGGCGGGCGTCGGGCGTCGGATCGGCCGGGCGAACAGACTAATCCACCGCGAGGGCCCCACGCCGAGCCCGGCGCAGAAAAAAGCAGGACGCCTCGTGCGTAAGGCGCCCCGCTGGAGGAGAGAGAGATTCAGCAGTGTAGGTCTCGTCGGCCGTTTCGCCGCGTTTCTGCTCATGAATCGGCGATGAAGACTTGTCCGAGCACGCTTTTTCGGCCGTTCGAGGCAAACTTTGCGCGGTTCACCTCCCCGGGCGGCGGGCTCCACCCGCGTTTAAAGCCCGCCGTAGGCGATCGGCGCCAGCGCGACCGTGACGATCCCCACCAGAATCGTCAGCGGGCCGCCGAAGCGCAGGAAGTCGCTCGTTCGGTATCCGCCCGGGCCCATCACCATCAGGTTCGTCTGGTAGCCCATGGGCGTGGCGAAGCCGGCCGAGGCCGCGACGGCGACGCACACGGCAAACGGCAGGAGCGGGAGCTCGTTGTCCCGGGACGCCTCGAGCGCGATCGGGAACATCAGGATCGCCGCGGCGTTGTTCGTGATGATCGAGGTGAAGAACGCCGTCAGCGCGTACACGACCGCGAGGAGCCCCCAGATCCCGAAGGGCGCGCCCCAGTCGATGATCGCCCCCGCGAGCACCGCGGCCAGACCCGTGTTCTCCATCGCCGCGGCGAAGCCGAAGGCCGAGCCCACGACCGTCAGCACCTGCCAGTCGATGCTGCGCCGAGCGTCGGGGCCCGTGCAGCACCGCAGGAGCACCATGCCGAGCGCCGCGGCGAGGGCGTAGGCCATCGCGCGGGCCGGGTCCATCGTGATCAGCGCGACCATCCCGACGAGGATCGCCATCGCGAGGGGCGCCCGCGCGTGGCGCGGCGCCGCGGCGCCGGGCAGCTCGTTGACCAGGTAGAAGTCCTGGGAGTTCCGGTAGCGCTGGGTGAAGTCGGTCGAGGTTTCAAGCAGCAGCGTGTCGCCCGCGCGGAGGCGGATGTCGCCGATGCGACCGTCGATCCGCTCGCCCTGGCGGTGCACGGCGATGACGACCGCGCCGTAGCGCGAGCGGAGCGACGCCTGGCGGATCGACATCCCGAGGAGCGGCGAGCCCTGGCTCACGACCGCCTCGATGAGCCGCGCGACGTGCCGCGGCGCGGTCAGCGCCGCCTTCTCGTCGCCCGTGACGGGCTCGAGCCCCTTGATCTTCTGGAGGTCGCGAACCGAGTCGAGCACGCCCACGAAGAACAGCGCGTCGCGCTCGCGAAGCACCTGCGTGGGCGCCACGGCGTGGATCGTCTCGTTCTCGCGCTCGATGCGCGCAAGAAACAGGCCCGGGAGCTGGCGCAGCCCCGCCTGCTCGACGGTCTGCCCGATGAGCGGCGAGCCCGTCGAGACCCGCATCGCCGTGGTGTACTGGCGCGGGTTGGAGAGGTCGAAGGTGCGAGCGTCGCGGTCCTTCAGGAGCCACCGCCCGGCGACCAGCATGTAGAGCAGGCCCGCGATCGCGGCGGGGATGCCCACCTTCGCGATCGTGAACATGCCCATGGGCTCGACGCCCGGCTCGTCGGCGTGGTCGAGGATCAGCCCGTGCACGAGCAGGTTCGTGCTCGTCCCGAGCAGCGTGCACATGCCGCCGAGGATCGCGGCGAACGACAGCGGCATGAAGAGTCGCGAGACCGAGAGGTTGTTCCGCTTGGCCCAGTCCGAAAGGACCGGGAGGAACATCGCGACGATCGGCGTGTTGTTGATCAGCGCGCTGGCAACGGCCACGGGCGCCGCCAGACGCACCTGCGCGACGCCGAGCGTGCGCGGGCGCCCGAGCAGCATGGACGTCAGGCCGGTCATCGCGCCGGTGTCGCGCAGCCCCGCCGCCACGACGTACAGCACCGCCACCGTCACGACCGCCGGCTGCGCGAAACCCATCACCGCTTCCGCCGGCTCGAGCACCCCCGTCAGCAGCAGCATCGCGAGCCCGCCCAGAAGGATGAGGTCCGCGCCGATGCGGCCGGCGACGAGCGCCACCACCACGATGAGCAGCACGCCCGCGACGATCCACCCCTCGAGCGTCAGCCCGGCGAAGGTCGTCGTGGACGCGAGCGTCGGGGCGATCGCAACGAGCGGCAAGGGCGCAGGCAAGGGCACGGGCGGGGCCTCCTGGCGACCCCGCGAGGGGGGCCTAGTCCATACCCATCTGGGCGAAGCCCAGTTCGTCGATGGCGCGAATGATCCGCCCGTGGATCTGGGGCGAGGCGCAAACGATGCCACGGTTGTCGGACAGGGTCGGCCCCTTGCTGAAGTCGAGCGGGGCGCCCGTGATGTCCGTCACCACCGCTCCGCCCTCCGAGGCGCACAAGGCGCCGGCGGCGTGGTCCCAGATCTTCTCCCGGTAGCCCGGACGGGTCGGCATGCGGAGGTACACGTCCGCTTGCCCCCGGGCCACCACCGCGTACTTCGCCTGGCTGTCGAGCCGGAACGATTCGGTCGCGACCCCGAGCTTCTCCATGATCTGGGCCGAGTGCTCGTGCCTGGAGTGCCCGCTCTCGACCGACTCGCACATCCGGACCGTGTCGCCCGGCTGGTGGCCGAGCGTGGGCGCCTTGCGGAGGGGCATCGAAGGCTCGTCCGCCGGGACCTCATACAGCCCGTAGTTGCGCGACGCGACGTAGATCGCGCCGTGGGCGTCCGGATGATCGAAGGGCTGCGAGAAGTCCATCGGGAGGTTCGGGCACCCGAGGACGCCCAGCGTCGGCACGTTGCCGTCGATGTAGGCGAGGCTGACGGCGTACTGCTCGCCGCGGAGGAAGCCCTTGGTGCCGTCGATGGGGTCGAGCGTCCAGAAGCTCTCGCGGGCGCCCGGGTCGTTGCCGCCGTCGATCGCGTCCAGGACCTCGTCCTCGGTGGCGTCGGTCCAGACGAGGCGGGCCGCGGCGACGACGGCCCGGCGAAGACCCTCGGCGTCGGGCGAGCGCAGCGCGTCGGCGTCCTCCTCGCCCACGCAGTGCACCTCGCCCAGCGACTCGCGCAGACGATGGATGACGACCGCCTGACTCGCGTAGTCGGCGACGGTGACCGGGCTGCGGTCGTCCTTGAGCGGCCCGGTGATCGAATCGGTGTCGCGCTGGACCGCGCGGCAGACCAGGCAGGCGTCGGCGACGGCGCGACGCGCGGCCTTCAGGGCGTCGCTGTCGATCATGCTTCCACCGAGCTCAGGACGCCGACCTTCCCGAGGAACGTGATCACCTCGGCGACGCAGTCGTCGACGCTCTTGCCGTCGGTCTTCAGGACGAGCTCGGCGTTCTCGGGCGCCTCGTAGGGATCGTCGATCCCGGTGAAGCCCTTGATCTCGCCCGCGCGAGCCTTCTTGTAGAGGCCCTTGGGGTCGCGCTCCTCGCACACCTCGAGCGGGGTGTCGACGAAGACCTCAAAGAAGCGGAGGCCGTCCGCCTCGTGAAGCTTCCGCGCCTCCTCGCGGTCGGAGCGGTAGGGGCTGATGAAGCTCGTGAGCGTGATGGCGCCGCCGTCGTTGAAGAGCTTGGCGACCTCGCCGATGCGGCGGATGTTCTCCGCGCGATCCTCGGCGCTGAAGCCGAGGTTCTTGTTCAGGCCGTGGCGGATGTTGTCGCCGTCGAGGCGGTAGCTGTTGACGCCCTGGGAGACGAGCACCTGCTCGAGGGCGGAGGCGACGGTGCTCTTGCCCGAGCCCGAGAGGCCCGTGAACCAGAGCGTCGCGCCGGTGCAGTTGAGCGCCTTCCAGCGCTCCTCGCGGGTGAGGTTGCCTTCGTGCCAGACGATGTTGGTGGCCCTGACGACGGTCATGGTCGGATGTCCTCTCGAGGAGCGGTTGCGGCGAAGGTGGCGTGCCGGGCGCCGCTCGGCCGCGTCGCAGGCCCGGTTTGGGAACGTAGACCGCCCGAGCGCTTGCCGTCAAGCGACCGGGCGGGCGGCCCTTGCCTACCCCGCCGAGCGCAGCGCCGTCGCCATCGCCCGCTCGTCGGCAGTCTGGGAGGCCACCGCCCGCGCCCGGGTGCTCCCGTCGACGTAGAGCCAGATGAGCCCCGTCAGGCCGTCGGTTTCCCGGACCATCGCCCGCAGACGCGCGATCGTCTCCGGGTCGGCGGGGGTGCCGATCCCGATCGCGGCGATCGCCCGGGCGGCGAGTTCCAGGCCCTCCTCATCGGCGCTGGTGAGCCACCGGACGCCCGCGAAGGCGGAAGAGCCCAGCTTCCGCTCGATCCGGGCCCGGTCCTCCGGCGTCGCGGAGGCGCCCATCTGGTCCACGACGAGCCACGCGCCGGCGGGGCCGCCGCGGCGGGCCGACGCGCCCGGCGTCGCCGGAGGGATCGGGGGACGAACGGCCGAGGCGGCCGCGGCGGCGGTCTGCGCCTCGTTCAGGGCGGGCACGACCTCCTCCATGAAGACCGCCCGCCAGTGGCGGGCGACCTCGGGCCACTCCTCGGCGGCGTCGCGGATGAGCTCCGGATCGATCGTGATCTCGAAGGTCCGGCCGTCGGGCTCGGTGATGCGGAGCGTCCCGTCGCGGGCGTCGGCCTGCATCTGGAAGTCCTCGCCCGTGTGGGAGAGCTGCGTCCCGGTGGCGGCGCTCGCGCCGGTTCCGGCAAAGGGCTCGGCCTCGTCGGTCATCGCCCGCACCGCCAGGCCGCCCGCGAGCATGATGGCGCCGACCATCGCGACGCCCGCGACGAGGCGCCCGACGACGTTCGGCTCGGCGTGGCGGCGTGACCGCGCGCCGCGGTGACGCATCGCCGCCGAGCGCCGGGCGCGGACCCGCTGACGCGCGCGCCGGAGCTGCTCCTGCGCCGAGTCGCGCCGCTCGAGCGGGAGCGTCGGGACGTCGGGCCGCGGCGCGCGCGCCGGCCCCGCCGCGGCCGGCCGCGCGCCGGCCGGCTCGAGAGCGCGGTACCTGCCGGTCCACCAGTTGACCACGGCGATCGCCGGGGACGGGCGAGCGGGCGACGGGGAGCCGCGACGTTCCTCGCTCGCGGCCGCGGCGGCGAAGGCGGGCTCCGGGCGCGGCGCGGGGGTGAAGTCCTCGAGCTCGTCGACGACCGGCGCGGGCTCGAAGTCGTCGCCCCGCTTCATGCTCGGGAGCTGCGCGGGCGTGACGGACGCCGGGTCGTCCGCCGCGAGAACGGCCTGGAGATCCTCGAGCATCTCGTCGGCGGTGGCGTAGCGCTTGTCGTACTCGGCCATCGCGCGGCGCACGATCCAGCGCACCGACTCCGGGCAGCGCCTGGAGATCTGGCTGAGCCCGCCGTGGGCGGGGAAGGAGTTCTCGATGATCGAGTAGAGGACGGCGCCGGCGGCGTAGACGTCGAACTTCTCGCCCGAGACCTGGTGGACCTTCACGCCGCGGAGGGCCATGCGGACGAGCTCCGGGTCGCGGAAGTACTCCGTGCCGTGGGTGGTGAGGGTCATCGCGGAGCGGAGCGGCGTGACGAGCCCGAGGTCGACCAGGTGCGCGCGTCCCTCGTGGACGATGATGTTGTCGGGCTTGACGTCCTTGTGCCAGAGCCCGGCGTGGTGGTACCTGGCGAGGGTGCGGACGAGGTCCCGCGCGTAGCCGAGCCCCTTGCGCATCGGGGCCGGGTCGAGCCCGCCCGCGCCCGACTGCTCGTGCAGGCGGCGGATCGCGGTCGAGAGGTCGTCGCCCGGGACGTAGGGCATGACGTAGTAGAAGCGCTCGTTGGTGAGCTCGTGCTCGAGGACCAGGCCGATGTTCTTGGCGGCCTCGAGGGCGCGGCTCTCGCGGACGATCTGCGGCAGGCTCGAGCCCTCGTGGAGAGAGAAGCTCTTGATGATGACCTGCCCGACGCCGTGGCGACCGAGGGCCTCGTAGGCGGCGCGCTTGCGGTCGTCGGGCTCGGCGATGTAGAGACGAGCGCCGGAGCCCCCCGGCGGGAGGGAGCCGACGACGGCGTAGCCCTCGAATCGACCCGAGCGCCCGCGGGGCCTGTCCGAGCCCGGGGCGCGGGCGACGACCTCGGGCATGCGGCGCTCGATGCCCTCGGTGACGCTCGAGAGCCCGACGAGCCAGAGGGGGCGCCCGATGAAGAAGCGATAGACGCAGGAGCCGGCGGAGGCGAGCTCGTCGCCCGAGGCGCGCAGGTAGTGCCCGGCGGCGCTCCATCGTCCGATGACGACGCTCGCGAGCGTCAGGGGGAGGAAGACGACGGCGGTGACGAGCGCGCCGACGAAGCGGGCGGCGTCCGAGAACTCCCCGCCGACGAAGCGGCCGAGCCGCCCGAACGCCCTGCCCGTGAGCCCGAGGAGCGGGACGACGACGTAGACGACCGCGAGGATGAGGGCCACGAACCCGAAGAGGGCGACGAGCATGGCGAAGAGAGTGGACATGTCAACCGCTCCACGGCCCTGGGGCGATGCGCCGCGTCAACCGTACGCTCCGGCCTCGTCCTGTCGGCGGAGCTCCACCTGCCGGTGGTAGATCTCGGCGATCGCCTCGTCGAAGAGGGCGTCGTCCGCCTTGGTGGGATTCAGGATGAGCCCGTTTCGCTCGGCCTCGGCGCGCTCCTCGGCGGTGAACGAGTAGGTGCTGACGACCTCCTCGAGGCGGGCCCGGAGGCAGTCGCGGATCTTGCTCATGCGCCGGCTGACGGTCGGCTCGCTGGTCCCGAGCTGTCGGGCGACCTCCTTGCCCTGGAGCCCGTCGAGGACGCGCATCCGGTAGATGGAGAAGTCCATGAAGTCGGCGTCGCGCTCGACCAGGCGGATGGCCGCCTCGACCTTGGCGCGGAAGACGGCGCTCTCGTAGTCGGCGTCCGGCTCGGCGCCCAGGGACTGGCTCATCCACGCCTCGTCGAGGGCGGCGGGGCGCTTGCCCGCGCCGCGCTTGAGGGCCATGCGGCGGTCGATCTCGTCGCCCAGGGTGTGCTTGGCGATCGCCAGGAGCCAGGTGGAAAATCGCGCGCCGCGGGAGGGGTCGTAGTCGTTGATGCAGTCGGAGAGGGCGGCGAGGGTTTCCTGGGAGAGGTCGCGGACGGTCTCGGAGCCGATGCGTCCCTTGCCCCACTTGGCGAGCTGGGCGCGGAGGACGGGCCCGAAGGTCTCCCAGAGCTCGTACCACGCCTGCTCGTCGCGGGCGCGCAAGCGCGAGATGAAGCCCGTGGTGAGGTTGTTCAGCATCGCCCGCCCCCTTGACGCCGATCGACGCCTGCCCGGCGCCGCGGCGGAGACGTTCTTGGGCGTCGCGGAGCGGCGGTTGCGGTCTCGGGCGGGGAAACCATGGGAAAAGGATACCCCGAGGGAGCGGGGATGAAATCGGCCCTTCGGAGATCGGAACAAGGCCGCGACGAAAGGCCGCGACGCCGGGAGCGTCCCGGGCGGGGCCCGAGAACGAAGGAACGCAAAGGATGTGCATCATGGGCGGCATCACGAAGACCATCGTCCGTTTCGGTGTGATCGCCGGCCTGGCGGCGGGGGGCGCCGCGCTGATCGCGGGACCCCACCGCGTCGCGGCGCTGGCTGACCAGGCACGCTCGCAGGTGGTCAACACCATCGACGCGCAGATCGGGGACCCGACGGCGATGCGGCATCAGCTCCGGCAGCTCGAGGCGCAGTACCCCGAGCGGATCGCGGAGGTCCGGGGGCAGCTCGCCGAGATTCAGGAGCAGACGCGCCAGCTCGAGCGTGATCGGGCGGTGTCCGAGCGCGTGGTGGAGCTGGCGCTGACGGATCGGGCCGAGCTCGACGAGCTCATCGCCCGCGCCGAGAGCGCGGTCGCGGAGCACGGGTCGGCGCGCCTGGTGCGGATCGGCTTCGACGACCGCACGTTCGACCTGAGCGGGGCCTACGCCAGGGCCAACACGATCAACGAGACCGTGAGCCTCTACGGCGCTCGCGCCGCGGACATCGAGACCGACCTCGCCGCGCTCGAGAGCGACCGGGAGATCCTGACGGGGCTCCTGGCGAAGCTCGAGACCGAGCAGGCGGAGTTCCAGTCGCAGATCGCGCAGCTCGACGCCAAGATCGACGCCATCGCGCGCAAGGAGCGGATGGCGGACCTGATGGAGGAGCGGCAGAAGCGCATCGACGAGCTGACCCGCTACGAGGTGGCGAGCCTGGACCAGCTCCGCTCGAAGCTCGCGGAGCGTCACGCGGACCTCGACGCCCGGATCGCCAGCGCCTCGACGCGCGACGATCAGGCGAGCTACGAGGACCGCGCCCGCTACGAGGTGGAGTCTCAGCGCTCGCGCGAGCTGCGCCTCGAGGCGCCCAAGCCCTCGCCCGCGAGCAAGGTGATCATCCGGTCCGACGAGTCCGGCGACGAGGACGTGGAATCGATCGCCCACCGCTGAGCCCTCTCTCTCCTCTTTCCTGACGGTTGATCGCACCGGCCGCCCGGCGCCCCTCGTGGGCGCCGGGCGGCCTCGTGCGCCGGTACGCTGGCCCGGTGCCCCGTCTGATCGACGACGCCGTGGTGCTCCGCCGGTTCGACTGGTCCGAGACGAGCCAGATCGTGTGGCTGTTTACGCGCACGCGCGGGCTTCTGCGGGGGGTGGCCAAGGGGGCGAAGCGGCCGAGGAGCGCGTTTGACGGCGGGCTCGAGCCGCTGACGCGGGGGGAGATCGGGGCGATCATCAAGCCCGACGCGGATCTGGCGACGCTCACGAGCTGGGACCTGCGCGAGGTGTGCTGGGCGGCGCGGACGGATCTTGAGGCGAACCGGGCGGGTCTGTTCTCGATCGGGCTGCTCGCGTCGGTGGTGACGGATCTGGATCCGCACCCGCGTCTGTTTGCGGAGCTGACGAGCCTGCTCGGCTCGCTCGAGGCGGGACGCCCGCCGTGGGCGTCGGCGCTGCGGTTTCAGTGGGCGGCGCTCGAGGAGACGGGGCACGCGCCGGCGCTCGAGATCGACGCGGGGGCGCCGGTGGTGGGCTTCGACCCGGCGGGGGGCGCGTTCACGGCGGATCCGGGGGCTCATCACGCGGCGGAGTGGCGGGTGAGGAGCTCGACGGTGCGGGCGGTGCGGGCGGCGGCGGCGGGGGATCTGGAGTCGGCGGGGGCGGAGGAGGTGGATCGGGCGAACCGGTTCCTCCTCAGTTACTGGACATGGACGCTCGGTCGTGAGCCGCGCGTGGCGCCTTTGCTGTCGGCGCGGGTCACGAAGAGCGGGGAAGGCGACAAGTAGGCGGCGGGCGGGGCCGATAGTCCGGGTGAGCGCCTGAGCCCCTGGAGAGCCCTTCGTTGAACCACCAGCTCCTCCACGACGCCCTCTCGTCGACGAAGCTTCCGACACCGCCGGCGATCGCCATGCGCGTGATCGAGTTGACGGACGATCCGAACGTGACGCCGCGCGAGCTGACGGACCTGGTGCAGGCGGACTCGGGGCTCTCGTCGAAGATCCTGCGGACGGTGAACTCGGCGTTCTACGGGCTGGCGACGCCGGTGGCGTCGATCAAGCGGGCGCAGATCCTGCTCGGCCTCAACGCGATCAAGACGCTGACGCTCGGGTTCTCGCTCGTGCAGTCGATCCGGGGGAGCGGGGGGGAGGCCGACGGGTTCGACTACACGACGTTCTGGCGGCGGTCGCTTCACGCGGCGACGTGCGCGAAGGCGGTCGCGACGCGGACGGGCGCGATGGAGCCGGAGGAGGCGCTTCTGGGCGGGCTCCTTCAGGACGTGGGCATGGTGGTGCTTCACCGGACGCTCGGGGAGACCTACGACCGGGTGGTGCGGGACGCGGGGGGGCGGCACCGGGAGCTGACTCGGCTCGAGCTGCTCGAGCTGGACCTGACGCACGCGGTGGTGGGGGCGACGCTCGCGGAGCGGTGGCGTTTTCCGTCGTCGCTGATCACGCCGATCCGTCACCACGAGAAACCGACGGCGGCGCCGCAGGCGCAGCGGGACGCGGCCAAGTGCGTGGGTCTGGCGTCGCTCGGGGCGTCGGCGCTGACGGAGGCGGACTCGATCCCGGAGCTTCGCCGGTACCTGTCCTCGGCGCGATCGTGGCTGTCGCTCGATGAGCGGGAGGCGGAGGCGGCGCTCGAGGAGGCGGCGGCGGGCGCGCGGGAGTTTGGGAAGCTCCTGGACGTCGACGCCGGGGCGCCCGTCAACACGCAGACGATCCTGGAGTCCGCGAAGGAGAAGCTGGTGAACCTGAGCGCGGGCCCGCAGGTGGAGGACGCGGTGCGGCGGCTGCGGGACGAGCGCTCGCTCGACTCGATCACGGGGGCGTTGTCGAAGACGGGGCTTACCGAGCGGCTCGGGGAGGCGTTCGAGCGGGCGCGGGACAGCGAGG
>Ga0081535_101032_pt1 | contig 11117 bp, 10 predicted proteins | sample HotLakmasection3_FD_71020 | JGI IMG/M metagenome (GOLD analysis project Ga0081535, IMG submission 71020) | Hypersaline microbial mat communities from Hot Lake, Washington, USA - Section #3 (SPADES assembly) (version 2) | ecosystem: Environmental > Aquatic > Non-marine Saline and Alkaline >... | reverse complement strand
ATTTTGAAAGGTGTGGGGCTAGAGGTGCTCATGCCCGAAGTCCTGGCCCTCGTCAGCTTCACCGTTTTGCTGCTCGGCCTCAGCATCAACCGTTTTCGCGCTCAGCTGAATTAGTGCTTTGTCGTAACTACTCAGGCTGGAAAAAACTCTAAGGATTTTTCCGCCTCGGGAAATAGTGCGTTAGTGTAACCCTCAATCGGCAATCGGTCCCCGCTGTGAGTCAACCGCAAGAGCGAATCAACCTGAGTGAAGCTGAGATCCGTGCGGTGTATCGGCAGGGAGAAGAGGCGGTAGTGAGTTGGGTGACGCAACTACTCCAGCGTCTAGAAGTAGTGGAATCCAGACTCGAAGCGTTAGAAGGTGGGCGCAAGAAAACCAGTCGTAACAGTCACAAACCACCCTCAGGAGATGGTTTTGACAAACGGACGAAAAGCCTACGCCTCAACAGTGAGAAACCGTCCGGCGGACAAGCCGGTCATCCCGGCAGCACCCTGGAGTGGAGTGAGACCGTTGATTGGGTCGAACCCCATGATGTCGCAACCTGTGGTTGCTGTGGTGTGTCCTTAAGTGAGGTGCCCGTTGAGCAATGGTTAGCGCGTCAAGTGTTTGACCTACCGGCTATCGAGCTGCAGGTCACAGAACATCAAGTCGCGGTGAAATGCTGTCAGCAGTGCGGTCAGCAAAACCAAGGTAGCTTTCCCGTTGAAGCCAATAATGTGGTGCAGTATGGTCCCCGCTTGAAAGGCATGAGGGTGTATTTGATGGAAAGCCAGTTGCTGCCATCGGCACGGACTGGTGAGGTGTTGAGTGACTTGTTTGGCGTCCAGGTGTCAGAAGGCACCCTCTACACTAGCCGCCGTCAATGCTTTGAACATCTCGCTGCGGTCGAGCAAACGATTCCAGCAACGCTGCGCAATGCCAGCCCAGTGCACTTTGATGAAACGGGGATGCGCGTCCAAGGACAACTGTGGTGGCTGCATGTCGCCTGCACTGAACGCTTGACTTACTATTTTGTGCATCCCAAACGGGGACAAGCGGCGATGGATGAGATGGCCATTTTGCCGGCGTTCTCTGGCCAAGCCGTTCATGATGGCTGGAAAAGCTACGCCGGCTATGAGTGTGAGCACTTTCTCTGCAATGCTCATCACCTGCGCGAACTGCAGTTTATCCTAGACCACTATGGCCAGTGGTGGGCCTATCACCTCTCGTTGTTATTGGTGACGATTCTCCATCAAGTCAATGCCGCCAAAGCCCAGGGGCAGACAGCGTTACCCACTGAACAGTTGACTGCCTTGGAAACCCGTTATCACGAGATTCTAGAACAGGGATTGGCCGTCAATCCCCTGCCAACGGCATCCCCAGAGGGGCCGAAAAAGCGGGGACGCCCCAAGCGCTCGCCACCCCTCAACTTATTAATGCGCCTACAGTCTCAGCCAGCCTCAGTACTGGGATTCAGGTATGACTTTGCGGTGCCTTTTGACAACAACCAAGCCGAGCGGGACCTGCGGATGATGAAACTGAAGCAGAAGATTTCTGGCTGCTTCCGCTCTGAGGCCGGGGCACGGATGTTCTGTCGGATTCGCGGCTATCTATCCACCTTGCGCAAACAGGAGCAGAACGTTTTAGAGGCTCTTATAGCGCTATTTTCCGGGCAGACCACGTCCCTCGACCTTCAGCCTGAGTAGTAACATTTATGCTTATCTAAAAACTGAATAAGCTGACAGTTCCCAGAGATAGACTTCTGTGTAGTGGACCAGAGAAGAAAAAATGGCGCTGAGTGGAAAACTTACAGGTGGCTTGTTGATTTCATTCAGGCGTTGCTGAATAGCGGTATGATTTCGCAAAAATTTGAACGAGGTTCCAATACCTAGAGAGATTGGTTCATACCTGGAATCAGCAACGCCCAGATTTGGGGCGATCGCCCCAGGCCAAGCACTGTTTTACTCAACCCCGCTCCAACAACCTCGCTCCAACAACCTCGCCGATACCCGGCGATGAGGTCGAAGGGGCCACTGAGGCTCCAGATCAGCCAAACCCTGGTAGTGATTGGGTTGTCGAGCAGTCGGTAATCGTTTAGAGGGCAAGCAACGGTATGGGATCAATCAGGCCCATAGCCAGAGCCGCCATCAACAGGGCAATCCCCAGGGGTTGGCGCAGATATCGCCCCCAGGGCAGGTTTTTCTCTGCTGCCATCACCGCGCCCAGCAGCAGCATCCAGCCGAGGTTGCCCATGCCTACCCCAAACATCAGCAGCATCAGCGCCCAGCAACAACCGACACAATAAAGCCCGTGCCGCACCCCTAACCACCAGGACTGCCACCGCAGTCTGCCCCTTTGCCAGGCCGCCAGGGCAAAACTCAGCGGCGAGCGGCACTGCTCCAGGCACTGATCTTTCAAAGGGCTGAACTGAAACAATCCCGCCAGGGCAAAGGGGCTCGCGCCCAGCAGCCAGCTATGGGCTGTGAGCCAGGTTTGGAACTGCACCCGTTGGTGCAGCCCCGCATCGACTCCGGCGATCAGTAAACCAAAAACTCCCCAAACACTGAGGTAGCCAGCGATCAGCAACCCCTGCAACCAGGGGCGATCGCGATGGCGCGACACCAGGCGATGCCAGATTACTACCAACGGCAGAGTCGTGGGCAGCATCATCGCCACACACATCAACAGCCACAGCCCGGTCTGGAAAAATACGGGCAGCACCACTTCACCCAATGGCACCACCTGACTGATCTCAGCCAGCCAACTCCTTTCGCCCCAAGCATCGGCAGCAAGATATCGACTGTAAGGAGAGGCTGACCAGAGCCCCAGCAGCAGCCAGGCCAGACCCACCATGGCGCTGAGTAGCCCCAGCAAAATTTGCTCATTGCGTTGGGGAGGTCTCCAGTTCTCTAGGGGAGGGAAGAAACTGCGTATCATGATTCAATCCATCGCCTTGAGTCCGTGCTAATCAACACTGGGGGCTGCCCCTCAGGTGGCAAAACTAAACGCCCCATGAACAGAGCTATGCTGGCGCATCTCCAGCTCAACGCCCAAACTGGGGCAGGTCATCTGATAGGTGCCAGCCTTGCCGGGATAGGCTGGGGCACCCTCCCGAAACGAAAACATGGCATCGTACAGCTTCGTGGGTTTACCGTTATTGCCCTTGGCTCCGTGCATGTCTGCTGACATCGCCTCCCCAATTCGCAGAGACCCATCGCCTTCGTTCACATTGGCCTCAATCTGCGCCCGTTCGATCGAGACCACCTCACCCACGACTTGGGCGACATCCACCAGGGGGCCGCCTTTTTGTCCGGTAAATGCGGCTAGCATGGCCTCTTCCTGCTCGGCAGTGGCGCGGTCATCGACAAAAATCGCCACCTTCCAGTTGCCAGCCATGGCATTGCCAGGAATATCTGCCAGCAGCCCCAAAGTGAGGCCCGATACATCAACGCCGTCGATGGTGCCCTGCTCAATCTGATAGGCAATGGTGCCCTTGCAGCTACCGCCGTCGGGGTCTTCACCCACCCAGCAGGGACAGATGGCTTTACAGGTGCAAACTTCGAGTAAATTGCCTTCGAGTTGGTAAGTCATAACTCCTCCTTGATGATATTTACTCTCCACTACTGACCTGGCGGCCTGGCCAGGGAATGAGCATATTGACCTGCTCCCGGTAGCGTCGGTAGCGATCGCCAAATCGGGCAATCAAATCTCGCTCTTCAAACCAAATTCCGATCAAGATGTAAGCAGTCGTACCAATGGCAAATAGCAGATGGCCAACAGTCATCACCGGGGTAGCCCAAAAGGCCATCGCAAACCCTAAGTAGATAGGATGTCGCACATACCGATAAAACAGCGGGGTTTGAAACTCTAGCGGTTCTAGCGATCGCCCGCGCAGCTTCGCCCAAGTCTGGCGCAGACCAAACAAATCAAAATGACTGATTAAGAAAGTACTCATTAGCACCATGGCCCAGCCCAGCCAGAAAACCGCCTGGATGGCCACTACCGCAATTGGCTGGTTGATTGTCCAGACCGGCTGAGGGATGGGACGCCACTGCCAGAGCAGCAGCACCAGCACCAGCGTTGCCGCCAGCACATAGGTCGAGCGCTCGATAGACTCTGGCACAATGCGCGTCCACCAGCGCTTAAACCCCTGCCTTGCCATGCCACTATGCTGCACGGCAAACAGGCCCAACAGCGCCATATTGATCGCCAGAGCTACGGGTAATGGGGTGGCCTGGCCCGTATCAATTGTCTTAGGTACCGGCAGATTGCCGACAAAAGCAATGGTGTACAAAAAGGTGACAAAAAACAGCCCATACACGATGACACCATAGGCTGCAGCTGTGATTCCTCCGAGAGTAAGCATGGGTGTTTCCTCCTGCTGACGCAACGGCTGTCAAACTGTCGAATAGACGGTATCGCAACCTTTCGACGATCCTAGAGCTAACCAATTCGCCAGATCTTGAAGAAAATTGACCTATCTAGATGATGATGATCCTGTGTCATGGCTCTCAGCTTGTTAGACTGACAGCAAACCAACCAAAGTCAAAAACTGACTTGCGCTTTTGACTGCCAGAGCTGAGGTGTCAAGCGAGAAGACCAATATCGCGAGCGATGGTTATGGTCCTTGATATGTTTCTGCTAAACCACGTCTAAGTTGAGAACTGGAGTTTTGTTTGATCGGGCAGAACCTCACCTAACCTCTCCTTCTCAAGGAGAGGAATCAGAGTCTTGTCAAACCTCTCCTTGAGAAGGAGAGGTGCCGCAGGCGGTGAGGTTTCCCACATGCCAAAACTCCACTTCTGAATCTGGATGAGGTTTACCTTGACAGAATTGGCTGCGGTGGTCTAGACCGGAATTAGTCTCGAGCGGAAGTAACAGATGCATCAGTTTCAGTGCCATTGTGGAGCTGTTCGAGGCGAGATTGAGGGCTCAGGAGTCCATAATCATCTCATCTGCTACTGTACAGACTGTCAGGCGTTCGCCCGATATCTGGGTAAAGCGAGCGATGTGTTGGATGCCCAGGGCGGCACCGAGATCGTCCAGCTAGCGCAACCGCGTCTTCGCTTTTTGCAGGGGGAAGATCGCCTTGCGGCGGTGCGTCTCAGTCAACAGGGGCTCGTCCGCTGGTACACAACCTGTTGCCGGACGCCGATTGGCAATACCCTGTTGAATCCCCAAGTCTCTGTGATTGGATTAGTTCACGCCTGCCTGGATTCAGCTCGTATTAACGAAGAGTTTGGCCCTCGCGTCGCCGCTATCGATACGGCGACCGCCTGGGGTGAACCAAAACCGCAGCCCTCAGGGCTTTGGGGAGTGATTGCCCGCTCTCTGTCAATAGTTTTGGCGAATCTGGTTAGCGGACGATATCGGCAGTCACCCTTGTTTAAGGACTCAGGTGCTCCTCGGGTAGAGCCGGAGATCCTGACTTCCGCAGAGTTGGCGAGGTTAAAAGGGAGCGCATAATCTGTCGCTGCGCTGGATGTACGGCTTGGGTGAGTTCGAATGTTGGCCGACTGGCTTGCTCTGAGTAGTCAAGCAGTCAAGGTAGGTGGATTTTAGAGGCTTCATAATTCTGGAGAATGTTGACCCGCTAGTTGAAACCAAATCAGGAGGTCACCATGCCTAGAAACAATTGCTCAAACCCTTCCCCGGAACAACGACGAAAGGCGTTGATATCGCTGACCGGAGGGCTCGTTCTTGGAATGGTGATTGGGGCGGGGCTCGGTCTGATCATTTCAAATATTGGACTGGGCTTAGGCATTGGCTTAGCGATGGGGGCTGGCGGCGGGGGCGTTCTGGCTTCTCTATACTACGGCGGCGATCTGTAGTCAGCATCGTGAAGAAGATTGACGGATCTCGATACTTAACCTGTTTTAAAGCCCTCAACTTATTAGACTGACAACAAAGCAACCGAGGTTGATCACCGACTCGCTGCTTTGGCTGATCGAGGATGAGTGCAGGAGGTCAGGATGTCTGTTGTAGACACGACCGACCGAGAGTATCGGGTATGGCAGCCCCGCTCTGGCTTGCAGCGCTGGCTGCATCACTGTAGTGGCTTTTACGAAGCTTTACCCCAGCCCGTGTCCCGTCTGCAGGTGCCGAGGGCACAGGTATCCCTGGTACTGGCGTTTGGCGACGATCTTAAAATGCATCCGGTTGGTTCTGATGCGCCCTCAAAATCGTATCAGTCCTTTGTGGTAGGCATCGATGCCCAACCGTTGATGTCTGAACACAGCGGTACGCGCTTCTGTATCGACATTCCGCTGTCGCCCTGGGTGGCCCATCGGCTATTTCAAGGGGCTGAAACAGATGGGGGTGGAGAAGCGATCGCCCTGGAAGACCTTTGGGGATCCGAAGCCTGGCGGCTGACGGCACAACTGAGTGAACTGCCCAACTGGTCACAGCGTTTTACCCTGATTGACCAGATGCTGATGGCTAAGTTTGCCGCCTCTCAACGCCGGGTGCGTCCAGAAATTCGGTGGGCCTGGAACCAACTGGTTTCCCATCACGGTTGTCTGCCCATTCGGCAACTGGTGCAGGCGGTGGGCTGGAGCGATCGCTACTTTGCCCAGCAATTTCGAGAATCCATTGGAGTAACCCCCAAAGCCGCCGCCCGTCAAATTCGCTTTACCCAGGCCCATCGCCTGATCACGACGGAGACCGAGCGACCCCTCAGCCAGATCGCCCTGACCTGCGGCTACAGCGATCAAAGCCATTTGACACGAGAATTTCATGAGTTTTCGGGCTTTTCCCCTGCCACGTTGCAGCAGGAAACCTTTACCCCTGATCCAGAGGTTCCTGGAACCGTTATTCAGCCTCAGCAGTAGGGCGGGTCAATTTTCTTCAAGACAATGCTTGTGCAGCCGTTCTACGCTGGCGGCAATGACTCAGTGTGGAAAGGCAGAAAGCAGAAAGCAGAAGGGAAAGCCTTGGGGATTGAGACTTTTGCTTTTCTGAACTGGGGCGTAACTACCGCCGTAATGCACTCAGGAGGATTCCGATGAAAATCCTATCCACGTTTCTCATGGTTGGCACGCTGCTGTTAACGCTGTTGCTGCCCGGCAGTCTGCAAGCCCAGGATCAGATGCCACCCCCGATTGTTGATGAAGGGCCAGAGCAACAGTTGATCTACTCTCCTGAGACGGTAGAGTGGCAGGATGCCCCGGCATCCCTGGAACCCGGTGCCGAAGTTGCGGTGTTGGAAGGTAACCCCAGTATTCCAGGGGTGTTTACCATGCGGATTAAAATGCCGGATGAGTTCATCATTTCACCCCACTGGCACCCTGGCGTCGAGCGGGTCACGGTGATTTCGGGACAGTTTCATCTGGGCACCGGAGAGGCACTGAATCGGGAAGCCGCAGACCATCTGCCCCCCGGCAGCTATACTTCGATTCCGCCGGAGACACGACACTATGCGATCGCTGATGGCGAAACCGTCATTCAACTCACCTCTGTCGGCCCCTGGGAAGTCAACTACGTCAACCCTGCCGACGATCCTCGCCTACGGGCTTAATGAAGGTTATAGGGAGCAGGTCACCTTTTTAGAAGCACACATATCAAGCCCTCAAATCATCTACGAATTTACGGGGCTGTGATTTTTCTCTCCAGAAGGTGACCTGCTCCCTTTAATAAGCCGCCTCTTGCCAGTTCTCAACCCCCATATAATCACGGGCAATATCTTTCAGAATGGTATCCTTATCCACTGAGACATTGTGCCGGGTACCGATCATAAAGCGGCGATGGACCTCATCAATGACCTCTTCCTGTTCTTTCAAAACCTCCATGATGACAGGCTGATAGGTGGCACCGACCAGACTACCCAGCGCTTTGATGATGGAGACAGAAATCCGTAGCCGGGTATCATTGCTCGGTTGAGCAGTGTTCCAGTTAATAATGTCCTGCACAATGGCCTCAACCTTGGTTTTCGAGTCGCTCCGGTCGCGCTGGCGAGTCGCAGCCGGCGGAGATGCCTCCGTGGTGCTGACAACCGGGGCAACGGTCACGGCAGCAGTCGCGGTCGGGGTCGGGGTCGGGGTCGGTTCAGGCGCAGGGTGCGGGGGAGGCGGGGGAGAGGCGGCCCCGTTACTGCTCGGGACAGGTTGACCCAAGACCTTATAAATCCCCTCTAGCTGCTGTTTCGCCTCGGTTAACTCGCGCTGCAATCGAGCGTTTTCAGCCTGCAAACTGCTGAGCTTTTCGGTGTCCGGCTTGTGGGTCTGAAGGCGATCGCGCTCCTGCTCTAGCGCTTGGTTTTGGGCTTTAAGGGCATCCAGCTGTTGGGTAAACCAGTTGAAGGTTTGCGCCACTTCCCCCACGGTTGCCGTTTGTCGGCTCTGTTGCTCTCTTTTTAAGGTTTCATAAGCATCCAGCAGGGCACAGAAGAGTTCCGCTGGGGTGCCCGTCATGCCCTCCTGGGCCATTAATTTCATCAGACGCTCTAAGTCATCCTCATAGACTTTGGGGCGCTTGATGGGTCGCTCTTGCGGTTTGCTCATCTGAGGTTCTTCCTTCGCTATTTCGGTTACCGCATCCGTATCTGTTGTTGTATGGCTGATCTCTGCCGCTGACTCGTTGATCTCATCGGCTTCGGGTGCAGTCTCCTCTACTGGGTCATCGCGAAACGCGGCAATCACTTCCAGTCCTGGCAGTTGCCCTAACTTGAGGCCCAAGCGTCCATCCCGGTTGCCCTGACCGTCACCGATGACATAGTCGTCGTAGTTCGATCGCGCCGCATAGTTGGGCAGCTTTTCACCATCCTGCGTCATTGTGAAATGCCCCTGGATTTCGGCCTTGTACTGATGTTCTGGCACCTGCGGGGGACAGAACCAGTGCGCGGCAATGGTGGCGTAGACCGCCCGAAAAATATGGGTGTAAAGGTTGTCTTTGTCGCTCCGGTTCGGCACCAGGGCGCTGAAATACTCATCACACTTCTGAGCGATCGCGAGGCTGTAACGACGATTCACCGCCTGCTTAAGCTGCCGGGAAGAGGCTCCCTGCTTTTGCAGATCGGCGATCGCCAGCCCCGATTGCAACTTTTGGATCGCCGCCAGCACCTTCTCTGCTGGGGCCAGCGTGGGAATTTCTATCGTGATGTCTATATCGTCAGCCTTCTTCGCCATCTGACTGAAATTCAGACTCCAAGGCGACTTGAGCGAAAACTTCGAGAGCAGGATTTCACTAATGCGGCGACCGATGAGCACCGCCAATCCTGCGCCGACATCAGACCACTCATCACTCTCTAGCAGGTCCTCTGCCACCTCCATGAGGGTTGCAACGGCATCAGGATGCAGGTATTGCGTTTCCCGCTGGGCCACTCGCCCCCGTTGCTCGTCATTCAGCCTTCTATATTCTGCGGTTGAGAGGGTGACCAGGGGAATCGCCGGATGCTGTTCATCCAGTATCTTCAGCGCTTGCACGACGTTAGAGCGATAGTTTTTCTGCTTTTTCGGCGTATCCAGCATCCTTGAGGCCAACTCGGCTTCGAGTTCTTCAGCGAACTCCGGGGACGTGATTTGACCTTTCTCCAACAGGGCCAGGTAGCGGCGGATGAATTGCTCCAGCCACTTGGTTGAGGCTTTACCCGCAGCCACATCCAGCCAGTTGGTGGGAAGAGTTAAAGTCATGACGCAGAAGGGGGGTGAAATCAGCTCGGCCTTGGAAGTGCTGTTGGAGGGCTAAAAACCCCGCTCGCCAGCAGTTGAGCTTACCACCTCTACTATATCTCATTGCATCCATATCGGATATGGCTCATTCAGATATAAGTAAGGTTATGAGCAAAGATGTCTCGGGCTCGCAGTCTTTTGCTATCAGCGTTGATGAAATCTTTGGCTCAATTTGGTTGACAACGTCTTTCGCTGGGTTGATTCATCGCTACACTATGGCCATTATCCAAGCAGGGTGAGCAGCAACGGATGAGTCAACCGGCGCAACTGGTTGAGTTTTTGCAGCGGGACCTCGCCGTGCCGCCCGAGGCGATCGCCCAACCTCCTACCGATGGTGTTGTGGCAGTACGGTATCTTAACCACTCACCCGCTCGATCTGACTTTCGCTTGGCTTGAAACCACACCGTTCGACCACTGATAGCCGACTTTCTGGTATCGTCCAGCGTAGCCTTAATTACAGTTTCGCCCGCGCTTCAGTTCTAATTCATGTAGGCCGATAAACGTCTCCACCGCCTGCTGCTCATAAAGCCTCATCGGTGCCCACTTTTTGTTGATCGGGTTATGCTGCAAGCGCACCGGATTTTTTTTGCTGCGCCAGCCACCTTTCTAGATGCTGAAGCCAGCGATCGCTTAGCCCCCTCTCCTTGAGGGCAGTGCGGTTGAGCCAGTGCTGCCGTCGCAGCTCGGTTTTCGTCATCCATTTACCGCCCCATTTGTGCGAGATCCCCCGCTGCGCAGGCGGCTCGAAGTATTTATCACGAGGGGGTTTGCTTGGCTGATAGTGGGGCGCTTGGCATATGGTCACGCCAAGCGGCGGCGATCGAGGGGAACAATCGAGAACCCGCGATCGCTCAAGAACCTGCGGCAATCCCGATCACCAGAGCGCTCCGTTGGCCCAGATATTGGCCCTGGAGATTAAGAGTTTGGCTGGATACTGAGCGCCCTTATGTTCAACGGCATCCAGGTACGGGGCTTCATCCCCAGGCTGACGGGGATTTTGGGGGCTAATTCGGCAATGAGCGAGACCTCATTTTCGGTGAACAGCGTCCGCCGACCATCGGTGGGGTCAGGATGGCCTAGTACTCGGCGGCTTAAGTCTCGATACCGATTGAAAATCCCTCTCCCAACGTTGGGAGAGGGATTTAGGGTGAGGGCCAAGGGTGTGCAAATTTACGCCGCACTGTACTAGCCGTTTCCGATCTCGTTGCTCAATCTGGCGTCAATAGACCTGTTGTGAATTAGGAGGTATCGTACTCTAAAGAGGCCTCTACCACCGTTATTACGATTATCACGATGCTCGATCTCCAACGTGCTTTGAAGAATGACCGTTTGCTGCGAGCCTTGACAGGGCTGAATCTCAAAGCTTTTGAGCAACTCAAAGCGGACTTTGCACAAGTTTTGGCCGAAGCCGAAGTGCCCCGCCGGAGTCCTCAACCGCGTCAACGGGCCACGGGCGCAGGTCGCAAACCGCGA
>Ga0081535_101031_pt1 | contig 11124 bp, 9 predicted proteins | sample HotLakmasection3_FD_71020 | JGI IMG/M metagenome (GOLD analysis project Ga0081535, IMG submission 71020) | Hypersaline microbial mat communities from Hot Lake, Washington, USA - Section #3 (SPADES assembly) (version 2) | ecosystem: Environmental > Aquatic > Non-marine Saline and Alkaline >... | reverse complement strand
GTCTCGCCCCGCGCCCACACGAAGCTCACCTCCGCCGTTCCCACGACCGCCTCGCCCGAGATCGCGCGGAGCGTCGCGGAGTACCACCCGAGCCGCGAGAGCGGCGGCGTCCACTCGAGCGGCGGAGACGCCGGCGGAAGGTCGAGCGTCGTCTGCGCGACCGTCCGCCCCCAGAGGTCGCGCACCTCCACCTCGCCCACCAGCCGTTCGCCCGTCAGGTCCCGCACGCGCACGCTGAGCGCGGGCTGGTCGGGGAGCGCGATCAGGTTCGTCGCCTCGTTGGTCGTGATCTCCACCCGGGGCGCCTGCAGGATCGCGACCTCGTCGAACCACGCGGCGCCCGAGAGATCGTCCCTCGACAGCCCCGGCTCCAGATCCGCCGCCACGCCCGGCTGCTGCTCGGGCTGGAGCAGGAGCAGGTCGATCTGGATCCACGCGGCGTGCGGGTAGTCGCCCCAGAGCTCCACGGTGACCGGTTCCCACTCGCCCCCGGTCTGGAGGAGCGCGGACGACTGCTCCGAGGCGCCGATCTCCCGCAGCTCCGCGTCGAGAAACCGCGCCGTCACCCGCGCCCGGGCGTGCGTGAGCCCCTCGGTCCTCACCTGCGCGGAGACGAGGTAGTCCGCCTGCGGCACCACGGGCACCACCCCCGCGGCCAAACGCAGCGCCGTGCTCCCGCCGCGCGTGGGCAGCTTGACCGACCACCGGCCCTCGTACGGCTCCTGGCGGTCGAAGCCCGACTCGTTCCACGCGGGGAAGCCCGGTCGCTCGACCCGCCCGGGCAGGTTCACGAGACGCACCCAGTGCACGGGCACGGGCTCGGTGGTGAACGCCCGCTCCTCGAAATCAAAGAGCCGCACGAGGCGGTGCGACGTGGCGGGTCGCGCCGTTTCGCCCGGCGCCGCGGGCGCGGCGCACCCGAGCGCCGCCACGGTCGCGAGCGTCATCGGCAGGCGGGCGCGCATGCTCCGACTATCGGACGGCCGGGGGGCGACGCTTCATCGATCGTTCGCCGCGTCCGCCCGCTACTGCGTGGGGGCGCCGAAGGTCTGTCCCGAGTTGAGGTCCATCAGGGCCCATCCGGTCTCGCGGAGCAGGCGCGAGAGCACCTGCCACGCCGCGTCCTCGTCGATCACGGTCACCGCGGCCTGCTGGAGGTCGTCGCGGTCGTCGATCCAGGGGAACTCGACGTGAAACCCGGGCCCGAAGGCGACGCCCCTCGCCTCCTCCGAGCCGTCGGGGGCCGTGTTGTAGCGGGCGAAGCGGTCGACGACCTCGCGCTTCACGCCGAGCGCCCCGCCCTCGGGGTTGATCAGGATGAGCTGCTTGGACGCCATGGTCGGACCCCGTGACTGGAGCGGGGCAGTATGGGCGCCCCCGCCCCGCAGGGCAAACGCCCGGCGATCGGGGCTAGCCCTTGGCTTCCGCCGCATCGCGGTGGGACCGCTCGATGAGCCGCTCGAGGCGGTCCTCGGTCATCCACGGGAGGGCCCGGCACTTGTCGATGAGCGCCCCGGGCATGGCCTCGCCCCGCCGCTCGTGCGGGGCCCGCGTCTTCCACGCCCCGTGGAGCCAGAGGTACTGGTCGGGGGCCTTGCGGATCATCAGCTCGATCGCGCGCCGGTACCGCGCCGTCACGTAGAACAGCCTGTCCGGCTGGTCGCGCCAGTCCTCGGGGTAGATGACGTCCGTGACCTCGAGGCGGTAGGTCATCGTCGCGGCGTCGGGGCCGCCCAGGCGCCTCGCCTGCCCGCAGACGATCGGCATCTCCCGCTCGATCGCGAGAAGCCCGATCGACTTGTAGCTCGACGCGAAGCGGTCGAAGAACGGCACGAACACGCCCTTGCGGCCCGCGTTCTGGTCCGCCGTAAAGCCGATGCTCCCGCCCCGGTTCGTGATGTCGATCATCGCCTCGGTCGCGCCGAACTTGTCGACGAGCTGCAGCCCCCGCGTCGCCCGCGTCCGCCGAACCCAGTCGTCCACCGGCTTCTGGTTGATCGGGCGGTAGAGCACCGACACCTTCACCCCGATCGACGCCACCGTCGCGCCGAGCATCTCCCAGTTCCCGCAGTGCGCCCCGATCATCACGCACGGGCGCCCCGAGAGCAGCAGGTCGATCGCCCCGAGCGTCTCGCCCAGCTCCACCCGCGGCGGGAGCTGCCGACCGTCGCCCACGACCCCGATGCGCGGCGCGCACGCCAGCTCCGCCGCGAGCGCGAAGAGGTAGCGGAACGAGTCGATCGCCGTCGCCCGCACCCGCTCCTGGCTCCACTCGGGGAACGCCCAGGCGATGTACTCGCTCGCCCGCCGGATGCGCTTCTCCGCGAAGCGCGTCCTTGCGTACGCCGCGCCGACGGGCCGCAGCGCCGCGACCGAGGCCTCGAGCCCCGCCGCGTTGAGGAGCGCCGCGAACGATCGCACCGCGGCGTACGCCGCCGGGTCCAGCGCCGCCCGCTGCACGAGCGAGCGCTCGGACTCCCGCCGCCGGCGCCCCGTCGGCCGAACGATCAGCGCTGGCCTCGGAGGCCGGTGAGGGTCATCAGGCGGTTCTGGTTGAGCACCGGGATGCTCGCCTGCGTCGCGCGCTCAAAGAGCGCGTTGTACCGCTCCACTTCCGCCTGCTTGTTGATGTAGTTCTGCACGACCGCGAGCGGCGCGTCCGGCGGGGGCTGGATCGGGAGCTTCGGGCGCTCGCCGAGCACGAGGAAGTCCGTCCGCCCGGAGAGGTCCTCCTCGAGCGCCCCGCCCCAGTCGCGGATGAGCGACTCGACGTCGTTGCGCTCCTGCGCCGTCGCGTCCCCGTCGCCGTTCATGTCGAAGTTGCCGAAGACCACGAACGAGTACTGCTTGTCCGGGTCGTAGAGCGCGTTGGCGAAGACGTCGCCGGCGACGATCGGGTTCCGGCGGTTCTCGCGGATGATCCGCGCGACCGACGAGGCCTCGTCGATCCGGATGATCTCGACCGCCGCCTTGCCCTGGGGGTACTCCCCCTCCTGATCGGGGCGGATCGCCCCGCCGTCGTCGTAGACCTCGAAGGTCAGCCCGAGCGTCACGCGGTCGCGACACCCCACCGAGAGCGTGGCCGTCTGGTCGCCCGGGCTCACGCCGATGATCTGCCCGTCGACCAGGGCGTACTCGTCGCGCGGGCGGAGCCGCGCCTGGTTCTGGCCCTGGCACTCGGCGAGCTGCCCCTCCAGGATGAACACCCGGCTCTCGAGGCTCGCGATCGTCTCCTGCAGCGCTGCCTCCTGCTCCGAGGCCCCGCGCTGGATGTCGTCCACCCGCTCGTTGTTCGACGCGATCGTCGAGGTCACGTCGCCCCGGTAGCTCTCGACGTCCGACCGGTAGGCCGAGAGTTCCGTGTTCAGGGCCGCGATCGCCTGCTCGTGCTCGTCGCGAAGGCGCTGGGTGATCTGCGTCTGGCCCGTCAGGTCCCGCTGGGCCCGCACGAGCGCCTCGTCGAGTTCCGCGATGCGGTCCTCGAGCGCCGCGATCGCGCTGTTGCGCTCCTCGATCACCCCGGTCAGCGGGTTCACGTCCGCGCCCTCGTAGGGCTCGGCCGCGAGGCGGACCTCGAGGTCCTCGACCGTCAGAGCCTCGTCGCCCGCCGCGATGTCCATCGCCTCGCGGAGGGACCGGTCCAGGTACGCCACGAGGCTCGGGCGACCCTCGGCGCTCGACGCCTCGTTGAGGCGCGTGTTGACCCAGTCGGTCTCGCGCTCGTTGGCGGTGACGATCGTGCTCAGGGCGTCCTCGGCCCGCTCGAGGTCCTGCTCCACCTTCTGCTTCTGGCCGTAGAAAATCACGGCGAAGATGAACGATGCGATCGCGATCAAGCCGAGGATCGTGACCGTGATCCCCATCCCGACGCCGGCGGTGGTGCGGCTGGCCATAAGTCTGCGGTCTCCGCGCGTGCTTGCGGCGCCGCGAGGCTCGGCGACGCTCGAATAAACGACCGCCCGGGCACGTGCCCGAGCGTGTTTGATGTACGTTCGCCCTCGCGAGCGGTTCCGTGTGAGTGTGGCGAGGCCCGCCCGGACCGTCAACTTCGCGGCCGCTAGCTCCCGCCCGTCGGCAGGAGCCACGAGCCGAGCAGCGCCGCCAGCCCCAGGAACGCCGCGAAGGAGATCATGTCGGTCAGCATGATCAGGAACACGGTCGACGCCGTCGCCGGATCCACCTTGAGCCGCTCCATCAGGAGCGGGATGCCCGTCCCCATCAGGCACCCCAGGGCGAGCGACACCGCCATCGAGACGCCCGCGACCAGGCCCAGCTTCCAGTCGCCCTCGATCATCTCGAAAGCGCCGAGCACCGCCATCCCGCCCGCGAGGATCGCCCCCACGAGAACCCCCGTCAGGAATCCGAAAATCGTCTCGCGCAGGAGCAGCTTGCCCACGCGCTGGCGGCGCACCTCCCCGAGCACGAGCCCTCGGAGGGTCACGGCGAGCGACTGCTGCCCGCCGTTGCCCGCCTGGTTGGCGATGACGGGCATGAGCACCGCCAGGAGCGGGAGCGCCGCGATCGCGTCCTCGAACTGCAGGATCACGAGGGCCGCCAGGAGCGCCGCCCCGAGGTTCACCACGAGCCACGGCGAGCGCGAGCGCAGCTTCTTGGCCACCGTGTCGTACACCACCTCGCTCGCGCCGGCGCCCACCTGCTTGAGCGCGTCCTCCGTGTGCTCCTGGCGGATCGTGTCGAGCACGTCGTCGATCGTCACGACGCCCAGCAGGCGGTCCCGCTCGTCGAGCACCGGCAGGGCCACGTGGTCGTACCGCTCGAACTCCCGCGCGACGGCTTCCTGGTCCATCGTCGCCCGCAGCGCCACGAGCTCCCGCGACATGATCGCGTTGATCGGCGTCTCGGGCTCCGCGAGCAGGAGCGCCCGCAGGTTCACGACGCCCGTGAGTCGGCCGAGGGAATCGACGCAGTAGACGTAGAAGAAGCGCTCCTCGTCCTGCTCGGCGCTGGCGCGGATGCGACGCACCGCCTCGTTCACGGTGGTGTCGTCGGGCACCCGCACCACGCGCGTGGTCATCAGGCCGCCCGCGGTCTCGGGGTCGTAGAGCGCCAGCGCGCCGAGCGCCGCGGCGCGGCGAGGCGGGAGCTCCCCGAGGATCTCGTCCGCCGCCGGCTTCTCGAGCTCCTGAAGGATGTCCACCGCGTCGTCCGGGTCCATCAGGGCCAGGTACGCCGCGGCCTCCGAGGCGGGCAGGTCGCACAGGATCGTCGCCGCGAGCGGGAGCTCCATGTGCGCGAGCGCCTCGGCCGCCGCCTCGTCCGCCATCGAGTGAACGAGCCGGCCCGCCTCCTCGGTCTCGAGCGTCTCGAGGAAGTCCGCGGCCTCCGGCGCCTCGGCCGCCTCCGCCTCGCGCGCCAGCTCCTCGGTCGGCGCGTTGGCGTCGTAGAGCGTCGCGAGGCGCTGCTCGACCTCGGTGTCGACGCCCGTGGGGTGCTCGCGCACCACGGTCTCGCCGCCGCCGTTCTCGCCGGCGGAGTCTTCGGGACGAAGCGGCGCGCTCTCGCCGGTCTGGCTCATGCCGTCATGCTAAGGCCTCGCCCGAGCGAGCGATGATCGCCCTCTCATACGCCGCGCGGGCGCCCGCGGCCATCGCCTCGAGCGTCAGCTCCGACCGCGCCCGATCGAACGCGGGCTTCATCGCAGCGGTCAGGCCGGGAAGGTCGCCGACGGCCGCACGCAGTCGCTCCGCGAGCGTCCCCGCGTCGCCGGGCTCCGCCAGGCATCGCTCGGGCAGGTAGTCCCGCGGCCCGGGCACCCGCGTCGCGACGATCGGGCGCCGGGCGAGCAGCGCCTCGGCCATCACGTAGCTGAAGCCCTCGCGGCGCGAGGGGATCACGACGAGGTCCGCGAGCGCGAGCAGGCCCACCGCGTCCTCGCGATGGCCGAGGAAGCGGACGCGACCGGCGAGCCCGCGCTCCGCCGCCCGCTCCTCGAGCCGCCCCCGCTCGCGCCCGTCGCCGATGAGGTCAAGGTCCGCGTCGAGGCCCCGCCACGCCTCGAGCAGGACGTCGAACCCCTTGACCGGGACGAGCCGGCCGACCGCGATCGCGAGCGGTCGCGCGCGCTCGGGATCCGCCGGGGGCGGCCCGCTCGGCGCCGCCACCCCGTTGGGCACGATCGACACCGGCGCCCGAGCGATCAGCTCCGCCGCGCCCGGCGAGACCGCGATCACGCCGTCCATCGCCTCGTACGCCCGCACGCCGCGCTTCACCGAGTGCAGGGTCGCCACGATCGGCGCCTCGGGCGCCAGCTTGAGCCGCCGGCACAGCGCGAGCATCTGCGTCGCCTTGCTCGCGTGCGCCGCGATCACGTCGGGCGCGAGCCGGCGCAGCGCTCGCGAGAGGGCGAGCAGCGCCCGCGGGTCCCGCCGGCCAAGGTTCAGCCTCGCCTCGAAGAACCCGGCGCCCTCGGGCAGCGCCCCGCGCAGCTCGGGCCGGGCGATCACCGACACCCGGTCGCCCATCGCCAGCTGCGCGCGTGTCAGATCGCCCAGGTGCTTGGAGAGTCCGCCCTCCACGACGCCCGCGACCACGTGAACGATGTGAAGCGGCCGGTCGATCAAGGCGTCGCCCCTCCGGCGCGATGGCGCTCGTGGGAGTATCGTCGCGTCGCGCCGCCTCCGCGGCGGGCAGGACGAACGGTCGATGGCGGCGGAACTCATCATCGCGACCGGCGCCGCGGCGGGCCTCGCCGCCGCCCACTGGAGCTGGCGTCACGCCTGGTGGCGGCCGCCGGTCGACTGGTCCCGCCCCCGCGTCCTCATGTACCACATGATCCGCGACCCCGTCCCCGGCGCCCGCTTCAACAAGCTCCGCGTCCGCCCCGCGATGTTCGAGCGTCAGGTCCGCCTCCTCCGCAACCGCGGGTTCTCCTTCGTCTTCGCCAGCCAGCTCGTCACCGGCGAGGACCTGCCCGAGAAGCCCGTCTGCCTCACCTTCGACGACGGCTACGCCGACAACCTCCTCGCCGCCGATCCCATCCTCGCCCGCCACGACGCCCGCGCGACGCTCTACCTCGTCGAGGATCCCGCCGCCGGCTGGTCCTCGAAAAAGAAGGCCCACCACGCCGACGACGAGCTCGCCGCCGAGCCCAAGCTCACGGGCGACCAGATCCGCCAGATGGTCGAGAGCGGTCGCTGGGAGCTCGGCGGCCACACCCGCACCCACGCGAACCTCCCCGCCCTCACCGACGACGTCGCCCGCGACGAGATCCGCTCGGCTCGCGACGCCTTCCCGGAACGCTTCGGCGCCGAGGCGAAGACCTTCGCCTACCCCTTCGGCCTCTTCGAGCCTCGTCACGCGGAGATGGTCCGCCAGGCCGGCTACCTCGCCGCCGTCACCACCGAGCCCGCCGTCGCGGCCCGTTCCCCCGTCGATCCCTTCCGCTTCCCGCGCGTCAAGGTCTCCGGCAGGGACTCCCTCTATGACTTCACCCTCCGCCTCCGCGCGGGCAAGCGGGGGGCGACGACATGACCGAGCCCCTCCGCCTCTCCGCCGAGCGGCCCTTCGCCACCGGCGGCCGCCGCCTGTGCTTCGTCCACCCGCTCGACCCCGCCCGCTGCGTCAAGGTCCTCCGCACCGACGACGCCCGCTTCGTCAAGACCGGGCGCACCCTCGTTCCCGCCGCACTCCGCCGGGAGTACGACAACAACGAGGACGAACGCCGCGCCCTTGCCGCGCTCGAGCGTCGCCTGAGCTCCGCCGACTACCGCCACCTCCCGCGCTGCTACGGCTACGAACCCACCGACCTCGGCCGAGGCCTCGTTCTCGACCTTGTCCGCGACGAGCCCGCCGACGAGGCGCCGGGCCCCATCGCCCGCTCCGTCCGCCAGGTCCTCGCCGAGGGCGTCCCGCTCGAGGATCTCCGCGCGGCCTACGACGCGATGGGCGAGCACTTCATCCGCTGCGGCGTCACCACCCGCGCCATCCTGGACCACAACCTCGCCGCCCAGCGCAGGGGCGCCGGCTGGAACCTCGTCCTCATCGACGGCTTCGGCGAGCGCGCCTGGATCCCGATCCGCTCGATGATCCCCGCCGTCCGACGGCGCTCGGCGCAGCGGCGCGTCGAGCGCGGGTGGCGCCGGCTCGAGGCGACGGCCCGCGAGGTCCGTGCGGGAGCTGATTGGGACCGCTCCCGCTGGGGACAGGGCTTCCTGGAGCACCGCGGCGCCGAACCGGGCGACGCCGCGTCCCGCTAGCATGGCCGCGTGAGGTTCGCATGAGGAAAGCGTGGAGCGAACGCGTGAAGGGCGCCGTCAGGCCGACGCTCATGCGCGCCGTGCGCCCGCGCGACGAGCGCTATCACTGCCCCATCTGCGACTACCACGGGCCCTTCAAGACCAAGCGGATGGACCGCCTCCCGGGCGAGCGAGGCCGCCAGCAAGCCGTCATCCGCCGCCACTCCAAGTGCCCGCGCTGCGCCTCGGTCGAGCGACACCGCCTCCAGTGGCTGGCGCTCAACGACTTCCTCCCGGGCTTCCGGCCCGCGGGCAAGTCCCTGCTGCACGTCGCCCCTGAGCCCTGCCTCCAGCCGCGTCTGCGCGAGGCCTTCGGCGTGTACCACACCATGGACCTCCTCCGCGAGGACGTGGACTTCAACGAGGACGTCCAGAGGATGTCCTTCGCCGACGCGAGCTACGACGCCGTCTTCGTCTCGCGCGTGCTGGCCATCCCGCCCGACTTCGCCGCCTCGCTCCGCGAGATCCGCCGCGTCCTCCGCCCGGGCGGCGTCGCGATCATCTCCGAGTACCTCGACCGCGAACGCACCGAGCCCGACGACGACCCCGCCTCCGAGGCCGCGCGCCTCTTCGGAACGGACGTCGTCGACGACTGGCGCCGCGCGTTCGACCGCGTCGAGCTCCGCCTGAGCGACGAGTTCCCGGGCGAGCACCAGCTCGTGAACCTCCTCGAGCGCGACCGCACGCCCGTCGACGACGTGCCCGCCCTCGTTCGCGCGCCGAACCTCGGCGTCAAGGAACTGCTCGCGTTCTGCTACGTCGAGGGCGCGCGTCCCTCCGCCAGCTCCTGATAGAGCGCGAGCGTCCGCTCGAGCATCTCCCGCTTCGTGAAACGGTCCGTCGGCGCCGCCAGCCGCTTCGGGCTCGCGAGCAGCGTCGCGGCGCGATCCACCAGCTCCCGCACGTCGCCGAGCGGCACGGCGCCCTCCGGGTGCACCTCGCTCAGGATCTCCCCCACGCCGCCGTGGTCGTAGCCGAGCACGGGCGTGCCGAGCCTCAGCGCCTCGAGCGTCGCGCGCCCGAAGGACTCGGGCTTGCTCGAGAGCGAGAGCACGATCCGCGCCTCGGCGGCGATCTCCCGCGCGTCCCGCCGCTCGCCCGTGAACGCCACGCGATCGTCAAGGTTCTCGCGCCGGACGCGCTCGCGCAGCTCGCGGGCGTAGCCGCGCCGGCGCGGGTCCCCGCCGCCGACGACCGCCCCCGCGGCGTCCACGCCGCGCGCGCGCAGGCCCGCCATCATCGTCAGGAAGTCGTGATGCCCCTTGAGCCGCGTGAGACGACCGATGATCGCGAGCATCGGCCGGCCTGCGAGCGCGGGATGCTCCGCGAAGAACCGCTCGCGCCACGCGGGCGCAGGCTCGAACCCGTGCGGGAACTCCTGGGGGTCCACGCCGCGGTGGATCACACGAAGTCGCTCGGAGCGCACGCGGTAGTTCGTCACGGCGTACTCCCGCGCCGCCTCGGACACCGCGATCACCGCCTCGCCGCGCGTCATGATCGAGCTGTAGCGGCTCACCGAGTGGAGCCCGTGGATCGTGGTCACGAAGCGCGGGCGACGGGCCGGGTTCATCCGCCTCCACGCGAGCCAGCAGACCCACGCCGGCACGCGGGATCGCGCGTGGACGATGTCCACGCCGCGCTCGCGCAGGAACCGGCGCATCGGCCCCACCTGCCGGAGCGTGAGCGGGCTCTTGGCCGCGACGGGCATCGTCACGTGCTCGGCGCCGAGACGTTCGAGTTCGCGGGCCATCGCGCCGCCCGCGCTGATCACGATCGCGCGGTGCCCGTGCTCGACGAGCGCCTGCGCCACCTCAAGCGTGCCGCGTTCGACGCCGCCTGAGTCAAGCCGCGGCACGACCTGCGCCACCGTAAGCGGGCGACTTGTGCTCATGTCGCGATTCTCTCCCGGAAGAAGCGGCGCAGGATGAGATCGGCCGCGCGACCGGCCTCATCGATCGGTTCGGCGGGCGCGGCGAGCCGGGCGCCGCGGCGCCACGCGTCGTGGGCGGTCACGAGCCCGTCGCGAGCCAGCGCGTCGACGCCGCGCGAGACGCGATCCTCGCGCTCTCGCGTCATCGGCAGGACGCCCACGGCGCACCCGCTCGTCAGCGCTTCAAAGATCATCGAGACGCTGTCCTCCGTGATCCACGCGGCGCCGGCTTCCGCCAGCCGCTCGGCCACCCAGCCGGGGGGCGTCCTGGCGGCGGGCGTGAAGCTGAGATTCGCCGACCCGATCGCGCCCAGCGCGCGCTCGAGCGTCTCAGGCGTCCGGCGGGAGCTGGTCATCGCCCATCGAACCTCCGGCGATCGATCGATGATCTCCCGCACCCGCGCGAGGAGGTCGCTCTCGTCGACGTCGTGCCGCTTCGACGGACCGCCGACGAGGATCACGCCGCGATGTTCGTCGTGCGCCGCCGACGGGCGGACGTTGACGATCGCGCCGAGGGTGGTCTCGACGTTCGGCGCCGGCTCCGGCTCGTCGTGCGCAGGGATCAGGCACAGGTCGAACTCGCGAACGCGCGTCGACGGACGCATGCAGACGACGAGCCGGGCGCCGGTGCGGCGCTTGAGGTTCAGCGCCGGGCGGTGCGTCGTGCGGCCCGCGCAGAGGATGAGCTGAGGCGTCGAGGGGGTCGGCGGGATCGCGGGCGTCGTCAGTCGGCGTCGCCAGAAGCCGGCGCTCGAGACGTCGATCTCGTGCGCCGCCACGGGCGCGCGCTCGCCCAGGCGCGTCGCCAGCGCCAGGAGCTGGTTCTGATGCCCCGGCTTGCGGTCGGTCACCAGGATGACGTGCAGCGGCTCGGGCATGGACGCTCTCTCGGCGGGACGCGGGGCGGAGGCGGCCCGTAGAGTAGACGCCATGACGAAC
>Ga0081535_101027_pt1 | contig 11198 bp, 12 predicted proteins | sample HotLakmasection3_FD_71020 | JGI IMG/M metagenome (GOLD analysis project Ga0081535, IMG submission 71020) | Hypersaline microbial mat communities from Hot Lake, Washington, USA - Section #3 (SPADES assembly) (version 2) | ecosystem: Environmental > Aquatic > Non-marine Saline and Alkaline >... | reverse complement strand
CAAAGATCCAGATGATGGTAGAACAAATCCGGCAAAGGTTTCTAAGAATTACCTAAAGCTCACGAAGGCTGCTAGAAAATTAGGGGCAGAAACTCCGGAATTTGTTTATGATCACGAATGTTCAGACGAGCATTGCAATCATGTGTCTTTTAATGATGCTTTTGGAGATGATGAAGAAGCAAATCAATTTTTTGAGCAGTACACAAAGAGTACTTTAGGTAATTATGATGAAGCTACTAGAAGACTTGCGATAAAAGTTGGAGAAGCTTTAGGACAGTTAGGACAAGGGGCTACTGTACAGACGGTAACTGATACCATTATTTATACTATATACACGAATTGGAATATAGATTTCACTGAACGCCAGAAAGCTACTATAAGATCGTTTGTAGATAAGGTGTATAGATACTTTAGACGAGACATAACACCTTTTGGTGACCTTGACCCTACTAAGCTGCCCGATGCTGTATTTAACCTTGTAGATTTACGTACAATCGAATACTTTAAAAAGAGCGATGAATTCTACTTAGGGAAATTTGTTACCGATCAGGATACGAGGAAAAGAATGACTGCTTGGATAAAAGAGCGATACGAAGCCGGAAGATTACCAATAGGAGGTAACCGACAAGTCTTAGCGGATTTTCAAGCTGAGTTCCCTAATATGTTTAAAGGGGAGACCTACAAGATTAACCGCATTATTAATACTACCATATCCAGATTAAGGACTAGCGCTCATATTCAATATTTAGATCAGTATGAAGTAGAGCGTTATGTTATAAGAGGTATAAGCGATGGGTTGCAATGCGGTTATTGTGCTTTGATGCAAGGAAAAACTTTTTCTGTTAAGAAATCAATTAATCGAATAAATAGTATGGTTGAATCGGAGCCAGAAACTGTTCTCTATAATGCTCCTTTTGTTACTCAATTTTATCCGAAGCCAGCAGATATGGCCAATGTGGCAGAAGATGTTTTAGAGCGACAGAACTTAACTGCCCCACCGTTTCATCCAAATTGTAGAGACAGTATAGTTGCAGATATTTGAAAAATACGTAATATTGTAATATGAAAAATCGATTGACACTAAACTTGAGGCAATGCGGAATACAGCTAGCGAAGCCTAAGAACATATATGAGGTTCAGAGAATTTGTCAATCTTTTGGTGTTGAAGCATACGGATTTTTTGGCAGTACCAACAATAATAAATTCTATCCGGGAATAACTGCAAAAGACATTATTCCTAAAGAAGAAGATTTTGTTTATGTTCCTTTTAGGATGCTTACTTCTACAGTAGTGGGTTATGGTAGTTGGAAGATTACTGACTTCACAAATAAAGAGTTACTGAAAAACTCTATGCACCTGTTGAAGAATAAGCCTATACAATTAGACCATGATTATGATGTAGAGAATTTTGTAGGGTCGATTGCTGAAGTTGAATGGAAAGAAGAACAGAAATTTGGGGATGATGTAATTCCGGCAGGAATAGACGGCCTCTTTAAAATAGATGCGAAAGTTAATCCAAAGATAGCCCGGGGAGTACTTAGCGATATTGTATACAGCGATAGCGTGACTATTGAATTTGATTGGGAGCCTTCTCATTCTTTTGAAGATGAAGATGAGTTTTACATGAAACTCGGAACCATGGTTGATGATAAATTAGTTCGGAGAATAGCTACCGATATTTACGATTACCATGAAGTGAGCTTAGTGTTTTTAGGTGCTGATCCTTATGCTAAGAAAAGAAAAGAAGACGGTTCGTATAAGAATCCTCATAAGAGTAAAGTTTACGAGGGTTTTACTGCTGCTCCAGATAAGGAGAAGAAAGAGTACAAAGACGGGTCAATGAGCTTAGTATTTGACAATAGAAAAAGTTTATTATCTTTGAGCGCGTCGAATCCTTATAAAATAACTAAAGGCACACAAAATACTAATACCATGAAGAATCTCTTAGAGTTAATCCTGACTTTCTTAGCTGTAGACGAAGCTACTTTTAAAGCTACGTTAGGGCTTGATAAAGATGCTGAAATTACGGAAGAAGCCTTAAAAAGCTTTTTGAGTAATCCGAAGAGTACGACTACTGAAATGAGTGATGATGATAAGCTTCGCTTAACTGCTTTCAATAAAATGGTAGAAGGAATTGATAAGCCTTCTATAACAAAAGAAAACGGTTTGGAAGGTTACTCTTTAATTACTTCTGCTCAATTAAGTCAATATAAAGAGAACACGACCAAATTAGGTGATTTGAATAAAAAGATCCCTGGTCTTGAGAAAACAGAAGAAAAGTATAATGCTTTTGTAGAGTCTAAGAGAAAAGAAGCTATTAATCTTGCTAAACTAGAGTTGAAAGAAAATTTTACGGAAGATGTAGAGAACGCTTTCAATTCTGCTGATGAAGGTCAACTAGATGTTTTGGTGAAGCAGTATACCGGAAAAGTATTTGAGCGTTTTGTGGGTAAGTGTAAGAAATGCGGAGAATCTGATTTCAGCTTGCAGCACTCTTACGTTTCGCAAGGTGACGACAATAGCTTTGAGAACGATGAATTTGATGTTGATGATGTTCGTAGAAAATATATCAAACGATTAACGTAAGTAAAAATTTTTGGCGGATAAAAATAAAGTTGTAATTTTGACATAAAAATAAGGAACAATGGCAATTACTACCATAGGCGGATTTGAAAAAGCCAAATTTAACCACAAGCAAATGCACATCATTGCTCTTTCTTACGAGTGTGATGTTCTTGCAGAGCCAGGGATGGCTGTAAAATTTAATAATGATGGTACTGTAACCGATATAGCTGCTGCTACCGATTTGCCGATTGGTATTGTAGAGGTAGGGAATAAAGCTGCTGATGGTAATGTTACTGTAAGAGTGAATTTTTCCGCTGTATATGAAGCGAAAGCCGGAGCTGAGGTAGCTAACATAGGTACGCCTTTGTCTGCTGTTGCTCCTGCAAGTGAAGAACAGAAATATATAGCTGCGACAAGCGGGGATTATGTTAGCGCAATTGCACTAAGTAGTGCTGCTGCTGATGGTGATCCCTTGGTAGTTGGAGTTTTGCAGAGTCCGTACAAGCTGTGAGAAAATTGAATCCTTGATTAATAGAATTATATAGAAGCAAAAACACAGAGCAATGAATAAAACTATGACCCTCTCGGAAGTAAAGAAAAGCGTTAGAGAGACTTTCGCAAAGAAAGACTTGACGAATGGTGAGAAAGTGGCGACACTTCGCAAATCAGATGTTAAGAAATCGATTTTGGTCGATCTCCCGAGCGCAATGCAAATATTGGATAGCTTAAGGATTGCTAATGACGAGCATCCTGCTTCGGATATTGACTTAAGTGCTTTTCTAAGAGAGCGCTATGGTTTTTCTGCTGAGGCTGATGATAAAGCAGTTTTGAACTCGTTTTACGATCTAATCGATCTAAAACCTTTCAAAAGAAATCTGCATGGTTTAATGACCTTCCCTGAGTTTCCGGAATCTTACCGATGGTTGGTCCCAGAATTAATACGAGAAGCTATCCGCTTAGGGTTAAGGAGAACTCCAATTTATCCTAGTTTGATTTATGGGGAGACTTCTGTGTCCCAGACTACGATCAAGATGCCTTCTATTAATCTTAGTGATGCGACTCCGGCCAAAATAGGTGAGGCTGTAAGTATTCCTGTAGGAAGTATTTCTTACGGTCAAAAAGATGTAACCATAGACAAATATGGTACAGGAGTTGAGATCACCGATGAAGTTGCTCAATATGTAAGTCTTGATGTAATCGGTCTTTACTTACAGGATGTTGGTGTAAGAATGAATATGGCTCTGGATACTAAAGCAGTTGACACTTTGATCAACGGAGATCAAGCCGATGGTAGTGAAGCTCTTGGTATCATAGGGGTAGATAATGTAGGAAATAGATTTGAATATATCGATATTCTAAGAGCTTGGATGAGATTGTCTCAGTTGAATAAACTGCCGACAGTTATGCTTTCTACAGAAGTTCCGGCTCTTGAGATTCTTCAATTAGAAGAATTCAAAGGTTTCGCAGGAGAAACTACAACTCAAACAATTGATTTGAAGACTCCAATACCTCGTTCTCAGAACTACATCATTCATGGTGCTGTGAATGATGATGACTTGCTTCTATTAGTTGACGGTAACTCCGCTATGTTAAAGCTAAACGCTACTGCTCTGAGAGTAGAGATGGACCGATCTGTTCAGAGACAGTTGAGTGGTGTGTACGTGAGTATGACTACTGGATTTACTACTGTGTTTAGAGATGCAAGGTTGGGTATTGATGCCGGCCTAGCTTGGTCAGGTAACAAATTCCCATCATACATGGATGTTGCGACCTTCCAGAAAAATCCTTTCAAATAAAATAGCATATTATGTCTAATAAAATAGTGTTTGTACGATTGGCTGACAAAGACTCGATCTTTTCAGATTTAGAGTCAGGTTTTAAGATTTCACGCAGCGAGGTAAAAGAAATAGACCGGGCGAAAGCTTCAGCAGGTATTAAGAAAGCTCTGACAAATGGTAGGTTAGAGATTTGCGATAAAGCCGATTATGATGCTTTTGTAGAACAGTATGAAGCTGATATGAACGCTCAGGCGGTTGCAGAAAGAGCCCGAAAAGAGAAGGAGATCAATAGAAAGCGTCGTCAGTTCGAGAAATCCATGGGTAATTATGGTTTCTCTCCAGAAGACTTAGTGAATAAGGCAGGTCCCGCTGAGCTAGAAGAAGGCAAAGAGGACGACACTCCGGAAGAATATTCTTTCGAATGGTATGATGCTTCTTACGATGTTAAAGCTTTACTAGGGTTCTTTAAACACTACGAGCTAGCGCATCCTATTGAGGGTAAGGCGACAAAAGCCGAATTTGTAGAGGCGGCTGAGAAAGCTCGTACCGAAGGCTATGACATTGCTAACCATACCAAAGAAGAACTGAAAAAGGTATACGAAGCAAGCAAAGCGTAAGTTTGTATTTACATAGGTGGTTTAATCAGAGGCTCTCTTTCATAGAGAGCCTTTTTTGTATATTTGAATTAAAATACTATACCAATTTATACAAAACGGACAAAATGACAAAATTATTTAAAATGTAAGTGTAAAAGGAGTCGCTTACATCCCCTCCACGCTAAAGCGATGAATGGGTTTTACGCTCCGTCAAATAAACAAAATAGCATGGTTGATTACAAATCCGGGAATGAAGATTTAGAGATACGAGCCATAGTATATGACTTAGCTAAATTCCTTACGCAAGATGTTGGTACAGATGCCTTGTTGGGTAGAATGATCGTCTTAGTAGCACACGACTTAGAACGGTGTATAGGTGTCTCAAAACTCGATGATGGTACCGAGGATCTGACGCGAATAGCAGATGATGAATATTATAGTTACAATGAGAAGTACTTAATTGCTTTAGTTGTAGTCATGGACTTATTGCTTGCTACATTTGGTCAATCCGTTGCTCAAGGTAATAGCGATTATTCTGGCAGTCCTTTATCTACTGCCCGATACCTTTCAAAAGCAAAAGCAGGACCTACTGAAGTTGAGTATAGCGCCTTTGATGCTGATGTAATAAAAGCTACTTCAAGCGGTTTCAAAATACAGGTCCTGAATTTATTTGGAGAATATATCACGACCGCCAGAAGAATTGCTACAGGAATAAATTGCGGTAGTTTATTTGGTAAAGGGAGCTATACATTCCCTTTAAAAGTTCATCACCCTAATAGTACTGACTGATGCCTGACTTATTAAGCAATAGCGAAAGAGCCGAGATTAGAAGTGCTTTAAAGGACGTAACCGATACTTTCTTTAAAACGACTATAACTATCCAGAAATACAACTCTTTTAGCGTAGACCGCTTTAATGAGGATAGAGAAGACCGAGAATACACTTCTTATGAAGTGCTAGGCTTAAAATTAGAGCGAGATCAAGAGCGCGATCGAGTCAGAAAAGATGAGGCTGGGGATTTTGAGAGGGGTACTATAGAAGTTTACATAAATTTTGACGATTTAGAAACCGCAGGACTTACAGAGGGTGTAAATCATACTATCAGCGAAACCGAGGATTACATGATAGTAGAAGGAACGAGATACGAGATCGATTATATCATAAAGGCAGGACCTTTAGATGAGAAGAATGTTTTAATAAAGATTTACGGAAAGCCCGATATAAAGAAAACATAATGCCTAGCCTCAATAAAACCGGTAATTGGTCAGTTGTAAAGATGCTGATAAAAGCTTTAGCTCCAGAGTTAAAGCGATCAAGGGATATAGCTGTTGCTAGGATGGCTATGAAGGCTGAACGGATATCGAAAGAGCATATATCGAATCAAGACCTTAATTGGCCTCCTTTAGCTCCTTCGACTATTGCTAAAAAACAACGAGCCGATAGAAGTACTTTAACTTTAGTTGAGACTAGCGAATACTTCAATGCGATTACAAGCTATGTAAAGAGCGGAGTGGGTTATTCAGGAGTTAGACGTTCGATTGCTTATAATAACGGGCAGGAAATAGCCTATATCGCCAAGATACACGAATACGGCACCAGTACCATACCAAAAAGAGAGCTTTGGAAACCTACTTTTGATGAGACTTTGTTATGGGGAAAGAAGAACGCAAATCCGGCTAAAATATTTATCGAACGAATAAGACGATTGGCGCCATGAGAGTAAGGCATATTACACGAGCGATATTTGAGACTTTACGATTAAAGATCGTAGAGTTAGGTTATTTTCCAGATGTGCGAGATTATGCTTATAGCTCTAAAGAGTTTCAAGAGATCGCGGAAGAAATGCGAACACAGTTACCGGCAAATCATAGCTTAATAGAAGTATATAATAGAGGCTTGCCCCAGAATAGAGGAGAAAAGAAGGCTACTTCAATCTATATTTCTCCAAGCGATTTTGCTCCTGGAACTCTAGGAGGTAAATTTACTACCTACTATAAGAAATACTCTGTAGAGCCTGTAGATGATGACGATACTGGAGTGCGTTTTAATAAGTATTATAACGCTGACCATACTTTCGATTTAACGGTAGAAATTCGATACATAGCTTCAAATGTATCCATGGAAAGACTTGTCCGTGATATTATATTTGATCTCCTATCGGGCTTTAAATATTTATACCCTTGCGGTGATGATGGAGAGTTTATGAAAGACGAAGATCCCTTCTTATTAAAATGGAATGGTTACATAGATGGGTTAGGAGATTATGAATTCTTAGAAGGATGTTTTAAATTAGTAGCCGATAATGTAGATATAACTGAGCCAGTTTTAGTGCAAAAAGGATTGAGAGAATTGGTAGAAGTGAATCCGATGATAAGTACTTATAAGAAAAACGAACAATATCCAGAATAATGTCTTTTCAGCAAGCTTTAAATAGTATCAATACTAACGTAAATACCAACGGTTCTAAATCGATAACTGGTGCTATACTGAACTCAGTGTTAACTCTAATGCTGAATTACACTAAGAACTCTTTAGAAGACACGGCATGGTATCCGCCTGTACTGAGCATAGAAAATGCGGAGCCTGGCTCTAAGACTACAGGAGATCGATATTTAGTAGGTAATGGAGTTTTGTCGGGAGACTTTGTAGCAAAGAAAGGTTCAATAGCAGAATGGGACGGTTCTGCTTGGGTTTATACTGAGCCTGTAAACTTTGGTATGATTTGGGTAATAGGTACCACACAACTGCTATATCACAACGGAGTGTATAATTCCGGAACATGGAAATGGGCTGTATTGCCTTTTGGTAGCAGTAATAGAGATTATACGGTTTCTACAATTGCTGATTTTACTGCTATAGGACCAACTGGGTTACCTTTCCAAAGAATAGATATTGAAGAAGATGGTTCTCAAAGAATATATTTACCTGTAGGTGGTTGGTTAAAACAAGGAACTGTGGTAAATATAACTGGAGGGCAATATCAAGATACTCGATTAACAGAAGTAGATGTTAATAGAATAGTTTTAGAACATGGGGGAAAAAATCTTATGGATGACCCTAATGTTCTTAAAACTTTTGGGAACGATCTAATAGATTTTCAAGTACCTTCGCTTAACGTAACCGCAAAATTATTTATACGATGAAAAAGTTAATTTTTATCCTTTCGCTGACTTTTTTAGCTATAGGTAGCTATGCTCAGTCAGGGCAAGATTACTCCAATGCAAAAGCTGACTTGTTAAAAACTAAGCATCATCGAGCGCACTATTTTGAGAGCTTTGTAGACATAGATACCAATAAGCTTTATTTGCATGGCGTAGATAGTGGTTATGTTCTTTATATTGCTGACTCTGACGGTAAAGTTGGTACTATAAACAGAGACTCTTTAACCGGCTATAACCCTTACGGTAATTCTATCGCTATATACGGTAATGCTGCTTTTCCAGGCACAGATACAATAGTTAATGTAGCTATAGCAGAATTAATGGTTGGGGATTACTGTATATGTACGCCAGTAAATGCGGTAGAAGTTTATGGGGTGACAGTTACTTCAGGTAATTTAGAAGTTAGGCGAGCCACTATACGAGAGACAAGAGCATTAGTTGTTGGGGGCGCTTTTAATTATGTATGTAGAAGAGATTAATCATGGCTGTAGACTACAATAGGACGTATGTTGTTTATAATATAAAAGTTCTTCGAGGGGATACCTTTGAAGAATTGCCTATTGAAGTATCAGATGTAGTTGGCGGGGAAACTAATGAGGATGAAGAAATAGAGACTCCGAGAGATCTTACTGGTTATACGATCAAAATGGATATTAAGGATGCTGATGGGGTTGCAATAAAACAGCTATCAACAGGTTCCGGAATTACGATTACAGACGCCCCTAATGGGCATTTTAAGATCGATAAATTTGATGTAGATGATATTCCTGTAGGTATGTATTCTTACGATATACAACTTACCTCTCAAGATTCAGTAATCAAGACTTATGTAAGAGGTAAATTCCATGTAGTACAAGACACAACCGATACGCCATGATATGTCTGAAAAAGTTAAACTTAAAATATCGCCACAGAAGTTAAAATTGGTTTTACGGCCAAACACTCAAAAAGTACACATAAAAATTGGGGGAGGAAGGGGTGGTTCTGGTAGTGCTTATGTTTTTCCAGAAGATTCTGTAGTACAATTAGCTTCTGGTAATCTAGGTAAATATGGTCCTGGAGATCCTATTCCTTGGGGCGGTATGAACGCCATAGAATTCTTAATGGATGCTATAACAGATTATTTGGCGCCTGCTTTCACTTCTTTTAGTATTAATAGCCAACCTAGTTTAATAGAAGTGGGAGATGATCTTTCAGGAGCTAAAACATTTACTTGGGGAATATCAAATTCTAGTAATCTAAAACCTAATTCTATCTCAATTCGTGATATAAACGCTGCAGTAGATTTAGCTACAGGATTAGCGAATGATGGTTCCGAAGTATTAAACATAGGCACGATAGATACGAGTAGCCCAGGTACACAAAGTTGGAGAGCGTTTGCTGAGAATACGCAAGATCAATCCTTGCAATCGAGCTTAAGAAGCGTAGAACGCATATATCCTATTTTCTATGGGTCAGTAGCAGAGCCCGGAAATCCGGGTGACAATATTCCAGTAGCGAATCAGTCTTTGATTAATTCCGGAACTAAAGTAGTAACTAAGAGTAATGGTACTTTAACTATTAACTTTGCTACAGGTACCGCGAAATATTTATGGTTTGCTCACCCTGCTTCGGAAACTGAAAAAACTGTTTGGTATGTTAATGCCTTGAATAATGGAGGCATAGGAGGGCCTTCTAACTTATTTACTGACCCTGTGACTATAAGTATAGATCAGCCGGTAGATGGAAATTGGACAAGTGTATCGTATAAAGTGTATATTGGGAATTACCCTACGAACATTAACAGCAATATGGAATTAAGAAATAGCTAATGGCAATACCTTTACAAGATGCGATAAAGACAGAGGCTCCTAAAGCTAGTGATCCTCGTTATGACAATGATGGTTTGACCTGGGCTAGTATTGCCGAAGTTAATGCTACTATTCCTTTGGCTGAGAGGTATGAAGGGTTACTTGTTAGAATTAATGGAGTTACCCATATCTATGAAGGAGGAATAGCCGACAATGATCTTGTTCCTTTTACTACTGGAGCTACTTTACAAGATGGTGACGGCCTTACTTTCGACACTGACCACTATGATCTTGGTGGGGTATTTACTGACGATGTAAACCTATTTACCCTTACTAGAGATGAGTTTAACATTTACTCTTACTTTTTAGAACAGACTCATTTGGGTCCAGAAGAGAACTATTATGGACTGTCTATTAATAGTGATTTAAGGTCTTGGATGGATGACGAAGCTATGTACTTATTTGGAGAAAGATTAAATACAGGTTTTATAAGTTATTTAGAGTTCATAGACGGTAGGTTAAACCTTGTAAGTGCAAGTATTAATAGCGGAAATGAATCAGGATTATTATTGGAGGGAGGGAGTATTTATGTTCACCAAAAATGGGAGCAGCAGAACCTTTGGCCTGGTATAGTTTATCCCGATACTATCGACCCCGCTAACTTAACTGATTACAGTATTGTATATAAAAAATGGGTAGAAGATAATTTTTTCTCTGCTTTAGCGAATGGTGAGGGTACTACAAGTGTGCTTAACAGCGTGAATTTAGGAGGTACTTTTAATGCTGAGATTGATATAGTAGGAAAGAATACTTTATCAAATACCTCTTATCCTTTTAGGGTGCAAACAGGTTTTGATACTGGCTCAGAAGTACGAGAAAGAGGCTTTTTAATAGAGAAATCTCACAGAAGTTTTAGTGATGCTTACTTGTATTTCTATAATTACGAAGATCAGTACGGAGATATTTTTGAAGATTATTTGGAATTAGGTTTTGATCATCTTAGGTTAGTTTCAAGAGCGTTTGGAGAAGAGACTTCATTTAACATAGTGGGGGGACATATAACTATTCTAGGCAGGAGTGGCTTTGGGGGTCTTAAATATGATGATGATTACCATAGTAATTACGATTTAAGGTCTTTACCTGATGTAGAATGGGTTCAAGATTATTTTTCCTCTGCTTTAGCGGATGGTGAGGGTACTACAAGTGTGCTTAACAGCGTGAATTTAGGAGGTACTTTTAATGCTGAGATTGATATAGTAGGAAAGAATACTTTATCAAATACCTCTTATCCTTTTAGGGTGCAAACAG
>Ga0081535_101025_pt1 | contig 11227 bp, 9 predicted proteins | sample HotLakmasection3_FD_71020 | JGI IMG/M metagenome (GOLD analysis project Ga0081535, IMG submission 71020) | Hypersaline microbial mat communities from Hot Lake, Washington, USA - Section #3 (SPADES assembly) (version 2) | ecosystem: Environmental > Aquatic > Non-marine Saline and Alkaline >... | reverse complement strand
AGCAGTCGTCGACAAGTTTCTCCAATTTGGCTGTTCGGCCAATTTCTTGTTGCCTCAAAAGTAAATGACACCGAAGCCATCCGAGCGAGAGGGGGTCGTTGACTCATAAATCATGACACCGATGCTTCCTCCAATAATGCTTCATTTGGCCCGCAACGCAAGGAGGCCGTAGGCCGACTGGAGTTGCGGACCAAATGAAGCACGCGCCTGAGCCCCTCCTCCAGCCTGTCATGAAGTTCAAATGGATCCAGGGCGGCTCGCTTGGCTCGCAGTTCCGCTTTGGCTTTCGCAGGGACATGGTCGCTTTCCAAAAGCCGGTCACAGGGAGTCTTGGGCTTATCGTGCTTGCGTTTGACTTTCGCCCCGTGACGACTTTTGGCCTCCAGCTTCGCACACGGCAAAAAGAAGTTGTGCAGCGGCTCCCAGATCTCCCGATACAACTCGTTGAGAGGGTCGAGCACCGCCGGCTCTTCGAACCTCTCATACCCCAAGAGCTGGCGTACCCGCGTCCAGTTCTTCTCCTCCACGTGCCCGTTGTCATCCTTGTGATACGGCCGCGAGCGAGTGAACCCGACCCGCTTGGGCCGCTCCTGAAAATAGCGCACCAAGTGCCAGTTCAAAAATTCACTCCCATTGTCGCAATCAAAACCCAGGATCTCGAAGGGCAATGCGGCCTCCACCTCCCGCGTGGCCGCCACGATCCCCTCCGCCCCTTTATTCCAAACTGCCCGGTTAGCCGTCCATCCACTGGCAATATCCGTATAGGTCACGCTCCACACGAAGTTTCCCTCCAGACTGCCGCCGCAATGCGCCACCGTGTCGGCCTCCAAATATCCGGGCCGATCCACATCCCAGTTATCCGTGCGAATCGGGATCTGCGTTTTGAGCAGTCCTCCCGGCTTGGTCCCGCTTCTGCCCTTGCCCTCCCGAACTTTCCGCCGCGCCAGCAGCCGATCAATTTGGGCCGCGCTGATCCCCAGAACCTTGCCGCGAACCTCCGGCGGAAGCTTCCCATAGCGCCTCTGGTATCCGGGAAGCCACAGATCTCGTAACTCCGCCAGTCGTTTGCCGCAGGGCTGCTCCGCTGCTTTCCAGATCCGGTGCAAAACCCGCTCGACCTCTTCTCCATACACCGGTGGACGCCCCTTGCGCACCACCGGATCGCCGCCCCAGCCTGCTTTCGCTCCCAGCAACTTGATAGCATGCTTACGGCTGTAACCAAACTGCTCGCACAGATCGTCCAACAACACTCCTCGCCCTTGCTTGCCCCTTCCGGCATATCTCTGTCTCAACCGGGGCAACATCTCTTCTCGCACTTTTTGACTCATCGACATCCTCCGTTTTTTCGGTGTCATCCTTTTTGAGTCAACGTCCCCTTTTTCAACTCCCCACGGCTTCTCCTTCGGTGTCAAAACTTTTGCGGCAACAGGTAGGAACTTGGGGTCAGGCGACATTTCTTGACAGCAAGGAGCTTGAAGGGTAGAAAAGCATGGCAGGCAGTATTCGAAATCAGGAAGGAAGGCATGAAAAAGATGGAGGAGGTTCAATGTGCTTCAGAAAGCTAGTGTTATGTCATTGAAATGAGTTTACAAAACACGCGATTTGGCTATCCTCATGGAATGGGCAGACCAATTTTGAAAATCCGATTGAATGACGAGGAGCGTTACGAGCTTTCCCGGAGAGCGCGAAGCTCGACGGCATCCGGCAGAGATTGTTTGCGAGCCAAGATTATTTTGGCCCGTGCCGATGGTTTAAAGCAAGAGGCGGTGGCTCAGAAGCTGGGTGTCAGTCAGGTCATCGTTTCCAAGTGGACCCGCCGCTTTGCCGCCAGCGGATTGCAGGGGCTTGGAGACGCTCCTGGTCGGGGACGCAAGCCAAGCCTTCCTCTTCCCAAAGTGCGCAAAGTCATTGAGACGGTCACGCAGCCTCCCAAGGGCCGTGTGCGCTGGAGCGTGCGCAGCATGGCCGAGGCGGCGGGTGTCTCCCGACACAGTGTGCATAGAATTTGGCAGCAGAACGAACTAAAGCCGCATTTATCAAAAACCTTCAAGCTGTCGAACGATCCAGCGTTCGAGACAAAGTTCTGGGATGTGATAGGCCTGTATCTCAATCCGCCAGACCAGGCCCTGGTGCTTTGCTGTGATGAGAAAAGTCAATGCCAAGCCTTGGAGCGCAGTCAGCCCGGGCTACCCCTTGGAGTCGGTCACGTGAAGACAAAAACTCACGACTACATCCGCCACGGCACAGTGACGCTGTTTGCCGCACTGGACTACCTTGCAGGGAAGATCATTTCCCGAACGGAATCTTCCCACACTCATATCCAATGGCTTCGCTTCCTCAAGCAGATCGACCGCCAAACACCCGCCGGACTGGACCTCCACCTTATCGTCGATAATTACTGCACCCACAAACATTCTGCAGTCAGGGCTTGGTTGGACAGACATCCGCGCTTCCATATCCACTTCACGCCCACGGGCAGTTCGTGGATGAATATGGTGGAACGCTTTTTCCGCGACCTCACAGTCGACTGCATCCGCGAGGGCAGTTTCGCCAGCGTCCGGGACCTCGTCGCTTCCATCGAGGCCTATCTTGCAGCGCGAAACCTCGAGCCTAAACCCTATCAGTGGAGGGCCGACGGGATGCAGATCTTGCAGAAAATTCAACGCGCAAGAAAGGCCCAGCAAGAAAGCAGCGAGCCTGCTGTTAAATAAATCCTTTTGAATGACACTACACTAGTATTACTATGTTAAGTAAATCTTGCCTTTTCCGTATATTCGTGGTGCATTGCTCCCCATGGAGCAAATGCAGCACGTGAACCTTCCGGGAAACACCAAACTGGCCGAATTTTTGGAGCCTCTCACGCAGGGACTTGGACGTAGCGAACGTCGGGTTGGGGCACTGCGTTATGTTCAGGGCCTGCTGCTGGCCGGGGAACGTAAATCTATCGAGCCAATGGCGGAGCGTTTGGGGGTTGACTCTCAGAGCCTGCAGCAATTTGTGTCTGACAGTCCATGGGACGACGGGAACTTGTGGTCACAGATTCGCGGCAAAGTGATCCCGGCCTTGGGAAAGATCGAAAGTTGGATCGTGGACGAGACCGGTTGGCTCAAACAGGGCAAGGATTCAGTGGGGGTCTCCCATCAGTATTGCGGAGCGGTTGGCAAGCAGGCGAATTGTCAGGTTTGCGTGGAGATTGCTGTCAGCGACTCGGAGGTTGCCGCGCCAGCAGCCGGCCGGCTCTATTTGCCTGAGAAATGGTGCAAGGATCAAGAGCGCTCGCGGCGGGCAGGCATACCGCCGGAGGTTGCTTTCAAGACCAAGCCCCAGATCGCCCTTGATTTGATTGCTCAAATGATTGAAGACGGGGTGGAGCGGGCTCCGGTGCTGGGTGATGCGGCCTACGGGGATGGATCGGAATTTCGTGAAGGTCTCCGGGACTTGGGTCTTGAGTATTTTCTCCAAGTGAGTCCCACCAGCCATCTGGCTTGGACGCAGGCCCCCGAGTTGGTTCTCAAGCAAAAGCGCCGCCATGTCGCTATGGGGCAGACAGCTGCCGAAAGCCTTCTGACTATAGCCTCGCAGATCGAGCCCGCTCAGTGGAGGCCGATGCAATGGAAAACTGCCGGGGCGACCACACGCAGGACCCGGATTGCCTGGAAGCGCATTTTCCTTGCCCATGGGTTGCGCAAAGCACACGGGCAACCCGAAGAATGCTGGCTGGTTGTCGACTGGCCCGAGGGTGATCCTTCTCCCTACCATTGTTATCTGGCTCACTTCCAGAGCCCCCAACCCGAAGCCATGAAGTGTCTGCGTCTGAGTCGCTCCAGGTGGCATATCGAACAATATTTCCAGCGTGGCAAAAGCGACCTGGGACTCGACCACTACGAAGGCCGGGGCTGGCTCGGCTTTCACCACCATCTGGTCTTATCCGCTCTGGCTTACTTGTTTGTTCTCGCCCTCCAACAGAGGGAGAAAAAAAACTTCTGGCCCGACGTGGGAGTCAGTCCTCCGACTGATTCAGCCCTTCTTGATGAGATCAACAGGCTGCTGCCACTTCTGCGGGACGAAATTCGCCGAAATATTTGCGGATACGACTTAACAGAGTAATACTCGGCGCCGTCGTCGGATATTTTGTCAGGGTCTTTCCTAGATTAGGCGGTAGAAAACCGTATAATCTACTGAAGAACAATGAGAAACAGATATTTACGCCATGCAAGGATTTCCGAGCCTCAATTTCGTGAAATATTGCAGCTGTGGTGTGCGGATATTGGAGCCTTCACCGCGAGCAAATTGTGCAGGATGAACAAGAACACAACGCATCGAATTTATGGCCTCTTGCGAGCCCGTGTCGTAGCTTTGGCCGAAGCGGAATCGGCACCTTTCACCGGAAGTGTGGAAGTTGACGAAAGTTACTTCGGTCCTAGACGCATCCGGGGGATGCGTGGTCGAGGAGCGGGACGAAAAGTGGCCGTCATCGGACTGCTTAAACGGGGAGGAATGGTTTACTGTTCGCCCGTCATGGACTGCTCGAAGGCTGAATTGGTGGGCGTGATCAAGGGGCAGGTCACTCCGCAAGGCAGCACGATCTACACCGACGGGTGGCGTGCTTATGACGGTTTGGTCTTGGAAGGTTACAAGCATTACCGAATCCATCACCATGACAACCAGTTTGCCAGAGGTCGCCGCCACATCAATGGAATCGAATCTTTTTGGAGTTTTGCCAAACTCCGCCTGGCAAAACTCAAAGGTGTTCGCTGGGAGCACTTTTATGACCATCTCAAAGAAACAGAATGGCGCTTCAATCATCGCCGTGATAATCTCTTCTCCCTACTGATCAAAAACCTCACCGCTTCGCCCTTAATCTAGGAAAGACCCTAATTTCTTGTTGCCTCAAAAGTAAATGACACCGAAGCCATCCGAGCGAGAGGGGGTCGTTGACTCATAAATCATGACACGGATCTATCCGAAATTTTGTGTTTAGGGTCGGTTGGTTTTGTTGTTTTTTCCTTCAGCTAGCTGAAGGAAAAAATCGGTCTCCGAACTGGATGGCGAACTGGCCCGCAGCCGCTTTCCATGTCACGGGTGGTTTATTCCATTTTTTGGTGATGTTTCGCAAGGCCAGATAGATCAGCTTTATGGCTGATTCATCATTGGGAAAGTGCCCTCGGGTTTTCAGCACTTTGCGGATCTGCATATGCAGGCTTTCGATTGCGTTTGTCGTGTAGATCATTTTTCGAATCTCCGGCCCATATGCGAAGAACGGGATAATCTGCTCCCAGTTCCGCTTCCAGCTCTGCGCGATCATCGGGAACTTCTTTCCCCAGGGGCCTGCCTCGAACTCCTCAAGCCTCCTGGCGGCCACTTCTGCGTTTTCTGCACGGTAAATCATCTTGAGCTCCCCGGCCACCTTCCCACGATCTTTCCATCCACAGAACGACAGATTGTGTCGTATCAGATGCACAATGCATGTCTGCACATTGGCTTCCGGGAACACCGTCGTGATCGCTTCCGGAAAGCCCTTCAACCCATCGACCACTGCAATCAAAATATCGTTCACCCCTCGGTTGCGCAGCTCGTTCATCACTTTTAACCAGAACTTCGCCCCTTCGTTCTGTTCCACCCAGATTCCAAGAACTTCCTTTGTCCCCTCGGCCGTCATTCCCAAGGCCAGGTAGACCGCTTTGTTCTTTACGCTTCCTTCATCCCGGATCTTCACCCGCAGCGCGTCAAAAAACACCACCGGATACATCTCCTCCAACGCTCGATTTTGCCACTCCTTGACTTCCTCCATCACCGAATCGGTTACCGTGCTGATGAAGTCGGCTCCCACTTCCACCTTGTATTGATCCAGTAAAAATCCCTGAATCTCTCTCACCGTCATCCCCCTCGCATACATCGCGATGATCCTCTCGTCGAAGCCTTCAAAGCGTCTTTGCCCTTTGGCGATCAGCAACGGTTCGAAGCTCCCTTCTCGATCTCGCGGTATCTCGATCTCCATCTCCCCTTCTTCCCCAAGGATCGTTTTGCGACTGTAGCCGTTGCGTTGGTTCTCTTCCCCCTCGGGCTTCTCCCCGGGCCGATAACCCAGATGGTGCGTCAGCTCTCCCGCCAACGCTTTTTCCACCACTCGTTTCCTCAGATCGGACAACAATCCGCTCTCTCCAAGGATCGCCTCTCGGCTCCTCCCGTACTTTTCCAGTAGTGCTTCTATCAACTCATCTCCGCTCGTGTCTCTTTTTGCTTTGGTCATTTTCTTCTTCTTTCAGGTTATGACCCAAACACAAACTTTCGGATAGGCTCCTCGATCACATCAGTGCGCCGGTGCGCGATCCTTTGGACCGCTCATGGCGTGGCTTCAACCTCTTCCTCAAGGAAGACCATACCGTGCTACTCGCCATCCTGCGTGGTGAGTTTACCATCAACGGGCTCAGCAACAAACGCCTCCGGGCACTCCTGCCAAACAAATCCAGCGGACAGATCGCTCGCATCCTCCGACGGTTGCGACTTCATCACCTCATCAAACGTGTTGGACACACCTATCGTTATTATCTGACGACTCTCGGTCGCCGTCTCATCACGACCTGCCACAAACTTCACCGATGGATTATCCTCCCCAACCTTCAACCCGCCGCCGTCTAAAATCTTACGCTTTTTGCGCAGGATTTAAGCGGTAAGGGACTAAATCCCGCAGTTGGGATCTTAGAGCCTGTTATGAACTTTCCGTCGAAAAAACTGTACAAAAATGACACACTTGGCCATCAAGCTTGGGATGGCAGAGAAACAACATAAGAAGCAAGCATGGCGCAAAGGCTATCCTACAGATGTAACCGACGAAGAATGGGCGTTTTGTGCCCCGTATTTGACACTGATGAAAGAGGATGCCCCGCAGCGGGAGCATTCGCTGCGAGAGATCTTCAATACGCTTCGATACATTGTTCGAGCGGGCTGTCCTTGGCGAATGCTTCCCAATGATTTAGCTCCGTGGCACACAGTATATCAGCAAACCCAGCGCTGGATTCGAGCGGGCTGTTTTGAAGCAATGGCTCATGATTTGCGCAAAGTGCTCAGGCTGGTTTCCGGCAAAGAACCCAACCCTTCTGCCGCCATTTTAGGGTTCATCCGGGAAGTTCATGTTTAGACCCCTGTTAGGACAGGTTTTGATTCGTGAAGGCTGTAGAGTTTGAGTATAAAAAAGGCCTGATCGCGAAACCCGTATGTTTTGCGTTTGAGGGTCTTAATTTTGTTGTTGAGGCCTTCAAGTTTTCCGGTGGAGATGGCGTGTTTTTGGTAGTTGAGGATGCCGGTGGCATGGGTGATGAGAGTCTTGGCCATGGCGACCAGCTGGCTGATGCCGCTGAAGATGGCGCGCTGGCACCAGGAATTGAGATGCTTTCGCATCAAAGTTGCGGTGGGATGGCTCCAAAGAGTGCGCAGTTCTTCCTTGAGGTAATAAGCGCTCGAGAGTGCTTCGTTGAAGCGCAGGGCTTCGGCGAGATCTTCCCGGCGCTCATCCGGGACATTTTCAGCCCCGGCCAGCAGGAGATAGCGGGAGCCCTTGAGATACTTGCGCCCAAGAATGTCGGCCTCGCGCTGGAGACAGCGCCGCAGATCATCAATCTTTTCGTTGATGAGTTTGATGACATGAAAATGATCGAAGACGACGTCGACTCCGGGCAGGTGTTTGATGACCGCCCCCCAATAGGCGGCCGCCATGTCACAGGCCACCGCCTTGACCTTGATCCGAGCTTTACGCAAGCGCCGGAAGAACTTGACCAGCGCGGCTTCTCCCCGCCCCTTGGCGACCCAGAGGATCTCTCCGTTTTCCAGATTCATAACCACAGTCAGGAACTTGCCCTTGCGCCCGAGGTGGAATTCGTCGACTGCCAGATACTTGACCCCCTTGAGGCAAATCCGTGCATACCGCTTGCCAAGATCGCTCTTGACGATCTCCTTCACGCTATCCCAGCACAATCCGCTGACTGCCGCCACCTCGGCCAGCGTCATCCACCGACTCAGCTGGCAGACAAATCGCTCCATGCCACGCGTGTAGTGGCAGTAGGGCCGGGCAAAGGGGGGGAGACCTCGAAGGTCTTCCCACATTTTTGGCATAAACACGCTGGAATCTCGGTCACCAAAACCGTCGGCCTCAGCCCGATGGGCACCGACGCTATTCGACGCTTTCGCTTCCCTCGCCGTCGACACGGACTGTGCCCGCATTCCGGACATTTCAGCATCTCCTCCTTCACGCAAAGATGAAACTCCACTCGCCCCTCCACATATTCGGTTTTCCGATATTCGTAGCCCTCTCGAACCCCAAACGCATGATACATCAAACCCATCTTCTACACTTGCGAAAACCGCTGCGTTGATAATGAGCAGTTTACAAACACGAAAAAATCGTTGGCACTACATTTGCCAACGTTTCGTTCATCGGTCGGTCAGCTGATTTCCTGCAACACTGGCGGAACAGCCACCTCTGCCGCCCGCAGGGCTTGCGAAGCATCGCCGCTCATCTGGCCGCGCAGCAGGAAGCGACTGCCTTGGAGCAGGAGTTCCACCTGTTGGAGATTATCCAAGCCCCGGATGATTTCCGCCCACTCCGCTTCCAAGCCCTTGGCGTCCAACCTCAGTTCCAGTTCTCTTTTCAAACACAGGGCCAAAAACGAGCAAAACACATGTCCCCGGATCGTCTCGTCGCACTTGTGATAAATGGGACGCGTATCCAGGATGCTCTTGGCCGTGCGGAAGGAGTCTTCCACCATCCAGAGAGTTTTGTAAACATGGGCCACGGTTTCCGCGTCATGATCGGTGTCGGTGCGCAAAACAAAAAGCCCATCGTATTTGGCGTCCTCACGCACCTGCTTCTCATCAATGGCAAAATGCCCCCGCCCCTGGGTTTGCAAAAACCGGCGGAAGCCCTTGTTGCCCACCAGACTTTTGTCTCCTGCCTGTAGCGCCTTTTGCAGGGAGTCCAAGATGGCGGCCCGGTCATGCGCGTCCTTGCGTTTTTCCTCCTCGTTGAGGCAAACCACATAACGCCTTCCCTCCACCTCAAGATCTTTGACTTTCAGCGGTGCGGGGTCCTTGCTGCGGACACGCTCCGGGGTGACCTCCTCCCAGGGCGAACGGTCCCGCAGCACCACTTCGCCGACTTCTTTGCTGCGACGCATGCGCACTCCGATCACATAATGAACCGGCGGTTCCATCGCTTCCATGGCTTGGATCGTGGCCTCGCTGACGAACCCCCGGTCGGCCACCACGCAAACCTCCCGCACCCGGAACTTCGCCCGCATGCGCTCGATCACCGGAACCAGACTTTTGACATCCGTCGTATTCCCGGGCCACATCTCGCAGCAAATCGGTCGCCCTTCCACATCCAGAGCGATGCCCACGATCATCTGTCGCAGATCGGGACGATGGTCCTTGCTGTGCCCGTACTGCCCGATGCTTTCGCCTCCTTGGCCTTCGAAGTAAATCGAAGTCGTATCAAAAAACACCAACCCCACTTCGCTAAAAAGATCCCGTCCACGATCAAAAAGCGCCTCTTCGATCAGGTCCTTGGTGCAGCGTGGCGAACCCATCAACCCTTCGCCGATCTCTTCGCCCAGCCAACTCATGGTGCGGTAAAGCTGATGCAAGCAGAGATCCTCTGCTCCCGGGATGCGGTAGTTTTCCTTCCATACCTCCGCCGCACGGTCACTGCCGCTGGCAAACAGGCGGTGAAGAACGGTCAAATATACAGCCCGTTCCAAATCGAAGCCGTGTTTGCGCCTGGCCGCCAACCCGGCCACGATCTCGGCCAGTCCCATCGATTGCCAGAGTCTCGCGAAAACCAGATCCGGCCCAATTTTGCGGATGGAAACCGGCTCGGTCTCCCCCGCCGCATGAGCATCAAGAACTTTGACTCTGCGGGCAAAGCGCAAGCCGCTGCGCAGCAAACTGTCGAGCTGCCCGCTTTCCTGCAGGATGTCGAGCCGACCCAGTGTGGCGATGATCTCCTGGCGCACGGTCTTGCCCCGGCGCACACTCCGGGCGATTTGCAGATAACGGTAGCCTTTGGCTGGTTTGACTCGGAAAAACACGGCAAATACGGTGGACTCCACGCAGAAATACGCAGATCCAATACTGGAGCAACAAAAAAGGTGCTCACGGCATCAAAAGTTGCACTACATTTTGCACTTCAGACCAAACTAACAGCCCGCAGACCCGCATAAACAAAGGATCTTGCCTTTTTGCGACCTTCGCAACTGTAGAAGACGGGTCAAACTCTGGCTCATACCCCATCATACCACACCTCAACTCTCGCTAAACATGAACTTCCCGGATGAACCCGTTTTGCTTCTGCAATTCGGCATCGCAACTGCTGAACTGAGATATTTGGCAGGTAAGTCTGAATCGAAAATTCAGCCTCTTCGACGTTTCAAGTGGGTAGAGGGCGAGGAACATGAAGATTGAGTCGGCCAGCTTTGAGGTAAGCAGCGAGTCGGAAGAAATGGAAGTTTCGGAAGCCGCGGGCCATGCGTTTGGCCATTTGGAGGATGCCATTAATGGCTTCGATGGCGGCATTGGTAAGCCGGGTTTCCAAGTAGGCCAGGATTCCAGCGAAATGATCTTTGAGGGTTCGGGAGAGTTTTCGAAACGCAGCCAAACGGGAACGATCTGCCCAGCCCAGCCACCACTTGATGGAAGGCAGATCCCCGTCGCTGAGGACATCCTGCAAGGCATCTCTCAGGGCGATAGCCCGCCCCAGAATCGGGTAGGTTTGCGCCAGAGCTCTTCGCTGGGCCATCTGCTGGGCGCTTCGGGTCCACTCATTGCCACGGATCGACCAGAGGGCACCGGTCAAATCCGCTCCCTGGCGGCGCAAGTCTTTGCGCACTCGATCCAAGGCGTCCCCGGCAAGCTTCATGATATGGAAGAGATCGAAAACAATGCGGGCATTGGGAAAGTTGGTCTCGGCTCCTGCAATGAAGGCGGGGCTCATGTCCATTACCACCTCGGTAATCTGCTCGGGAGAGGCTCCGTGGGCCGGCATAGCTGCAGCAAATTGGGCGACCGTTTGAGCACAGCGACCCTCAACCATCAGCAGCAAATCGCGGGTGTCGGCATCCACCACCACGGTGACGTAGCGGTGCCCCTTGCGGGCACTGGTTTCGTCAATCATGATTCGCTTCACCTCACTCCAGCTTTTGGCCGCGTGCGCCTTGGTCACGTAGTGATCCACCAC
>Ga0081535_101024_pt1 | contig 11243 bp, 11 predicted proteins | sample HotLakmasection3_FD_71020 | JGI IMG/M metagenome (GOLD analysis project Ga0081535, IMG submission 71020) | Hypersaline microbial mat communities from Hot Lake, Washington, USA - Section #3 (SPADES assembly) (version 2) | ecosystem: Environmental > Aquatic > Non-marine Saline and Alkaline >... | reverse complement strand
AGGCAACTAACCCGAAGATCCGACAATGATAAGGCCGTGGGCCTGATTCAACTCGCTATAAACCGCTGTTTTTTATCCCTCAGCCCATCACTACGAGCACTCGATTAAGATGCGATTACCCTGATATACCTCGTTGTTTTTACTAGCTGTTAGCTTGCTAGGAGATTTTACTTGTTGCCGCCCATCTCATACCTGGCTTGCAACGGCTCAACAAAATGGGTGTCCAAGCCTAATTCGCTCAGGAGCAAATTAGCGACTCTTCGGACCTAGTTTAAGAGCGCCAGCGATGCGTCGACGGGCGAAAGTCTGTAAACCCTTTTTGTAGGGACTATGACAGACCTTCGCATCATTCCAGACGGAGACCTGCATCACGACTCACACGCCCAGCGGCTATCCGATCATCGACTGGGTACCGCCAGGTCAGTTACTGAGTCTGGTCGGCGGCAATGGCTATGCGGGCAAGTCAGCAGACGAACTCGGTTTTGTCGCTGCAAAACGGCTAATTACCTGAGCCTTTGACATACTTGTCAAACCACTGCAACTGCTCCCAAAGTACATGCTCGATGGTCTCCCGCGCCCGGTAGCCGTGGTCTTCGAAGGGGAGTAACACCAATCGGGCCGTGCCGCCTGAACCCCGTACAGCTTCATAAAACACTTCTGATTGTGGCGTGAGGGTGCCAGGGTTCGAGTCATCAGCGCCATGAATGATCAGCACCGGCTCGTTCACCTGGTCAGCAAAGAAGGTCGGCGAGACCTGAATGTAAACGTCCCTGGCCTCGAACAATGAGCGACGCTCGGCTTGAAAACCAAAGGGTTGGTTCGTCTTGTTGTAGGAGCCACTGCGGGCAACGCCCGCTCGAAACAGGTCGGTATGGGCCAACAGGTTCGCCACCATGAGGCCCCCGTGGCTGTGGCCGATAATGCCAATCCGTTCAGGGTCAGCGACTCCAATCTCGACTGCCTTGGCGACGGCGGCTTCCGCGTCTGCGATGAGCTGCGGCACAAAGGTGTCGTAGGCCGTCTCCGGATCGCCGATCATCGGCATGGCGGTCTGGTCGAGTACCGCGTATCCCTGGAGCAGAAAGAAGAGGGGAGAGGGGCCATACAGATGCAGAAAGCGCTGAGCCGACCCTCTCACCTGCCCTGCCGTCGACGCGCCTGAGTACTCTAGCGGATAGGCGTAAAGCACGGTGGGCAGCGGCGTGTCCGCTTCGTAGCCGGGTGGTAGGTACAAATGAAAGCTCAGAGGAACCCCATCCTCGCGTTCATAGCGAACAATGCGTTGCTCAATTTCCCGCAACTGGGGAGTTGGGTCCTCGAAGCGGGTAATCGGCTCATGGGTCAGGGCACGGGTCGCTTCCCCCTCAGCGGCTTCAATCGCTTCACCCAGCGTTGCGCGGTAATAATTGGGCACCTCGACTGGGGATTCGGAGCGCATCACAAACCGATCATCGTCACCGGCAAAGGCCACGAAGTACTCGTAGCGATCCGGAGGGCAGCGGAATAGACGACTGGTTGCTCCGGTATCGAAGTCCCGTAAGTCCAAAAAGGGGCGGTCACCCTGGTCAGTTGCACCACTACCGCTGAAGTAGAATGCGTTGCCCTGCTGACGCATCGCTCGACGACCATTGGGCAATGTCCGCATTACTGGAGAGCCAAGATTGCCATAGCGGTCATTTTCATCCAGGTCGAACCACAATCGCGCTTTCCCAGCTTCCACATCTAAGAGCCAGACATAGCGCCAGCGGCGTTGCCGTTCATGCTGAGTGAGCATCAGCATATCGCTCTCGGCAGTCCAAGCGTTGCGCCAGGGCTGAATCCGGTGTTCAGCCTGAAAAACAACTTCAGGCTGTGCCGCAAAGGGAGCATTCAACCGCATCAGCTGATCACGGTGCGGCACTTTAGCTAAAGGGTCACCGCCGTCCAGCGCTTCGACCCAAAACAGCGTGTGCGGTGCCGTGGGACGCCACGCCACCGCTCGCGGGCCAACCGGCACGCCGCGTACAGGAACCGTATCGGCGACGGGGAGAGAGGCAATGGTTGCGAGCGGCTCGCCTGCAGCTTTCCAAACTTCTATTTCACTGGCAAAACGCGGCCAAGTGACTTCATGAGACCAGGGGTCAACCAGACGCTGAATAAGCAGATACTCACCGGACGGTGAAAAGTGAGTCAACGTGTAGAGCGCAGGCGCACCAATGACTTTGATCTGTCTAGTTGTAGGAGTGACAATTACCAGTTCAGAGGTCGCGTAGTACTCAAAGAGAGCATCGTCATGCGCGGTTTCCAGCAGGTTGCGGGCTTCATACGTGGAGCGAGCGGAGGCCCCCGAGCTTTCGAGAATGTCTGGCCCAGCAGGGATGGCTGGGGGTTCAGGCGCTGGCCCCCGCTCGGGAAGGCGGCGCACCAGGAGATGTTCTTGATCAGGGAGCCAGCTTACAGGATTGCCCAGTAGCGGGTTGAGCGCTAGACCTTCGATTTGGGACAATTCGCCCGCGACCGAGCCGACCCAAAGACCAATGTGATCCGTGTGCTTCACGATGAGGGCGAAGCGCTGACCGTCGGCAGTCCACCTGACATCGTAAAGTTCAGCCTCCGCAGGCAAGACCAAAGAGATGGTGACGCCGTTTTCGACCCGGAGCAATCTGGGCGCGGTGCTGCCGTGTCGACCATGATGGCCATTAATTGCCGGATTGACGCGGATGCCAGCCAGCTTGTGCATCGGCGCGGCTAGTTCAGCGAGTGGCGGATAAAGAACGGGATCAGCCAGGAGCAGGTACTCCCCAGTCGGTGCTGTCCAGACATGAGGAAACTGCGGCGCGTGTAGCACTTCTAGCACTTCTGTAGGGGGCGACTGCCAACGCGACTGTGATTCACTCGCTGAATGCAACCCCTCTTCCGATGCTCCGACGCTCGCTGTTACCATGAATGCCCCCACTGCTCTGACAATTCTCTTGTTTATGTGAAACCCCGCCAAAAAGGGCTGCTGAATGCCACGAGATGACTGGAGCATCTCCCGAGATGAAAGCCTCGTTTCATTGAACCATAGCCTTCATAGAGAGGGGCAATGGGGCTGACGCAGAATTGTAGAACAACAGGTAAGAATCTATAGCTATTGGGCGGTGCCCCTGAGAATGACTTGACCGTCCACGATGCTCAAATCGTCTAGCGTCATTCCACTCTGGTTGATCGCCGCATTGATGCGCTCGGTTAGCTCAGCGGGACTAATACCGGCCAGGCGAGCGGCCTCGGCGAGCGAAAGCCGCAGCCTGCCAATCTGGAAGCGAGTATCATCGCCCCATACCAGTTGTCCGTTTTCGACTCGGGGACTGCCAGTGATGCCGACATAAAATTCCTGGTCTTCTAGCAGCGGCAGAGCGTTCAAGGCTGGTTGAAGTGTTTGTTGGGCATCAGGCGGCAAGTCTTCGAGCGGTAGCTCAGACGGGTTCACCAGCAGGCCAGCCTGCAAGCGATCATCCTCAAGGCTGGCCCGGAGTCCCTGAGTGATTTCCCTCACTGAGTCATCGGTCGGCAATTGGGACAACTCTGCTTGGAGGAGCTGATTGACCTCGGCTTCTGTCAACTGGATTTCGACCTGACGGCCATCAACCGTCTGGTTTATGTCGGCAGCCGCCAGCTGGCTGCGCCACAACTCACTATTGGAGCTGACGCTAGCGGCCCAGTCTTCATCACCGACGCGGCTGTCGTACCAGGTTGGAACTGCCGTAGCTCGTTGCCAGTAGTAGGCAGCGGTAGCACCAGCCGCCGCCGCGCCGCCAACCAAAACTATCAAAATCATCCACAGGCTACGCTTCGCTCTCATCAGGCTCTCTGGCTTTTGGAAAAGTGGTTCTACATCAAGGTAAAGCGTCTTTGGCTTGGGGGCTGCTCTTATCACCTCAAAAAAGCTCTGGTAAGCAGAAAGCGATGAACTAGATTGCGGTCTCTTCCCCATCATGTAGCCCACTCGGTTTTAGTACACGATTTATGCGCAGACGCTCCGCCTGCTCGTCTAACTGCTCACGACTCGGCTCCGGTAGGTGTTTTTCGGTGAACTGAATTTTGCCGTCCTCGATATGAGCCAAGTGCTTGTAGGTAATGTCGAATGGGTCGTGCTGAGGCATCAAGTTCAAATGAGCGTGGCGCACCCCAAAGCCATGCACCACCATGCCGACTTTGAGCGGTTTGTAGACAGCCATAATCTTCCGCCCAATATGCTGAGCGACCACCATCACATGGGCTGCTAACTCGTCCGAGAGGTCAGTAAAGTGGTCGATGTGAACCTTAGGAATGACAATGCAAGCCCCTGGATAAATCGGCTGCAGAGGTATCAATGCAAGCGTAACCTCGTCTTCATACACGATGCTGGCTGGTGCTGAGCCACGAACGATGTCGCAAAAGGGACAGGCTGTCATGAGCTACCTTGCGGGTTCCTCGTTCAGCTTATCCAGAAAGTCAGGGCGTCGTCAGTATTCCTGATGTGCTCAGTCTTTCCCGATATTTCAGCGCTCACATCCAATGCCGTCATCATCACCGTCGAAACCATGGGGGTCGAACTCGGTCAGACCAGCGGGCACATCAGAATCTGTGGGCAGATACACGCGAAAACGCCTTTGGGTAATGTCACCGCAGTCCAAATCTGGCGGCGCTGGTGGGATGCAAACTTCGGCATAGGCCGGATCACACTCTGACCCAACCGCGATCTGAGGGACTGTTAAGAAGATGGACATTTGTATCGAAGCAACCAAGCTGGCGATCAGCAACACCATAGGACGGGCAATATATTATCGACACTCCTAGTGTTCCCATTGCCCACCTCGATGGCAATGTCATGAGTCAGGTGAATCTATCATGCATGCACGACCTTGGCTGCCAGTGCTTTTGATCGTTGTCGGCACCGTTGGCTGTCAGCAGTACGAATCCGAGCCGGAGCCGGTGACCGTGCCTGCGGTGATCGACGGCGACACCCTGGAAGTGTACCTGGGCGAGAAACAAAAAACAGTAAACCTGTGTGGAATAGATGCACCCGAACTGGATGAGCCTCTCGGCATGGAAGCTCAGGAAGTTCTGCAGTCGCTCGTCTACCGCGATGGCGGTCAAGTCCACCTCGTGATGACGGGGCGCGGGGAAGACGGGGCAGTCGTCGCAGAAGCCTGGTTTTTGAGCATGCCAGGGGAAGAGGAAATTCACATCAACTCTGAAATGCTTGTGCAGGGCATGGCAGTTGCTGACCCCAGCAACTGCCATGCCCTGCCCCAATGCCCACTTTATGGCCCTGCTGAGGATCGGGCTGAGCAGGTGTCTATCGGCGTTTGGGCGGAATAGCCTGGCAAGAAACATGACCTTGCTCGGATGTGCCAAGTGCGAGTGGGGTCAGCAATTCATCAAAAGTTGCTGTTCGGGTACTCCGAGTTCGTAGCTAATCAACACCTGAGTGAGTGTCAACCGCTCCTGCTAATAACTTTTCCTGAGGAGCGCGAGCGCCATGAGAATCAAGAAGCCCATCGTCAGTGTGTTTAAACTCCGGCGATCAAAACAACATATAGCTCAGCACTTTGATGGTAAGCGCTGCAATCAACTCATCTTAGATGAGCAACAACTATTGGTTTATCGCTGACGAACCCTGTTGTTGCTAGACTCCTGACTACCTACTCTTCCCAAATTATCTGTATAGCTTCATTAACAATTTGCTGAGCGTATTCAGGTTCTATGCCATATCGCTCTGTAAGGACTTCTGGGAGGGCTTCACAGTCATGTTTGGGATTAATATTGGTGATTGTAGATGGGAGTCCAGCGTTGCAAAGATAGGGCGCGTTATCCCCGCCGAGCTGCCGTGAGGTCAGGTTGGTTGTGTTGCGCAGGTCAATTGCTATAAAAATTGCATTGTTAAGGTTGGCGTCGCTGAGGTTAGCGTTGCTGAGATCTGTATTACCGATGATAGCTCCGCTAAGGTTAGCTCCGCTGAGGTTGGCGCTGTTGAAGTCGGCGGAGATGAGGTCTGCTCTGTTGAGGTTAGCTCCGCTGAGGTTAGCTCCGCTGAGGTTGACGTTGCTGAGGTCTGCTGACCTCAGGCTCGCATCGCTGAGGTTAGCGTCGCTGAGGTTTGTATTGCCCATGGGGTGGCTGCTGAGGTTAGCTCCGCTGAGGTCGGCGTGCCTGAGGTCGGCTCTTTCAAGGCCAGCTCCGCTGAGGTCAGCGTTGCTGAAGTCGGCGTTGCTGAGGATGGCGTAATTGAGGCTGGCACTGCTGAGGTCGGTGTTGCTGAGGTTGGCGTATCTGAGGTCTGCCAAGTTAAAGACAGTGAAGGAGAGGTCAGCGTTGCTGAGGTTGGCTCCGTTGAGGAAAGCTCCGCTAAGGTTAGCCCCGCTGAGGTTGGCGCTGTCAAGGTTGGCGTGCCTAAGGTTTGCAAAAACAAGGTCGGCGTTGCTGAGGTCTGCCTCTTCCAAGGGGGCCTCCGTAAGAAAACGACAGTTTCCCCATATCCGTTCGGTTAAGTAATCAGGCAACCAATTAAAATATTGGTTCTCCTGACAGCCTCTGACAAGAGCTTCAACGGCTTGCTTTTCTTCATAGCGACTGCTGCTGTCTAATCGGGCATAGTCAGCCTTCACACCCTCTTCGCGGATATTGTGTTCCACCACTCCCAACACAATAGCTGCTGGGATAATTAGCCAGCTTGCCGTTTTGAGTTGGTTGCGACGGCGTTGCCAACGACTCCTTTGGATGAAGGCTCGCGCGGCATCCGATAGTGGAAAGGTCTCCGCTTGTTGCTTTTGAAACTGCATGGCCTCATCCAGTGGCAGTCCCTGCAGTAGGTACCCCTTTGATTTTTCATGTTCCTGCCAGGTGACAGCGCTCGCTTCGATGCGGCGCTGTTGGCGCAGCAGGTCGCGGTTTTGCTCAATCCACTGCCGCAGCAGTCGCCAGTGGCGAATCAGCGCTTCATGGGCGACATCCACGATGGCGCGGCGCTCCACCAAGTCGTCTTTGCTCACCACTTCACTGGTCACCAGCAGTCGGTTGTCCTTATCCGCCAGTCTTTCCACCACTGTCTTCACGCGCTCGGCTGGGTGCAGCGGTTCGGAGATCAGGTTGTCGAGAAAGACACGGCGGCGGGTGTCCTCGGTGCCCTCGCCCAGCTGGGTCAACTGCTGAAAGATATGGCGTACGGTGCGCTGTTGGTCAGGGTCAAAACTCTCGTATAGCTCTGTTGCCCGCTTGTCCAGGGTGCCGTTGATACCGCCAAGTGCCTGGTAGGCCGAGAGCACCAGTTGGTTGTCTCGTCGCCGCTGCCACAGCTCCTTCAGGGTATATTGCAGCAACGGCAGGCTCCCCGGTGCGCCTTGAATATCGTTCAGCATTTGCGTGACCAGGGCGTCTTCCACCGTGAGCCCCACCTGGGCTGCTGGCTTCCAAATGGCGTCTCGCAGCTCCTCCGGTTGCATCGGCAACACGCTAATCATGTTCTCCTGCACATGCTGCGCTAGCCCGCTGTAATCCCGTTCCAAACATTTGCCCACAAAGTCTGATCGCATTGCGATGATCAAACACAGCTTGTCACCCGTTTCCTGGAGTGCCCCCATCAGGCAAGCGAAAAACTGCTCCCGCTCATTGATGTCGTCACAGCGGGTAAACACCTCCTCGAACTGATCGACGACGAGCACGACGCGATCAGCCGGGGCCGCTTCCACTAGCCTTGCCAGTCCCGCTCCGCCTTCCCGCAGGAGGCCCTCCGCTCGACCCAGGGCCTCAGCTCGATCCAGTTGCGATCCGTCCGCTGGCAAAAAGGCCGTCGCCAGATTTTTCATCGGCTGAGCATCGGGGCGCATCATTATAATTTGCCACTGCTCACTCCCGGCAATGCGCCGCCCCAGCCGAAGTTGATGGAGCAGTCCTGCCCGCAATACCGATGATTTGCCATTGCCCGAGGCTCCGACAAGTGCTATAAAGTTGGTCGTGCGGACCTGATCCAGTAGTTGATTGGTCAGGGCCTCCCGACCGAAGAAGTATTTGGGGTCTTCGTCGTTCAGGTCAAAGAACTCCAGTCCCTTATAAGGGCAGATACCGCTGTTTGTGGCTGTATCCTGGACAGTCGCATCTTCTACCTGCCAGGTGCGCGTCAGATTGATCGCGTCACCGAAGTTCGTGCAGGTGGGAGTTTGCAGTTCCCCCTTGAGCGCATGGTTCACGTAGTCCACCAGGGCGAACGTATCCACCCAGCGTCCTGGAAGGCGCATGGGGTCGAGTCCCTCCAGCAGCGCCTTTGTCAGGACACTGTAGGGACTGTTCAAGTCCTGCCAGGACTGCTCAAAGTCCCGCGATGAGGCAATGAAGCACCGACTGCAGCCAGCGCTGTGACCAGGGTTGGCAGCCTGGACATCGATCAGCAACCCACCACTGTGGCAGCAGTCGAGCCACACGATTTGATTCGGAATGGGACTATCGGACAGGAGCCAGTGCAGCCACCGTAGAGAAATCGCCAGCCGGGGATGGTCGGGGTCAGTATCGCTGGTGGCCAGATAGCCTTGGTCATAGCCCTCAGTGTCTGGCAGCCCATGGCCGGAGAAATAGAACAGGGCCGTGTCTGGGTACTGGTCACTACTGGGACGAAAGAGCTGCTTCAGCGCCGCTTCGAGCTGTGCCTGAGTAACCGCTAGTGTTTCACCCACGGTCGGGCTCAGGCGCTCATCGGCTCTGGTGAGGGCTTCCGGCAGGCGAGTGACCTTGAACTCACCGTCTTGCTGCAGTTGCTGAGCAATTGCCTCGGCATCTTGAGCGGGGGCTTTTAGATCACGGAAATGGGTGTAAGTGTTGATGCCAACAACGAGGGCGGCGCGAGTCATGGCGATGCAACTGAAACTTTAGCTAAGGCGGGAAGGTGGTCACTGGTACCGTATACAAAGCTAACCCCATTCTCTCCCCAAGTCTTCACTATGACCCAGCTCATTCCAATTCAAGTTGATGCCGACACCGTCATCTACATAGAACCCGCGACTGATGTGCAGGTGCAGCCGCCGTCTGCGCCGCCTCGAGAGCTGACTCGCAGTGACCTGGATCTCCAGCCTAAAGGAGTCATCGAGGATGCAACTCGCAAGACCATGCAAAGCTTTGCGGCCATGGAAACCACCATCAAAACCTACACCCAGCGGACGCTGAATGCCTTTCGTGACCTTGCGTCCGCCGAGGTGGATAAGGTGCAGCTCGAATTCGGCATCAGCCTGGGGGGCGAGGCAGGGATTCCCTATGTCACAAAGGGCACCGCCGAATGCAGTCTCAAGATCACGGTGGAGTGCAAATTCTCTAAACCAGATCCTGAGTGAACCAAGAGGTCAGCAACTGTCTGGGAATACTAAGCGAGCAGCTGTAGTTACTTTCTGCAACCTCTGAAACCTTTCAATGAGTGCCCTGATCGACAAACTCATGCACTTCGCCACGGGGCTTGCCGTGGGCATGGTCTTTTGGTGGCTGCTAGAACGCTATAGTCGCGCTGCAGCCCGTCAAATCAATCCCATCATCTTTCTCGTCATGCTGGTCTGGGGCGCTAGCGGCCTGTTCTTTTTTCGTAAACTGGGCATTCCCGTGCTCAGCCATACGTTCTTCTACATGGCCTTTCCTGACTGGGACATTCCCCTCTATAAGAGCAGCGGTTTGAGATTCCTGATCCACCGCAGCTGGCTGTTTCACTCCGTCCTCATCTCAATGGGGATGTTGGGCATTTGGCTGTGGCTGAGTCAGCAGTCTCCGGTAAATCGTGGCCGACGGGCACTGGTCAATCTTCTGCGCGACTGTGCCATTGGGCTGTCAGTTGGCATCAGCGCCCATCTCATTTGGGATGCGTTGCTGTCATCCACCCGTCGCGGCTTCTACATTCATGGCTTTGGCAGCTCACTCTCTTGGCTGTGGCTCCTAGGCAACTTAGCTGTGGGGCTGGGAGTGCCGTGGCTCATCGCCAGGCAATTTCAAGGCAGCGCCAGGTCATCGCAGTCCTGACCCTTTGCCCATTGACCGCTGTTTCAACATCAACCTCAAATCATCATGCGATTATTCGTTCAACTCATTGGCCTCGCCCTGATGCTGCTCGGCATCTACTTTCTCGGGAAGAACATCTTCTTCACCACCAACGTTTCTCCCTACTGGTGGCGAGGCATTGCGGCAGATGCTTCAATCTTCTTGCTGTGCGCCGGAATCTTCCTGCTGGTGTTTATGCCGCTAGGGTTTATGAAACAGTTGGGTTGGGTGTTCGTTGCCGGGGGGATTGTTTGCATCTTCATCAGCAGTCGGGCCATCCTAAATCCCACAAGCTTGTGGCAGTTTTTCGTCGCGATGATCTCCATGTCCTTCGGGTACAAGCTTTTCGCTACAGGACGACTGCAGATCTAGTCTCGCTGTGCCCCCGCCCCGGCCCACCGTGACAACCGGTCTCCAATCAATGTGTCTTGTGAAGGCTAATTCAAGAATTCCAGATGCGAACGGTGGGAATCTCGTCCCAATGTGTCGTGTAGCGCTGCGAGAAGTACTCTGATCGCATCTGCCAGGTTGGGTTCAGGCCCATCGCGCCAAACTTGACGGCATCTGGTTTCAGCTTGCGGTTCAGGTCGTCAATCGTGGCCATGAGCCGGTCGCGCTTCTCATTGTTGACCGGCGGGGCGAACAGGCTGCCTTGAACCTCCCCCGCAGGCGATAGTTCAGTCGCAATCACCTTCGCCTTGAGATACTCATAGCCGGGTTTGAAGGCGGCTTCCGCCAGCTGCATCGCGGCATGAATCAGAGCAGCGGTGTCGTTAGTCGGTGGGTCAAGTTCAACTGATCGCGCCGCTGCGTACTGGTCTTGTTCCCGGTAGTAGCTGGTGCGGATCGACACGGCAAAGTGGCGAGCCACCAGGCCATCGTCCCGGAGCTTCTCAGCGCAGCGAGTGGTGTAGGTCGCCACCGCTTCTTTGATGTCGGCGAGGTCTGTGACCAGGTGACCGAAGGAGCGCGACACAATCCGCATCGTCTTGGGCGCAGCGACAGGTTCCATCGGTGCAAAATCGCGCCAACTTCGGGCTCTTGGCAGCTTTTGGTGATCCAAATTTCGTGTGGAGAGGTACATAGGAGCTATCCTCCGAAATCAGGGTCCTATGGAACTTCTAGAGTATTTCTTGCCTGATGCCTCAACGCTGAACCTGAAACACTGGGATCTGGACGCAGAGAGTCATCAGATGGTGGTTACCGTTTGTTCAAGCCAAGCGGTGGCCTGCTGCCCA
>Ga0081535_101020_pt1 | contig 11302 bp, 9 predicted proteins | sample HotLakmasection3_FD_71020 | JGI IMG/M metagenome (GOLD analysis project Ga0081535, IMG submission 71020) | Hypersaline microbial mat communities from Hot Lake, Washington, USA - Section #3 (SPADES assembly) (version 2) | ecosystem: Environmental > Aquatic > Non-marine Saline and Alkaline >... | reverse complement strand
CGGCTCGCCGTTCGCGGCGAGCCCGCTGCCCGAGCGGCGCGACCAGATCGTGCGGCGGGCGGACTGGAACGAGTACTCGGCGGACCCGAAGTTCGCCGCCCATCGCGTCCACGTGCCGCACCGTCTGAGCATGTGGACCCCGCCGGCCCTGAACGGCGAGTTCGCGTGGGGCATGACGATCGACCTCAATGCCTGCGTCGGCTGCAACGCGTGCGTCGTCGCCTGCCAGGCGGAGAACAACATCCCGATCGTCGGGAAGGAGCAGGTGGCCCGCGGCCGCGAGATGCACTGGCTGCGGATCGACCGCTACTTCGAGTTCGCGAACACCGGGACCGAGGAGTTCCCGGAGTGGGACCCGCACCAGCTCACCGGCGTGATGCTGCAGCCGATGGCGTGCGTCCACTGCGAGAACGCCCCCTGCGAGCAGGTCTGCCCGGTGGCGGCCACGGTCCACGACCATGACGGCCTGAACGTCATGGTCTACAACCGCTGCATCGGCACCCGCTACTGCTCGAACAACTGCCCCTACAAGGTGCGGCGGTTCAACTATCTCGACTACCACCGCCGCGATCCGATCCGCGACCCGCAGATCCTCGAGGTGCAGCCGGACTACTTCCAGCGCCGATCGGCCGCTCCGAACGAGCTGAAGCAGATGCAGTTCAATCCGGAGGTCACGGTCCGCATGCGGGGCGTGATGGAGAAGTGCACCTACTGCATCCAGCGGATCGCGGAGGCCCGGATCGAGGTGAAGAACGAGTGGGCCCGGACCAACAGCCGGAAGGCCCGCGAGGAGCTCGCCGAGAAGGGCATCGTGGACGCCTCCCGCCAGGAGCGGGAGCCCCACGACCTGAGGATCCCGGACGGTCGCGTCAGGACCGCCTGCCAGCAGGCCTGTCCGGCGCAGGCGATCGAGTTCGGCGACCTGAAGGACACCGACTCGCGGGTCGCCCGGTGGCAGCGCAACCCCCGGGCGTACGAGCTGCTCGAGGAGCTGCACACCGTGCCGCGGACCAGGTACCTCGCGGCCGTCCGCAACCCGATCGGCGGGGGCGAGGCGGGCCACGGCGGGCACGGTCACGGCGAGGACGGCCACGGCCACGACGCCGAGCACACGCACTCCCACGAGCACGACGGCGAGCACACGCATTCGCACGGTCACGACGCCACGCACACGCACTCCCACGAGCACGACGGCGAGCACACCCACTCCCACGAGCACGACGGCGAGCACACCCACAGCCACGGGGGCGGGGCGACCCGCTCCCCCGGCGGCCAGTGACCCCCGGGCGACGGCGGGAGCGGGGTGAACGGCCTCGGCCGCCCGCCTCCCCGAGCCGGACCGATCACCACGAGGCTTCTTCGCGATGACCACGCTCCCCTTCGACGCCAGGCCGCTCCCGGGCGAACCCGGCAACAACACGTGGGAGGACCCCGGCCGCCGGCCGCCCCTGGTCCTCAACCACGAGAGCTTCACCTCGGTCACCGAGGAGATCTGCCGGGTCAACGAGTCGCCCCGGCCGCCCATGGCCTGGTACGTCTGCCTCGGCGTCGCCGCGGTGCTGGCGATGGTGTTCGGCGCCCTGATCGCCTACCTGTTCGTCACCGGCGTCGGCGTCTGGGGCAACCAGAACCCCGTGATGTGGGGCTGGCCGATCGTGAACTTCGTGTTCTGGGTCGGCATCGGCCACGCGGGCACGCTGATCTCGGCGATCCTCTTCCTGTTCCGGCAGAACTGGCGGACGGCCATCAACCGCTTCGCCGAGGCGATGACGATCTTCGCCGTCATCTGCGCCGGCACCTTCCCCGGCATCCACGTCGGCCGCGTGTGGCTGGCCTACTGGCTGTTCCCGATCCCGAACCAGATGGCCATGTGGCCCCAGTTCCGCAGTCCGCTGCTGTGGGACGTGTTCGCGGTGTCGACCTACTTCACCGTGTCGCTCGTGTTCTGGTACGTCGGGATGGTGCCGGACCTCGCGACCCTGCGGGACCGGGCGAGCAACCGCATCAAGGCCGTCGCCTACGGCATCTTCTCGCTCGGCTGGCGGGGCTCCATGCGGCACTGGCACCGCTACGAGCGGGCCTACCTGCTCCTGGCCGCCCTGGCGACGCCCCTGGTGCTCTCGGTGCACTCGGTGGTGTCGTTCGACTTCGCGGTCAGCCAGCTTCCCGGCTGGCACACCACGATCTTCCCGCCGTACTTCGTCGCGGGGGCCATCTTCGGCGGCTTCGCGATGGTGGTGACGCTCGCGGTCCCGGCTCGCCAGCTGTGGGGCCTCAAGAACTTCATCACGATGCGGCACCTCGAGAACATGAACAAGATCATCCTGCTCACGGGCACGATGGTCGGGTACGCCTACGCGATGGAGTTCTTCGTCGCCTGGTACTCCGGGGCCCTGTACGAGGGCTTCGTGTTCGTGAACCGGGCGCTTGGCCAGCACAGCTGGGCGTACTGGACGATGATCTTCTGCAACGTCGTCGCCCCGCAGTTCTTCTGGTTCAAGCGGTTCCGGACCAGCATCCCGGTCATGTTCCTGGTCGTGAACTGCGTGAACGTGGGCATGTGGTTCGAGCGGTTCGTGATCGTCCTCTCGCTCGAGCAGGACTTCCTGCCCAGCTCGTGGGCCTACTTCAAGCCCACGTGGGTCGACATCGGCATGCTGATCGGCTCCTTCGGCCTGTTCTTCACCCTCTTCCTCCTGTTCATGCGGTTCCTCCCGGTGATCGCGATCAGCGAGGTGAAGGCGATCATGCCGGCGGCCCACGGCAGCCACGGCCACCACGGCCACGACGACGACCACGGCCATGACGAGGACCGGCATGCCGACGGCGGCAGCCACGGCCACGGCCTCGCCCGCGATCCGGCCCGTCGCGAGGGCCATCCCGATCCCGCCGGCGACGACGACGCCGGTTCGAAGGGAGCGAGCTCATGACCACCGTCCCCCAGCCGTCTCCGACGATCGCCCCCGGAGCCCGTCCGGCCCCCGGCGCGATCCCCGGCCAATCCGAGGACCGCGAGCCCACCTGGGGACTCATGGCCGAGTTCGACTCCGTGGACGACATCTTCGAGGCCGCGCACCGGACGCGGGCCGCGGGGTACCGGTGGTGGGACTGCCACACGCCGTTCCCGGTCCACGGGCTCGACAAGGCGATGGGCATCAAGCCCACGATCCTCCCGATCCTCGCCTTCTTCGGCGGGCTCACGGGGTGCATCGCGGGCTTCGTCCTCCAGTGGTTCACCAACGCCACGAGCTTCGACGTGCCGTCGGGCATCCCCGGCATCACCGTCCGCGGCTACGAGTTCCTCATCTCGGGCAAGCCGATGCTGTCCGGCCCGGCGTGGATCCCGGTGATGTTCGAGCTGACCATCCTGCTCTCGGCCCTCGGCGTCGTGGGCTGGATGCTGCTGCTCAACGGCCTGCCGATGCTCTACCACCCGACGCTGAAGAACGCCCGCTTCGCCCGCGTGACGAACGACCGGTTCTTCCTCGTCATCGAGGCCCGCGACCCGAAGTTCAGCGAGGAGCGGACGCGCGAGCACATGGAGTCGCTGAACCCCCTCTCCATCGAAAGGCTCGAGCCGTGATGTTCGAGAGGCCCCCCAAGGTCCTCGTCTACGCGATCGTGGTCGCGACGACGATCGCCCTGATCCCGCCGGTCGTGATCTACATGGCCCGCGAGATCAACAGCGACAAGCCGCGGATCCACATCTTCCAGGACATGGACAACCAGGCCCGCTTCAAGACGCAGCAGGTCAACGAGCTGTTCCGCGACCGCCGCGCCAACCGGCCGCAGGTCGAGGGCACCGTCGCCCGCGGCGAGTCGCGCCTCGACGAGCACTACTGGCAGGGCTGGGTCGAGGGCGACTGGGCGACCGAGCTTCCCGAGCAGATCGAGGTCGACATGACCCTGCTCGAGCGCGGGCAGGAGCGGTACGACATCTACTGCAGCATGTGCCACGGCGTGGCCGGGTACGGCGACGGCGCCGTGCACGTGCGGGCGATGGAGCTCGTCAACAATCCCGCCATCGGCAACGGCACCGTCTGGGTGCAGCCGCGGAACATCCACGAGGCCGAGGTCCGGGCCCAGCCCATCGGCCAGATCTACAACACGATCACCAAGGGCATCCGCAACATGGCCGGCTACGAGGCCCAGATCCCGGTCGAGGATCGCTGGGCGATCGCGGCCTGGGTCCGGGTGCTGCAGCGGAGCCAGTTCGCCCGGCCCGACGACCTGGGCGACATGGACCCGTCGACGCTCGAGCTCCGCGACCTGCGGCCGGACGCCGGCGGCGAGGGTGACATGGACGGCGGGGCCGAGGACGGCGCCGCCGCCGCCAGCGAGGGAGCCAGCTCGTGACCGCCCTGACCCCGACCCCGGCCCTCGTCTCCGACGGTCCCCGGCAGCTCGGATCGCTCGCCGGACGGACGTTCCGTCTCGCCCTCGGGGCGGGCGTCGCGCTGCTCGTGCTGAGCTTCGTGATCGCGATCGCGACGTCCATGGACCTCGGCCGGTTCATGAAGTCGTACCTGCTGGCGTTCGCCTACCTGCTGACGATCTGCCTCGGCGCGCTCTTCTTCACCATGGTCCAGCACATCACGAAGGCGGGCTGGAGCGTCACCATCCGACGGACGTCGGAGGCGATCGCGGCCAACCTCACGATGATCTGGGTGCTCTTCCTCCCGATCGCCTTCGTCGTGCTCACCGCGCCGGACGACAAGTACGTCCTCTACTCGTGGATGAGCGAGAAGAAGGTCGCCGAGGACTGGCTCTACCAGCACAAGCTCCCGTACCTCAACGAGGGGTTCTGGGCGGTCCGCGCGGTGCTCTTCCTCGCGGTCTGGGCCGGCCTCGGCTGGTTCTTCCACAGCCGCAGCGTGCGGCAGGACGCCGACGGCGACAAGCGTCACTCGCATGCGATGCAGAAGTGGGCGCCGCTGGGCATCCTGCTGTTCGCGCTGACGCTGACCTTCGCCGCCGTCGACTGGATCATGGCCCTCGAGGCCCACTGGTTCAGCACGATGTGGGGCGTCTACTTCTTCGCCATGTCGGCCACGGGCTTCTTCGCCACGCTGCCGATCGTGCTGTACCTGATGCAGCGGGCGGGGAAGATCGAGAACGACGTCACGAAGGAGCACTTCCAGGACATCGGCAAGCTGCTCTTCGGGTTCGGCGTCGTCTTCCACGCCTACATCGCCTTCAGCCAGTTCATGCTGCTCTGGTACGCGAACATCCCCGAGACCACCGGCTGGTTCATCGTCCGGACGACCGGGCCGTGGTACTGGCTGCTGTGGCTCGTCCCGATCGGCCACTTCGCGATCCCGTTCGTGCTCCTGATCTCGAAGCATGCCAAGCGGGCGGTCCCGTTCCTGTGCGTGGTGGCGGGGTGGATCCTCGTCATGCACTTCGTCGACCTGTACCTCGCGGTGATGCCCGAGATGCCGATCAAGATGCTCGCGGACGCCCCGAGCCTCGAGGCGTTCAAGGCCGCGGCGGTCGCCGACCCGGCGCAGCACCTCGGGTGGAAGCCCAGTCTGGTGGACGTGACGCTCGTGCTCGCGTTCCTCGCCATCGGCACCGCGTTCACCGCCCGGCGGCTGGGGCAGGCGAGCCTCGTCCCGGAGCGGGATCCGCGGCTCCACGAGGCCCTGCGCTTCGAGAACATGTGACCTGCGAGGGACGGGAAGGCCGGTTCGGGATCCGATCGGGTCCCGGCCGGGCCGCAGCAGTGGACCCGGCGACCGTGGGCCGGCGGGTTCGTGAAGGATGGAACGAGCCTCCGGCCGAGGCGTAGACTCGGAACGGGGCGGGTGATCGGCGGTGGTGGGCAGCGTCCCCACTCCGTCGACGGATGAGGACGACGATGAGCGACGTGCACGACACCCGCGAGCTGGCGGTCCGCGACGAGGAGGATCCGGATCCCGGATCGACCTGGACCTGGTTCCTCGCCGGCAGCGTGATCTTCGTCGCCCTCGTGATCGGAGTGGCGGCTCTCTACTACGACATGGCCGCCAAGCGGATCGACGAGGTGCAGACCGCGACTCCGCTGACCGAGGTCGAGCAGCTCGACGCCGAGCAGCGGGCACGGCTCGAGGGCTACCGCCAGGAGCTGCGGGCCGACTCGCCGGAGGGAGCCATCGTGATCCCGGTGGACCGGGCGATGGAGCTCGTCCTCGAGGACATGACGGACGCGTGACGCCCGCCGCCCCCTCCACGGAGCTAGGGGCCGGGGGCCGGACGAAGGGACGGACGACGATGCGACGACGGAACCATGCATGGACGACGGGCGGGCGCCTCCTGGGTGCGGCTGCCGGGCTGGCGGCGATCGCCGCCGCCGCGATCGGGTCCGTCGCCGCCGCGCAGCAGCGACCGGTGCAGGCGGACGATCAGGTCGAGGAGCTGCAGCTCGAGCCCATCAACCGGCTCGGTGAGCAGGTGCCCCACGACATCCGGTTCCTCGACGAGGAGGGCCTCGAGGTCACGATGGGCGACTACTTCGACCGCGGCCAGCCGGTCATCCTGACGCTCAACTACTTCCGCTGCCCGATGCTCTGCACCCTGACCCTCAACGGCCTGGTGGACGGGCTGATGGAGGTCGACTGGGTCGCCGGCCGCGACTTCACGATGCTGACCGTCAGCTTCGCCCCCGAGGAGGGGCCGGACCTCGCGGCGGCCAAGAAGCAGAGCTACCTGAGCCGCTACGACAAGCCGGGCGTCGCCGAGGGCTGGCACTTCCTCACCGGCGAGAAGGAGCAGATCGACCGCCTCTGCGAGGCCGTCGGCTTCCCCTACGAGTACATCGAGGAGACCGGCGAGTACTCGCACCCGGCCTCGGTGATCTTCCTCGACCCGGACGGCATCGTGACGCTCCACACCAACGACGTCATGTACCAACCCGGCGACCTCCGCCTCGCGATCGTCGAGGCCTCGCAGGGCCAGGTCGGCACCTGGGTGGACGACATCCTGCTCTTCACCTGCTTCCAGTTCGACCCGAACTCCAACAGCTACACGCTCTCGATCCTGAAGCTGATGCGGACCGTCGGCATCGGCTTCGTCGTGCTGCTGGCGGTGGCCATCTTCCTGCTGTCCCGGCGCGGGCCGTCGCGTCCAACCGGCCTCGAAGCCGCCGCCCCGACTCCCGAGAAGGTTGCGACCTCATGAGCCTGACGCCGCTCCCGACCCTGCTCGCCCAGTCCGCCGAGGGCCCGGTCGCGACCCGCGACCTCGAGAACGACAGTCTCTGGATGCCGAACCCGGCGTCCACGGTGGCGGGGGACATCGACTGGATGTTCAACGCCATCTACTGGCTGAGCCTGTTCTTCTTCGTCCTGATCGTGGGCGTGATGGGGTGGTTCGTCGTCAAGTACCGCCGTCGCAGCCCCGACGAGAAGGCGGCCTCGGCCATCACGCACAACACCCCGCTGGAGATCACCTGGACGGTGATCCCGCTGCTGCTCTCGATCGCCATCTTCTACGTCGGCCTCGAAGGCTACGTGCGCCTCCGCGAGGTCCCGGCCAACGCCTACCAGGTGAACGTCGAGGGCTACAAGTGGGCGTGGAACTTCGAGCACCGCAACGGCGCGACCTCGACCGGCTGGGTCCGGGTCCCCGCCGGCCGGCCGGTCCAGTTCACCATGACCTCGACCGACGTCATCCACTCCTTCTACATCCCGGCGTTCCGGGTGAAGAAGGACGTGGTGCCCGGCCGCTACACGACCCTGTGGTTCCAGGCCGACGAGCCCGGGCTCTACCAGGCATTCTGCGCCGAGTACTGCGGCTCGGCCCACTCGCAGATGACCGCGGTGATCGAGGTGCTCCCGCCCGAGGAGTTCGACCGCCAGATCGCCGATGACGCGGCCTGGCTCGACAAGGTCGACGAGGACGACGCCTCCGCGATGGCCCTCGCCGGCCAGCGGCTCTACGCCCGCTGCCAGTCGTGCCACTCGGTGGACGGCTCCCGCCTCGCCGGTCCGTCGTACTGGGAGACGCACGACCTGCTCGTCGAAGGCGGCGAGCGGGAGATGGCGGACGGCTCGCGGGTCACCGTCGACATCAACTACATCCGCAGCTCGATCCTGGACCCCGGCGAGCACATCGTGGCGACCTACGCCAACGCGATGCCGAGCTTCCAGGGCCAGCTCGACGAGAAGGCGATCCGCGCGATCCACATCTTCCTCGAGGAGCTGGACACGCTCTACGACCGCGACGGCAACCGTCTCGCCGAATGACCGGATTCCGCCGGCCCGCCCGCTCGCGCGGAGGCCGGTGCACCCCACCCCTTCCACGGCCTCTCATCACGCAGCGCAGGGCAGCACGATGACCACCCTCCATCCCACGAGCCTCGCGGGATCCACGACGAACTACCTCACGCACTCGCGCGGGGTCCTGTCCTGGGTCTTCACGCTGGACCACAAGCGCATCGGGATCATGTACCTGATCTCGATCCTCGGGTCGTTCCTGCTGGGCGGCATCTTCGCCCTGCTGGTGCGGACCGAGCTGCTGCTGCCGGGCGAGCAGTTCCTCACCCAGGACCAGTACAACAAGGCCTTCACGCTCCACGGGGCGATCATGGTCTTCCTGGTCATCGTCCCGTCGATCCCGGCCGCCCTCGGCAACTTCGTGCTGCCGATCATGCTCGGGGCGAAGGACGTGGCCTTCCCGAGGCTGAACCTCGGCTCGTACTACCTCTGGGTGATCGGTGCCGTCATGGCCGTCATGGCCATGCTCAACGGCGGCGTGGACACCGGCTGGACGTTCTACGCCCCGTACTCGACCGAGGAGATGCGCGAAGGGGTGATCTGGGTCGCGCTGGCGGTGTTCATCCTCGGCTTCTCGTCCGTCTTCACGGGCATGAACTTCATCGTGACCATCCACCGGCTGCGGCCGCCGGGCATGACCTGGTTCCGCATGCCGCTGTTCCTGTGGTCGCTGTACGCCACCGCGATCATCCAGGTGCTGGCGACGCCGGTGCTCGGCATCACGGTGCTGCTGCTGATCGTCGAGCGGGTCATGCGGATCGGCATCTTCGACCCGGCCCTCGGCGGCGACCCGGTGCTCTTCCAGCACTTCTTCTGGTTCTACTCGCACCCGGCCGTCTACATCATGATCCTCCCGTCGATGGGGATCATCTCCGAGCTGATCTCGATCCACAGCCGCAAGCACATCTTCGGCTACAAGTTCATCGCCTTCAGCTCGGTGGCCATCGCGATCTTCTCGTTCCTCGTCTGGGGACACCACATGTTCACCAGCGGCCAGAGCGCCCTGATGAACGCGGTGTTCTCCGCCATCACCTTCTCGGTGGCCATCCCCTCGGCGGTGAAGGTGTTCAACTGGCTCGCGACCCTCTACAAGGGCTCGATCGCGCTGAACACCCCGATGCTCTACTCGCTGAGCTACCTCTTCATCTTCGCGATCGGCGGCCTGACCGGCCTGTTCCTCGGCACCCTGTCGACGGACGTGCACCTCCACGACACCTACTTCGTGGTGGCCCACTTCCACTACGTGATGATGGGCTCGGCCCTGCTGGCGTTCATCGCCGGCATCCACCACTGGTGGCCGAAGATGACGGGCCGCATGTACAACGAGACGCTCGGCCGCATCGGCTGCCTGATCGTCTTCGTCGGCTTCAACCTGACCTTCTTCCCGCAGTTCATCCTCGGGTCGAAGGGCATGCCGCGGCGGTACCACGACTACACCGGCCCGGGCTGGAGCGAGGAGCTCACCTCGCTCTTCCACATCCTCCATGCACTCTCGACCATCGGCTCGTACCTGATGGCGGCCGGGTTCTTCCTGACCGCCTACTACCTCATCCATTCGCTCTTCAAGGGCGAGCGGGCCCCGGCGAATCCGTGGGGCGGCCGCAGTCTCGAGTGGCAGTGCTCGAGCCCGCCGCCGCACGACAACTTCGCCAAGGCTCCGACCGTCGGCGACTGCTACGACTTCACCCCGCTCGAGTACGTGCCCGAGGAGAAGGGCTACCGCTGGCGGGAGGACGTGCCGCGGCCGGGCAGCGGCTGAGGCCCGTCGAGGGCGGCGGCCTCGCTCGCCCGCCCGATTCGAACCACCGGCGTGTCCGGGCCCGAGAGGGTCCGGGCGCGCGTCCCCCGGCGGTCGAGACCGCCATCCCGGCCGGGGCCCCGGCCGACCCTGACCCGGCCCTCCCGTCGCGGCGCCTCGCCGTGACCGACCCCTCCGGACTCGAAGGCAGACACGCGATGGCTCACGCCCACGGTGACGGCAACTCCGGCTTCGCTCATCCCGCCCCGCTGCGGGCACTGGTCATGACCTTCGTCGTGCTCCTCGTCCTGACTTGGCTGACGGTGTTCGTGGTCGACTTCGACTTCGGCGACGCCAACATCTTCATCGCCCTCGGGATCGCGGTGGTGAAGGGCGCCTTCGTGGCCCTGTACTTCATGCACCTGCGGTGGGACCGTCCGGTGAACGGGCTGATCTTCGTCGGCTCGCTCGCCGCGGTCGCGCTCTTCATCGGCATCGCGATGCTCGACTCGCACGAGTACAGCCCGACGCAGGAGGAGTACCGCGAGCTGCGGAACGTCCAGCAGCAGGGCAGCCCGTGGGGCGACTCCGAGGGCGTGCAGACCGCGATCCAGGAACGGGCCACCTCCGCCGACGCGGGCGCGGGCGACGCCGAAGGCTGATCGAGCATCGCCGCCGCGGGCTCCGGTGGCGCGGGCCGGCCGTGGTCGACGCGGTCGGGTCCGGCGGCCGTGACGCCTCGCCGCGGTTCGGCGAGAGGCGACCGCCGCCTCCGCTGCCGTCGGCCCCCGGGACCTCCCCGATGTCACGCCTCTTCCTCGGCCCCCCTCGGACGCCGTTCGACGACCCGCGCGAGGCCGAGTCCGCGGCCCGCTTCGGGATGTGGCTCTTCCTGATCGCGCTGGCCGCCCTCTTCGCGGCCACGCTGCTCGGGTACGTGGTCATGTACGTGCAGCTGTCGGCCGCCGGCCGCTGGCCGGACGACCTGCCGCGCGTCCCGGGCGGGCTCGTCCTGTCGACGGTGCTGCTGGTGGTGACGAGCATCGGTCTCGAGCGGGCCGCCCGCGGTGCGCAGCGGATGGCGTACGGCCGGCCGGACGGCGCGGCGTCGGTCGGCGCAGCATCGGACGAGTCGGGGATGAACGCGGGGGCCGGGACGGGGGCCGGGGCCGGGGCCGGGGCTGCGGAGGCGCCCGTGGCGGCGGTCGTCGGCGAGGCGAAGCCGGACCGGGCGGCGGCCCGCGGGGCGGAGCTCGCGGCGGGGGGGGGCGGCGGGGGGCGGGGGCTGGCGGGGGGCCCGCTGCCCGGG
>Ga0081535_101019_pt1 | contig 11313 bp, 9 predicted proteins | sample HotLakmasection3_FD_71020 | JGI IMG/M metagenome (GOLD analysis project Ga0081535, IMG submission 71020) | Hypersaline microbial mat communities from Hot Lake, Washington, USA - Section #3 (SPADES assembly) (version 2) | ecosystem: Environmental > Aquatic > Non-marine Saline and Alkaline >... | reverse complement strand
CTCTTCTTCATCGTCCTGGCCTCCAAACAGAGGCCGGATTCTCGCCGATTCTCTCACACTACGTCTGGATCAAGAAACGGGTTTATGCGCAAATGCGCCGCCCGCCTCCTTCACCGACAAGCTAGCGATCACTAGCTATTGGTCGAGGAGATTCTCGAAGTTCACCCCGCAACCACCTTCCCGCACTCCGGACACCGCCCCAGATCCCCGAGCGCATACCCGCACCGCCGGCACGCCCCGGGCCGCCGCTTGCGGTCGCAGCTCTCAAAGACCGCCAGCCCCCACCGCCGCGCGAAGTACGCGAGGGCCAGCGCCAGCAGCGTCGCCCCCGCGCCCGCCACCGCCGCGTCCATCCCCGCCTCGCGAAGCAGGTACCCGCCCGCCGCCGCACCCGCCACGTGCCCGGGCGTCACGCTCCACGCGAACCACGTCACCATCCGCCGGTCGCTCGTGAGCGACGCGATCGTGATCAGCTCCGCCCACGCCGTGAACACCGCGAACGCCGACGCCGCCAGGAAGATCCCGCCCGTCTGGTGGCTCGTCTCGAGCGCGAGCAGCACCAGCGCGATGATCCCCGTGATCCCCGACGTCGTCGCCCCCGCGAGACAGATCAGCGTCCGCGGCAGCACATGGTCGTCATAGATGTACGGCGCCGGCCCCGGCACGCCCGGCGCCAGCACCCCCGGCACCGGCTTCCGGCCCGCCGCGCTCTCAGGAAGCGTCTCGCTCACCCGCCCAGTCTACCCGCGCCCCTCCCGCCCCCAACCACCTTCCCGGAAGCCAAACGCCCCGCTCGCGCGCTAGCGAGCCTGAAGAATCGCCCCAAGCACATCCGCCGCGCCCTCCCGCAGCTCCATCCGCGGAAACTTCACGCCCTCCCGGTACACGATCCGCCGCCCCTCGACCTTGTCGTCGAAGCGCACCACAAGATCGATCTTCCCCGTCTCGGGCGTGCCCTCGAGCGACGCCTTGAGCCGGTCCGCGCTGAACGTCCACCCGTCCACGCCGAGCACCGTCATGCCGTAGCTCACGCCCGCGCGGTCCGCCGCCGTCCCGCGCCGCACCCGCGTCACCTCGCCCGCCGAGTTCACCGTGAACCCGAGCGTGCGCTCAAACAGCGACTCGTACGGCGCCTTCAGATCCTTCTCCTGCTCGCGCGTCGGCGTGTCCGCGTACGTGAACGTCCGGTTGAGAAGTCCCGTCACCGGGTGCTCGGCGGACGTGATCGGCCGCTCGATGTACTCCCGGATCATCGCGTCCCAGTCGGTCGTCGGCTCAATCGCGCGCAGCGCCTCGACCACGTCCTCGCGCGTGTACGTCGCGGGCGTGCCGTAGTCGATCATCTCCCGCCCGAAGAACGCCCGCGTGAAGTCGTCAAGGCTCTTCGCGCCGTCCGTGTTCGTGCGGATCGTCGCGTCCGCCGCCATCCAGAACAGGGCGCCCTCCGCGTAGTAGTCCTGCCGACGCCGAAGCTCCTGCCAGCTCAGGCTGTGCTCGCGCAGGTGGCGCTGCCCGCTCGCCGTGTCGAGCACGCTCTTCCACTCGCGCCCCGCCTGGTGCTGGTAGTGCTCGATGCGGCTGGCGAGCGCGTCCTCGTACGCCTCGCGCGTCATCATCCCGCTCCGCGTCATCAGCACGTCGTCGTAGTAGCTCGTGTGCCCCTCGTACACCCACAGGAGCGACGCGTCCCCCTCCGTGTGGTAGTTGCGGTAGAGCAGCCCCTCGGGCGCCGCCAGCTTCCCGTTCCACACGTGGACGTACTCGTGCGGGAACACGCCCAGCCGCGCGCCGCCGTCGTCCGCCGCGTCAAGAAACGCCTCGGAGCCCAGCGAGATGTACGTGCTCTCCGCGTGCTCGAGCCCCGCCCCCGGCACGCCGTCATCGAGCACCGTCAGGAAGTGAAAGCGCCGGTACGGGAACGCGCCGAACGCCTTCTGCGTCTGCGCCGCCATCTCGCTCATGTTCGCGAGCGTCCGCTCGTCAAGCTCGAGAAACCGCGGGTCCGGCGCCACCGCGTCGATGAAGTGCGGCTCCCCCGTCGGCGACTCAAGCTCCCACGTCGCCAGGTACTCGCCGAAGATCGCGGGCGAATCCACGAGGTACGCGAAGCTCACCGGCGCGAAGTCGTAGAACCCGCTCCGCGACAGCTCGACCGGAAGCGAACTCGCGAGCATCCAGCCCGTCGGCAGCTGAATCGACGCGTCCACCACCAGCTCGTCCTTGTCGCCCCCCTCCGGCTCAAACAGCACCGTGTTCCAGTTGATGACGCCAAGCGACGCCCGCCCGTAGCTGTCCGTCGAGCGGGAGTTCACCGAGGGCTGATTCGTGATGTAGCTGTAGCTGAGCGTCACCTCGTCCGTCCCCTCGGGAACGACGAAACTCTTGCGCACCGTGTCGCGCGGATCGCGCCGCCACTCGATCGCCCGCCCGCCGTCGTCCCGCACGACGAAGTTCACCACGTTCTGGATCGGGCCCGACGGGTTGTGGTTCCCCGGCGTCCACTCGACGTAATAGACGTCCATCGGCCCCGGCGTCGCCGGCATCGTCAGCTCCGCGTGCAGAAGCCGCCGCGAGACCTCCGTCGCGTCGACCTCGAGCGTCATCACCGGCCCCGACCCCGAGTGCAGCGTCTCGCCCGCGCCCGGCGTCTCCGCCAGCGCAACGCCGCTCACCGCCGCCCCCGCAACCACCGCGCACCAACCGATCCTCGCTCGCATCGTCGTCCTCCAGCTAGAGCACGCGAAGTCTAGCAGCCGCCGGAAAAAGACCGAGAGCGGCGACCCGGTGCGTTGGTCGCCGCCCTCGGCGTCAAGGGGGGCTGAGGAGATCCGACCCCGTGAGGTTGTAGGGATCACGCGACCACGGGTTTCACTCCCGAGCCGCCGCGATCCGACTTCAGCGCCGCGCCGCGTCGCGGCCGTCCGACGCCTCTCCGTCCATCCGCTCGAGCACGCGCTCAAGCAGGCTCTCCAGGCGCTCCATCCGGCGCTCCAGACGTTCGATCTGCCGGTCCCTCTCGTGAACCTGCCGCTCCAGCTCCCCCGAGCGATCACGCGGCCCGCGCTCCCGGTCGCGCCCCGGCGAACGCCGCTCATGAAGCTCCCGCTCCGTCTTCTCGATGATCACCGCTCGCTCCCGGTCCTGCCCGCGCACGCGCGCCTGATCCCGCTGGCCCTCCCCGTCACCCCCGCCCTCGCCGCGCCGCAGCGGCTGATCCCTGTCCGTCTCGATGAACCGCATCCGGGGCAGATCCTCGAACTCAAGGTCGAAATCAAAGTCGAAGTCAAAGTCGTACTCCCGCATCGTCTCCTCGAGCTGCGCCATCGCCTCCTCGATCTTCTCACGAGCCCCCGCGTCCAGACCCTTCAGCCCCCTCATCTCGCCAAGCGGCTGCAGATCCTTCTGAAGCCGAAGCGTCAGCCGCTTCGCCTGCGCCTGCGCACGCTCCGCCTGCGCCTCGGCCCGCCGGAGCGACTCCTGAAGACGCGCCCGCGACTCCTCGTCGAGCTCCCTCCCGAAGAAACGAATGCTCGGCGCCGGCGCCGTCGGCGGCTGCGGCGCCTCGACCCGCACCCGGTTCCCCGTCCCCTCCGTTCCCTCGAAGCGAACCTTCACCGTCTGCTCTTCGCCGCCGCGAAGCACCACGATCTCCGCCGTGTCCCCCGCCGACTTCCGCCCGAGCAGCTCGCGAAGACGCTCCACGCTCAGCCCGTCCGAGTCGTCAAACCGAAGCAGCACGTCGTAGTCGCGAAGACCCGCCTCCGCCGCCGGCGAACGCTCGATCACCCGCTGGATCAGGATCGACCGCTCGGGATCGACGCCCAGCTGCGCCGCCAGCGCCGCGTTCACCGGCTCAAGCACCACGCCCAGGCGAACCCGTCGATCGTCCTCCGCCGCGCTCCCGGCGACCGCCGACCCTTCATCGCTCGTCCTCGTCCACGCGTGCCGCAGCCCCCTCGGCGCCTGAACCGCGAAGACCGCCGCGGGCGCCTCGCCGTCGATCGCCTCGACGACCACTGTCCCGTCGCGGTTCGTCGTCGTCCACGTCCACGTCCCGGAGGCCGGCGCCGGTGCCTTCCCGTCCGTCGCGGCCATCGCCATCGGGCCGAGGCCGCGTCCCGCCGCGCCGGTCAACTCGATCGCCTCCACCGTCGGGGCCGGGGCGGGCGTCTCGGGAGCGGCGATCTGGCGCCCGTTCCCGCAGGCCGTCGCCGTCCCCGCGATCGCCAGACCGCACACCGCCGCCAGCATCGTCGCCTTCATCATCATCGCTTGCTCCTGTCCGTTTCCGTCGGGGGCTAGGGTTCTCTCGCCGGCGCGTCAGAGCGACTCAGCGTCCTCCGCCGGCGTCAGTCGCGCAGGAAGCAGCGTCGGCTTCCCCTCCGCATCGACGCCCGGCTCGTACACACCCGTCACCGTTTTCCGCTCGAGAACGCGACGCAGGTACGTCACGTCCGTCCGCCCGTCCTCGCGCTGCTCGGCGCGAAGCATCACGAGCGGCAGCTCCCCGAGAACCCGGCCCTCCGCGAGCCCCATCAGCTGGTACCGCTCGAAGGCCTCCTCCGTCGAGGCCGGCGTCCCCCAGCTCGCCCCCGCCACCTGGCCCTCGGTCGCCGGACGAAGCCCGCCGCCCGCCGCCGCCCACGCCAGCGCCACCGCCGCCGCCGCCGCCCAGCCCGTCCACGACTGAAGCCGCGAGCGGAACCGGTACACCGTGTCCACGTGCCGACCGGGCAGCTCCACCGTCTCCGCCCGCACGAGCGCCCCCGCCACCGCCTCACGGAGCGCCGCCTCCCGCGACTGCGCCTCGGCCAGACGACGCATCACCGTCGCGTCCAGCGACGAGAGCGCCTCGAGCTCCCGCCAGTCCGCGTCGCTCGCCTCCCCGTCGACAACACGGCTGATCAGGATGTCCTCACGCTCCACCATCATGAACGGCTCCTCGCTCTGGCGATCGGCAGATCCTCGATCTCCGCCTCGAACGCCATCTCTTCCCGAAGCATCTTCCTCGCCCGCGCCAGACGCGTCTCCACCGTCGTCTCTGGCACGCCAAGCTCCGACGCGATCCGCTTCTGGCTCATCCCGTGAAGCGACCGCAACAGCAGCGGCTCCCGGTAGTCGGGCGGGAGCCGCATCGCCAGCTCCAAAACCCGCCGAGCCCGCCGACGCGCCTCGTCCCGCGCCCCATCGCGAACGGAGCGCGCGTCCGCGTCCGTCGCCGTGGGCGCCAGCTCGCGCATCGCCCGCCGTCTCACGCGCTGCCTGCGACCCGCCGAGCGGGCCACGTTGATCGCCACCGTCCGAAGCCAGCTCCGAAGCCGCTCAGGCTCCCGCACCTCGCCGATCCGCTCCACCACCACCGTCGCCACGTCCTGAAGCAGGTCCTCGAGCTCAAGCTCCGACGGCATGTGCGAGAGCACGATCGCCGCCACCCACCGACGGTGCGAACGCCACAGCTCGCGAAGCGCCGCGGGATCGCCCGCGATCGCCGCCGCGCCCTCCGCCGGGCCTTCCGCCGGGCCCCCGTGCCCTCGCTCGCCTCCCATGCACGGACCTCCGTCTCCACAAGGACGCTCAGGACCCGCCGCTCCGTCGCCCGTTGCGAACCTTTCCCGCCGACCGTGCCGCGCCTCCCCAGACCGTACACTCATCCGCTTCACCCGCCCTCCCGCCACGTCCGCCCGAGACGCCCGCCCATGAAGCCCCTCGACGCCTCCATGAGCTTCGGAGACCACCTCGAGGAACTCCGCACGCGTCTCATCGTCGCGCTCCTCGGACCCATCCCCATCTTCATCGTCGCCCTCTTCTTCGGCGGCCCCCTCCTCGAGTTCCTCCTCGCCCCCGCCGAGAACGCCCTCCGCGCCTCAGGACTCCCCGCCCAGCTCCTGGCCACCAGCCCCGCCGAGCCCTTCATCGCCTACCTCAAGGTCGCCGCGATCGTCGCCCTCCTCTTCTCCGCGCCCTGGATCCTCTACCAGGCCTGGCTCTTCATCGCCCCGGGCCTCTACTCGAGCGAGAAACGCTTCGCCCACGTCCTCTTCCCGCTGTCGGCGATCCTCACCGCCGCCGCCCTCGCCTTCCTCTACACCGTCCTCCTGCCGGTGATGCTCCGCTTCCTCATCATGTTCGGCGTCACCCTCGCCACCCAGCCCCCCCCCGCGGCCCCCCCCCCCCCCCCCCCCCCCCCCCCCCCCCCCCCCCCCCCCCCCCCCCCCCCCCCCCCCCCCCCCCCCCCCGCCGGGGGTGCCCCCCGTCCTCATTATGTTCGGCGTCCCCCCCGCCCCCCCGCCCGCCCCCGAGGCCCCGCCCCCCGCCCCCGCCGACCTCCCCTCCATCCCCGTCCTCGCCGCCGACCCCGCCGACCCCGACCCCGGCCACATGTGGATCAACGAGACGACCTACGAGCTCCGCGTCGCCCTCGCGCCGCGAAGCGAGGGCGCCGGCCCCTACATCATGGTCCTCCCCATGACCGCCGCCGGCGCCGCCATCACCCAGCACTACCGCGTGAGCGAGTACGTCTCCCTCTGCTTCAACCTGGGCGTCGTCTTCGTCCTCGCGTTCCAGCTCCCCGTCGTCATGCTCCTCGGCGGCTGGATCGGCATCCTCGACCCGCGCGAGATCGCGCCCTATCGCCGCCACGCCCTCTTCATCTGCGCCGTCGTCAGCGCCGTCGCCACCCCCGCCGACCCGCTCTCCATGATCCTCCTCATGATCCCCCTCTACCTCCTCTTCGAGTTCGGCCTCATCCTCATGCGAATCGCCCCAGGCGACCACAGGACCGACGCCGCCCAGGGCGACGCCTGACCCACCCCCCGCCGCGAACCGGCGCCCGAAGCTAGGGTGCCACGACTCGCCGTCCGCGGCGCAGTCGTGTCGAGCGCCCCAATGCCCAACTGGCTCAAGAAACTCCTCCGCTCCCCAGAGCCCGTCACCCCGCCGCACGCCGGCCCCGCCGCGCCCGCGCGCTCCTCCGCCCCGCCCCAGCCCCACGACGAGGCCCACATGCGCCGCGCCCTCCAGCTCGCGCGCGACGCCGCCGCCCAGGGCGAGACCCCCGTCGGCGCCGTCGTCATCGAAACGGAGTCGCGCCGAACCCTCGCCGAGGCCCACAACCTCCGCGAGCGGACGCACGACCCCGCCGGCCACGCCGAGCTCCTCGCCATCCGCGAGGCCGCCAGGGCCCTCGGCGACTGGCGCCTCACCGGCTGCACCCTCTACGTCACGCTCGAGCCCTGCCCCATGTGCGCCGGGCTCATCGTCCAGTCGCGGCTGGGCCGCCTCGTCTACGCCGCCCCCGACCCCAAGGCCGGCGCCATCGAAAGCCTCTACGCCCTCGCGAGCGACCCCCGCCTCAACCACCGCCTCGCCCCCGCGACCGACATCACCGCGGGCGTCCTCGCCGAGGAGTCCGCCGAGCTCCTCCGCGCCTTCTTCCGCGAACTCCGCGCGAAGCGCTGACCCCCGCCTCCCGCGCCACTCGCCGTCTCACGCCGCCGAGCGCGACGACCCGCCGAAACGCGACGCGCCATGCCGCCGAAGGCTCATCGCGCCGCGCCGACGCGCCCGACGACGTCCGCCGCGAACCGCGCCAGCATCGCGTCGGTCACGATCGGCTCCGGCGTCGGCGCCTCGAGCCCCGCGTGCGTCCGACGCCGCTCCACCGCCGCCTCGTGCTCCGCCCAGAACGCGCCATACATCGCGTCGATCGTCCGCCCCTCCACACGCTTCCGCGCCGCCCGAGCCATCGACGTCCGCTTCGCCTCGTCGTCGATCAGCCCGATCGCCGCGTCGATCCACTTCCCCGGCGCCGTCGCCGGAAGCGCGTACCCCGTCTCCCCGTCCGCCACGATCTCCCGCGGACCGCCCGCCGTGCTCACGATCGCCGGAAGACCAGACGCCTGCGCCTCGAGCACCACCTGCCCGAGCGTGTCCGTGATCGACGGGAAGATGAACAGATCGCTCGACGCGTACAGCGTCGCCAGCTCCTCCCCGTGCCGGTACCCGAGGAACCTCGCTCCAAACGACGACAGCGCCCGCTCAAGCCGCTCCCGGTCCGGCCCGTCGCCCACCACGATCAGCTCCGCGTCGATCCCCCGCTCCTCGCACCGCCGACGGATGATCTTCCACACCTGCTCGAGCAGCGTCGTGTTCTTCTCCACGCTCACCCGACCCGCGTACAGCGCCTTGACCGAGTCCACCCGCGCCAGCCCGTTCCACACCGTCAGGTCCCGGCGCCTCGGGTGGAACGCCGCCGAATCGACGCCCGCCTCGAGCGGAACGATCCGCTCCTCCTCCACCCGCAGCCGCCGAATCGACGGGATGTAGCTCTCGCTCCGCGTCACCACCCGGTCGAACCGGCTGTACAGATTCCGCAAGAGCCGCTCGCACCCCTTCACCATCGACTGATCGCCCATCAGCCGCTGGATGTACGCCGGGAAATCCGTGTGATGCGTCCCCACCAGCGGCGCCCGGACCATCTCCGCCGCCATCGCCCCCGCCAGACCCATCGGCCCGGGCGTCGACACGTGCACCGCGTCCGGCTGAAGATCGTTCACCTCGCGAAGCACCGACAGCAGCGGCGGGAGATGAAGCTTCAGCTCCTCATAGCCCGGCGTCGGCGACGTGAAGATCGGCTCCACCACGTGCACGTTCTCATGCTCGGGCAACCCCTCGTGCTCGAACGCGAACACGTGCAGGTCGTGCCCCGTCCGCTCCGACCACTCCAGGAACTGACGGATGAACCGGCTCACCCCGTTGACGTCGCCGAGCGTGTCGGTGAACAGCGCCAGCCGCATCGGCCGCGCCGCCGCCCCGCCCGAGAGCTCGTGCTCCACCCGTTCCACGCCCCACCGATCCTTGTTGTGGAGGAACAGGCTGATGAAGTACGGCGCCTGCGCGAGCGCGAGCGCCCCCGCGTCGCGACCGATCCCCTGAAGCCGACGCCAGTCCCGCTCATGCCACGCCGACACCGCCGCGTCCGCCACGTCCCGCGACAGCTTCACGAACAGCTCGTCGGCAAACGACGCCATCCGGTCGTGCGACGCGATCGCCGGGCCGTCCGCCCGCCCCCCGGGCGCCAGACGCGCCGCCAGATCCGGGTACCGCTCGAGCGTCACGTGGAAGTGCGCGAGCAGCGACTCGAGCAGCACCGAGCTGCCGCCGTCCCGCTTCCGACGCCGCCCGCGCGCCGCGTCCAGCGCCAGCGCCGACCGCTTCGGCCTCGGCAGATCCACCCCCGCGAACGCCGCGATCTTCCGAGCGACCAGACGCCGCGTCGGACGAAGCCCGCTCGTGATCGGGTCCGCGAACCGCGCCATCCCCACGGAAACAAACTGGTGCGCCAGAAGCGACGGACGACCAGACCGCCCCTCGGGCGTCCCGCCGCCCGCCATCACCGCCTCCACGAACGCGCGCGGATCCTCGCGCTCAAGCGACCCACGATCCACCGACGTCCACGCCGTCCCCACGTTGAGAAGACCGTGATCGTCGCTGCCCGCCGTCGTCGCGCGCGGCGCCCCCGGACCCCACACCGGCTTCATCGCGTGACGCTTGCCCACGCTCTCGAGCCGCTCGGGCGTCAGCGTCTCCACCCACCGCGCCACCGTCGTCGCGTGACCCCCCGCGTGCGCGCCGTTGATCACCTCGAACCCGCGGAACAGCAGCGCCAGACGCTCGAGCCGCCAGATCGCCCGCGTGTCGCCGATCCCGTCGAGCGGGTGCGCCACCGCGTGCGCCAGGTCGCGCTCCCGGAGCCACCCCGCGAAGCTGTAGATGTCATCGCGAAGCCGCAGCGCGCCGAGCTGCTCGTGCTCCGCCGGGCTCAGTCCCCACACCAGGCAGTGGATCGTCCGCCCGTCCTCGGGGAACTTCACCGTCACCTCTTCGCCGAGGATCACGTCCTCGAACCCGCGCTCCACAAGCTCGAGCCCGCCCGCGATCGTGTCGTGGTCCGTGAGGGTCACGAAGTCCATCCCGCGCGACATCGCCTGCTCGTACACCGCCTCGGGAGGCGAGCAGCACTCCGGCGCATCGATCAGACCAAGCGCCGCGATCGCCGGGCCGTTGCTCGCCCACGAGTGAACGTGCAGGTCCATCCGCGCCGGCCGCCCCCCGCTCGCGACCGCGGGCGAACCCTCGCCGACCAGATGCGTCATCGACTGAATCATGGAGCCGCCTCCTCGCCGCGTCCGTGCCGCTGGCCGGCGCTCGTCCCTCCGGGGCCCTCTCGCGACAACGCACGCGAGCCTGACGATCCCTTATGATGGCACGCGGAACCAACAAGGGCGATTTAAAAGCGTTAACGCCCGGATAAGACTGAACTAAGGTCGAGCGCGCCGCCGAGCCGCGCCGCCCCCGGAGAGAGCCGCCATGCCCAGACTCCACGTCGTCGATCCCGCCGCCGCCCAGGGCGAAGTCAAGCAGATCTTCGAGGGCCCCCTCAAGGGCAAGCACCTGAACATCTTCAAGGGCCTCGCCAACTCCCCGGCCGCCCTCAACGCCTACCTCGGGCTCTCCAGCGCCCTCTCCAGGGGCGAGCTCTCCGCCAAGGAGCGCGAGGCCGTCGCCCTCGCCCTGGGCGAGGTCAACGACTGCGGCTACTGCACCGCCGCCCACACCGCCATCGCCAAAGGCGCGGGCATGACCGAGGACGAGACCGTCGCCGCTCGCAAGGGCGAGCCCGCGGACGCAAAGACCAGGGCCCTCGTCGCCTTCGCGCTCAAGCTCCGCGACGCCAGCGGCTGGGTCGAGGACCGCGACATCGAGGCCATGCGGGACGCCGGCTACTCCGACGGCGCCATCGCCGAAGCCGTCGCCAACTACGCCCTGAACGTCCTCACCAACTACTTCAACCACGTCAACGACACCGAGGTCGATTTCCCCAAGGCCCCGGCCCTCGCGTAAAGACGACCGAATGCCCTCCGCCCGAACGACCCCAGCACGATCCGGCGGGCGACTCGCGGTCTACCCCGGCTCCTTCGATCCCCTCACCCTCGGCCACCTCGACGTCATCGCCCGCGGGCGACGGCTCTTCGACAAGCTCGTCATCGCCGTCGGCCGCAACCCCGGCAAGCGCGCCCTCTTCACCGCCGAGGAGCGCGTCGAGATGGCCCGCGCGCTCGCCGAGCGAATCGTCGCCGAGGAGCCCGACGGAGCCGAGGTCGTCGTCGAGTCCTTCAGCGCCCTCACCGTCGACTTCGCCCGCCGCACCGGCGCCACCGCCATCCTCAAGGGCATCCGAAACCTCTCCGACCTCCAGTACGAGATCCAGCAGGCCGTCACCAACCGCCAGGTCGCCGACCTCGAGACCGTCTC
>Ga0081535_101017_pt1 | contig 11349 bp, 12 predicted proteins | sample HotLakmasection3_FD_71020 | JGI IMG/M metagenome (GOLD analysis project Ga0081535, IMG submission 71020) | Hypersaline microbial mat communities from Hot Lake, Washington, USA - Section #3 (SPADES assembly) (version 2) | ecosystem: Environmental > Aquatic > Non-marine Saline and Alkaline >... | reverse complement strand
CTTGAGCCATCATGTCTCTCCACGCTGATGAGGGGAACGGTTTCCCATTAACGCGGCTTCACCACTTTCCCGCTGTCTTAAGGGCAACAAATCTTCAGCTTCCTATCGCTGTCATTCTGTCAAATACAATTTATACCAAATTAGATGCGATTACCCTGATTAGTCACTATTTAGGGCGTTTGCGCCGATGTAGAGGTAATAGCCTGCCCTCAGCTTATGCTTTAGGTCAGGCAGCCGGAATTGGCTCTGTAACTAGCCGCTGGGAAAAGCTCTATTTCAATCCCTTTCCGATGGATGAGGAATTGGACGCGATCGCACGCCTTATCGATTTACCGCTTGATCGCTTAAAAGCCATGCTGCCGACCCCTGGCATTACGATGCAGCCCCGACCAGTCAGGCTTTGTGCGGTTTGCTATGCAGAGTCGCCATGCCACCGGATGGAATGGCAACATAAGGTCGTTGAAGCCGTTTGTCAGCATCACCAGATCCGCCTATTGGAGCGTTGCCCTAGTTGCAAAGCAGCTTTTCAGGTGCCGGCTCAGTGGCGAGAACCGAAATGTCACCGATGCGGTATGCGTTTCCAATCGATGGCGAAGTACCAGGCAATGGCAAAAGCAGCAGCAAACTAAATTGCAAACCCGGATAGTTTCCTTGTACTATTCAATAATACTACCCTTCTAAGTCCTTCCAGAAAGCCGATGGGCATAATTACCATCCACTGTCATCTCGGCACCATCGAACCTATCCGTCGCTTGCTCTGGCAAGCCATGGTCGAGAGTAACACCCCCCTTATCAGCACTCTGCTCAGGCAAGTCGCAAACCATTCAGACTTCGACACCTGGCAAATCAAGGGCAGTGTCCCCGTCAAAGCCGTCCGCACAATCGGCGACCCCCTTAAAGCCCACTACCCCCCTCAACCCGGTCGCTTTTATGCTTCCGCTTACCAGATGGTGAGCTATACCTACGAGTCCTGGCTCGCCTTGCAGAAAAAGACCAAGTTCAGTCTTGAGGGCAAACGCCGCTGGCTATCAATCGTCAAAAGCGATGCCGAACTCCTTGAGCTCACTGGCCTCTCCCTTGAATCACTCCGTCAGTCTGCCCGTGAAGTCTTGAGCCAAATATCAGCAGAGATCGCAGCAGAGCGCGTGCCCGATACCCAAAAAAATAAGCCAAAAGTCAAATCACGCAAGTCCAAAAAGAAGTCTACTGGCAAAGATAAAGACCTGATTGGCAAGCTCTTCAAAGTTTATGGAACCACAGATGACCTCACCCAGCGTTGCATCCTTGCCTATCTCATCAAAAACGGTGGCACTATTCTTGATCAAGAAGAAACTACAGAAGCCTTTGCTCGTCGGGTACACCGCAAACAAAAAGAAATCGCACGGCTTGAAAACCGCTTAGAAGCCCGTTTGCCTAAGGGGCGCGATCTGACAGGCGACATTTTCACCGACACTCTACTGCTCGCTCAGCAACAAGAGCCAGAAGATATTGCTCAAATGCGTGACTGGCAAGCCAAACTCCTGATGCGACCAGCCGATTTACCCTATCCCATCCGCTACGATAGCTCAACCGACATGATGTGGAAGCCAGATGACCAAGGAAGGATTTCGGTCAATTTCAATGGTCTCGATAAGTTCCTTAAAAATAGCGATCCCGAAGTCAGGTCCTGGCTGAAAGAGCATCAAGGGTACCCCTTCAGAATTCAGTGCGATCAGCGTCAACTCCCTTGCTTCCAACGATTTCTGGCTGATTGGCAGGCTTATACAGCAGATGCAGAGAACTATCCGGCAGGACTGCTTACCCTCAGTTCAGCCATGCTAGCTTGGCGCAAAGGCAAGAAAAACGGCAAAGGCGAACCCTGGAATATTCATCAACTCGCACTTTACTGCTCATTCGATACCCGCCTTCTGACTGCTGAAGGTACCGTTGAAGTCCAGCAAGAGAAAATTAAGAAGGCACAGAAGCAAGCCAAATCTGCCGATGGCAAAAAGCTTGACGAGAAGCAACTTCAGGCACGAACCAGCAACGCAACCACACTTAGAAAGTTAGATAACCTTCCTAACAGACCTGGCTGTAAGCCTTATCAGGCTAGACCAGAACTCCTCCTCGGTATCAGCATTGGTCTATCTGAACCGGTAACCGTCGCGATCGTCGATGCTGCCACCCACCAAGTCTTGACCTACCGCACTTCACGTACTTTGCTGGGAGAGCAGCACCGTCTCCTTCGGCGACAGCGTCAAAAGCAACAGCAAAACCGCCTCAAGCGCCAACAGAACCAGAAGCAAGGGATTCGTCATCAACCTTCTGAATCGGAACTGGGACAATATGTAGATTGCCTCCTCGCTAAGGCGATTACTCAGTTGGCCCTAACTAATCAGGTCAGCAGTATTGTCCTCCCCGACCTCCTCAATCGCCGAGATATTCTGGATAGTGAAATCCAAGCTAAAGCCGAGCGCAAATGTCCTGGCTCAATCTCAGCACAAGAGAAATATGCCAAAGACTTTCGCCGCAGCCTCCACAGTTGGGACTACCGGAGGCTCATTGAAGCGATTCGCAGTAGCGCTTGCAAGCATGGCATTCCTCTAGAGGAAACCTTTTTAACTGCCAGTTCAGATCCAAAGGAACAAGCAAAGGAAATCGCGATCGCTGCGTATCAAGCACGTACTGAAGACTAGATTAAGTTCGCAAAGAACAGTACATCCAAACCATCCTGAGCTGTTATCGCTCTAGCGCCGTTGTTCAAGTTCTCTGAACCGCTGAACCTCGAAAAATGTGGGTCTGTTTGGTCGCCGTGAAGCGACTGTTCTTTCCGGCCCTTGTGACTGTCCGCTCGCTGACTGCCATCTTGGGGCAAGTTCGTCAGAGCTGTGCTTGGGGATGGGAAGTTGCATTCGTCGCTTAGCTTCTTCGAGTGTAACGTAGGTGCGCACCCAGCCGAAGTGAGTACTCTTCACAACATGAAGAGCTAGCTTTTGTTCAGGTTCTCTGAGCAGGAGTGCGGGAGCGTCATTCACTTTATTGAATGGGGATACCGAGGTGGCAGTTATCCATCGCCTTCAAATATGAAGGAGCTTCCCTTACTTATCTGAGTTTTGGCAAACCCAAGCAAGGGCAAAATCCCTAGGAGGTTGGGCAAATCCACCAATCTCTTATCTAGCTTAGGTTTCAATACTTTGAAGGAGTTTAAGCGATTGTTTCAAACCCTGATTAATAGCTTTTTGAAGGACCTTTGCCAAAACTGGCTATACAGTCCTGCGGTATCAAGGGTTTCAAGACGTACGGTCGCAACTGCCCCTTCATTCGAAGGGAGGTTGAAAGGTGTTGATGGGCTGCGGAGTAAGCCCCGAGCAAGGGCTGTCGCAACTGCCCCTTCATTCGAAGGGAGGTTGAAAGTTATGAGGATGCCCCATGATGATGCAACTCATCACGGTCGCAACTGCCCCTTCATTCGAAGGGAGGTTGAAAGCGAACACTGGGATGAGATTATCGAACTGTGGAAAGAGTCGCAACTGCCCCTTCATTCGAAGGGAGGTTGAAAGTCCCAGCGGGTAAAGCGGTTGGCGAAATGAGTCAGTGTCGCAACTGCCCCTTCATTCGAAGGGAGGTTGAAAGTCAGCCTGAACAGGATGAGGGGGCGGCATGACGGGTTTTGCAAGGTCGCAACTGCCCCTTCATTCGAAGGGAGGTTGAAAGCGGCGGACTGGAGATCGTGGTTGCCCCGTGACGCACAGTCGCAACTGCCCCTTCATTCGAAGGGAGGTTGAAAGTCAACTGATAGGGCTAGAGGCTGATTACTTGCGGGTCGCAACTGCCCCTTCATTCGAAGGGAGGTTGAAAGCTCAAACAGGGTAACGGGCTTTTGGGTGGCGTGGTCGCAACTGCCCCTTCATTCGAAGGGAGGTTGAAAGGACGACCGGCCTGGGCGTTACGCCCTCTAAAGGCGGAAGTCGCAACTGCCCCTTCATTCGAAGGGAGGTTGAAAGCGAACTGCTGAGGTGCTTGTATTTGCCGATCTTGGCCCGGTCGCAACTGCCCCTTCATTCGAAGGGAGGTTGAAAGGAGTTTGCGCCCGGTCTGGATCACCCTTATCAGATTGTCGCAACTGGCCCTTCATTCGAAGGGAGGTTGAAAGCTGGATGAGTGGGACAATCGCCACAACCCCCGCGATCCGTCGCAACTGGCCCTTCATTCGAAGGGAGGTTGAAAGGTCAACAAAGGGTTGACAATGAACATACGAAAAGGGACGTAATTGTCTCTCTACTCTGAGGGAAGCTGAAAGGAGCGCTGCGATCGCACTGTAGATCGTAAAGTATGAGTCACGATCTCTACTCCATCTAAAACAGAGGCTAAAAAAAAGGAAGCATACAATCATCTGAATCAGGTAAGTCTGAAAGCATGTTGGGGGCTATCACTTTTAGACGTCGAATACTGAGACCGCGAGCGTTTCAGCCCTTAGCTAGGCAGGCCTGGATGGGTGTGATAATGCTTATCCCATAAGATTACTAGAATGGGTCATAATGCCCTCAGACCTACAGCGGTTTTGGCCTATTGAGGTATGCAGCTGTGTTTAAGGAAAAAGCGGCAAGGTGTTTTCTGCACTTCACAGCTTTGCAAATGCCATATCAATAAACATTTACTGCTGGAACGCTGTGCGTTTTTAGAGACGCACCGCGTTTGAAACATCTCTCGGTGAGCGCAAATCATGCACGACAAGCTCTTTAACTGCGACATGATTCTGCAAACAGTGCGCAAATCAAAATATGCGACATCAATTTGCAAAATTTCGTAAAATCAGTTCATGCGCACAAAAAGCGACATCAATTTGCGAACTGCGACATATAATTCGCGAACGTACAGATTTGTTGAATGGAGAATAGGAGATTCGAACTCCTGACCTCTGCGGTGCGATCGCAGCGCTCTACCAACTGAGCTAATTCCCCTCGTCAAGTTGTTATCCTAGCAGAATCCCAAGCTCCTGATCGCCCTCTAACGCCTCATGGTCAACAGTCTGCAGTCCTATCAGAAAACGATACAGCGGGACTTGCTGCCCCACCTAAGCATCGAAAGCCTCGACCCCCACAATCCTGTCATGGTTCATCAAGTGCCTGCCCCCTGGCAATGTTTGGGAGCAGGCAACTATGCCGCCGTATTTGCACATCCCAATTGCCCAGAACAAGTGGTCAAGGTTTATGCTCCTGGCCGACCCGGCCTCAAGGCAGAAGTAGAAGTGTATCGACGGTTAGGAGAGCATCCGGCCTATTCCCGATGTTATGTCTATGGGGAAAACTTTTTGGTGTTGCAGCGGCTGCAGGGGGTGACGTTGTACGACTGTCTGCAACGCGGCATGCCGATTCCGCCCCAGGTGATCCGGGATATTGACGCGGCGCTGGAGTATGCTCGCCAGCGAGGGTTGCATCCCCATGATGTACATGGGCGCAATGTGATGATGAGTGAGGGGCGGGGTCTGGTAGTCGATATTTCGGACTTCTTGAATGATGAGCCGTGCCGCGCTTGGGAAGATGTGAAGCGGGCTTACTGGTGGATTTATCGGCCTGTGGTGCGCCCCCTGCGATCGCGGGTGCCGTATTTTTTGCTGGATGGTGTACGCACGGTATACCGCCTCTATCGCCATGTCTTACGGCGGTTTAAGCGTCACTAGAGGGGTGGTCAGATGCTGCTAATCGCCATTGAGCGGAACATATCGTGGTGGAGCTGCATGCCGACGCCGTGGATAGGAATGCCAGCGGCTTTGAGTTCGCGCACCATTTTGGCAATGGCCTGCCAGCGGGCGGTGGTATGGACGCGGTAGTCGAGGTAAAGCAGTTGGGCGTTGGGATCCGCTTCATGGGCCCACTGAAAGCATTTGGGGATGAAGTTTTCGACGGAGCGCCAGATTGAGTTGCGGGGATAGCCGTCGTCTTTGAGGGCTTCGTTGACGACATCGTAGGCGTAGATGCGGCCCCGATAGCGCTCGACGGTGGTGATGATAAAGTCGCGCAGAACGGTTTCCAGTTCCAGGCTGGTGAGGGTTTTCATCCAGGGGGCGTAGCTATGGTGCCAGCAGAGGGTATGGCCGCGCACTTTTTGCTGATGTTGGGTGGCGATATCGATGAGGGCATCGGGAATGGCGAAGTCGTACTGCTGGGGGGTGTGGCAGACTTTGTGGCACTTCATGGCGCTGGCAGGTACGAGCAGGTTGAAGTGCTGGGTGTGGAGTTGTTGGTAGGCGGGGTTGGTGAGGAAGTTACGTTCGCTGATGGTGGCCGCGCCGAGGGTGAAGTGACAGCGATCGGCGAGCTCGCGGAGGGTCGATGGCATGGGGAGTGGGTGTAGAGGACAACTCTAGAGTGCCCAAGATAAGGAGGGGAATGCAGCGGTGATTGAACGGCCATTTCAACAAGTGATAAGTGCCCTTCAGTTAAATTGGATTACGGGCAAGTAAATTGGATTACGGGCAAGAATCAATGCAACATAATCGAGGTCATCTTTGGAAACATGGCTCTGTATTCCAGACAACAACGTCACCACCCGCTACGCCTGCTAAGTATTGGCCATCTGGAGAAATAGCGACAGCCGGGTTTACAAAAGCCGTATCTGACATTTTGCCAGTGGAACACAAAGGCTCTGCAGAATCCGCGCTCCAAAGAGTAATCTCGCCAACAACACTATAGGTTCCAGTTGCTGCATTAGAACCTACAGCAAAGAAGGTGCTTTCTGGCATTGAGTTAATCCTTGCTCTGGCTAAACTGTTGTAGCGTAAGGGTGTTTTAAGGCTGAGATCCTTCACAACTTCTCCTGTTTCAAAATCCCGAATTTCTAGAAAACCATCAACTCCTGAAAGTGCAAAATATCTGTTGTTGATGAATACTATGTCTATAACAGAATGAGATGAAATTTCTATCGACGAAATTTTCACCTGAGTCTCGACATCAAATATATGAACTATGCTTGGCAAATTATTATTATCATCTTGAGGTGAAGTGAGAAGAGCAAGATATGCTCCATCCTCAGAGAAGGCTATTGATTGCCACCAATAATTATTATTGGCAACGAGGGGAAGAACATATTCTTCTCCTGTATTTGTATTGAGTAAGAGAATGCCTTCGGGAGACGACAAGGAAAGAAGCTGTTGAGATGTCGAAAAGTCAACTGGCAAAGCAACGCTGTCTTGTTCTAAACCTTCTACTAAAATCTTCTCTTTTATTCCAGTTTCTGTATGGAATACAGAAACTTTTCCAGAGGCACTCACGACAAGTATTTCTTTGTTATCTTCTGAAAGAAAATAAGCGTTTAGGTTATATGCTCTCTCCGTTTCTAAGGTTTGAATGAGTTCCCAGTTATCAGTATCCCAAATTTCAACATTTCCAGATTCTGAAGTCTCAGCTTCTCCTGTAATTAGCATTAAATCTCCATTCGAAGAGAATTCTATAGACCTAATAATGCTAAATTCTGATTCTACTCTCCACGATTCTAGCTCAGAATCTTCTATTCCTGTGACAGGAGAAACAGTACAAGAAGATAGCAGAAAAGTCAGTGGAAAAAAGAGAAATAAACGAGTTCCGCCTTGATAAAGCATGTCAAGTTACCAGTTTGATGATTCGAAAAAAGATTAAATGGCGAATAAAAGAGGTAATGATAATACGCTAAAGAAACTCATTACAGGAACTTGGAATTCCAAAAACTTCACTTCTAGAATACCTCCAGAAATCGGGAATAAAACGTAGTCATGGGCGCGGATAAGCAGGATTTGGATCAGTGCGATCGCCAATCGCCGTAGGCTGGGTTGAGTCAGCGAAACCCAGCATCCCTAATCAAGCAGGAATATTGGTGAGGAATTAACAACCCAAGGCAGAGAAGGCACTTTCGGATAACTTCAGTTGAATTTGAATCAGGGGTAGCACCGAAAACAAGAGCCGTTGTCAATCACAATGGTAATCAGGCTGGGCGGATACCGTCTGCCGAGTCGCCCATAGATTCAACATTTGAGATACTGGTATCAAGGTCAACAGTTAGACATGCCAGGAGGGCAAGCATGAGGTTTACCCGCATTACCGTCAATTCTGACCAAATGGGCGGAGTCCCTTGCATCAGAGGCTTACGCATTCCTGTCGCGACCGTTGTCGGGATGTTTGCCGAAGCTATGCCGCCAGACGAGATCCTGGCGGCCTACCCCGATCTGGAGCCTCAAGACCTTTATGAGGCGCTACATTATGCCGCGCAGGCCGTTCAAGAACGCGAACTGCCTCTGTTATCAGCATGAAATATCTGGTCGATAATGCCTTGTCGCCTTTGATTGCGGCAGGACTGCGCGATGCCGGGTATGACGCCGTTCACGTGCACGATTACGATATGCAGGCAGCAGCTGACAGCGCAATTTTCGATCGCGCCGCCTCAGAAGATCGAGCGGTTCTGTCAGCAGACACCGACTTTGGCACCTTGCTGGCTCAAAGACAAACCCAGTATCCCTCAGTGCTTCTCTTTCGTCGTGGCTCAGAACGCAGTCCGCAACGTCAGCTCGCCCTACTATTGAAAAACTTACCGACAGTACACCCGCTCTAGAAGAGGGCAGTATCGTCGTCATCGAACAAGCCAGAATTCGAGTTCGTTCTTTACCCATTGGTGAAATTCGAGAACGGTGATTTTTCTTCGAACCGACAAACGCGATCGCCCCCTCATCAACAAATCAACAAATACGGTTGTACGGGACGATCGCCTCATGTACTATCTTTTGCACGGGGAATGGTTCTAGGCGGGGATAAGAGAGGATCCTACCCCTCTCAAATCCCCTGAACATCCCGACTTAGCACAGGTAAGACGAGATATCTGGGATCATTTTATGATCTAGCTTCTTCGTTGCGCCTCATTTGGGAAACGCTAGATAAGTTCCCCGTTTTCCTTGACGTGAAAACGGAGACACCCGTATGTTTCAATCATCCGGCGGCGGCGGCAATGCCCCTGCCAACTTTAACCTACCCTCCTTTAACCAGGAGGCCGTTCGCCATATCCTGCTAGGCGACTACGGCGCGATTATCGACGCCATGAACCGCATGGCCCTGCTAGGCTATTGCGAAAGGATTGCCTGGAGCGAACCCCTACCCACCGGGCGCACCGGCGAATACATCAGCGTCATGACCCGCAAGCGCACCCTGTCCTAGCGGATAGCGCCTAGAACCCCGGTTTCTGCGATCGCAATTCGACTGATTGGAAGGACCTGAACCAGAAACCGGGGTTCTGGGCAAGCAAGCGCGATCGCCTAGCCACTGCTACGCCGCGATCGCCGTTCTTGTGGGAATTTGATGATCGGTGAGGTAAGTTTTGATTTCGTCAACGGTGAGTTGACCGTAGTGCAGCAAAGAAGCGAGGAGCGCTGCTTCCGCTTGGCCGGTGGTGAGCGCCTCGTAAATGTGTTGGCAGTTACCGGCCCCCCCCGAGGCAATCACCGGCACGTCCACTTGTTCGGCGATCGTGCGCGTCAATTCCAGGTCGTAGCCCGCTTGGGTGCCGTCGGCATCCATGCTAGTGATGAGCAGTTCTCCGGCCCCCCGCTGCACCACGTCCTTGGCCCATTCCACTGCATCCAGACCCGTATTTTGGCGACCGCCGCGCACGTACACATCCCAGCCGGGATTGTCGGCAGTCTCCCGCTTCCGGGCGTCGATCGCCACCACAATGCACTGATCCCCAAAGCGATCGCTGGCGCGATCGATTAGATCGGGCTGACGTACTGCAGCGGAGTTGATGCTGACCTTATCTGCCCCAGCCCGCAGCAGTTGCTTAATCTGGTCGAGGGAATTAATGCCCCCACCCACCGTCAGCGGAATAAACACCTGGTCGGCGGTGCGATAGACCACGTCCAGCAAAATGGCTCGGTCTTCATGGGTCGCAGTGATGTCTAAAAACACCAGTTCATCCGCCCCGGCGGCGTTGTAGGCTTGCGCCAGCTCAACGGGATCACCCGCATCCCGCAAATCCACAAAGTTGATCCCCTTCACGACCCGTCCAGCATTGACATCCAAACAGGGAATAATCCGTTTTGCCAGCATGACCGCTCACCTTCGCTACCCATTATTTGGGTGGGAATTGATTTTCGCTATCTACCATAGTCCAGGATGGCGCAAGACGCTGATAAACTGTGGATTGGTCGGTGTCAGAGCCGATGGTGAATCATTCAATTTTCAGGTGGTTAGGTTAGGCATGACCTTAGAAATCGGACAAAAGGTGAAAGTTTTTCGTTTGCGCGATCGCGTTCCTCAAGATGTGGCGGGTCGACTGGGCAAATCGGGCGTCATACGTCAATTTAGAATGGTGGACGGTAGCGGCGTCGGCGTCGTGGTGGAGTTTGACGATAAGTATTCCACCTGGTTTTTTGAAGACGAATTGGCTCCCGTTCAGTAAATTGATCCTGGCGTCATTGAAATAGAGAAGACTTGTGCCTCAAATTTTGACTTTTCTCGGGCAATCGCGGAGTGCCTGTGCGATCGCATCCGTTGCCTTTGCGCGGCAATTGGCTCAACAGGGTGCCCGTGTCCTGTGGCTGACCCAAGACAGTGGGCCGCTGCCAGCGGCGTTGTGGGGGCAGCCCTTAGCGACGGAAGCGCAGGCGATCGGGGCCAACTTGTGGACGCTGCAACTCCAAGCGGCCAAACTGTTGGAAAACAGCTGGGATGTCGTCAAAAGTATTGAGGCTCAATATCTGCGCAATCCCTTGCTAAAGCAGGTCTTTGGCCAGGAGCTAGTGCTCTTGCCGGGGATGGAAGCGGCCCTCACCCTCGATGCCATTCGCCTGCTCTATGACAGCCAAAATTACGACTACCTGGTCGTGGATACGGTCTCGGGCAAAGCGTCGCTGCGGATGTGGGCCTTGCCCGAGCAAATGGACTGGTACATCCGCCGCTTTCAAAAGGTGCTGACGGAGTCGGAACTGGCCCGCACGCTATCGCCCTTTGTGCAACCGGTGGCTGGGGCCGTGCTCAACATTAGCGGTAGCCAGGATTCGATCAATCAACCCGTTCAACAGGCCCGCAGCTTTTTAGAAGCGGGGCGCAATGTCGTGCAGTCCGGCCAGCACCTGATGGGCTTTTTGGTGACCACGGCGGCCCCGGCGGATGTGGCGATGGCCCGTTATCTCTGGGGTAGCTCGCAGCAAATTGGCATGACGGTGGGAGGGGCGATCGCCTACAACACCTCACTCGACGAGCCAACCTTTGCGCCCATCCCGCTGCACCCCCTGCCGCCGCTGAGTGAGAACGATTGGCAACCGCTCATGGCGGCAGTACCCAGTCTGGATGCGGCGGGGCAGAATGCGCCAGCGCCGTTAGTGGTCAACGAGGTCGAAAAGCAGGTGAAGCT
>Ga0081535_101010_pt1 | contig 11444 bp, 6 predicted proteins | sample HotLakmasection3_FD_71020 | JGI IMG/M metagenome (GOLD analysis project Ga0081535, IMG submission 71020) | Hypersaline microbial mat communities from Hot Lake, Washington, USA - Section #3 (SPADES assembly) (version 2) | ecosystem: Environmental > Aquatic > Non-marine Saline and Alkaline >... | reverse complement strand
ACGAAACCCAACGCCTGCATAGGTTACGCTATCGCTCACCCATTCTACATTTTAATTAGCCCACTCACTTCCCTGCCTGGTGAGGTACACCTCTTCACCTATACATAAGGGTTTGAGGCTATCATATGTACCTCATTGGACTGAGAACCGCTATATCCCTACTTTAATCACTTTGGCTGGAGAGATTCTGAACCCTGTATTCTCTCGTTCTGTTGAGCTGACAATCCTACTATTTGAGGAACGGAATTTGGGTCTCCCAGATTTCCTCTGCTTAAAGTGACAGAAGAGGGTCATCTTCATGTTCAATATTCGATGTGCCAGTCAAAGGACGGAATGCCAGTCTCTGCCGACCATATACAGCCCTCAGAGAAACTGGCAAGAAGGTGCAGCACTCAAGATTCAAAAGGCCGACTTCATTTCTCACGGGGCAAAGCTTACCCTCCTTGGCAGTAGTTAAACCCAAAAATGGTGCTTTCTAGGGAGTTTTATGACATCTGGCATCTTCACTTACGCAGTCTGAGATGTCGTTGCATCATACATCTGTTCAAAAAACCTCAGTCTTTCGGTGTATTTATTAGAGTTCTATGAAGTTTTGGCCAGCTTTTTGGGCCACTTGTTCAGATTTCTGTGAAGTTGCAGTAGAACCACTTGTCCAAAACATAAACCAGCAGGTAGCTTTATTGATGTAGCTACGCAATTTTATTTGTTTAAATGTGAAAGGCGTTGCAGTGCTGCATTTATTGATTTTCGACCGTGAACTCATGATATTGAAACAACAGCAACCAAGGCAAGTAATTAAACTTTTGCTCAAATAAATGTTGATTTCTCTTGTAAGAAAAGAGTAGATCTCTTGTTTTTAGATATAAACCTTTTCTGCTACTTTTTTTGATTAGATTCGTTGTTAAAATGCATGAAAAATCACCTTTCAAAAAGTAATTTCTGTCATCTAACTGTTGCCATACCTGTTTACAATGGCGCACAGCGCCTACCAAAAGTTCTGGAAGGACTTAGGCAACAGAAAGTTGACAAAAGCCTGCATTGGGAAATCATCGTTTCTGACAACAATAGCGTAGATTCTACTGCCACTGTAGTCCGTAAATATCAGGCGAACTGGTCCTCAACTTTCAAGTTGAGGTACTGTTTCGCTGCTCAACAAGGGGCAGCCTTTGCTCGCCAACGTGCAGTAGAGCTGGCTCGCGGAGAGTTAGTTGCTTTTTTGGATGATGATAATGTTCCAGCCTTAGACTGGGTTAATCAGGTTTACAGCTTCGCCAGTAGATATCCTGATGCAGGAGCTTTTGGCAGTATGATTCTTGGCGAGTATGAAAGTCCCCCACCTTCCGGATTCGAACCGCTATATTGCTTTCTTGCCATCGTCGATAGAGGGAATGTGCCCCATTGCTATCTACCTAAATCTAAAATTTTGCCCCCTGGTGCGGGTTTAGCCGTTCGCCGAGAAGCCTGGCTTAATAATGTCCCGAAGAACTTGTTTCTTAATCACAAAGGCAAAAGTTTTGGTCTAGCCAGCGAAGATTTGGAAGCCCTTTTTTATATCCAAAAGGCTGGATGGGACGTCTGGTACAATCCTAAAATGATTGTTTACCATCAAATACCTCAAGAAAGGTTAACGGAAGAATATTTGGTGTCGCTACTTCGCTGCATTGGTCTGAGTCGCTACTACATCAGGATGTTACGGGTCAACAAAAGTTGGAAGCTCCCCCTGACTGTACCAGCTTACATGTTGAACGATCTATACCGACTAGCAACGCATTGGGTGCGACAAATTTCAGGGAGCAACGCTCATCCTGTGGTAGTCGCTTGTCAACGAGAGTATTTGAATAGCACCGTAGCAAGCCCTTTTTTTCTGACGAATAAAGTTGTCAAAGATGCTTGGCAAAGGTTTAAGGAACCCATGCCTGATAATTGTGAAGCCTGGCTTGGTCGCCTTACCCGAGCATTCGAAGATGACAGCTTTCAACTGTATGGTCAACCTGTTGTAGCATTAGACAACCACAGTAAGCATACAGAATTTCAAACTGAAGTACTGCTGCGATTAGCCGAAATAACCGAAACTGGCCAATTGCGACTTGTGTCTCCAAAAGACTTTGAGATCGCTGCTAACTACCTTGGACTATTTCGTACAATTGATTATTGGGTTCTGCGAACTTTCTTTGAGAAGCGACCAGTAGATAGTGTCCAGACACCGGACCTGTCGGCATCTGATAGCAAGTTCATTTCTTTCAATATATCAATAGATAGCATCACTGACTCTCACTTCACCAATTTCTTGAGCGATCAAATCATTGCTTCTAACTATCCAGCTGAAAGGCTTTGTTTTGAAGTTTCGATTCAAGCATTTTTTTCTCATCCTGAGCAAACAAGCAAATTTATTCATGAGCTCAGAGAAATCGGTTGTAAAGTCACTTTAGATAGCTGTTTAGAACTTTCATTTCTCCAAGAAATTCCCAGAACCTTGCCTATTGATTTCTGCAAGATCGATAGTTGTCTACTCAATATAGATTCTGCATGGAAAGTCCGCAAGTCAAGTGCTCACTTGAAAATCGTTCGAGAATGGAGTTCTCATAAAAATATTCAGACTATTGTTAAAGGCGTCGAAAATGACTTGCTGTTAAAACTCACAAAACAAGCAAAATTCCTTTATGCTCAAGGTTATGCTCTTGCCAATCCTCGACCATTGATAATACCTCTTTGTTTGGACAGCAGCATCATTAAACACTGTGCTCGTAACGCTTATTACCTGAGCCATTCTTCAAAGGAGAAAATAAAGAAAGAGTAGCTCACAAAAACTGAGAATCTTAAAAAAAACACCAGTTTTAGGGTACTCTTTTAGCTTAGTCTGCATTTGATTTTAGCAAATTCTCAAATATCTTACTGGGGAAATGAGAAATGACAAAACGAAAGGTTATTGCAATTGGTCTTGATGCAGCTGATCCAGATTTAGTGGATTCATGGATCAATGATGGACACATGAAATGCCTAAGAAATTTCCGCAAAAATGCTGCTTATGCAAGAATAAAAGGGTCAAGTCACTATAAAGCCGAAACCCCTTGGACTGTTTTTCTGACTGGTGTGCCGCCAGAAAACTCTGGTTATTGGGGAGGCATAGAGCTTCTTGAAGGAACCTATAAGATCAGAGATAGACAAGCTTATGATTATCTCGAATATCCACCATTTTATGCGTCAGATAAAGACTGCAAAACAGTAATTTTTGACGTTCCAAAAGGAACACTTGTCGAAGGATTGATTGGCCTTCAGGTATTAGCTTGGGGAGCGCATTCCCCAGGAACACCTAGTCATTCTATGCCAGCCAATTTCATGAGGCAGTTGAATGATCTTCATGGAATGCATCCTGCATTGCACAAAGATCATGGTGATTGGTGGGATGAAGCATATCTCAAGCGCCTCCTAAAGAATCTAAAAGATGGGATTCAAATGCGAGTAAATATTTGTAAAGAATTCCTTCAAAAGGAGGATTTTAATCTTTTCTTGACAGTTTTCAGCGAGACGCATTCTGCAGGACATGATTTCTGGTTCGCCAGTAGATCAGACCATCCTCTACACAATCATCCAGTCAGTAATGTCTTTACTGAGGATCCCTTATTTTCAGTTTTTGAGTCTGTCGATTCTGCTTTAGGCCAAATCTTAAATGAAGCAACAGAGGAAGACTATGTGGTCATCTTCTCGGTTCATGGTAGTGACAATAACACTACTGATGTTTCTAGCATGTTTTTGCTCGGAGAATTTCTATATCGATGGAATTTCCCTGGCCAGTATATGGTTAAAGGCCACGGCAAAGTCGGCACAAAACCTCCAAGTTTAATTACTCGGCCGAGAAGAAAAACCTGGAGTGGAGAAATTTGGGCGCGTCAATATGACCCAAATATTATGCGTTCAACCCTACGTAAATTCCTACCTAGTCGGTTTCATAACAAGCTGGAGTCACTCCTAGGCTCTCCTTCTAAAAAGTGGCTCTCACCGCAAGAGTTGCAAGAAAAGGGAGATCCGTTTTTTTGGCAACCAGTTAGTTGGTATCAGAATTTCTGGCCTCAGATGAAAGCTTTTGCGATACCGAGTTTTTCTGAAGGATACATACGCATTAATTTAGAAGGTAGGGAGCCACAGGGTTTAGTCAAATTTGAGGATTACGATAAAGTTTGCGAAGATCTAATCAGCAACTTATGTCAGATTGTGAATCCACGCAATGGCCAACCTGTCGTAAAGAATGTGTTCCGAACTAGAGACAGGCCTGAAGCTGAAGGCAAAAAACTCCCATCTGCTGACTTAGTTGTTGAATGGGCTGATTGCCCAGCCGATGTGATTGATCATCCGAGTTTCGGGCGCATAGGTCCTGTTCCATACAGAAGGACTGGTAGCCATAGATCTAAAGGTTTCATTGCAGTTCAAGGTCCCGATATCACACCTGGCACCACACTGAGAGACTGTAGAATAACTGACTTGGCTCCTACCATCTTAGATTTGATGGGAGTAGACATGCCTTCTTGGTTAGTTGGTGAGAGTGTTTTAGATAGGGCAAGAACTCTAATAAAATTGGATTAGCATATTATGCTATCGCAGATCAAAGGATTTAATCAGCAGCGCAAATGAATATTCCAATATTTCCATAATAAAGTTTTGGGCATTTTATCGCGAAAGCTAGAAGCAATTTAAAAGTCGCTGATCGCTGAAATCCTCATTCTTTAATTGACTCAAATTAGTATGCGTTTGCCCTGATTCAACAGGAGTTCTTTTTTGAGTTTTTTTGACACACGTAGACAGAAAAACAAGGGGATTGAGATCCCTATAGAGCCTTGCTCTACACTAAGTAGGCCGGGCTTGAAATAATCACGTATGCTTCAACTTGTAAACAGCCTCAAAACTGTTGCACCGAAAAGGTCTTGACGAATTCATATTCTGTTACATAGCTTGGTGTACCTACGTCTGCCTACTTACACTAAGGCAGGTGGAGCTCTAACAGGTCAAATCAAGAGATACATTGAGATAGAATTAAACATTCCCGATTGCAGTATTGTCAAAACAAGACGTGTATAGTAATTCTATTTGATTAGTGCAGTCAAAACTTATGTACGCAAGGATCCCAGTTCCATAGGTTTTCCCATTATGCAATATTTACCTCTTTTATATTTCTACACTCGCAAGCTCCATCTTTCTTGAAGAGCTGTGGAATTTCAGAGATTACAAGTCATTTCAAGATAAAATAAAAATGTCTCCCGAAAATTCAAGTGATGTTAGTGTTACGATTTATGCGCCACCTCCTCAGAAGGGACAAGATATAAACGGTGGCATTAGAGTTTCAGGGACTAAAAATTAGGATGGCGAAACACTAAGGATACTAACAAATGATCATTCTTTCGAGGTCCGAGAGGCCAGAATGTTCTTTTTCGCCATCTGAATCTGTCGTTGATCGCTCTTTTTCAAGCTACTGAAGCTTGTTTTGCAAGTTACGCATCTGTGTAGTTAAATCTTACATGCCTGTAAACAATGAGTAAACGATGGTATAGCTTAATAACCTCTGCTCTTGATTGGATACCGTTATCCATCGGCATGAAGTTACGGAGCTTAGGTTATAAAACAGTTTTTAGTTACATTGATTCAACAGTTCAAATTGAAAAAAACATATTTCTGACACGTCCATATAGAATTGGAATAAAGAGAAATTCATTCATAAAATCTGGGGTCAACTTAGAAGTCTGTAGTGATGAAAATAGTATTTACATTGGCGAAAAGGTAATACTTGATTTAGGAGTAAGCATAAAGGCTCATCCAGGCAAAGGCAACATAATTATTGGGGACTTTACTTCTATAGGTCCATATGCTTGCTTGTCTGGCCGTGAAATTTCAGTAGGAAAGAATTGCATGATTGCATCTCATTGTGGGATATATGCAAACAACCATATTTTTGCAGACACTGAAGTGCCGATGAAGCATCAAGGAAGAAGTTACAAGGGTATCACTATAGAGGATGATTGTTGGCTTGGCACAGGTGTCAAAATCTTAGATGGGGTAACAGTAGGAAAGGGAAGTGTGATCGGAGCAGGTTCAGTCATCTTGAAGGATATTCCCGAGTACTCAGTAGTCGTAGGTGTGCCTGGGAAAATTATTAAATCCAGGAGGTAATAATTAAGCACTTTTGCTACGAAAATCCAAAATAAGCTTTGCGGCGCTGATGCTCAGTTGAAAATTTAGAACAGTTCTCATAGGGAGGGTCGCTGAGTTAAAAAAAGACTTTTTCATTACAAGACCTAGATTTTAAAGCAGGCGGTTTTATCCAATTCATTCTTTTGTCCATTGTGAATTTTCGTATGAATTATATCTCAATTGCAAAACGCTTTTTGCGCCGTCAACTTATCATAGAGCTATTAGATAAATTTTATTTTAAGGAGATTGTTTAATGATGAATATTGTCTTTACAGTTGCCATACCAGTATATAACGGTGAAAAGCGGATAACTAAAGTTCTCGAGGCCTTAAAATCGCAAATACCTTTGGTGGAAAGCACATGGGAAGTCATCGTTATTGACAATAATAGTACTGATGGCACGGCAGATATTGTTCAAGATTTCCGCAGTGCTTGGCCAGATAATGTGCCGTTAAGGTATTTTCTTGAATCACAGCAAGGAATAGCATTTGCTAGACAGCGGGCTATAGACGAGTCACAAGGTGAACTCGTGGGCTTCTTAGATGATGATAATTGGCCTGAGCCTTCCTGGGTTCAAGCTGCAGTAAACTTCGCACAAAGCCATCCTGATGCTGGTGCTTTTGGAGGCCGGATACATGCATCTTTTGATCAAGAACCACCGAAGAACTTTGGACGTATTCAATCTTTCTTTGCAATTCGAGATCGAGGTAATATATCTTCGCTTTATCGACCACAGAAATTGGAGCTTCCTCCTGGTGCTGGATTAGTGGTTAGGCGCCAAGCTTGGATTGATGTAGTGCCTCCAAAGCTACAGAATCAAAGTCGCGGCGGAAACGATTTTGAGGTATTGCTCTATTTGCACCGCGCTGGTTGGAAAATCTGGTACGCTCCATCCTTAGTTATTCGTCATCATATCAATTCAGAACGTTTAGAAAAGAAGTCAGTTAATTTACTCATTCGAAAGGCCAGCCTTTGTGTTTGTAATTTGCGGATGATCAATTCTTCCCCATTAGAGAGACCGATGTTGTTGATTCGCCTTTTCTTAGGTGGCTTTAAGAGGGCTCTTAGGCATATGCTTTACCATCGTCTAGAAGTCATAAAAGATCCGATGCTTTTCCATGAGTTTACTTTCTATGTATATAGCTCCTTGAGTCCATTACACTGGCTGTTCGATAAAAAGGTAGTAAAAAAGTGAAATGGTCACGCATTAATGCAAAAAGCTTACTTGACAAAATATCAAGTATTTCATGATGGGAAGCCTGATTTTTTGTTGTTTTTGTTGAACTTAAAATTGATAAGTAGTTTGGGGTAAATTGACCGAGGTAAAAGTAGCTGATATCCTTGATCTTTACCTCGAATTAATTATTCTTTCTCAATGCTCAAAAATAATTGAGGTGTTACATGAAGCTGAAGTATATAAAACCTAAATCTGCTATTCGACTCTTGCTGAAACAGAATTTCCATGCTACACATCAATATCATCGTTTACGTTCGTGGCTAGAGGGGAAATTTGGCAAAGATAAAGTTGTTATTTGGCAAATGGGTAAAGTTGGCTCAAGCACTATTTGGAAGAGCCTTGAATCCTTACATCTCGACATGCTCGTATATCACGTGCATTTTTTGGAGACTAATAAAGTAAATGAGATCATAGAGAGAGATAGAAATAATTTTTCAAAGTTGAAATTTATATACACTGAAACAAGCCAATCAGAATATCTTCGTAGCCAGTTGGATTCTGGAATTCAAGGCCATTGGAATATAATCACTCTAGTTAGAGATCCGGTGGCCAAAACGCTATCTCATTTTTTTCAAGTATTAGAACACCAGAGACGATTGGGGTTTGATCACCAGAAAGAGGAGGATGAAACACTTCTATTACAAACAGCTATTAGCCAGTTTCACCAAAAACATGTTGAAAATCTGAATGGCAGGCATCCATTTGAATGGTTTAACTACGAGCTCAAGGAAAACTTGCATTTTGATATTTTTTCTGCGGAGAGCTTATCAGATAAAGATTACTGTATCTATAACACTCCTAATGCAAAAATTCTTTTGCTCAAGCTAGAAACTCTTAACATTGCATGCAAGGCTGCATTTAAAGATTTTTTGGGGATAGATGACTTTACCCTCGTCGCCTCCAATGTAGGTTTGCAAAAACGGTACGGTAGTCTTTACAGAAGATTTCTTGATGAGGTTGATCTCCCAATTAGTTATTTGGATGCAATATATCAAACAGATTTAGTCAAGCACTTTTACTCAGAGTTTGAGATTGAGAGATTTTACCACCGCTGGAATAGTAAACGTCTCTATCAGGGTTAATTGTTAGAACCTGATTTGGTACTAACTTTACCCTTATTCGACTGTGTTTGGACTCTTAATCTTGAACTTAAAATACTCAGATTTTAGGCAGTATTTCTTCTAAACAATTAAATATTCACTTTGGAAGGAAAATACTGTTTGCAGGTGTTAAGTACTAGTAATCAGGAATGTTCTACTGAAAGCACATCGTGTTATAAGCTACTAGCCCTAGTAAATTCCTTGAGTAAATTTAGAACTATGTCATCAATTCTCGTCGAAGCTGAGAGCCTAAATCTAACAAACTATACCGAGGTTTCGGGCAGCTTTGCCTCGGGTGGAACCTATATCAATCTTCATGGCAATGTTGGTGCTGGTGAAAGCGGAACCGCTAGCTATACCTTCAATGGTGCTGACGGAGTCTATGACATTGTCATTGGCTATTTCGATGAGAATGATGGCAATTCGCCCTTTGCACTTGACATCAATGGTGCGCTGGCGGGCAGTTGGGTGGCGAATGAAAATACCGGCCATGGAGCGGCCAGTGGCCGTAGCTTCAGAACCCATACTATTTCAGCGAAGCAACTCGTGGCTGGCGATATCGTCAAGTTGACAGGTACTGCAGACGCTGCTGAATGGGCACGGGTCGACTACCTCGAATTTGTGCCGACCTCGGCTGACCCCAATCCGAATGAAGACCCGGAACCTGTCTTGTCAATTAGCTATGCCACAGCTACTGGCGGAGTCACGGTAGATTTGCAAAGCGATACAGTAAGCTACCTATTCGGAACGCTGCCTGCGGAAACACTGAAAATCTTGCCCTTGGGGGATTCAAACACTCGCGGGTATCCTAATCAAGCACCAAATGGAGGGTATCGTACGCGATTATGGAATCTTTTAAATTCTTCCTTTTCGAACCTAGATTTCATTGGTCGGATGGCGAGTGGTCCTGGTGAGATCGATCGTGACCATGAAGGAAGGGGTGGATTCACTATTGATGAATTAATGGATGGTGGTGGCCCTATGTTTCAGCAACCTACAGGGGTAACTTTGCCAGATTACGGATCTATTGAGCAAGCCCTGGCAGGACAGCCCGACGTAGTGCTCTTAATGGCGGGCACTAACGACATAAATCAAGGAGATAGCCCCAATACGGCAATTGCAGATTTGCAAAACCTACTTGATCGTGCTGTCACAGCTGCCCCTAACACCCATTTCCTGGTAGCTTCAATTAACCCCAATCTATCCTCTGAATCCCGAGAGGCAAATACAGCAGAGTATAGCAACCGTATTAATGCTGAGGTAGTTGAGCCACTAGCCAATGCTGGTCATTTGGTTAGCTTCGTGGATATCTTTAACGACGCGGCTTTAGAAGCGAATGATTACCAAAGCGACGGATACCATTTAGTGAGCAGCGGTTATGATGCACTGGCAGACGTTTGGTATGATTCACTTCTAACAACTATCGTTAGACAATCACTTGATAGCACCATCGATTCTGTGATAGGTTCCGCTTTCGATGATGTGTTGATTGGCGATAATGCAGACAATTATTTAGTTGGCGATTCGGGTGACGACCAACTCACGGGTAATGCCGGTATCGACACATTTGTGATTTCTCAAAATAGTGGTTTCGATACCATTACCGACTTCCAAATTGGCATTGATCTGATCGAATTGGCCGATGGACTCACATTTGGCCAGCTTGCGATTGCTCAGGGCAGCAACGAAAATAATACGAACACTCTGCTTAGTAGCGGTGGTCAACTGATTGCATTACTCGAAAATGTATTGGCTTCTGATTTGCAATCCTCTTCCTTTGTGACAGTCTAAGAATCTCAGCTTTTGAAATTGTTCATGAGTTAATTTTCCACAATTGAGCTATGATTGTTTTTGGTGTATGGAGAGCAATTAGGAAAGGTAGTGTCCTGCTGGATTAAGCAAAAGAGCAGATTAAGGATATACCATGAGTAAGTGATTAACACAATTAAACATAAAACTTTCCAATGCATACTCCCCTGCTACACTACGTGCTTACATACCATCAATAACGACCATCGCTAGGTCATATTCGTTATCAAACATCTGACTCGCAATTTCGTAACCTTTGAATTGTCGCCATTGAGACTCAATGGGGTTTATTTCCGAACAATAGGGCGGCAAGAAAAAGATGAATAATCCTTGTTGCTGCCATCGAAATCACTGTTGCTGAACCAGACGACTGGTATGCAATAACCCACTGTCTTAAACTACGATGGTGATGCGTCTGGTTTCAGCCAAGGTTTATGACGCCTTCTGAGCCACCCAGTCCATCACCTTGATGTCGCCGGTTCCCTTAAACCCACCTTGGGCCAAAGCATACTCGAACCCTTGCCCCGTTTGTCAAACCCCTAAAATGCTAATGTGACGGCCATAGCGCTCTAGGGTCTGTTCCAGACATTTCTACTCACCGATGCGACTGTAGCTATAGCTGACCGGCCTCCAGAGGCAGAATCTGGCTTCATCGAGGTAAGCTGATTGACATTCAAATTGCATGGTTGATTGCTGCCGACAGCGGAGTCCAGCAACTAAAATACGCAAAGTAGGTGAGTGAGTTTTAGCTTACTTCAACTCGAGATGTCCCTCCTGTGCCGCGATAACCAAGGTGTCTAAGTCCGCCTGCTTCAGCGCTTTTTCTTTCTTCAGAACATGCCAAGTCGTGTCACTAACTGAGTATCCGAGGTAAACTACTGCTCGCCCGTACCAACGACTGCTCCACCATCGTCTGCTTCGGCGTTGCTGATTAGGGCATTCATACCGCTAATCAGCAACGCCAAAAACTAGATCGCCCCGATGCCTATTCTCCGTCGTCGATGACGGCAGTGCGATCGAGCAGCAGCAGATTGCGCAGAGCATCCGTGTCGAGTTCCGTGAGCCACTGCTCGCCTGCGCCGACCACCTGCTCCGCCATCGCCTGCTTCGACTCAATCATG
>Ga0081535_101007_pt1 | contig 11482 bp, 11 predicted proteins | sample HotLakmasection3_FD_71020 | JGI IMG/M metagenome (GOLD analysis project Ga0081535, IMG submission 71020) | Hypersaline microbial mat communities from Hot Lake, Washington, USA - Section #3 (SPADES assembly) (version 2) | ecosystem: Environmental > Aquatic > Non-marine Saline and Alkaline >... | reverse complement strand
TGTCGGGCGAGCGGCCCCCCCGCCCGCCCGGGGGCCGGGTCGCAGCCCCGCTGGCGCAGCTCGGTGCCGATGCCGGCATACATCGCCGCCGCCGCCGCCACTGCCAGCCGCAGCCGCGGCGGCAGTGCCTCGAGGCCGGCGCGACCGGAGCGGTACAAGCCATCCGCCCGATCGAGCAAGGTCGCGATGGCGGCCCGCGCATCGGCGATCGCCGCCGGTGCACCCGCGGCGATCGCCGACGGCGAATGCGGGCACAGGGGCTTCGGTAGGTAGCGTCGCCCGGTGCAGGCATCGGCCGCCACGTCGCGGCAGATATTGGTCAGCTGCATCGCTTTGCCGAGATCGCTGGCGGCCGGGTGCCAGCGCCTCGGCACCCCGAAGAGCGCGCACATCATCAGCCCGACCGATCCCGCGACCCCCATGCAGTAGCGGTCGAGGTCGGCGTCGTCCGCGAGGCAGGTATCAGCGGAATCGGCTGCCGCCGTCTCGACCAGGAGGGCCAGTGCCGAGAGACCGACGGGCCGGCCACGGAACAGGTCTCGGGCCTCGGCGGCAATCGGGTCGGTGCTCTCGGCCCGATGGAGGGCGGTCAGCAGACGCTCCAGACGCTCCTTGCCGCCCTCTCTGCCGTGTTCGTCGGCGAGGTCGTCGATCGTCCGGCAGAGGGCATAGAGCCTCGCCACCCGGCTCCGGTCATCGCGCGCCAGCAGGCGGGTCGCCGGTGCGAAGCTCCTGGCGTGCCGCGCCATGAGCCGCTCTGGTGTCATCGGACCTGTGGTCATGCCGGCGCACCCACGGCCGGCACGAGCGCGTCGAGCACCTCGGCCGAGGAGAGGACACCCGGCAGGCCGGCGCCCGGATGCGTGCCGGCGCCGACGAAGTAGAGATCGCGCACCCCTTCGCCGCGATTGTGAAAGCGGAACCACGCCGACTGCGTGAAGAACGGCGAAAGCGAGAAGCCGGCGCCGTCGACCGAGAGGTAGTCTTCTGCGAAGTCTTCGGGCGTCATCGCGAATTCGGCGGCTATCGTCTCGTTCAGGCCCGGCAGCATGGTCGCATCGAGGGCGGCGACGATCCGGTCGCGCAGCTTCGGCCCCTCCACCGCCCAGTCCTGGCCACCGGACAGATTCGGCACCGGGCAGAGCACGTAGAAGCTGTCCTGCCCCGGCGGGGCGAAGCTCGGGTCGGTGGCGGTCGGCCGGTGGACGTAGAGCGAGAAGTCGTCCGCCAGGATCTTCCGGCGAAAGATGTCGGCCAGGAGCTCCTCGTAGCGGCCGCCGAACCAGACCGTGTGGTGGGCCACGTCCGGCCAGGTCCGGGTCGCCCCGAAATAGAGAACGTAGAGCCCCATCGAGAGCCGTGCCGTGCGCGTCCGCAGCCGCGCCACGCGGCTCTGCGCCCGCTTGGGCAGCATGTGGCGATAGACGTGCACGGGGTCCATGTTCGAGACCACGAGATCGGCCCTGATGCTGCGCCCAGACGTCGTCACGACGCCGGCGGCACGGCCGCCTTCGACCTCGATCCGTTCGATCGTGGTGTCGAGCTGGATCTCGATACCTGCCTCCAGCATCAGCCGTTCGAGCGCGTCGATGAGCGCGCCCGTGCCGCCCTTGGCAAACCAGATGCCGTAGGTGCGCTCGAGGTGATTGATCATCCCGTAGATCGCCGTCGTGTCGAACGGATTGCCCCCGACCAGCAGCGGCTGGATGGAAAAGGCGCGGCGCAGCCGGTCGTCCTGCAGGTGGCGCGACACCATGGACCAGACGCTCTCGTGAAACGCGAGGCGCAGCAGATGCGGGATCTGCCGGGCCATGAAGCCGGCCGAATGGAACGGCGCCGCGGCCAGCTTGGTGAAGCCGATGTCGAAGATCTGCTTCGACCAGGCCCCCAACCGGCGATAGCCCTCGACGTCGCCGGGCGAGAGGCGGACGATTTCCGCCTCGGTGGCCTCCTCGGTGGGCCCGTAATCGAAGGTCTCACCACCCTGGAAATAAAAGCGATACCAGGGCGACGGCTGCACCAGCTCGACATAGTCCGAAAGGCGCTTGCCGAAGAGGGCGAAGAGGTCCTCGAACAGCTGCGGTGCGGTCAAGACCGTCGGCCCGGCGTCGTGGCGGAAGCCTTGGTGCTCGAAGACCTGGCCGCGGCCGCCGAGGCGCGCGCAGCGGTCGATCAAGCGCACGTCGTAGCCCTTGGCGCGCAGCCGGAGTGCGGCTGCGATCCCACCGAACCCGGCGCCGGCGACGATCGCCCGGGGCCCGCTGCTGTTGCGGGCTCGACCGATGGCAGCGGCGTTGTGCTCGCCGGCTGCGGGACGCGAGCGGAGCGTCGGTTCAGCGAGCATCGACGCTCTCCGGCAAGCGGTGCGACAGGCGATCGGCCAGGTCCAGATAGGCAGCACCGGCACCCGCGGGCAGGCATCCGGCTTCACCCCGGGCCAGGTCTAAGGCATTCCTGGCGCGCGACACCGCCAGACGGGCGGCGGCCTCTGGCATTCGTCCTTCGCCCTCGAGAACGTGGCAGACATTCGTGACCCCGCGTTGCCGGTCGGGCACCCGGTCGGCGAGGTCGTCGATGATCTGGTAGGCCAAGGCGAGCGAGCGGCCGGCGCGCGCCGCCGCCGCGTCGCCCGGGACGGCCGCGGCGAGGAGGACGAGACGCATGGGCAGGGCCACGAGCGGTCCCGATTTCGCGGTGGCGATGCGCACGTAGTCCTCGAACGTGGCCGGTTCGGCCGCGAGATCGTCGGCCTGGCCGCACGTCGTGGCGGCGACGGCTTCGTGGGTCATGGCGATGGCGGCGGCGGGGTCCGGGTGGTGGGCGAGCGCCGCATAGGCCGCCGAAATCAGCAGGTCGCCGGCCGAAATCGCCATGGACTTGTCGTAGCGCACCCAGACGGCCGGGCGACCGCGCCGCACCTGGTCGCCATCCTGCAGGTCATCGTGGACGAGCGATGCGTTGTGCAAGAGTTCAGGGGTGGCGGCCGAGGCCAGCGCAGCGTCCTCGTCGATGCCGAGCGCCGCCGAGGCTGCGAGTGCGCTCTCGGCACGGACGCGGCCGCCACCCGCTGCCAGGTGATAGCGTGCGGCGTCGGCCACGGGACCGCGGCCGAGGAGGCGATTCATCAGGGCCTCGACGGTGGCGAGCGACGTCATCGCGCGGGGTGCGATGTCGATCATGACTGTCCTTCGACGATGATCGGTTGAGCGATAGGAGAAGGGAAGAAGGGGCGACCGCCCGCCCGAAGACGAGCGGTCGCGCTCGAGATCACTCGGCCGGCACGGCGCGCGGCGAAGAGCTCGTCAGGTCGCCGCTCTTGCGCACGGCGATCATGTAGATCAGCACGCCGAAGACCGACTTGGCGACGATGTCGGCGATCGTGTAGCCGACCTGGATGATGGTCGAGGCCGTGGCACCCTCGATGCCGATCGCACCGGCGAAGAACACCACCGGGTAGAAGGCCCAGCTGAGGACGACGACCCAGCGCGCCGTGTCGACCAGCCCGCGTGCGTCCTCGGGCTGTTGGGCAATCGACTTCGAAAGGCCGACGAAGAGCTCGTAGACGATCCACAAGAACGGGATCATCGACAAGCTGCCCCAGAGCCATCGCTCGCCGGCGGTGGTCGCGATCTCGCCCGGATATCCCAGAACGATCATCAGGGCGGCCAAGAGGCCGAGCCGGGTCGCCCGGCTGATCGTCTCCGACCGAGCGAGGTTCATGACGAGGATGAGTTCGACCAACAGCAGTGGCACGGTCAACAGCCAGTCGACATAGCGATAGGCGTCGTTGAAGGGCGTCCCGGTAGCGACGAGGTCGCCGTCGACGAAGGTGAACGCCTCCCCCCAGCTCTCGAAGATCCGAAAGTAGTGATAGGCGGCGATGAACGTCACCAGCCCCGTGATGGTCAACGCAGTCTTGTACTGCGGTGCCACCTGCCCCCGGCCGAGCCAAAAGAAGAGTGTCGATGCGGCAAACGTCGCGAAAGCGAACGAGAACGCATTGTAGATCAGATTGAACTGACCCGCAGTGAGGTTTTCCATTCAGCAGCTCCTGGTGGACGCTTGTGTACGCAGCGCAACGATGTATCAATGTCGAATTATTTCAAGAGAGACGTTATGCCACAGTGAACACTGATGCCTCACTCGACAGTTTATTATACGTCGGTTTCGGTGCAGAAAGATTTTTACAAATATACTTTGTATTTATTGACGACCTCTCGGAGCCATCAGAGCGTGGCCGATCGTCATCGGTCGGGGCGGCAGCCGACCAAAAGCGCTCTTGCACCATGGACGATACCGACGAAACCAGCGGCAACGGCGACCGACCGCCGCTCTTTCGCAGGCAGGAGGTCTCGATGTCACTGCCACCACCGAGCATGGACGAGCTCCGCAGCCTGATCGAGGCCGACGAGGTCGAGATGAGCGTGGTGTTCTCCGACCCCACCCGGCCCGACAATCCGATGATCTGTGGCAGCGAGGAATTCGAGGCACAGACCGGCTATTCGGCGCAGGAGGCGGTCGGCAGGAACTGCCGGTTTCTGCAAGGCCCCGACACCGACCCGCACGCGGTCGAGGCGATCCGGCAGGCGCTTCGAGCGCGCACGGCCTTCTCCATCGACATCCTCAATTACCGCAAGGACGGCACACCGTTCATGAACCGCCTGCGGATTCGCCCGATCTTCGACGAGCGCGGTGCGCTGCGGTTCTTCGTCGGCGCGCAGAACCCCGTCTGACGCCCTGCCGAGCCGGCCGACGCGGCGATGGTCGGCCGCAATGCCGCAGCCGGAGCTGCACACCTTGCGAGCGCACCCGCTGCCGCTAGTTGGCCACTTACCTTACACGGTTAGTGGATCGGCTCATGAGCTACTCGCTCACCATTGGACGATTGTTCGGCACTGCGGTTCGACTGCACGTCACCTTCCTGCTGTTTTTGCTCGCCATCGGCGGCGTGGCCTGGGCACAGGGCGGCTCCGGCGCTGCGGTGGCGACCGTCGGCTTCGTTTCGCTCTTGTTCACGTGCGTCGTGTTGCACGAGTTCGGGCACATCCTCACGGCCCGGCGCTACGGGGTCCATACGCCGGACGTCATCCTGCTGCCGATCGGCGGCGTGGCGCGGATGCAGCGCATGCTGAATGCGCCGCGACAAGAGATCATCGTCGCCTTGGCTGGCCCGGCGGTGAACGTCGTCATCGCCACGGCGCTGTTCGTTGCATTTGGCGGGCTGCCAAGCCTCGCCCAGACCATGGAGCCGACCATCGCGGGCTTCATCGGGCGTCTGCTCTATGCCAACGTGTTCCTCGTCCTCTTCAATCTGATCCCGGCGTTCCCGATGGATGGTGGCCGCGTGCTGCGCGCGCTGCTGTCGCTATGGAGAGGTCCCGTTCAGGCCACACGCATTGCCACGCTGATGGGACAGGGGTTTGCCGTGCTTTTCGGTCTGATGGGCCTGTTCAGCGGCAACATCGTCCTCATCCTCATTGGCGCGTTCATCTTTTTCGCGGCGTCTTCCGAAGGCGCGGCTGCGAGAATCGGTGCTTCCGTGACCGGCGTGCGAAATGGCGAGACAATGATCACTCGGTTGGCGCGGCTCGGTCGCGACAGCTGTCTGGGCGACGCCGTCACGTGCCGGCTGCGCACAGGACAACCGGTCATCCCGATCTGCGACAGCGAGGGATCTCTCGCCGGTGTCTTGAGCCGGAGCACGATCTACGCTCTGCTTACACGGCACGGGGCGCGAACGCCGGTTGTCGAGGTGATGACGGCGAGCATTCCCGTCGTTTCGGTGGACGGCGATCTCGCGGAGACGGCACGGCTTCTGCAGGAAGCCGACTGGCCAGTAATTGCTGTGGTCGACGCCACTGACCGGCTCGTCGGGCTCATCACTCGCGAGACACTCGACGATGTCGCCGCGCTCGCGGACGCGACCCGCCGAGGCGGACGAAACACGTTCGACGCCGCGCTGGGCCGAGGCGCAGTCTGAACGCGACCGGTGCAGTGGTGCTTGCAGCGGCAGGGCGGAGGTTTTTCCGCGACGCGCCGGCGTGTCGCCGTGCCGGTCTGCATGAGAGCGGGAAGAGAGATCGGCGTTCAGAAAAACATCCTCCGGTGGCATAGGCCACCGAGCGAAGCTCACGATCCAAGCATGCCCGCTGCTCCGCCCACTCGACCGGCATGCCCTTCTCCAGCCGAGCGAGGATGACGCTCTTGTTCAGCGTCCCCTCGAGGATCGCCTCGGTGATGTCGGGCGCCAGCTGCGCCAGCCGGGCAATGCGGCTGACATAGCTCGGGCTGAGCTTCTCGGCGGCGGCGATCTCGGCGAGAGACGCGTGCATGCCTGCATCGAGCTGCCGCTGCCATCGCCAGGCGCGGGCCAGGGCTTTGACCAGGGGTCCGTCGGGCTGGGCGCGGGTCGGCGGGGCAAGGTCGCTGCCGTCGGGAGCGAGGATGCGCTTGCGGCCGCCCTGACGCTTGAAACGCATGGGGATGCGGACGACGCGGGTGATGGGGTGGACGCCCCTCGACGGCATCTGTTGTGCCAAAGTAGCGGCGTGTTGGACCGCTAGCGGAGGAGGCGTCCGTGGGTGAGGTTAGCCCGAATAATTCATCAAGACCGTGCTCGGATCTGGCGGGCGCGACATAAGCCGTTGCGATCGTGTAGGTTTCGGTTGCTGAAGCCAAACCATCTCGACCGAACGGAGTTGTGCACCCGCCATGGCGGATGATGCCCTGTATCTCCCCGGTCTGTCACCCGTTTCGGGCGAGTCGGTACACCTTGCCTTCGATGGTGGCCGGCTGACCTGGGATGCCGGCGTGCTGGTCCTCGCCGAGATCGAGCGGAAGCTGCAGATTGCCGAGCGGCTGGCCCGCTGCATCGCCGATCCGCGAGCGCCCGAGCGGGTGCGGCACAGCCTCGCCGAGATGATTCGTTTCCGTGCGCTGATGATCGCCGCCGGCTACCCGGACGCCAACGACTGCGACGCGCTACGCGACGATCCGGCCTTCAGGTTGGCGGTGGGCCGCTTGCCCGAGACGGGGCCCGAACTCTGCTCGCAACCAACCATGTTGCGGCTGGAGAACCTGCCGACGAAGATCACCCTCATCCGCATGATGGATGCCCCTCGCCGGCCTGCTGGCCGGCTCCGCTTCGCGGATCGGATCGACCGCCTGCTGACGGTCGATGGTCGACCTCTTCTGCGACAGCTTCGAGGAGGTGCCGCGACGCATTCTGCTCGACATCGACGACACCGAGGATCGCGTACACGGCGGTCAGCAATTGTCGCTCTTCAACGCGCATCACGACAGCCGCTGCTTCTTGCCGATCCACATTTACGAGGCGGTGACCGGCAAGCCCGTGGCGGTGATCTTCGGGCCCGGCAAGACGCCCGGCGGTGCCGAGGTCGCCCGCGTCCTCCGGCACCTGGTCGAGGCGATCCGTGCCCGCTGGCCGAAGGTGGAGATCGTCATCCGCGGCGACAGCCACTATGCCCGCCCCGAAGGCATGGCCCTCCGCGGTCTCCTGACCGCGTCTCTTCCAGAGATCGGATCGAAGGCCTGCTGGCCTTCGATGGCTCGAGCGCAACCAGGTCCGCTATATCTTCGGCCTTGCCGGCAATCGCGTGCTGCACGATCGCGTCCCGGCACGCGCCGAGGACGCAGCCGTCCGCCGCGCCGAGGAAGACGCCGACAAGATCCGCAGCTTCCACGATTTCCGCTATGCCGCCAAAAGCTGGAAAGAGATGGAACGCCGCGTCATCGCCCGCATCGAAGCGACCCGGCAGGGCAGCGACACGCGCTTTATCATCACCAACCTCACTGGCACCCCCCGCTGGCTCTACGAGGTGCTCTACTGTTGCCGCGGCCAGGCCGAGAACCTGATCATGGCGCATAAGCTGCACCTCGCCTCGGACCGGACCTCCTGCACCAAAGCTACCGCCAACCAGTTCCGCCTCCTCGTCCACACCGCCGCCTACTGGCTCCTGCACACCCTCGAGGGTCTGGCCTCGAAGACCTCGTTCTGGCGCCACGCGCAGTTCGACACGATCCGGCTCGCCTTCATCAAGATCGCCGCCCGCGTCACCGAACTCGTCACCCGCATCAAGATGTCGCTACCGTCGAGCTACCCCGACAAACAAGATCTCGCCCGCTCGCCGGACGTGCCCAGGCACTGCCACCATGATCCGCCGGGCGATGTGCCCGTGATCGAGCCTACCCGACCCACCGCCAACGCCGTCATCGAAGACCGAGAACGCGCACCCGGCGCCACGCTTACGCGCGCCCAAATCGGGCCCCAGAATCGCCCTTGTGAATGAAGAAGGTTAGCGAGGTGACGCTACCCACGCCCGACCGACGAGCCGCGGTAGCCGTCGTGCCCAAGTGGCAGCCGGCCCCTCGATATCGAGCCGCTTCGGCAGCTTGACCTGCGGCACGAGCAGGAAGATCGGCACGGTGGCGACACCTCGCCCCGTCTTCGAGCGCGAGCGGACCGCACGGCCCCTGGTGTTGAGCCGCCCTTCGGCGACGAGCAGGCTGGGGCCCGAGCGGCGGTAGACGAATCGCAGCCGGAGGCCGTTGCGGCGCTCCCATTCGCCGGGGGTGAGCCGGCCGCCGCGCAGCGACCTGCCGGCGGCCGGTGTCGGGATTGCCAGCCAGAAGCCGTTTCTGGATCGGATCAGCGGGCCGGTGTCGTGGGCGCCGACAATGACCGGCGCCTTGGACCAGATGACGACCGCGGCGTTCAGGCTCTGGCCGGACTTGGGATAGGTCTGGCTGCGGATCGTCTTGGCGAGACGTGTTCCGAGCCCGGCACCGACGATCTGCGCCCGCCAGGCGGCCTTGAGCCCGTCGCCGGCCTGCCGCACGGCGGCGGTCGCCGCCTTCTCGCCGGCCTTCACCTCCTCGGCCATGATCTGCCCGAGGCTGCCGACGATGGTGGCGGAGAGCTTCATGCCGGGCGCGTGTCGAGGCTCCAGACGAGGCCCTCGGCATCGAGCAGTGGCGTGCCCTGAACGATGACCGCCCGGCCGTCGACCTCGAGCGTGTCGCCGGCCACGGGCTCTCCGATCTCGCTGACCCGGACGTCGAGCATCGCCGTGCTGCTGGCGAGCCGGGTCTCGCCGAAGCTCTCGATCCGGTCGGGTCGGCGCAGCATCACCCTGACGGGGATGCCGTCGCCGGCCCCGGCGGGGCGGTAGGCGGCATCCCGCGCCAGATGCGGGTCGGCGAAGAGGATGTTCGTGGCGGCGGCGAAGGCGCTCACGTCCCGGCCGGGGTGACGGCCCCGAGCTTGACCCGGACCGTGGCGTCGGCCGAGGCGGCGGGCAGCACCGCGACGCCGACGCAGAGCTGCGCTGGGGCGGTCTTGTCGAGCACGCCGTCGCCGGTGTTCCAGAACAGGCGGTCGCCGAGGTCGATGGCGAGCGGCGTGGCCTTCGGCAGCTCGACCACCTCCTCGGTCAGGATCTCGAGGTCCTGGCCCTGGGCGGCATCGTGCTGGGCGACGCCGAACAGGCTGCCGATCAGGAGCGGCGCACCCGAAAGTGCACCGCCGGTGGGGGCCGGGACGGTGAGCACGCGTCCCGGCTGGATGTAGGTCTTGGCCATCTCTGGCTCCTCATGTGGGATATGGTGGGATGGGTCGACCGGCGATCAGCTCAGGGTCACACCCGGATTCTTGTAGAGACCCCGCCAGTCGATGGCCTTGGCGCCGAAGTCGAGCCGGGCCTTGATCTCGACACCGTCGACGTCGAAGCCGGTGCGACTCTCGATGAACACCCCGTCCTGGCCCTCGAGATAGGCGTACTCGATCGTGTCGATCGCGGCCGGGCTGGCGAAGAGGAACCAGGGCACGGCACCCGACGCGGGATCGAGCCTGGGCTCGGCGATGACGGCGAGGCTCCTGATCGAGTTGGGCACGACGTCGGTGGTCTTGGCCGGCACCAGGCTCTGGGCGATCAGTTGCTCGGCCATGAGCTCGAGGGCGGCCGGCACGACGAGGAAGACCGGCCGGAGGTTGAGCAGGGTCTTGCCGTCGAGCCCGGTCTGCTTGGCCATCGCGGTCCGGGCCTTGCCCAGGCTCGGCACATCCAAGGCGGTGCCGGTGCCGGCGAGGTTCTTGTGGGCGCCGTGGAAGAGGGCGTTGCCGTCGGCCATCGCCGGGTTGTCGATGACGATGCCCCAGACGATGTCGCTCTCGAGCGTCGCGGCCGAGGTGCCGAACAGGGCGGGGACGCGGGTGAAGGCGTCGAGGTCGTCGTTGATGATCACCTGTCGGGTGATGCCGATCACCTTGCCCCAGGTCTCGACCCTATAGCTCTCCTTGGCCTCGCCGATGGTGCCGCGCTTGAACTCGCCGCTCTCGTTGACCTTCTCGAGCTGCGGCGCCTCGCCGAGCTGGAGGCGGTGGATCTGCTTGAAGTCGGCGGCACTGGTCCGCCTCGCGATCGGCATGAAGGTCCGAGGTGCCGCCTCGTAGGCCGCCCTGAGCGTCTTGCCGGTGACGGCGGCGAGGATGTGCGGGAAGTCGGAGGTGCTGTGCAGCGCCCGGGTGGCGATCTCGTCGCGGCTGAGCCCCCGCGGCCGCTCGCCGGCAGCCTCGAGCAGCGAGCGGGCCATCTCGATCAGGCTGAGACCACGCCAGTCGCGGGCGGGCTCACTCAAGGCATGGCGGCCGGGATCGAAGCGGTGCAGCAGCGCACTCTCGATGGCGGCGCGGCGGGTGGTGACCTCGTCGAGGCCACCAGCCCGGATGTGGTGCGGCCGGGTCTCAACCGCGCGGTCGCGCTCGGCGGCCTGGTCGATCAGCGAGCGCCTGGCCTCGTCGAGGCCGATGCCGCGGCGGACCAGGTCGTCGGCCACGGTGGTGTCGACGCCGAGCTTCCGCGCCGCATCGGTGATCCCGGCAACACGCTCGCGCTCTTCCTTGAGCACCCGCTCGGCGATGGCACGCGTGGCGGTCTCGTCGGGGACGGCCTGGCGCGTCACCGTCTCGGCAGGCGCCGCACGTCGGCGCTGCGCCTCGAGGGCGGAGCGCATGGCGCTGGTGGGGGCGACGAGGTCGGGCGGTGCCTCGTCCTGCTCCACGGCCTCGGTGGCGGTGTCGTCGGTCTCGGTGGTCACGGGCTCGGTCTCCTGGTTGTCGGTCTCAGCGGGTGCGTCTCGGGTGATGGTGTCGTTCATGGCGCGGGTCTCCGTGCACGGGGGATGGGACCGGCGCAGCAGCCGGCAGGGGTTCGTGGGATTCTCATTTCGCGTTCCAGCGCCGGGGTCGGCCGGGACGGCGACCAGCGACAGCTCGACGGGCTGCCAGTCGACGGCGCGCCAGACCGGCGGGGCGGGATCCCCCCCCCCGCGGGAGACCCCCCCCCCGGAGCCGCCCCAGCTGGCGCGCGCCCCCTCCCGCCGGCGCGCCATGGCGGCGTCGAAGCCGGCCGCATCGACACCCTTGCCCTCGCCGCGCAGCACGTCCTGGGTCAGGTCGACCGGG
>Ga0081535_101006_pt1 | contig 11500 bp, 9 predicted proteins | sample HotLakmasection3_FD_71020 | JGI IMG/M metagenome (GOLD analysis project Ga0081535, IMG submission 71020) | Hypersaline microbial mat communities from Hot Lake, Washington, USA - Section #3 (SPADES assembly) (version 2) | ecosystem: Environmental > Aquatic > Non-marine Saline and Alkaline >... | reverse complement strand
CTCTACGGCAGTCAATCGACGGTTTTAGCAGCGTTACAGGCTAACCTCCAGACGCGATTTCCACAGCTTCTGGTTGCAGGTTGCCAGCCTTCGAAATTTCGGCAGGTGTCTGAACAAGAGCAAGTCAAGATTGCTCAGGAAATTCGAGATAGTGACGCGGCGATCGTGTTTGTGGGCTTGGGCTGTCCGCGCCAGGAGGTCTGGGTGTATGAGAACCGCGACCTGATTGGCGTCCCCTGCCTTGCCGTGGGTGCGGCGTTCGATTTTCACGCGGGCTTGTTGCCCCAAGCCCCGGCTTGGATGCAAAAACGGGGACTGGAATGGTTGTTTCGCATGGGGCAGGAGCCGGGGCGGCTCTGGAAGCGCTACGTATTTTTGAATCCCACTTATGTGACGCTATTGCTCTTGCAGATACTGGGGTTGAAACGATTTAAGCTACCACAGGCTATACCTCACGCTTTACGATACGGTTGATGTTGCCAGAATTTAACAGCATTTGTGTGACAACTAGTTTCCAGCGCAGCTAGTCCTCTCAATCCAACTTCGCAAAATTCTTCGAGATATCCTAGTGACAGAATGAACCTCAATTGGGTCTGGAGATATTGGTACAGACATTTAGGGATGGGGCAAGCATACCTGAAGATTCACCCAAGCCTGAGCAAGGGCAAATATCGCTAAGAGAGCTTGATAACTTGAATTCTCTTCTTCTCAGTGTCGCTATCCCTGCTTATAATCGGCCTGCTTGGTTTGAGCGGGCACTAAAGTCGGTCGTTTCCACACCGCTGGCAGCGCAACAGCAGGTAGAGATTATCGTCTCTGACGACTCCACGTCTCCAGACTGCAAAGCGGTGTTTGAAGTCTGCATGACAGATTGGCATGGACCTCATCACTATCAAGCCAATGTCCCCAGTTTAGGCATGGCGGCCAACTGGAATAACTGTATTCGTTTAGCTTCGGGCAAATATCTCCTGATTCTCCATGATGATGACTACCTGGAGCCAAATGCCGTTTCTCAGATATTTAAGGCAATTCAGCAATTTTCAGATTATGGAGCATTGTTGTTTGGGGTCAATGTAGTCACGTCTAAAGGACGCATTAAGAAGCGTCAGCATTTTCGCCAAAGACAGTATCTCAGCCGAGAAGCGGCCCTCAAGGCAGTACTTTACAACTCGTCGTTTGTGCGGTTTCCGGGGATAGTCCTACGCCATGATGTATTTGAGCAGGTGGGCTATTTTGATGGATCGGTGGGCGGCATTGCTGATATTCATCTGTGGGTGAGAGTTTTTAATACTTTTGGAGTGCTGTGTTTACCTATGACGACGGCTAATTACACGGTGCATCCTAATGCGCTCACGATGAATATGTTTAATGAGGCGGTGCTACAAGAATTGGTCACTCTCTTTGATTGGGTGGAGTCTCAACAGTGGTTCGACTCGGAAACTTTTGAATACTGTAAGGCCAATTACTTTCACCAATTCATTTTGGCGGGAACTGTGAGATATCTGCGGCTTGGAAAGTTGAGACAGGCTAAGCAAGTGTTAAACCTGTTTGGTGAGCTAGATATCCAGCGGAAAAGAACAGATCGTAAGTGGAAGCTAATTCGTCTGGTTTTATCTAGTGTGTTGTAGCCGTGCACCACCTTGAGTTATCGGCTATGACTTAAAAAAGAGGACGGCAAGTCTCTAGTTTTATTTCTTCAAATTGATTAAGTAGGTCGGGACAGAAAAGCTTGCTTAAGTTTCAAAATGTAAATCGTGCTAAATCCTTTATGCGTCAAGAGTTTTAGCGAAGTTTACAAACGGAAACATGGTTGGTTATTTCAAACCCGGTCTACTTATTTGCTTGGTTAGTGCTTTTTAATCTGTGTTTCAAGATAGGCTTTAACAGGTTTTAGCTTACTTGACCAGCTAATGTTATTTTGAGCATAATCACGCATACAAGTTGCAGTAGCTTGGCGATCGCTAACGCTTTCCCAAAAATCAACCAGCTTTTTAATGTCAATTGGGCTTTCGTCACTCGGCCAGTGCAAGCAATAAGGAAATTCCTCTGGGAAGTCTGGATCTTGGTGGCTCAAAACAAAGGGAATGCCACGGGCACAGTATTCCCGATTTTTCAGGGGAGACATGACTTCTAAACCTTTTCGGTGCCCTCCTAATACGCCAATGGCTAAATGGCTCTGGTCAAAGAGAGTATCAAGCTCTTGGCCCTGTGCAGGTTTATGAAAGATGACATAATCTTGAATTTGCAGTTGGTTTACAAACTGCTGCAAATCATGGAGATAAGGCATTCTAGCGCCAACAATGTGAAAGTATACTTCTCTGGACGGGGACGATGAGTGGTAGTAATATCCCAATCCCTGCAATATGCGATCATAACCGTGCCAAGGACTCACATTGGCAACTCCAATCAGATGGATTGTAGACGGATCAAGATGAGGTTTATCTGTAACGACCTCATAATCCGATATCTGGATACCGTTATCAATAGAAATAGTAGTTATTCCGAAGATTGGGGGTTTGTAATTAATGGAGACAACTTGATCAACATAGTTCTTTAGCAACTGGCGAGTTAGTTGATCTAATAAAAATACGGTTTTGTCTTTGGGGCTGATAGCTTTTTTGTATTCTGCATCGTAGGGAAAGGTCGGAAATTCGCTTAAGATAAGCATTTTTGGAAAGCGTTTGCGGGCTCTCGATAAGAAGTACAGATACAAAGGCTCTGAACGGGGATATCTTAGATATAAAAAATCTGGCTTGGTCTCAATAATGCGCTTTAGGGCTTGCCTTAACAAGTTAAAGCGTCGAGTGAATAAATTTTGGCCTGCTGGCCCTAAGATAAGTGACGCGATTGTTGGCGAGCTAACTGAAGTAGGGATAGGAGACTGAGTCAAAACAATTTGCGCCTCAGCATTAAAGCATAGTAGCTCCATGTCTACCCCAAGCTGATTAAATCCTTTGATCTGTCCCAAAATCTTGGACATGTATCCAAAAGATTGCTGAGGATCAATATTTGATAGATAGAGCCCTTTCATAGAATGCGAGCTATAGAAGCCTAATCACAACATTAGAATTCAACTTTAAGATTATATAGAACTCGACTCCCAGCATGGATTAACTGTCTTCAGCTGCCAGTCCACGATGTAATCGGAGTTATTAATATTGCTCAGCCAATCGGATGATTTCATGAAATGTGGTCTTTCACCTAAGACTCGTGCAGTTTTATGTTAAAAATTTATTTCTCATTTTTCTTATTAAGTTGATAAGTAGCTAATAGATAAAAATCAGATATGGCAGAGTATAGCTTAACAATCATGATAGAAATTTATTAGGCTATGTTGCTACTTTTCTTGGTCGACTTTAACCTTCGCTGTTAAAAGAGAATATCGGTGTGGGCGTTGCTGAATGCGTAGATGATTTGACGCAATTTTTGATGAGCTTTCAAGGAGCTGAGCCGCTTCATCATTCATTTAATCAGCAACGCCTCGGTGTGAGTCAAGATGCCAAGACTAGCTAAAGTTAAGACTAGAGACAATATTCTAGTATTGTTGCCGCCTAGAAATCTGTTTGATTACAAACTGTAATGCCGGACTTGTCTCATATTGATCCGGCTGAATCGAGGAATCTTGAAAAACTTTGTTGGGAATTAATCGATCTGCATCTCTAGATTCGAAGAAAGTATGAATCGATTCTAAATTCGGAAAACTGACAGCCCAACCAGATTTTATCTGTTCAGAATAAATTTTTGCCCCCTCGCTTCCGATGACAATTGAAGGTATTCCACATTGACAAGACTCTAAGACGGTTGATGACAACTCAGTAACATGAAGATCAATATTTTTGAGAATGATGAAGAGAGGTAAGCTTGATGCTTCACAAATATTTATATAGGCGTTGAGGCAAGGCTTTTCATCTAACAATTTTGTCAACTTATCTACTTGGTGAAGTCTACAAGGATGAGCACGTAACCACCAAAAGCTTCTACCTTCTTCTTTTTGGATAACTGCAATTAGATGTTCTAAGTAATTATCGGATTCTAAGCCGTTTAAGGTGTAAAGTATATGGACTTTGGAGGAGACTTGCCGCTTTATATCTAAGATTAAACTTTCATCTGCATCAAGGGATGGTAGTTTGCCGTTATAAAAAAATTCCCTGAATGTATTTCCCCCGATCATAGGTATGTGATAATTGTCAATATTCTTACTCCAAGAATATATGGCATTAGTCTCATAGTTACTCCAACACCAAAAATGAGAGGGGAGTAACGCGTATCCTGTTTTAGGTAGACTCAAGAAACGCCCATAAGCTACATGATTATCTCCTTGTCTGCCATGTTGAATATCAATAGAGGGTATTCCTAGTTCTCTAGAAGCCAAGTTTAAGGCCATTCCCTCTCCATAATAACAAACAAGAAAAATAACACTTGGTTTTACAGCCCGTAGTATCAAAGAATAAAGACTGGCAAGAATTTTTAATTTTCTTACCCGCCTTTTTATAGTGTGAAAGTTCGGCAAAGTTGTCAATTTTTCATTTCCCTCCAAGAATGATATTAATTCGTTGAATTCATTGTTTTGTTCAGTTTTTTTGGAAAAGCCAACAGAAACATCCGCGAGAGAACTTATTTTTGCAAAATCCTGAATACCTTGCACATAAAAACATTCATTATGTCTTGGATAGAAGTGTTTGAAGCCAGGTGACAGCAAGAGAGATGAACAGCCATGTTTCCCTAGTAGATCGATGAGGGGATCGCAAAACTTGTCGTACCATTTTCCATTAAGCAAAACATTGGAAACACCGTTACTAAGAAATAATGCGTCATGTCTGAATTCTTTTCCTAAAAAGCTCTTTAGACATTTTCTTTGAAACGGCGATAAAGATATGTGACTATAAAGATCAATACGCTTTTTCAGGTTTTGAGAACTATATTTGGAGGAATCTCCATATTTTCCAGAGAAAACATTTTTAAAGAAGATTTCAAACCGGATTAAAGGCCATATTTTTATATCTCCCAACTGCCATTGTTCAACTGGAAAGGTTTTCTCAATGTTATTGATTAAGTCTAAGAGTTCTGACCCATGCATAGTACCTAGTTAGCCCTCTATTGACTGTAGCTTCCAGGGCATTTGGCAAACCCTGTTGCTTAAAAACCAAGTGGAAACGAATATAATTAATGATGTTATTGTTGTAGCTTGAGCTGCACCTATAGTTCCGTTTCTACTAATGAAGATGAAATTCAAAAGAATATTGATGAGGGCAGCACTCAAAGTTATAACGGCAAGGTAATAAGTTTTTTTCGCATAAAAAATATAATTTACAACCATGTAATACATTCCAGTAGCAGAATAACCTGCTGCAATCCAAGGAACGTACCTGGTAGCTTGTTCAAATTCATCTCCCAAAAAAAAACTTATGATGAATGGTGCCGTCAAGCTAAGAAGAGCAGTCAAAAAGATTATTACTACAAAATAGCAGTATGTTAGCTTAACAATAGTAGTTTTTGAATCTTGATTTCCCTGAGAGAGCTTTTTGAATAAAAATGGTGTCCAGGCTTGGTTAAACGAGCTTGCCAGTATCCCAATTATGCTCCCTATTTGATAAGCGACGCTATAAATACCAACATCTGCCATGCCAACCATATTAGCGATAAAAAAACGATCTACATATGTAGTAATCCATCCTGACAGTGCATGGGGTATTAACGGTACACCAAAAAATAAAGCATCTTTTATGTAAGAAAGGTTTAAGCGGGGTTTGACAAGATCTTCTCGAAGCAGAATTAATAAGGCAGTTGAGCCAAAGATTATATCGGCAATAATAATGCCCACTACTCTACCACGCCAATTCAACGTCCAAACTACGACTAACAAAAATGATAACAATACATTGATAATAATTTTAGAGATTTGGAATTTGCCAAACTGTAAGGGCTTTTCTTGAACTCTCCAAAGAGCAAGAATTAGATTTGACCACACCTCAAGTAATGCAGTAAGGGCTATAATAAAAAGCCATTGATTCGGCAATTCCGGGGGTGTGAAATTAAATTTAATTAGTACCTCAATACTTGCAACGATAATTAGAAAGCTTGCTAGCGAAATCAGAATTAAATTGAAGTTAAGTTGTTTTAGTTTCTGGCTATCGAGGTCAAAATAAGTTCTCGATAGTACGCCATGAATATTTAAGCCGACCAAAATTGTAAAGATGAAAAGCAGAATCTGAAATGTAGCAACTATTCCATAATCAGTGGGGGATAAATAGCGGGTTAAGATTGGTAAAAAGAGAAATGGAATTGCACTACCTATTAAGTTAGCTCCTAAATAGATGGCATAATTAGAGAAAAGCTTATTTTTAAAGGTCTGTGTAATTTCTTTCACTTCGCTTCATCGTGATTAGGAGTCGCATACTGCACAGTTTCTTAGTCATGTATCGAGTATCTGCTTTTGAGCTTTCTTGATTGCTGTGATTGTCCTATCCAAGTCACTCTCAGTTAGATTAACTGAACTTGGAAGACTTAAGCCGTTCTCACTAAGAAACTCAGCTACTGGTAATGATCGATTACTTTGGTAAATAGGCTGCGTATGCACGGGTGGAAATAAAGGTCTTGTATCTATGCCTTGTTGCTTAAGATGATCCATGAGTTCATCGCGGCTTAGACCAAATTTGCTTTCATCAACCAAGATGGAATAGAGCCAGTAAACATTTTTAGCCCAAGTAGCTTCACGAGGTAACTGCAAGCCTGGAATATCGCCTAGATGCGTTGTGTAGTAACTTGCAATTCGTCGCTTAGCTGCAATGATTGTTTCGATCTTCTCCATTTGAGCTACACCTAATGCTGCCTGAATGTTTGTCATCCGATAGTTATAACCAAGTACTGGATGCCAATATCTCTTGTCGGGTGACATACCATGGTCACGCAAGATCCTCATCTTATTCGCTAAATCAGAATCGTTTGTAACAATCATGCCTCCTTCGCCAGTTGTAATCGTTTTATTGCCAAAGAAGCTAAATGTACCAATGTCACCAAGCCCACCTACTGGCAGTCCTTTATAAGTTGCTCCTTGGGCTTCAGCTGCATCTTCCACTAAACGAAGATTATGGCGGTGGGCAATCTCTAAGATTGGTTCCATATCAGCAGGATGACCATATAGATGAACCGGGATAATTGCCTTTGTCCGTGCTGTAATTGCCTTTTCGACAAGAATGGGATCAAGGTTCCAGGTCGTAGGCTCACTATCCACGAAAATAGGTTTTGCCCCAGTGTAAGTAACGGCATTGGCTGTTGCAATAAATGTCAAAGATGGAACAATTACTTCCTCACCTGGACCTATCCCCAATGCCAGCAGGGCTAAATGTAGAGCAGTTGTGCCACTGCTAGTCGCAATTCCATATTGCGAATTGCAGGACTTAGCCAACATCTCCTCAAATTTGCTAACAAATTGACCAGCCGAAGAAACCCATCCTGTTAATACACATTCCATTACATAAGCAAGTTCCTTTGTTCCGAGTTGTGGCTCTGCTACAGGCAGACGTACACGTTTATCAAAAATAGCGATATCGCATACACAACCTTCATCATCCAAGATTGGCAAGACTCGAACTGGATCACTGAATAAAGCTGTAATCTCTTCTGCCGACATACTGACATGAGCAGTTTTTGACTGAGGCCTAGGAATATCGAGTACAGGAGACTCTAAACCATAACCACTTAATAGAGCACGGCGAATGTCACCATCCGTTACTAATCCGATAAATTCTTTGGTAGTTATTTCCTCTAAGAGCGCAGTTCCCAGTGCTCCTCGGTCGATCGCCTGCATTGCATCCCTTATGCTGCCTCTTGAGGAAATGCTCATTATCTCAATTTGTTTTTTGCTTACATGCCATTTCATGGACGAACACTTCCTAAGCTTTAGTTGCTAGAATCTTTAGCCTTTCTACTGAAACAACCTAATTTCAAGATCTCACTAGATAATCTTCTAGCCAAGTATGGTTTTCTAACACACCCTCTAAATCGCGATAAACCTCGAAAGTCAGTGTTTTACTTTTTAGATCTTTGCTTAAAATCCGTTGAAATTCGGTTTTCTGGAAGTTGACTGCATTATTTAGATCCTCTAAACCATCATTATCACTCAAATGTATATAATCGGAGTGAGGCATTAAATCAGATAATTCACTGGCAAAATCTAAATTTAGTGAGTGACAACTTACTTTGAGATGAGCAACGTCTAATAGCAGATTGAATTGCATAACAGATTGCATTTCTTCATAATCATTGAGGCTTGTTAGCAAAAATGGATTTTTTCCTCCAAAACTATTCAAGTTGCTATTCGAAAACACATTATTCTCTATGTACACTTCAATGTTCTCTAAAGTAGCTATTTCACAAATTTTTTCATACGACTGTAAGAATTGATTCGTGGATTCTTGGAGTTCATAAAAATCTGATCTGGCAATTGTTTTGCCAAGTTCGGAGACTTTTACCTCAACCAAAAAACCAGCATGAAAACCTATTTTTTGACCTCCTAGTTGCTTAGAAAACTTAATAGCTTCTATACAATGCCTGATACTTCTTGCATGAGTTTCAGAGCTAAGAGATGCCAGGTTCAATACAAAATTTTTCTGAGGTGGCGGAAAGTAGTTATGGACTAAATATCTCAAATCGTACTTATCCTGAAGCCTAAGTAAATCATTCTCAAAGCCATCGTAGTAAGTTGTGCCACCAGTTAACTCGATATTGTGAATTCCAAGGCGAGCAATTTCTTCGACTGCCTCTCCAATTTTCTTTTTGCTAGAGCATGCAGATGAAATATAAAGCATAGTTTTGAAGTGAATTTTGGAGGGTGGACTTACAGACTCAAAAACCCAACTTTTCTACCTTCATGCTCTTCAGTAAAATGGTACCCAATCTTTTCATACAACCTAACAGCATCTTGATTTTCTGGATGTACACTAAGTCTCACCTTAGGGGCACCTTTATACTTTGAAACTGAGTGTAAAAAATGCATCATAAGCTGACCAAAGCCACATTTTCTAACGTTAGGATGGATAAAAATGCCCAGGCTAGGAATCTCATATCCTTCCTCCCATCCTCTCAACATCCCGTATCCCAAAATCTCTAGATCATCTACGAGGAGATAATACAAATCTTTCCCCTCATATCTAGCTATGCATTGAGCCATCTCCTTAGTAAATGGATGAGGAGCAAAGTAGTGAGTTTCGCCGCTATCTTTCAACCATTGAAAGAAAATGGATAGGGGCTCTGCCCACATTTCATTTGCTTTGATAATTTGCAAATACTGACGAGACATTGCTTACTCTTAGCCTCTATGTCGATCATTAAGTAGCCCAATTAATGCTTCCCATCGTCAATACTGAATTTTCTGTAATATCAACTAGTGCCGTTTTGCCAATTACTTGATCAAACCAAATAGGTTCAAGTCCATCGCGAGGGCGTTTGCAAGTTAGATCTGCGGCTTTGATAATTTCACCAGCTTTAATGTAACGTTTTGCTACTAAGCTCTTCCGCATCATCGACTTGTTAGGGAGTTCACTGGGCATGGGACGTTTTATGCCATCACCCAAAGCTTTTTCGAAGTCACGTATGTTTTTGACTAAGGCGCTAAGCTCATTAGGCTCGAGAGATGCCTGATGGTCTGGTCCTCGTAAGTTATGGTCCAAAGTAAAGTGCTTTTCAACCACACAGGCACCGATCGCAACCGCCCACGTGCTGACTTCAATACCAGCTGTATGGTCTGAAAAGCCTACTGGACATTTAAAGGCATGTTCGAGAGTTTGAATGGCCCTAAGATTGGATTCAGCAACGGGTGCTGGATATTCAGAAGTACAATGAAGCAAAATCAGCGAAAGTTGCTCGTTTACTCCTCGCATAGCATTAACTGAATTCTCAATTTCACCTAACTCTGACATGCCAGTTGACAGTAGTGTCGGGCAACCACTTCTTGCGATATGTCGGAGAAAGGGAATATTATCTGTATCTGTCGAAGCAATCTTGAGCGCTGCAACATTCATATCTATTAAAGTATGAAAGCTTGCTTCGTCATATGGAGTACAAAGATAAGTGATATCGACTTCTTCACAATGTTTTTTAAGTTGTGAATGTTGTTCACTCGTCAACTCTAGAGCCTTGAGCATTTCATATTGACTACCTCCTGCTCCTGTTGCTTTGATTTGGTAAGTTGCTTTTGTGGCTTTTTGAGTTATAAGGGACTCAGTGTTAAAGATTTGAAATTTGATGCCATCAACTCCACAATTTGCAGCAGTATCAATGAGCTGATGTGCCAGGTCAATATTGCCATTATGATTAACTCCGGCTTCAGCGATGATGTAGCACGGATAACCCGATCCAATAAACCTCTGTCTGATGTGGATTGGCTTAATCATTCAAGTCTTTGCCTCATGAATAGATCGGCAGTCAAAAAATCTATTTCCGTATCAATATCAATGCTTCGTTCAATAGGCATTACATAGCCTTGAATATTGCTGCCATAAAGCTTTTTTTCAAATTGAATTGTTTGATACCAGGTAATGTCTACAGCACCATTTAAGCGATAAATAGTTGGTAGCAACTGTCTCTGATAATATTTTTCTTCGCTAGCTCCTTCAATGAATGGTATTAGCTGGTTACTGTTTATGGAGAGAGATTTCATCCAATAAGGATGATGCTCAACAGCACAAACTGAACGGAGTCCTGTACAGTCTGTAGCGACTATCTGTTTGATTGATTTATCAATGTCGTGAGATTGACGCATTGGAGTTGTTGGTCTTAACCAAACAACTAGGTCTGGTTTATAGTATTCATTTTTGAACAACCAATCCAGAGCATGAACACAAACTGGATAATCTGCTGTGGTATCTGTTGCTAATTCTGTCGGTCTCAAAAAAGGAACTTCAGCACCAAAAGCTTTCGCAATCTCCGCAACATCAGGATCGTCTGTAGAAACAACAGTACGCATTGTGAAATTACAATTTTTAACCGCTTCTATCGTCCAAGCTATTAGCGGTTTGTCTGCAAGCATTCGGATATTCTTTCTAGGGACCCCTTTTGAGCCCCCTCTGGCAGGAATTAAAGCCAGAATTTTTAGGTTAGTCACTCCAGGTTGCATTAGCTTTTGAAGTTGTTAGTTGAAGCGGGAAAAAAATCAAAAAAATGTATTCCTGACGAAATTTTTATTCTAACAATCACTCCTAAGTAACTCGATAGGCCTTATCAGGAGATCGCTGCTGATATTTAGTCTGCATTGAATCCATCGCAATTCCATCTTCATCAAACTCCAGCACGTCGCCGCAGGCACTCATCCAGCCGGTGATTGTAGCTGGCACACCAGACACGATCGCATAGGCGGGGACATCTTTGGTGACCACTGCTCCGGCAGCGACAAACGCATAATCATGCAAGGTCACTCCGCAGACAATCGTGGCATTTGCTCCAATGCTAACGCCTCGCTTCACTCGCGTGGTCAGATAGTCTTGAGAAGTGTTACGGGGAAATT
>Ga0081535_100998_pt1 | contig 11616 bp, 6 predicted proteins | sample HotLakmasection3_FD_71020 | JGI IMG/M metagenome (GOLD analysis project Ga0081535, IMG submission 71020) | Hypersaline microbial mat communities from Hot Lake, Washington, USA - Section #3 (SPADES assembly) (version 2) | ecosystem: Environmental > Aquatic > Non-marine Saline and Alkaline >... | reverse complement strand
CGGGGGGCCGTCGGCGTCGTCGTCGATGGCGTGCACCACCTCGCTCGGCCCGCGGCGGGCGAGCTCGTCGGCGAGGCGGCCCGCGGGCACGGTCACGATGGTGAAGGAGCCGGTGGAGACCTCGGCCGCGGCGATGGTGGCGGTGAGGGCATCGGCGGACGCCGGATCGTCGGCCCCGCCGAGGACGACCGCGGCCACGAGGTTCGGGCGCCCCTCGTCGAGCAGGCCCTCGTCCACCAGCGTGCCGGGGGTCAGGACGCGGGTGACGGCGCGTTCCACCACCCCCTTGGCGTCCCTGGGGTCCTGGACCTGGTCGGCCACCGCGACCCGGAAGCCGCCGTCGATCATCCGCCGCAGGTAGCCCTCGAGGGCGTGGTGGGGGACCCCGGCCATCGGGGTGCCACCGTTCCGCCGGGTCAGCGTGATCCCGAGGGCCCGGTGCGCGGTGACGGCGTCCTCGTCGAAGAGCTCGTAGAAGTCGCCCATCCGGAAGAACAGGACGCAGCCGGGGTGCTCCCGCTTGAAGCGGTCGTACTGCTGCATCGCGGGCGTGCGGGTGGTGCCGGCGGTCTTCTTCTTCCGCCGCTTCGACCGCTCGGCCGCGGCCTCGGCCAGGCCCGGGGCGCTGTGGTTGGCTCGGGGCATGGGGAGGGATGCTACCGGCGGACGGGGCGAGGCCCGGAGAGGCGGCGAGAAGGCGACAGGTGCTCAGGGCCGCCGGTCGGCCGGGAGCTCCAGCACGCGGACTCGACCGGGGATCTCCCGGACGGGCTGCCCACGGGCGAGGGTCGGGTCGTTGGTCAGAGCGAGCTCCGTGACCTCGCAGAGGAAGGCCATGCGCTCCTGGAGCGTGAGAGATCGGAACCAGCGGCCCTTGGCCTCCGGCGACTCCTCATCTCGATCGTGGGAGATCCCACGCCCCATTCGGACGCTCCTGAACCGCGGGCCGCCGCGCACGAAAACGGGGCCCCACGAGGGGGCCCCGTGACGTGGAGCGGATGAGAATCGAACTCACAACCTCCTCGATGCGACCGAGGCGCTCTCCCAATTGAGCTACCGCCCCAAGGCGTCGGACACCAGGTCCGGTCGACCGGTCCGGGAATCGGGCTCGGCCCGTCCCCTGATCGGCGACGCGGAAGGGTAGCCTGAGCGATTTCGGACGTCAACGGTTCCGGACGTTCCGGGCGGCCCGCGGTGGGGCAGGCCCCGTCCGGGGACCGATATCATCCGGGATTCGCCCCCGCGAGCCCTCGGTGCCGCGCCGCCGGCCTCGGCGGCCTCGCCCCAGCCCGGCCCGGGCCCCGCCGCTCGTCCCTCGCCCACCGCTCGTCCCGCCCTCCGCCCCCCGTCCCGCGACCCTCGCCTGCCGAGCCCCGCCATGAGCGACACCGCCGAGAAGAAGCGCAACTACCGCAAGACGCTCAACCTTCCGCAGACCGGCTTCGACATGCGGGCGAACCTGCGGCAGAACGAGCCGGCGAGCCGGAAGCGGTGGGAGGACATGGACCTCTTCGAACGGCTCGACGCCCTCCGGAAGGAGTCCGGGGCCGAGCCGTACGTCTTCCATGACGGCCCGCCGTACACCAGTGGCCACATCCACGTCGGCCACCTGATGAACAAGATCCTCAAGGACATCGTCGTCCGCAGCCGCCAGATGGCCGGTCGGCGCTGCCGCTACGTGCCCGGCTGGGACTGCCACGGCCTGCCGATCGAGCACCGCGTGATGACCGAGCTCGTCGAGAGCGGCCGCATCGCCAAGCTCGAGGGCCTCGAGCCCGACGTCCGCCGCATGGCGATCCGCCGGGCGTGCCAGGCGTACGCCGAGAAGTTCATGAAGCTGCAGTCGGGCGAGATGCAGCAGCTGCTGACCCTCGGCGACTACGCGGATCCCTACTACACGATGGCCCCGCGCTACGAGGGGGCGGTGCTCGAGGTCTTCGCCGACCTCGTCGAGCAGGGTCTCGTCTACCGCGCCCTGAAGCCCGTCCACTGGTCGATCGCCAACGAGACCGCCCTCGCCGAGGCCGAGCTCGAGTACATGGACCGCGAGGACCCGTCGATCTACGTGGACTTCGAGGCCGCCGACCGCGAGCAGGTCGCCGCGGCGTTCGGCGTCGAGCTCGACGCCACGCCGTCGTTCATGATCTGGACCACGACCCCGTGGACGCTGCCCGCGAACCTCGCGATCGCGGTGCACCCGCGGTTCCGGTACAGCCTCGTGCGGATGGACGGCAACGAGACCGTCGTCGCCACCGAGCTGCTCGAGCGGGTGAAGGCGATCGCGGGCGCGGAGCAGGCCGAGGTCCTCGCCGAGACCGAAGGCGAGCGGCTGCTCGGGCTGACCTACCGCCATCCCTTCATCGACCGCGACGGCCGCCTCGTCGCCGCCGACTACGTCACCACCGAGGACGGCACCGGTCTCGTGCACACCGCCCCCGGGCACGGCACCGAGGACTACCAGACCGGCCTCCGCGAGGGGCTGGACGTCTACTGCCCGGTGCGGGCCGACGGCACCTACGACGAGACGGTGCCCGAGTGGCTGCGCGGCGTGAGCGTCTGGGACGCCAACCCGATGATCATCGCCCGGCTCAAGGAGTCCGGGCACCTCGTGCACGACGTCGTCTTCACGCACTCGTACCCGCACGACTGGCGGAGCAAGACGCCGGTCATCTTCCGCGGCACCGAGCAGTGGTTCGTCGCGGTGGACCGGCCGACGAAGCGCGACGGCACCGCCCTGCGCGAGATGGCGCTGAAAGCTGCGACCGAGGAGGTCGACTTCATCCCCGCGTGGGGCCGCAACCGCTTCCGCGGCATGCTCGAGTCGCGGCCGGACTGGTGCATCAGCCGCCAGCGGGCGTGGGGCCTGCCGATCCCGGCGTTCCGGCTGCCCTCGGGCGAGGTCCTGCTGACCCCCGCGAGCGTGCGGGCGGTCTCGGACGCCTTCGCCGAGCGGGGCAGCGACGCGTGGTTCGCCGAGGCGCCGGAGCAGCTGCTCGCGACCTACGACCCCGCGTCGGACCCGGACGCCCCCGGGGGGCTCGACGTCGCCGCGCTCGAGAAGCTCCACGACATCTTCGACGTGTGGTTCGAGTCCGGCTCGTCCTGGCACGCGGTGATGCGCAAGCGGGGCCTCGGCTACCCGATCGATCTCTACCTCGAGGGCTCCGATCAGCACCGCGGCTGGTTCCAGCTCTCGCTCCTGCCGGCCCTCGGGGCGACGGGGCAGGCCCCCTTCCGAACGATCCTGACCCACGGCTTCATCGTGGACAAGGACGGGCGGAAGATGTCCAAGAGCCTCGGCAACACGCTCGACGTGGGCCACCTGCTGCAGACCTACGGGGCCGACGTCCTGCGGTGGTGGACGAGCTCGCTCGCCTTCGAGAACGACATCAAGGTGGACGAGTCGTTCATCGAGGCGGCGGGGGAGTCGTACCGCAAGGTGCGCAACACCCTCCGCTTCCTGCTCGGCAATCTCGGCGACTTCGAGGTCTCGCGGCCGGATCGGCCCGGCATGTGCGTGCCGGCGTCGGGCTTCCCGGCCGAGTCGCTCGACGCGTGGCTGCTGTCGGAGGCGGCGCGGCTGCGGGCCGACGTCCTGGCGGCCTACGAGTCGTGCGAGATGCGGCGGGCCCACCAGCGGATCCACGAGTTCTGCAACGAGACGCTCTCGGCCGTCTACCTCGCGGCGATGAAGGATCGGCTGTACTGCGACGCTCCCGACAGCGAGCGGCGGCGGCGGGCCCAGTCGGCGATGTGGGACGTGGCGGCGCTGCTGTGCACGCTGCTCGCCCCGATCATGCCGCACACCGCGGACGAGGCGTGGCGGGCCCTGGTGGGCGAGCGTGACGGCGACGCCGAGGAGTGCGTGCATCTGGAGACCTTCGCCCGGCTGCCGGAGGTGGCGGCGTCGCCCGACTGGCCGGCCGTGATGGCCGCCCGCGACGCGGCGCTCAAGGCGCTGGAGACGGCCAAGGCGGCCGGCATCGAGAATCCCCTCGACGCGGAGGTGGTGCTGCCGGACCCGACGGGCACGCTGGCCGCGTTCGCCGCGGACCTGCCCGACCTGCTCGGCGTGTCGCGGGTGAGCCTGGACGCGGGGGCGAGCGAGGTGGTCGTCCGCGACCTGTCCGGCGAGCCGCGGTGCGAGCGGTCGTGGAAGCGCGACGGCACGGTCCGCGAGCGGTCCGACGGCGGGATGCTGAGCGACCGGGACGCGGCGGCGCTGGGAGTGGAGTAGGCTGCGCGACTCCGGACCGCGGGCAACTCAGCCTCGCCGAGGTTCGATGTGTCTCATCTCGGGACCTGAGTGACCCAGGGCGATCGCTCGTAGAAGCCGTCGTCGGTTCGCGCCCGGACAATCGTCTCGAAGTACGCTGACGCATCTCTGATCAGATCGACCGCGTCGACGTCGATCGGAGCTTCCGGAAGCGTACTGAGATGATGGTCGAGGGTGTGAAGGGCGTCGCGGCACGCGCGGTCGAAGTCGGCGCGGAGCGTTCCCATCTTCGGCCCGACCGCGATTCGTCGTTCGCCGTCGTAGAGTCCGGTTCCGAGGAAGTACTCGACTTCGTCGAGATACGCCGATACCAGCTGCTTCAGGGCGGACTCGCCACGACGCACGAACGAGCGAAACTCCGCGTAGACCCGGGCAGGAATGATGCGGGCGGACTTCAGGTGGTCCGCGGCAGCGATCGACTCGAGCCATCGCGTTTCGACGATATTCGAAAGGTCGACCGAAGCGCGAGCCCACAAGGCCACGCCGGCCGCGAGACGAAGATCCCCTTCGAGCGCGGCCAGATCGATGCAGAGGTCGAGGTTCGTCTCGGACACGCGGCGAGCGGCCTCCGCAAGCCGCCGCCGCGCATGTTCGTACGACGACCTGAGGCGGGCGTCGATCAATCCACTCGACGCCGTCATCGCCGTCTCCGCCCGAGTCACCACGGCGGCAGCACGGGCGTGTTCCGTGGCGAACGCGAGCGTCGCCGTCTCCCGTGACTCGATCGTCGGCCTCGCGACTTCATGGATGATGCCGAGCATGGCGAGATCGCGATCCTCCCAGCCCCATCCGGCCGCGCCGAGAGCGGACGAGAGTGGGCTCGCGTGAAGACCGGGAAACCGGTAGGGGAGGCTGGCGAGGAGAACCTCCTGCTTGGTGGCCGAAGCGACGAGGGGGAGCAGGGCGGCTTGCCGGCGAGTAAGCATCGGGGCGGTCTGAAGAATCACCTCTTCGATGCGTCGGGACCCGGATGCAAGACGTCTGGAGATCTCCTCTGCGGCCGCGGCAATCCGGCCGGCAGCGTTGATCCTCGCGGGTGATCGGGTATTGCTCCTTCTCACCGACTGCAGAGCAGCCAACGCAGCTTCGAGATCGACGCGGTTGGCGCGGATCAGATCCTCGTGGATGCGGTCGAAGTGCACACGGAGACTGCGCGAAAGCGAGAGTCGCTGATCATCGCTGAGGGTGAGCATCGCATCGATGAACTTGATGGTTCCGTCGGTGTCGATCCACTCGCCCCACAATCGAGGGAGCGGCCCGATCGCTCGAAGCGTGCGGACCGCTGCCTGCCGTTGCTCGGTCGTGAGCGCTTCGTCCGGGATGGGAAGAAGGGCGGCAGCGAGCGATCGAACGCCATCAGCGTCCGGAACCTCCGATCGTCCCGGTGAATGCGGCGGATCGGCGGCGAGTGCCGTCGGCCGCGCGGCATCGTGAACCGCGAGGATGAGCAGGAGCGCAAGCACGGAAGTCACTCGCATCAGCCTGGTTCTCACTCGTCGGCTTCGAGGTCTTCATCGAAGGTGCATTCGATTTCGCCGCCGAGGAACTCGGGGCAGGGCCAGAAGAATATCTGCTTGGAATGCGTGCAGGCGGGGGCCGTGCCGGTGAAGACGCATTCCAGTGGAGCCCGGAACAGGCACAGGGGTCCGTCGCTGAAAGGCACGACGATCGCCCACGTGTCGGAGCCCCAGCCGTTCTCGCCGTCGCTCGGAGTCCGCCGTGGCTGGAACAGATCATCGGAAATGATGATGCCCACGCACGTGAAGCCCGTCGCGCCGTTGCTGCATTCCTTGAAGAAGGTCTCGTTGGCCAGGTCGTAGCAGCAGCTCGCCGGTGGTCCCGGGACATGACAATCCTGGCTGTTGGTGTCGTCCGCCGCCCGGCTGTCGCCGGTCACGAGTGCGACGACGCCGGTGAAGGCGAGGGCCAGGCACGAAGCAGAACGGGTCGTGGGCGCGGTCATGAAGATGCTTCGGTGGGTTGCAGCCGGTGCCGCACCGGTATCAGGCTGCGGAATACGTCACAGCCTTCCCGCGTTCGCGAGCGTACCCCCCCTTCCCCCCCCTCACGCAAGAGGCATTCCGGATATCGGGAAGCATCCCCGCGGCGGCTCGGGGCCCCGCGTTCGAGGTGCTCGGGGGCGGCCGGTGGACGTCGCGCGGTGAACCCGCTGCGGTCAGGTCGTATCGGGGCGATGCACTCGGCCGCCGCCACTCAATATGCCCGCGCGTCCACCCGCTGCCGCCAGTTGAGGTAGCTGCGGTTGAGGACGCGGTAGCCGCCCGGGGTCGGGAAGTCGCCGGTGAAGTACCAGTCGCCGGCGTGCTCGGGCATGGCCCGCCGCAGGTCGTCCACCGACTGGTAGAGGACGTCGATGGGCCCGTCCCAGTCGATGTGGCGGGGGCGGACGAGCTCGGCGATCTTGGCCTCGAGCTCGGGCAGCTCGAAGCGGTCGTAGATCGCCCGGACGTGGTTGACCATCCGCTCGGGAGGGAGGGCGGCCTGCTCGAGGCAGCGGGCCTCGACCTCGTCGAGCAGCTCCTCCTCGCCCCGCTCCTCGAGCAGGGCGACCGCGGCCTCGAAGGCGATGAAGCGGCCGAGCTGGCTCATGTCGATCCCGTAGCAGTCGGGGTACATGATCGGCGGGCAGCTCGAGCAGATGATGATCCGCTGCGGGTTCAGCCGGGCGAGGATCGTGATGATCGACTCGCGGAGGGTCGTGCCGCGGACGATCGAGTCGTCCACCACCACGAGGGCGTCCTCGGGCTGCACGATGCCGCGGGTGATGTCGTAGACGTGCATCACCAGGTCGCGGCGGGCCGCGTCGTGGGTGATGAACGTCCGCATCTTCTGGTCCTTGTGGGCGACCTTCTCCGCCCGGACGCGGCCGGTGGCGAGTCCGAGGACGTCGTCGCGGCTCACCGTGCCCGCCTCGATCCGCCGCCAGAGCTCGTCCGCCTGCCGCGTGCGGTGCCGGCGCTCGATCTCCTCGACGAGGCCGATGTACGCGGACTCGGCGGTGTTGGGGATGAACGAGAACACCGCCCGGTCCACGTCGTGGTCGATCGCCTCGAGCACCCGCGGGGCGAGGCTGCGGCCGAGCCGCTTGCGCTCGGCGTAGATGTCGGCGTCGTTGCCGCGGCTGAAGTAGACCCGCTCGAAGGTGCAGCGCTTGAGCTCGCGCGCAGCGGTGAAGGGCTCGCACCGCACGCCGCCGTCGCGCTTGATCTCGAGGACGTGCCCGGCGGGCACCTCGGCCACCTCCTGCGGCGAGGCGTCGAAGAGATTGGCGATCGGGCCCCGCTCGGAGGCCATCACCACCACCTCGTCGTTCTCGAGCCAGAAGGCGGGCCGGATGCCGTTGGGATCGCGGCAGACGAAGGCGTCGCCGTTGCCGAGGATGCCGGCGAAGGCGTAGCCGCCGTCCCAGCCCTCGCTCGCCTTGGAGATCACCCGGACGAGGTCGAGGTCCCGCGAGACCGCCTCGGCCAGCGGCCGGTCGCGGAGGCCGCGGAAGCTCTCGGGGCCCATCGTGCTCGCGAGCCGGTCGTGCTCCCGGTCGAGCTCGTAGCCGATCCGCTCGAGCACCACCGCGGTGTCCGACTCGCCGGTGGGGTGGAGGCCGTACTCGACGAGCTGGTGGAAGAGCTCGCCGGAGTTGGTCATGTTGAAGTTGCCCGCCATCGCGAGGTTGCGCGAGGCCACGGTGTTCTTGCGGGTCAGCGGGTGGCAGACCGAGACCCCGCGGCCGGCGTGGGTGCCGTACCGCAGATGGCCGAGGTAGACGTCGCCGAGGAACTCGCAGCCCGCCCGGAGGGCCGCGTCGTCCATGCGGGCGAGCTTGTGCGGCTTGCGCTTGTCGATGTCGCGGGACAGGATCGCGGCGATCCGCTCGATCGCCGTCCGCTTGTCGGAACGGACCCGGAGCAGGAACTTCTCGCCCGGGGCCACGTCGAACTTGATGGTGGCCACGCCGGCCCCGTCCTGGCCGCGGTTGCGCAGCTTCTCCATGAGGACGACCAGCTTGCGGATCGCCCAGCCGGCGTCGCCGTAGCGATCCCGGAAGTAGGACGGCGGCTGCTTCAGCCGAAGCAGCATCAGCCCGCATTCGTGCCCGATGGCGTCGCTCATGGGAAGCGGAAGGGTACGCGGGCCGCCGACCGGTCGCCACGCCACGCAGCGGCCGGCGACAGAGCCCCCCGGACGGTGGCGACCGACCGGCGGCGCGGGACCGCGCGGCGAGTCGGCGAGTCGGCGCTCGTCGTACCACTGGTCGACGGCGTTGATCGGGTACCACCGCGCCACGCCCGAGGTCGACGCCAGCGGGCCGGACTCGCGGAGCTCCTCCCGGAGCGACTCGACGTCGACGCCCTCGGGGTTGAGGCTGCTGACCGCGATGCGGAAGTCGAGCACGCCCGCCCCGCGGAGCAGGCGCTGGAGGTCCTCGGGGTCGTCGAAGCCCGTGACCTGAGCCTGGTAGGCCTCCCAGGCGGCGAGCAGCTCGTCGATTCGCTCGGCGAGGAACGGGAACTCGGTCTTGAGGTTCTCGAGGGCGATGCGGCGCGGACTCGGGCCGACGACGACGTTCCCGTCCTCGTCGCGCACCCGCTCGCCGGCGGCGTCCCGCTCGGGCTCCGGCTCCCCGGAGAGGGTGAGGATCCGGCGGACCCGGGACTCCTCGAGGCTCAGCTCGAGCGCCCGGGCCTCGGCGTCCTCGTAGTCGATCTCGGCGATCGCCAGCTCCTGCTCGCGGAGCCGCCGCTCGGCCGCGGACGCATCCTCGGGCAGGGCCGCGAGGGCCGCGGTCGCCTCCTCCCGGGCGTCGTGGGCCGCCTGCAGGGCCGCCAGCGCCTCGCCCCGCGGGCCTCCCGCGTCGCCGCCGGCGAACGCCTCCACCGCCGCCCCCCGCTCGAGGGCGTCGCGCAGGGCGAAGCGGTCGATCTCGGCGTCCTGCACCAGCGTGCGCAGCGCCGCCTCGGCCTCCTCGCGCAGTGCGCGGACCTCGGCGCTGGGCAGCGGCATCGTGATCTGGATGCGGTCGCGACCGAGCGGCTCCATCTGGATGTCGATGACGCCGGTCGGGTTCACGCGATCCTGGAGGACCGTGATCGTCTGGGTGAGCACCTCCTGCGGGTTGTCGACGTCGTCGCCGATGTCCACGGAGTAGATGAGGCTCACGCCGCCGCGGAGGTCGCGGCCGAGGGTCGGCTCCTTCACGACGATCACCGCCAGGCAGATGCCCAGGACGACGAAGATCGTGACGAGCTTCTGGACCATGTTCTGCATGGTGGGGGGCTCGCTGCCCGCGGGGGGCTCGGGTCCGGCCGCGGGAGTGCGGCGGAGGACCGGACGACGCGGGGGACGCTCGGCCCGCCCGCGGTCTCGGGGTCAGTTCCTGGCCAGGTCCGGCTCGTCGGCCTCGGCGGCCTCGGCGGCCTCGGCCGAGTCGCCGCCGCGGGCGCGCTCCCGGCTCTCCAGCACCTGCTGGACCGCCGACTTGGCGAAGGTGATGCGGGTGTTCGACGACTCGTCCACCTTGAGGACGATCTCGTCGGACTTGATCTCGACGATGGAGCCGATCACGCCGCCGATCGTCTGGACGCGGTCGTGCTTGCGGAGGGCGGCCATCATCTCGGCCCGCCGCTTCTTCTCCTTCCGCGGCCCGAGGATCGTCAGCATCAGCAGCACGACGATGAACCCGAGCATCAGGAACGGGAAGAGGTCGCCGCCGCCGGGCGCGGGGCCCGTGGCGGTGCCCGGGGCACCGTCGCCGGCCGGGGCCGGGGCGGAGCCGGTGGCGGGCGGTGCCACGCCGTCCTGGGCGAGGACGAGCGGCCAGGAGGCCGGCTCGGGGAATGTGACGGCCGGGATGGCGAGGGTCGGGGTCTGCGACATGCGGTCGGTTCCGCGGAGCGGGGCCGGAGGGCCCCGGGGGTGGATGGATCCGGGCCCCGCCGGAGCGGGGCGACGCGCGGGCTCCGGACGATCCGGGTCCCGCCGGGAGGGGGTCGAAGGCGGCCGGCCGGGCCGGTGCCGTCGGTCCGCGGGGTGGCCGATCAGCCGGCTCGGGGCCCGCCCGCGGCCGGGCTGGGGTCCGGTGGCCGGCTCGCCGGGACGAGGCCCGCCAGCGCGGGCCACCTCTCCGCGAGGAAAGACCAGCCATGATCGCGGATGGCCCCGCGGATGTCCAGCATGAGCCGCTGGAAGTGCCGGAGGTTGTGGAGCGTGACGAGGGTCGGCCCCAGCATCTCGCCCGCCTTGAAGAGATGGCGCAGGTAGCCGCGGGAGAAGCCGCCCGCGCAGGCCTCGCAGTCGCAGGCGGGGTCGATCGGGGCCTCGTCCTCGGCGTGCACCGCGTTCTTCAGGTTCAGCGTGCCCCGGGGCGTGAAGGCCTGGGCGCTCCGCCCGTTCCGGGTCGGAAGCACGCAGTCGAACATGTCGACGCCCGCGAGCACGGCGGCGAGGAGGTCGTGCTCGTAGCCCACCCCCATGAGGTACCGCGGCCGGTCCTCGGGCATGAGCGGGGCGGTGAAGTCCACCACCCGGCGGATGTCGCCGGTGCCCTCCCCCACCGCCACGCCGCCGATGGCGTAGCCCGGCAGGTCGATCGAGCAGATCGCGTCCACCGAGCGGCGGCGAAGCTCGAGGTCCGTGCCGCCCTGCACGATCCCGAAGAGGGCCTGATCGTCCGGCCGCCGGTGGGCCCGCACGCACCGCTCGAGCCAGCGGACGGTGCGGTCGTGGGCCTCGAGCAGCCGGGCGCGGTGGTCGTACCCGGGGGCGAAGGCCCCCTTCCGCTGGGCGAGGATCCGCCGCCGGCTCTCGTTCATGGTGGCCGGATCGACGCTCGGCGGGCAGTCGTCGAAGGCCATGATCACGTCGGCCCCGAGGTTGTTCTGCACCTCGATCGCCCGCTCCGGCGACAGGTGGATGCGGGAGCCGTCGATGATCGACGTGAAGTGGACGCCGTCCTCGTCCACCGCGTTGATGTCGGCCATGGAGTAGGCCTGGTAGCCGCCGGAGTCGGTGAGGATCGGGCCGTCCCACCGCATGAACCGCTGGACGCCTCCGTGACGGGCGACGAGCTCGTCGCCGGGGCGGAGCATCAGGTGGTAGGCGTTGTTGAGCAGGCACCGGCTGCCGGTCGCGCGGACCTGCCGCGGGGTGCAGCCCTTGACCGTCGCCCTCGTGCCCACCGGCATGAAGGCGGGCGTGTCGAACGCGCCGTGCGGCGTCTCGACCCGGCCGAGGCGGGCACGGGACGCGGGGTCGCGGGCGAGGATCTCGAAGCGGACGGCCATCGCAGCGGGGACGGTAGCCCGGCGGTCGCGGCCGGGCCT
>Ga0081535_100997_pt1 | contig 11620 bp, 10 predicted proteins | sample HotLakmasection3_FD_71020 | JGI IMG/M metagenome (GOLD analysis project Ga0081535, IMG submission 71020) | Hypersaline microbial mat communities from Hot Lake, Washington, USA - Section #3 (SPADES assembly) (version 2) | ecosystem: Environmental > Aquatic > Non-marine Saline and Alkaline >... | reverse complement strand
CCCCCCCGCCGTCCGGGGGGCCGCCGCCGCCGTGCGCGAGATGCTGGCCGACCCGGCTCCCACCGTGCTGTGCTCGCACCGGCCGGTGCTGCCGACCCTGTTCGAAGCCCTGGGCCGGCTGCCGGACAGCCCCTTCGAGCCGACCTCGGTGCTGGACGAGACCCTCGCCACGGGTGCCTTCGTCGTCGTCCACCGCCGGGTCAGCGAAGACGACGTCCAGGTCGTCGCCGTGGAGCGGCACGACCCCTGACGGTCGTCAACGCAACCGGCAAGATCCGTTCATGGCGCGTTCACCCAGCACGGGCCGCCAAGTCATAAGCGACTCCTACATTCCGACGCGACATCTGCGGCCTGACGCATGGCCGCACACAGGAGTTCTTGGACGAGAGGAAACGACGTGACCATCTCCAGACTGCGACGCGCTACCCCCCTGGTGGGCGTGGCGTCGCTCGCCCTGGTCCTGGCCGCCTGCGGTGGCGACGACGACACCACCGACACCGGCGCTGACGCCACCACCGACACCGGAACCGAGGAGACCACGGCAGCCGGGGGCGACCTCAGCGGCCAGCTCAGTGGCGCCGGCGCATCCTCGCAGGCAGCCGCGATGCAAGCGTGGCAGGCGGGGATCCAGGCGCTCAGCCCCGACCTGACCGTCAACTACGACCCGGTCGGGTCCGGCGGTGGCCGCGAGCAGTTCACCTCCGGTGGCGTGGCGTTCGCCGGCTCCGACGCCGCCCTGGACGAGGAGGAGACCGCCGCAGCGAACGAGGTATGTGGCGGCGGCTTCATCCAGATCCCCAACTACATCTCCCCGATCGCCGTGGCCTTCAACCTTCCCGGCATCGACTCGCTCAACATGAGCCCCGAACTCATTGCTGACGTGTTCGACCAGCAGGTGACCTCCTGGGACGACCCGGCCATCGCCGAGCTCAACCCCGACGTGGACCTGCCCAGCCTCGGAATCACCCCGGTGAACCGCTCCGACGAGTCCGGGACGACGGAGAACTTCGTCGAGTATCTCTCTTCGGCGGCACCCGACAACTGGCCCTACGAGCCCTCGGGCGACTGGCCTGTCTCGGGCGGCGAGGCCGCCCAGGGCAACTCCGGCGTCGTCCAGGCCACCGCAGCCGGCGAAGGCTCGATCGTCTACGCGGACGCCAGCCAGATCGGCGACCTGGGCACCGTTGCCGTCGAGGTGGGAGACGAATTCGTTCCCTTCTCGACTGAGGCTGCGGCAGCCGTCGTCAACGCCTCAGGCCCGGCCGAGGGCGCTGACCCTGCTACCGGCAACCTCGCCATCGATCTCCAGCGGGACACCGAGGAGTCCGGCGTCTACCCGATCGTGCTGGTCTCCTACCACCTGGCCTGCCAGAGCTACGACGACGCGCAGACGGCTGCCAACGTCAAAGGCTTCCTCGAGTACATCATCAGCGAGGAGGGCCAGCAGGCTGCGGCCGACGCCGCAGGCTCGGCGCCGATCACGGAAGAGTCGCGGAGTGCCCATCAGGCGGCCATCGACCTGATCCAGACCGGCTGAGACAGGTCCTGGTCACTGAATGTTCGTCTGCGGTCCGGGCGTTCCGCAAGCGTGGGATGCCCGGACCGCTTACGTTGACGCACGGCGTGGGCACCCCGGGTGTCCGCACCCGACCTGAGAACAGGAGCATCGAGTGGCGACAACCACCAGCCCGCCTCGGCTCGACCAGAAGATCAGCCATCGGGCCGACAAGACCTTCTCCGGCCTGGCCAAGTCCGCTGGGATCTTCATCCTGGTCACCCTGGCCTTCGTCGCGATCTTCCTCACCGCCGAGTCGCTCCCGGCTCTGGTAGCGGAGCCAGAGAGCCTGCCGGGGGGGGCGGGGTTCCTCTCCTATGCGGGACCTCTGCTGTTCGGCACGATCTGGGCGGCGATCCTGGCGATGCTGTTCGCCGTGCCGCTGGCCATCGGCATCGCCCTGTTCATCTCGCACTACGCGCCACGGCGGCTGTCGCAGACGCTCGGATACATCATCGACCTGCTGGCCGCCATCCCCAGTGTCGTCTATGGCTTGTGGGGCATCGCGGTGCTCGCTCCCGCACTGTCGGGGTTCTACCTGTGGGCGGCGGCGAACCTCTCGTTCATCCCGCTGTTCGCGGGGCCAGCCTCCACCACTGGGCGCACGATCCTTACCGCGTCACTCGTGCTTGCGGTCATGGTGCTGCCGATCATGACGGCCATCAACCGCGAGGTCTTTCTGCAGACCCCCCGACTGCACGAGGAGGCCGCGCTCGCGCTCGGTGCCACGCGGTGGGAGATGATCCAGATGACCGTCTTCCCCTACGCGCGGTCCGGCATCATCTCCGGGTCGATGCTCGGTCTCGGCCGAGCCCTGGGCGAGACCATGGCCGTCGCCATGGTGCTGTCGACCACCGGAGGCCTCCTCTCGTTCAACCTGATCAGCAACGACAACCCCAGCACGATCGCGGCGAACATCGCGCTGAAGTTCCCGGAGTCATCCGGCGTCACCGTCAACGCGTTGGTCGCCACCGGGCTCGTGCTGTTCATCTTCACGTTCGTCGTCAACTTCGCCGCCCGCGCCATCATCGCCCGGCGGGCCGAGTTCTCCGGAGCAAACTGACATGGCCACGACGACCCGCACCGCGACCACTCCCGACGAGCGCCACATCGACGTCGTCCAGCCGAGCCTGCCCCGCACCCTCGTGCTCGGGATCTTCGGCATGGCGATGGCGGCGGCCGTGGCGTCCTACTTCGTGTTCGACGAGAACCTGTTCGCGCCGATCGCGGTCGGCTTCCTGCTCTACGTCATCCCCATCTACGTCGTGTCGAGGGTGCGGGAGAGCAAGCGCAAGGCGACCGACCGGGCCTGGATAGCCATCGTCACCCTCGCGTTCACCATCGCGATCCTGCCGCTCGTCTCACTCATCGTGACCGTGATCCTCGAGGGTGCGGCTCGTTTCGACGCCGACTTCTTCACCAGCGACATGCGCGGCGTGGTCGGCGAGGGCGGCGGGGCGCTGCACGCGATCGTCGGCACGCTCATGATCACGCTGATCGCGACACTCATCTCGGTGCCGGTCGGCATCATGTGCGCGGTCTACCTCGTCGAGTACGGCGGCAAGGGCTGGCTCGCACGGTGGACGACGTTCCTGGTCGACGTCATGACCGGTATCCCCTCGATCGTCGCGGGCCTGTTCGCCTTCGCGCTCTTCGCCATCCTCGTCGGGCCTGGGTACCGGTCAGGCGTCATGGGCGCCATCGCGTTGTCGGTGCTGATGATCCCGACCGTCGTGCGCGCGACCGAGGAGATGCTCAAGCTCGTTCCGAACGAGCTGCGCGAGGCCTCCTACGCCCTCGGCGTGCAGAAGTGGCGGACGATCACCAAGGTCGTCATCCCGACGGCCCTGGCCGGCATCGTCACCGGCGTCATCCTGGCAGTGGCCCGGGTCATCGGCGAGACCGCGCCGTTGCTGCTGACCGCCGGGTTCACCAGCACGATCAACTGGAACCCCTTCGAGGGACGTATGACTGCCCTTCCGGTGTTCGCCTACTACTCCTACGTCACGCCGGGCGTGCCGCCTGAGCCGGGCTTCGAACGAGCCTGGACCGCCGCTCTGGTGCTGATCATCATCGTCCTGGGACTGAACCTGATCGGCCGCTGGGTCGCCGTCCGGTTCGCCCCCGCCAAGGCCTGACGCCGCACAAGCAGAGAAGAGGGAACAACTGTGGCCAAGCAGATCGAGGTCAATGACCTGAACATCTACTACGGCAAGTTCCTTGCCGTCGAGGGCGTGTCGATGACCATCGAGCCGAAGGCGGTGACCGCCCTCATCGGTCCGTCCGGGTGCGGAAAGTCGACCTTCCTTCGCTGCCTCAACCGCATGCACGAAGTGATCCCCGGTGCCTACGCCGAGGGGGACGTCGAGATCGACGGGATCAACATCTACGGCCCAGGTGTCGACCCCGTCGGGGTGCGCCGCAACGTCGGCATGGTGTTCCAGCGGCCGAACCCGTTCCCCACGATGTCGGTGCGCGACAACGTGATCGCCGGGCAGAAGCTCAACGCCGAGCGGATGAGCAAGTCCGAGCAGGACGACATCGTCGAGCGCTCGCTGCGCGGGGCGAACCTGTGGGAGGAGGTCAAGGACCGTCTCGAGAACCCCGGGTCGGGGCTGTCCGGCGGCCAGCAGCAGCGGTTGTGCATCGCTCGTGCGATCGCCGTCGAGCCGCAGGTGGTGCTCATGGACGAGCCGTGCTCGGCGCTCGACCCGATCTCCACGCTGGCGATCGAGGACCTCATCGAAGAGCTCAAGAGCGAGTACACCATCGTCATCGTCACCCACAACATGCAGCAGGCCGCGCGGGTCAGCGACAAGACCGGCTTCTTCAACATCGAGGGCACCGGCAAGCCCGGCAAGCTCATCGAGTACGACGAGACCCAGAAGATGTTCAGCAACCCCAGCAACAAGGAGACCGAGGACTACATCTCCGGCCGCTTCGGCTGAGCCTGCACCGCAAGACGCCACACCGGTCGCACCGACGGCAAGACGATCACGCGAGGCACTCAGCGTGGCTGGTCGTCGTCCCCGGGCGGTGCTGAGCAGATGGCATAGGCCGTCAAGCGCCAGGTGGCCGCGCCTTGCCCGGCAAGGTCGGCTGCCTCGGCGTACCAACCCGTCGGCTCGTCCACCGGGTCGGGTCGGCTCGCGGTCAGCACGGCGACGGCACGTCTCTCGACACTCTGGACCGAGGCGCCGCCTCCCGTCACCGAAGCGCCCTCGCTGCAGCGAACCACCACCGAGAACGTCTCCTGGGTGTTCCCTGCGTCAACGAGTCTGCTGTTCGTCGCGACCGTTGTCGCCACGAACCCGGAGGGTCCCGGCTCGCCCTGCGGTCCGGGCTCCCCTTGCGGACCGGGCTCGCCTCGCGGACCCGGCTCCCCCTGCGGACCAGGCTCGCCTCGCGGACCCGGCTCCCCCAGCGGACCAGGCTCCCCCTGCGGGCCGGGCTCGCCCTGCGGCCCCGGCGGGCCCTGCGTTCCACCAGGCTCTCCAGGCGGTCCCTGCTCACCCTGCGGGCCCGGCGGACCGGGCGGTCCCACAAGTGAGTCCAAGAAGTCCGACAGTGAGCCCGTGTTGCCGGCCGACAGCCAGAGCTCGAAGGCCGACAGCCCGTCCGCGCCCGCCGGCCCGACCTCGCCCGCCGGCCCGACCTCGCCCTGCGGCCCGACCTCGCCCTGCGGCCCGATCTCGCCCTGCGGCCCGACCTCGCCCTGCGGCCCGACCTCGCCCTGCGGCCCGACCTCGCCCTCCGGCCCGGTCTCACCCTCGGGGCCAACGGGACCTTCCGGGCCAACTGGCCCCTGTGGCCCAAGTGGACCCTGCGGCCCGGGAGCTCCCTCGATGCCCGGCTCGCCCGGTCGACCCGGATCGCCGGGTGGGCCCTGGCTGCCCGGGACGCCTTGGGCGATCTCTTCGGACTGACGCTGAGCAGAGGTGGTGGTCACGACGAGTGCGACGACGACGCCCACGACGAGGACGGCGGCAGCGATTCCGACGAGTACCGTGGTGCTGACGGCTCCGCGCGCGCCCGACCCGGCTGCGCGCAGGCGCGGCAACCAGGTCGAGATCGGGGAAAGGCCCAGCACAGTAGGACGGTAGCGATCGGACGTAGAGTGCACCTACTCCGATCGTGGGAGTCTCGCCACGCTTCTGACTGGCATCCACTGAGCCAGCTCACACGCGAGTCCCGCACCTAGCGACGCAGGCGGTCGGTGAACCTACACTCGCTCTCGAGTGCGAGCCGGTGGAGGGGCCAGGCATGCAGCAAGGCACGGATTCGGAGGAGGGATGGAGCCGGGTTCGGCTCTGGGTCCCACGCAACCCTGATGCGCTTCTGCTCGGGTTTCGGCTGATCCTCGTCCTCGCCGCCGCCGTGCTGATCGGTGTGACCGACAACTACCCGCGCATGCAGTCGCCAGTGGCCCTCCTGCTCGTGCTGGCACTCGTGGCGTCCCTGCCGCTGGCTGTGCTGCACAGACCGCAGGCAGGCGTGGTCGAGTGGGTGGCCGCAGTCGTCCTCGCCACCGTCCCCGAGCCCGCCTCGGGCCACATGATGCTGTACCTGCTCGCGCCGGCGGCCGCTCTTGGGCCGAGAGGAGGCGTGCGCTGGCTCGCGATCGCCACCAGTCTCGGGACCCTCGCGGGTGTCGGACTCATCCTGCGCACCGCCGGCCAGTTCGACACCGGGTCGCTGATTGACCTTGTTCAGTGGTCCGTCCTCGCCCTGGCGCTCGGGCTCATCGTCAGCTGGGTGCAGCGACTACGAGAGTCTGCGGCCGACTCACCGATGAGGTCGTACGAGGAGGCGCTCGCGCTGCTCACCGACCTTGCCTCCATCTCTCGACGGCTCCCCACCGGGCTGGACGCCGGGACTATCGCCCAACAGGTGCTGCAGGACTGCATGGCCACGGTCAGCGCTTGGGCGGGTGTGGTCGTCACCAGCGCCTCCGCGGGCGACACGCGGGTGGTGGCGAGCATCCCGGAGCAGGGCGACGAGTGGCTCAGGGCCAGTGCCACCGAGCGTCTCCTCGACCGCGCTGCCCCAAGCGCCGCTGTGGGGGCCCCCCCGAGGAGCCGGCAGCCCCACGCCGATAAGGCCGTGCCGTCCGAGGCGCATGACGACGACGCGCGTCCACTCAGCGACGACACGATCGACCCGCACGAGCTCGTCGAACCGTTGCGGGTCGGTGACCGGTCGATCGGCTTCATCGCCATGAGGGTGCATACGCCCGTGAGCTCAGCCGCGCTGAACGAGGTCCGCGACACCGTGCGAGCCGGTGCGATCCCGCTGGAGGCAGCGCTGCTGTTCTCCACGGTGCGCGACATGGCGACGAACGAGGAGCGCAGTCGCGTCGCCCGCGAGATCCACGACGGCATCGCCCAGGACATCGCATTCCTGGGCTACGCGGCCGATGAGATAGTCGAACTTGCCGACGACCCCGAGATCCGCCGGCTCGCGAGCGAGCTGCGCCAGGAGATCTCCCGGGTGGTGACCGAGCTGCGAACATCGGTGCGGACTCTGCGAGAAGAGGTCAACCCGGAGCAGACGTTGGGAGGGTCACTGGTCGCCTTCGCTCGCCGGGTGCTGCACGACACCCGGACCCAGGTGCACGTCAGCGTCGAGGAGTCACCCGAGCGGCTGCGTCCGGACGTCGAGTCCGAGCTCAGACGCATCGCCCAGGAGGCGATCAACAATACACGGCGCCACGCGCGCGCCGAGAACCTCTGGTTGAGCTGCACCGTCGCGCCGCCCCATGCGACGGTCGTCGTCGAGGACGACGGCACCGGTCTGGGTGACCGCCGGGAGGACAGCTACGGCCTCGAAATCATGAGCGAGCGGGCCCGTCGTATCAACGCGCAGCTCAGCGTCAGCCCCCGAGACGGGAAGGGCACCGTGGTACGGGTCCTTCTTTGACCCGGGCAACCTCGCAGCAGAAGCGCTAGTTCCAGGTCGGGTTGGCCACAAGCCCCAGCCGGATCGCCTCCATGATCACCTGCGCCCGGTTCGAGGCACCGAGCTTGGTGTAGATGCTGGAGATGTGCGTCTTCGTGGTGGACTGGCCGATGCAAAGCTTCGCGGCGATCTCGGGCACGTTGTGACCCTCTGCGAGCAAGGCCAGCACCTGGCTCTCGCGCGCGGTGAGCCCCGGTCGCGCCGGTCCGGCCCCGGACGTCACCGCCGCCGCCAGACCGGATGCCGCGAACGCGTCCGGCGCCTCGGCCGCAGCACGTATCGCGCTGATGACTTCCGAAGCAGGCGCGTCCTTGGACACGAACGCCGATGCGCCGGCCTCCCGGGCCTTCAGGAGTCGTTGGCTGTCGCCGTACATGGACACGACCACGACCCCGCGCGAGGGGTCCCCGCCGCGCAGCTCGCGACACAGATCGATCCCGTTCCCGTCGGGAAGACGGATGTCCACCACCACGACCTGGGGTTTGGCATGGTTCGCCACAGCGAGAGCCTCGCGCACCGACGCCGCTTCGCCGACCACCTCCATGTCTGCCTGTCGGCCCACGGCGCGGCGCAGCCCCTCGCGGACGAGTGCGTGATCGTCCACAAGAGCCACAGTTATCACGAGAGGAGCGTATGTCCAGACGGTCGCGACTGCACTAGTCGACCTGGTCTTGTGCGCCACACACTCCGAGGCTCATTGCCGGGGCTCCACGACATCGGCCACTGCATCCAGGCCCCCCGATGCGTAGGCGGCCCAGTCCGGGCCCTTGGTGGCCGCGTCGTCCAGCACTCGTCGCCACTGCGACGTGACACGCTCGATGATCTCGTCGTGACGAGCATCCTCGAGGTTGGATGGCTCCTGCCGCAGCAGCCGGAGCAGCTGACCTGCTGCGGCCTGACGACCCTCGTGGTACTTCGCCGCTGGGAACGAGCGCCCGGATCGCCCGATCGCGCACATGGATGCGTCGCCGGCCAGTGCCGTCAGATGCCGCACGGCGTCGGTGCGCACCTCGACGGCCCGCTCGAGCATGTCGGGTGCCCCGCTCATCCGTGCCGCTCCCAGGCCGCCCCGCTGCGGACCTCTCGGACGGTCCGGCCGGCGACGACCACCCACACGGTGATGGTGGCCACCAGCAGCGTCACGCCGAGCACCTCGACGCCGCTCGACCCCCACTGCGCCCCGAGCACCAGCGTCAGCGACGTCATGGCGCCCAGCGGGAACGTCCAGGCCCACCACGCAGGCGAGAAGGGGACACGGCCGCGCGACAGCTGACGCCGCAGCACCATCGAGGCGAAGGCGAACCACCAGAAGGCGAACCCGACCATCGCCGTGGCCAGCACGACCGTCCCAACCCGCAGGGAGTCCTCGGTCACCACACCGCTGGCCTCGGCGGCCTGCGACAGCCTGATCAGAGCCACGCCCCCGGCACCCGGCGGGCCGAGGGCGATCCACACCGCCGGTGCCAGGCCGGGTGGAGGCGGCCCCTTGAGCGCCAGCCGGGCGATCACGAGCACCGCGACGAGCACGAAGAGCAGCAGCCCGGCGCCGGCGAACGCGTACCCGAGCCACAGCCACAGCGCCGGTGCCGGCCAGCCCGCGACCAGTGGAGCACCGGCCAGCGGCACGAGCACGGCGATCACGGGTGGCAGGAACCACGTGCCGGTGACCTTCTCCAGACCGATCGGTGCGTTGTCGACGACCTCCTCGGCCCACACCACGCCCACCAGGATGGCCAGCGGCGCACCGACAGCCAGCAGCGCCGTCGCGACACCACGGGCGAAGGCGTCGGGCAGGACGATCGGTCCAGCGGCTGAGTAGGCCGCCGACAGGACGAGCAACCCGCCCGGGACGGTGCCGATCAGCGGTCCGGGGACCGGGTTGCGCAGGTCGGCCAGGGCAGCGTCACGATGGGAGGTCCAGCGGGCTGCGTACAGGCCGAGGAAGACCACCGCGAGCACCGTGGCGATCGCGAGGAAGCCGACGGCCAGCACGTCCCACAGCGGCTCCAACCCGGCCGTGCTGCCGGGGTTGCCGGCGGTGATGACGGCCAGGACGGCGGTCCCCATGACGGAGGCGAACCAGCCGGGGTGCAGCAGCCGTACCCGCGATGCCCACGGTGCTGCTGTCGTCATGGTGGTCATGACTCGAATAATACCCCAGGGGGTATCCTTGCGTTCGTGCCTCCCACCACGATAGACACCATGACGACCGCCATCCCTGCCCGCTCGGCCGAGTCGACGTCCTTCACCGGAAAGGTCGTGGTCGTCGGCGGCGTCGCCGGCGGCATGTCGGCAGCCGCCCGGCTACGGCGGCTCGCCGAGGACGCCGAGATCGTGGTGCTCGAACGCGACGACTACGTGTCGTTCGCCAACTGCGGGCTGCCGTACCACATCGGCGGCGACATCCCGAAGCGCTCGTCGCTGCTGCTGCAGACGCCGCAGTCGCTGGCGGAGTCCCTCGCGCTCGAGGTGCGCACCGGCCACGAGGTCGTCGCGATCGACCGGGCGGCTCAGCAGGTCACCGTGCACCAGCTGGACAGCGGCAACGAGTACACCGAGGGCTACGACCACCTGGTGCTGGCCACGGGCGCGACACCCCTCAAGCCGCCGCTGCCGGGGGTTGACCACCCGCGGGTCTTCACGCTGCGAAGCATCCCCGACATGGACGCGATCAAGGCGGTCGTGGACGCCGGGGCCACCCGTGCCGTGGTGGTCGGCGGCGGATACGTGGGACTCGAGGTGGCCGAGGCGTTCCGGCACCGTCACCTGGAGGTCACCCTCGTCGAGGCCGCCGACCACGTGATGGCGGTGCTGGACTCGGAGATGTCACGCGAGGTCGAGGACCACCTCGAGGCCAACGGCATCCGTCTGCACCTGAAGACCACGGCCTTGGGCTTCTCCGGCGTCGAGGGCGGCGAGGACGTCGTCGTCGACCTCGGCGATGCCGGCTCGGTGACAGCCGACCTCGTCGTGCTGGCCGTCGGCGTGCGTCCGGAGTCGTCGCTGGCGTCCGCTGCGGGGCTGGAGCTGACCGAGCGGGGTGCGCTGGTCGTCAACGAGCATCAGCAGACCTCCGACCCGGTCATCTATGCGGTCGGCGACTCCGTCCAGGTGCGCGACACCGTCACGGGTTCGCCGATCGTCGTACCACTGGCCGGACCGGCCAACAGGCAGGGACGCGTCGCGGCGGACCACATCGTGCGGGGCGCCGGGCGCTCGGCGCGGTACAGCTCGACCCAGGGCACGTCGGTCGTCAAGGTCTTCGACATGACGGCAGGCGTCACCGGGGCCACCGAGCGCACGCTGCAGGCAGCAGGTCGGGAGTACGCGAAGGTCTACCTGCACCCCAACGGGCACGCCTCCTACTACCCCGGCACCGCGCCGATGCACATGAAGGTGCTGTTCGACCCACAGGTCGGGACGGTGCTCGGGGCACAGGTCGCCGGCTACGACGGCGTCGACAAGCGCATCGACGTGCTAGCCATGGCCGTGCGGGCCAGTATGACGGTCGAGGACCTCGAAGAGGTCGAGCTCGCCTACGCCCCGCCCTACGGCTCGGCGAAGGACCCGGTGAACATGGCCGGGTTCCAGGCGGCGAACCTGCTGCGGGGCGACCTGCACCTCTGGTACGCCGAGGAGTGGCCGGCGCTTCCCCCCGGTGGGGTGCTGCTGGACGTCCGATCTCGGCACGAGCACGAGCGGTGGAACATCCGGGGCTCGACGCTCATCCCGCTCAAGCAGCTTCGCTCGCGGCTGGACGAGCTGCCCGCGGACGCGCCAGTGTTCGTCTACTGCCGGTCGGGCTTCCGGTCGTACCTGGCCTACCGGATGCTGCGGCAGAACGGCTACACCGCCTCGACGCTGTCCGGGGGCGAGCTGACGTTCAAGGCCGTCCACCGTGGGCCGGAGCCGGTCGGACGCCGCGCGATCCCGGTGATCACCTACGCCGAGGACGAGCTGGCCCCGGGGGCCTAAGCGCCGCGCTGGCCTCGCGCTTCGCTCGGCCCAGCCCCGCGCCGTCCCGCGTCGTCCGGCCGCCCAGTCCCATGCTTTCCAAGGCTGGTTGGGGGTGCGCCGGTCAGCTGCCCTTCGCGCGGCGAGCGGCCC
>Ga0081535_100995_pt1 | contig 11650 bp, 9 predicted proteins | sample HotLakmasection3_FD_71020 | JGI IMG/M metagenome (GOLD analysis project Ga0081535, IMG submission 71020) | Hypersaline microbial mat communities from Hot Lake, Washington, USA - Section #3 (SPADES assembly) (version 2) | ecosystem: Environmental > Aquatic > Non-marine Saline and Alkaline >... | reverse complement strand
ACGCTCAGCGCGACGGGCCGCTTGTCTTTCCTGGTCCGATGTGGCCCGTGGAAATATATCACGTGGGGCATTATCGGCGGTTGGCACTGACATCTGCTGCTTCATTCTGGGCAACAGTTCCTGGAGGACACGCTCAGTCATTTCGCTGAGGTTCTTGAGCAGATGCCAACGATCGGCTACCTGGACGGCTTGCGGGGCACCCGCCGTAATCCCCTGTGCATACTGCATTGAGCGGTCACGGGCCACGGTATGCACCTGAGGCTGGGTCCGTAGCCAAGTGGTCAGGGTGTCAGACTCACGGTCCGCCAGCAAATCCACGACGCGGTGACGCTCCAAATCGACCACAATCGTGCCATAGCGCTGTCCTTTGCGCTGTCCTTTGCGCTTGGCCCAGTCGTCAATCCCAATCACATTGGCGGCTTCTCGATCTGGAAGTCCCTCCTGCCGCAAAATGCGGAGCAGTGTGCAGCGACTGGTGGTCATATGCAAACGGCGAGAAAGTCGGGCCCCGGCCTGACCGCCTGCAACCTGTCCAATGTGCCATAATGCTTTACGCAGGCGGGGCGTTCGTCGTGCATATTTCACCAGGACGCCCGGGATTTCTTCAACAAAGGTGCCCTTGGGGCAGTCTGGATTGCGGCAGCGAAAGCGTTTCGTGCGGATACTGAGCAGTACCGCTTGTTCGCCCACTGGCAGATCCTTCAGTTGTCTCAGATGATAGCTGTGGATGCTTGATGAAGCGACAGCACAGACTGGGCAACCGCTCTCAGCGTTGGTCGTGCAAGCGGTGATGTGCAATGTGCTGCCAGTCTGCTCTACGCCCTCAATCTGGCAATTTGGTGATAGGAGGTAAGGGAATTCGTCCATTGTGTTTTTGCTTCACAATAGCGAATTTCCGCTCGCCTGCACGGAAAGTGAGCAAGAACCGTTCTGGGGGGAGAGCAAGCGGCGGCTTGATCTGGGCACCGGGCGTTTCTGTCTTGGTGGTGAGGACATCGCACGCGGCATTCTGACGCTCGGCGGTCCGGGTTCCGGTAAGACGCAGGGTATCATCCTGCCTGCCATCGCCGACCGGATGCTAGCGGGACACTCGCTGGTCGTCGCTGACCCGCAGGGCGAAATCACTGGACATATCCTGAAGTATGCCGCCATCACGCGCCATCTGGTCGTCGTACATGACCCGACTTCGACTATCGGCCCGCGCTACAACCTGGCACAGGGCATCGACAACGTGTCCGATGCCCGCGCTATCGCTGACGTGCTGGTGCCTTCGGCGCAGGGGGATAACAAGTTCTGGACGGACAGCGCCGCCGCGCTGCTGGCCGCTTGCCTGATTCGCTTTCCGAACCTGGGCGAAATCTATAATGCCATGAATGACCTCAAGGCACTCGCGCAGCGTTTGTCCGAAAAGAAAGACGATGCTGCGCTATTGGCCAACAGCTTCATCGCTTCAGTGGGATCGGATGGCAAGGTCGCTTCCAACGTAGTCGCGACGCTGGCAACGGCACTCACAGGCTGGGCATCGACCGACGTGCGCGACAACACAGCAGCATCCGACTTTGACGCGGAGTTGATCGTAGAACAGCCGACCGTCGTCGTGTTGACCTGTCCCGGCAGGATGCGGGCCGTTTATGCCTCCTATCTCGGCGCAACGCTGCGTAAAGTCATGCTCGACCTGGATACCATTGGTGAGCGTAATCGCGGACCGCTGCCGATGCCGGTCGGCGTGATCCTGGACGAGTTCCCCACCCTCGGCAAGCTGGACTCACTGGTCGCCGACGTGAACCTGGTGCGTAAACGTCGTATCTCGATCCTGATCGGTGCCCAGACGAAAGGTCAGTTCCACCTGATCTACGGTAACGAAGGCACGCAGGCCTTGTTCACCGGTCTGGCGACGCAGGTGATCTACGGCGGTTGTGATGCGGATACGGCGGAGTTCTACAGCAAAGCCAGTGGAACGGCGACGCAGGAAGGTAGTGGTGACGACAAATACAGTCGGTCGCGTCCGCTGCTGACTGTCGATGAGGTGGTGACGCCGCAGGTGGGTAACTGCACCATCTTCGCCCGTTACGTTGAAGCCGGATTCGCCACCCAGGTCGTGCTGAATGCCCGGCTGACACGCTTCTATGAGCGCGAGGACTGGAAACGTCGCTTGAAAACGAGTGAATCGGTCGAGCCGCTGCTGCTGGAGCGGGGTATCTCGCTCGATCTACCCGCGCTGCCGCCTGCTCCACCGGAAGAAGTCGAACGCGATAAACTCAGAGAGGCGTATCAAATGGCGATGGACAAAGCCGGAGAGAAAGCCGAAAACACCCGCTTCACCCGTATGGACGAGATGCGCCGCAAACATCAAGAGCGTAAGCAGAAAGCGGAGGTAATGGTATGACGTTGAACAAGAATAAGATGGTCCGCGAGATCGGGCGGCGCACCCGCTTGAAGAACCGTGATGTGCAGTTGGTACTGGAAACGCTTGTCGATGTGTGGACGGAAGAACTCGTCGCCGGTGGCAGGATCGAACTGGAGAACTTTATCGTACTGGAAACCCAGACCATCGACCGGGGCGAACAGCGTGGAACGCTCACCAACGGCGAAGCGCCACGTATCATCCGGCGGGTGACTTTGCGGGTGAGCAAAAAACTGAAACATCACCTCCATGCCGACGAACGCACTGAGTGAACGCCAGCATGCCGCCCAAATACCCCGAAGGGTAGGACCCTCATTCTGATTGACAATGGCGTGTGGACGGAATCATCCGGCATACGCTAGTCGAAATACCCCGAAGGGTAGGACCCTCATTCTGATCTAAAGATCAGGCGACTGAGGAAGAGCTTAGGCAAGCACGTGTCGAAATACCCCGAAGGGTAGGACCCTCATTCTGATAGACGTTACCTTCACCAATGGAAGGGACAGCTTCCAGGTCGAAATACCCCGAAGGGTAGGACCCTCATTCTGATTGTATGACGGATTCAACGTCATACAGAATGACGTAGTGTCGAAATACCCCGAAGGGTAGGACCCTCATTCTGATTTACCAGTACTGAAACAAAACCAAACGCAGGTCTAGTCGAAATACCCCGAAGGGTAGGACCCTCATTCTGATTCAGTTTCCCGAAAACGCTTGCTGGTGGACATATGCGTCGAAATACCCCGAAGGGTAGGACCCTCATTCTGATCGTATCCCTGCTATGGCGATTCCACAGACGTTCTCTATGTCGAAATACCCCGAAGGGTAGGACCCTCATTCTGATGCGACATCATTGGGTGGGATTACATGCAAGGCGCTTATGTCGAAATACCCCGAAGGGTAGGACCCTCATTCTGATCAGTGCTGTCAGAGCAGACTGACGCTAACGAGTGGGAGGTCGAAATACCCCGAAGGGTAGGACCCTCATTCTGATGTAAGCCGCGCCAGGTGCGCAAGGACTACCCTTACGTGGTGTCGAAATACCCCGAAGGGTAGGACCCTCATTCTGATGCAAACGGGGCGGAAACTGACACAGAGTGATGCTATAGTCGAAATACCCCGAAGGGTAGGACCCTCATTCTGATATACGATTTACACGAATTCCACCGTGACACGGACGACGTCGAAATACCCCGAAGGGTAGGACCCTCATTCTGATCATGATCAGCTATGATATAGATGTAGTTCAATCAAACCGTCGAAATACCCCGAAGGGTAGGACCCTCATTCTGATTGTCACCTTCACGATTTACCTCACCCACGCGCTGCAGTCGAAATACCCCGAAGGGTAGGACCCTCATTCTGATCTATCCAAGCGCCGCGCTTTGACCGCGCTACACGTACGTCGAAATACCCCGAAGGGTAGGACCCTCATTCTGATACCCATCTAATCGTGATGTGGGCGCACGCGGTGAACGGAGTCGAAATACCCCGAAGGGTAGGACCCTCATTCTGATGCGGATACACCGCTGACCTGGAAGGCGACGTTGCAACGTCGAAATACCCCGAAGGGTAGGACCCTCATTCTGATATATTTGACGCAAGGGGACCGAGAATACCTCGAATCCGTCGAAATACCCCGAAGGGTAGGACCCTCATTCTGATGCGGCAACAATCTCAACATTGATTGGAACGTTGGCAGGTCGAAATACCCCGAAGGGTAGGACCCTCATTCTGATATAGTGGGTTCAATCAAACGAACGGATTAAACGAGTCGAAATACCCCGAAGGGTAGGACCCTCATTCTGATGTCATCAAAGGCACGGCTTACAACGTCGTGCTTAACTCGTCGAAATACCCCGAAGGGTAGGACCCTCATTCTGATTCAGCGAAGATAACTGGTTAGCAGACTGGTTTAACCGACCGTCGAAATACCCCGAAGGGTAGGACCCTCATTCTGATTTAAAATGACCGTTAACAACACCTCGACATCCAAATCGTCGAAATACCCCGAAGGGTAGGACCCTCATTCTGATCATGACGAGCGCGCAGGGATTGCGCATAGTTCAATGACGGTCGAAATACCCCGAAGGGTAGGACCCTCATTCTGATACTACTACGGTAGTGGCGAAGAGATCGATTCGGTCCTGGTCGAAATACCCCGAAGGGTAGGACCCTCATTCTGATGAAAAGCTACGTGGGGTCTCTGCCCACGCTAGAAAATAGGTCGAAATACCCCGAAGGGTAGGACCCTCATTCTGATCTCTCTCAATGGATCTTTGTTCGCGCCTGGCACTTGGTCGAAATACCCCGAAGGGTAGGACCCTCATTCTGATGCAAAAACGCGCTATGGGAGTGAAAGTGTGCTCGGTCGAAATACCCCGAAGGGTAGGACCCTCATTCTGATAACGTCAGACGTGATTGATAATGGGGTGTGGGTAGAGTCGAAATACCCCGAAGGGTAGGACCCTCATTCTGATTTATCTAATGCATAAATCTAAGCAGTACCCCTATCTACGTCGAAATACCCCGAAGGGTAGGACCCTCATTCTGATAACCCTTATCATGGTTTGCCAGCCAGCGCGTGACATGTCGAAATACCCCGAAGGGTAGGACCCTCATTCTGATACTACCAGAGTACCACGTTTCACACAAATCCAGCCTTATTTCATTATGCGTCTCCATAGTTTCAGGAAAGAACACAACGCAGTCACTATGGTCTCTCTATACTTGTGCCGTACAGCCACTTCTTCTGCCTGTGTTTGTGCGAGCACCCTCTTAATGCAAACTATGTGAAAACTGTATATGGTAAGAAGGTGCTCGCAAAGATCAAAAGATCATGACGCCGGGTGCCTGTGGTGTATCCCCCAGGCCGAGGATCTGTAACCGCTGCTGACAATCCGCACAAAGCCGGTACAGCCGGATGCTGTCTTCGTTCTCGACGATCAGCTCGTTTAGCCGTCGCAGCAGCTTACGTTTATCGGCGGTGTCCAGCCATACTTCAAAGACACTGTACTGAACCCTTCTGCCATAATCCTCAAGCGCATCGGCGATTTTGTTACGCCGCTTGTCGTTGGGTATGTCATAGGCAATCAGCCAGAACTCCATTGCAACACCCCGGTCAGATAGCATTAACGCGTTCGAAAAGGCTGATAATCCGTTGTTCCATCACGCAGACAGCGCGCCAGCAACCTCACCTGGATTTCAAGAGCGCGGCGGTAGGTCATCTGCTCATGTGTGGTAGGGTGCTCAATCCTGGTTTCCATACGGGCTTCGATCTCTTCGATGAACCGCCTGCGTGCGCCATCACTCAGGATGATGGGACGCGATGGCTCCTCGCCAGCAGTAAAATCCGCCAGCGTGATGCTGCCTGTGTTGATACACCGCAGCACGACTGAATCGACCAGCAGAGATCGGAACTCCTCCATGAGATCTAGCGCAAGTGATGGCCGACCATATTCAACGCGATGCAGGATGCCAATATGCGGGTCTAATCCAACCAGCAGAACTGCGGCTTCGACGGCACGTGCGAGCAAGGTGTATCCAAAGCTCAACAGGACATTGACAGGGTCCGTAGGTGGACGCCGGATACGCCTTTCGAAGAGCCAGGTGGGGTTGATAACATGGCGCAGTCCCTGGAAGTAGGCTGACGTTGCTGTGCCCTCGACACCGCGAAGCGCGTTAAGTGTGGTTGTTCGTTGTGTACGGTTCTTCAAAGCTTCCAGACGATCGCAGATATCTGTCAGGTTCGCCTCACTGTTTCTGCGTTGATGCCGCATCAGCAGGACGCGCATGTTATGGCACTTGGCAGCAACAATTGGCTGAGCGAGCATGAGGCACGTCGCGGGTTCCGTCAGGCGCGCATACTGCGTCTGCCGCAGCAGGCCGAACTTGCTCAAAGGCCCGACGAGCCGTCCTTCGTAGCTGCCTGTGCGCGTCAGGAAGACCGTATCGATACCTCGTTGCATCAGGCGTTTCATAGCGGGTGTTGTGATGCTCACATTGCCGAAGATCACAATCGCACTGGTATGCGCAAGCGGAATCTTGGCGATTGTTTCATCTGATTTCGAGATGATGAGGCGCTGTTTCTCGATACTGAGCTTAGCGCCCTGTTCTACGATATAGACGGGTGGCATCGGATTTCATTCCTGGCTTCTTTTCCTGAAAATTAGTGATTCAGTTGTTAAGGTGCAGCCACTCAGACCCTACGGGCCTGGCCCATCCCAATAGTCGTCAGGCGTCCTACGCCGCTGTAAAAGGCGTAGCCAGCCAGCAGCGTCACCATGCTCATCCAGTAACGGTCATGGCGGGTATGGACGTAGCGGGCGCTGCCCATTGCGCCGATCTCGCTGCGGCCATCACCGCCCGGTATGCTGCCCGTGCGCAGGTCGTAGTGGCTCATCGCCACCCCACTCTGGCAGTATTCGCGCAGGTGCGGCGAGATCGCATTCGGGCTGAACGCATTCCAGCGATCCGCCAGGCCGCCGAAGACCAGTTCTGGCAGCGGCACCGGCAGATGCATCCCCGCCTGCCGGAAGGCCGTTGGCGTCTCAAAGCTGATTCGGATCGCACGCGGCGGCGGTTCGCTCGCCAGCAGATACGGCGCTGCCAGCTCATGATAGGTGGTCAGCCCCGCCCAGGGATGCTGTGCGGCGTCCGTCGTCATACCCGTGACCGGCAGTGCTGCGCCATCGATTTCGACCTGCGCGGGTGGCGCTGCCTGCAGCTTCAGGAGCACGGCGGCGATGCTGGCATCCAGGGCAGTCAGCCGGAACCAGTATTCGGTCTCCGGCACGTACTCTCGCTGGCCCTTGCTGACGCGCTTACCCCCCACCAGTGAGGAGCAGGTGTAAGGCTTCGGCCCGTCGACGTCATGCCACTGGCTCGCCAGCGCTGGCTCGATATCACCCAGCCAGCGCAGTAGCTGCGCGTAGATGGCGCGACCGGTATGGGCGGGCAGTCGCAGCGCGTCAGCCGGTCGCACCGTCACCACCAGCGAGACGAGATCGCTCATCGCTGCTGCTCGAGCAGATCGACGATCAGGTCATTGATGCCATCGTAAGGGTTCGATGCGACGCGCTGCCCTGATACTGTTTCATAAAGCTGTCGCATCTGCGCCAGTATGGCATCAACGCCCCCGGGATAGGCGTTCTCAATCAGCGGCAGTGCCACGCCGCTGTGGCTGTGGATGGCCGTATTGCGTATATCCGCCAGCTTTTCAAACGACGCGATCTGCTGCAGAACCGCGTCGATAGCAGGATCAGACTTCGCCAGAAAGCCGAGTATCCTCTGGTATGCAAAGGTGGTGATGGCTCCATCAACGCGGACCTTTTTGTCCTCAAGATACTTTTTGAGGTCCGGTTGGGTGTCCAGCCAGCCCAGATCGAGGTTCTTACCATCGATCACAGGGACGCCCGCCCGTGCGGCGTAGTAGCGCAGCAGCCCCTCCCGGAAGGCGAAGACATTCGTCACGGCATCTTTGTATGCGCCCGTTCTGAAGTCGATCTCCGCACCGAAGATCTCTTCACGCAGGACCCAGGCCTCATCCCGCTCGGCGATTTCATCAGCAAGCCGTAGAACGCGCTCACCATCTGACGATCCTAGTGAACGATCCAGACCGAACAGCGCATTCTCTGCCAGTTCAAAGTTGAAGTTCAAACGCTGCCTTGCGTAATCCAGGAGCCCGGCGATTGCCTCGAAATGCCGCCAGTGATCGCGCACCAGTTCCTGATTGGCATCGAGTAGTTGCAATGCGGCATTGTACTGGTACACATCGATGCTGCGCTTCAGGGCCGTATCCAGGGTGCTCGCCAGCAGCTTCAACCCGACGTTGAGTGCGCGTGGTGTCCTGATCTGTTCGAGAACGTAGAGCGGTCGGGCACGCTGTCCCAGTTTATCGACCCCCTGCCATAACAACATGAAGGACATAGCAGGGGTGCCGCCGGTTACTTCAATATACGTTTGATCAACGCCTTGAAAAGCCGTCAGTTCATGTTCGTAAAACCGCATCATTGCGTCGTAATCAGACGGATTCTCGTTTATCTCCACGATCGCTAAAGCGTCGTCAACCCAATCGCCATAAGTCTCGATCAGATAACGCTTGATGATCTGCGCAAACGGGAGTGTATCGGAATATCGGTAGGTGCTGTCCCGCTGATTCGTAGCGAACAGCACAATGCTATCGATCATCTGGTGCTTTTTGATTACGGACTCCAATGCTTTACCAAGTATTGGAAGCTGCACCCGAGAGCGGTGAGTATCCCAATCGGCCAGAATGGTTTCACCGAGTCGCCGCGACTCCTTGGTGGTTTCTTCGCCTGCGACTTGTACATCTCGGCTGCCCACGTTGGCGATGAATGCGATTGTCATGATTCACGCTCCATCTTTACTTTGATCCAACCCAGCGTGCCTAGTGGTTCACGGGGATCTTCCCGTCGTACGATGACGCGCCGACTCTTCGGAAAGCGATCTCCGACCTCGCCCCTGCGTGTCAGCCTGTATGTCCTGTCCAGCGCCGAAAACAGGGCCTCATCTTTTGTAAGGTGGTCACCTAGGGTTTTGCTGTCCCAACCGCCGCCCCAGCCAAGCTGGAGGAGAAACTCATTCTCAGCCAATGCCGCATATGTATGCTTGATTCCCTGAATCTGGTTTCGCCATCGGGGTCCACGCGGGCGCTTGCTGTCTGCAAGCAACCGTCGTCGGGTGAATTCCTTCACTACATCCGGCAGATGTTTGAGGAAGGTGGACATATCCTCATCGAAGTTGAGTTTCTTCCGAATCGCCTCTTGCAGGAGATAGCCATCAAGGGTGAGTCGCATGGTAAAGGTGACATCTTTACGTATGGCTTCCAGCTCGATGGGCGCGCCAGATGCAGTTTCACGCGTGGCGACTGCGACATTCAGGAGTTGTAGTTGGCGCTGGTCATCGGCTGTGCTGTCACTGACCTGCAGCGCTCTCAGCAGATCGTGATTGGGGTCACTGCCGAGGATTGCCTGTTCTGTACGTTGTGCTGCAAACTGTCCCCTTCTATCCAACCGCTGCACGTCAATGGCAACGCTGCTGTTGTTGGGATCGTAGCCTACATAGAACAGGGCGGTCCTCAAAGCTCCCTTCAGGGAGGACCCAGGAATATAAGGCCGGTCCCATGGATCCTTGATCTGCTCCTGAACGACAGCACCACGCCGCTCAGAACGAGGTTCACCACGAAGGATGTAGCGCACCCACGGGGCAGTCTCCTCATAGTCTGCGTCTGTTAGCAGTTCATCCGCGGGTCGCCCAGAAGCCATATCTGTGATGTCGCCATCCTCCTTATCGTAGATCATCGCGGCAAGCGCCTCGTCATCGATGATCCACGTACGGCCACGATATGTCACGAAGTCGAACCCATTCAACAGCGTCCTACCTGTCCCAATGTGAAGGGGAGCCAGGGTCGTTACGGTTAGTGTGTAGGTCTGGTGAAGTTTGCCCATGGATTACTCCTTACACACCAACGGTCAGTGCAAGACCGCTGCGGTAAACTGGATGTTGCGGTGACCTCATGTTGTCATAGCGTGGGCGAACATCAACGAGGTGGCCAGAGATATTGTGTCCAACGAGCACTGAGCCACTCTCAATCATGCGGATACGTTGCCGCCTTTGTGCTGGAACGCCCGGTGAGGCTAACCAACCGCCCACATCAACCAGCTCATATGCCGCTCCATCCCCCAGAACCCCATTGATGATCTCTTCCTCAGTTGGATTGTATCTGGAGAGCAGAATCGACAACCCTCTGTTGTCTGAATGCGGAAGCTGAGGTGTAGTTAAGCGATGCAGACTGAAGCCGCCGTAGCCTGCTGAACGCTCACCCCCAATGCCCGAATCAGCCAGATGCAACAGCAGGTTTTCCAGCAGCCCTTTAAATTCTTCTCGAACATCAGCGAGTAACCAGAGTCCACAATCTGGAGCAAAGGTGGTTCGCCCAACCTGATACGGGACACTGGCGTTGTTTATTCGGTCAACGGTAACACGTGGTACAGTTTCTACATCCCAGATCGCATGTTCATAGGGCCGTGCGCGAATTGGAGGCGGGAGCATTTCCGTCTCATCACTGGCAATCCAAACGCGTCCGCCGAACAACAGTAGACCTCTGCCTTTTTCGGTTGGGCGTTTAGGAAACCACGCATCCATAGCTTGCCCATTCACCAGCGCCTGAAATATCGTTGGCGATACATAGCGTAACTTCTTCATAGATTTACTCGTGATGTCCGAGCGTCTGGCAAACTCTATTCGCAGACGCGGCATGGGTAGCATCGGCACATCACCGACAATGGGAAAAAGCGAAGACACCCGAAATGGGACCGGTCTGTTTGCACTAGTAAATTCTGTCAGCAGTATGTCAACTTCATCAGGAGCGACGTGTGCGAGTTGGGTTACCAGTGCTGAAAACAGTGAATCAGATGGAAAGAACTCTGAAGTAGTCTCCTGTGCCAGACCCTCTCGGCCGAAGTGAAATCCCACGCCAGAAGCGGGTGACAGTCTGTACGCAAGTCGTACCATCACGCACGTCCGTTTAGCTGCATGTACTCTCGGATCTGATCTTTCATACCAGGGAGTGCTGCTGACAAATCGCTAAGCTTGGCCAGCGTCTCAAACGATTGCGGCATCCGATAATCTGCACTGCGCTTGACCATCACAGTGATGTCCCGGAATTCAATTCTGCCACTTCCGCGGGATCCGCTGCCGCCAAGATAATCATCTTCCAGGAGCGACATACCGTCGACAAGTACATCCAGCCAATCGATGTCTTTGAGTGTGTACACCCACCCCGAGCCAAAGTGAACACTTTTTGTCATTTTTTCCCACTGGAGTGGCGAAGAAACTGCGATTTATCGAGCAGATCCGCTTCGAGCAGCGCCCTTCCTTACTAAGCCTCCTTATTGACGAACAGTAGATCTGTCTTTGACGAGGATTTGTAGCGTCATCTGTATGCTGCCAGTCCTCGCGAAGACGCGCTGATTTGGTCAGTCAGACCTCGGGTGCAGTGTACCCGGTCTGCGACCAGGCGGCGAAACCTGTTCGTTTCATGATTTGGAGGTATTGAGAAATGCCCCGTACGTTCGCACTGACCAACCACAAAGGGGGTGTCGGCAAGTCGACATCTGCCACCAACATTGCGCTGGGGATCACGGGCATTCTGCGGCAGATGAACGCACCCAACCACCGCGTGCTGCTGATCGACACCGACAGTCAGGCACATGCCACACTGGT
>Ga0081535_100992_pt1 | contig 11691 bp, 8 predicted proteins | sample HotLakmasection3_FD_71020 | JGI IMG/M metagenome (GOLD analysis project Ga0081535, IMG submission 71020) | Hypersaline microbial mat communities from Hot Lake, Washington, USA - Section #3 (SPADES assembly) (version 2) | ecosystem: Environmental > Aquatic > Non-marine Saline and Alkaline >... | reverse complement strand
ATTAAGTTCCTAGCCAATGCCGACATTATATTTGAGTGGGGGATTATAACCCGGCCGTTGGGTATTGCAGCATGGATTACCTTCTTCTTACTTGCCGGTTTTTACATACTGGGATTATTTGCCATGCATGGTGAAGAGCGTCCAAAATCTATCACAACCGGAAGGTTATTAATTGCAATTCCTTTCTTTCTCTTTAGTTTCTATCTGATACCAGGCCTGATGGGAGCATCACTTGGGATTTGGGATGCCTGGTTACCTGCCTCCAAAACAACAGATGTAAGCGTTGTCCGGTCTATCAATGCCGGCGGTGGAGGCAGTGCTCAAGAATCGATCTGGTCTGATGACTACGATACATCAGTAGAGAAAGCAATTTCAGAAAACAGACCCGTATTCATCGATTTTACCGGTTATACGTGCACAAACTGCCGCGCCATGGAGTCTACCGTTTTTCCGCTGGATAACATCCAGGAGAAATTTGCTCAGATGGAGACAGTGAAGCTATACACGGATGGTGGAAACAGTGCGGAACAGAATCAGCAGTTTCAATTTGATTTAACCGGCACACTCGCCCTTCCTACATACGTAATTATAGATCCGAACAGCGGGAAGGTACTCGATCAGCTTATCGGATTTACACGGGCATCTGAATTTGAAGAGTTTTTAAATCGTGGTATTGAGCGATATCAACAGGTGCGCTCCTGAAAACGGATGTTATTTCCTTTTACAGACACAGAAAAAATTGGCATTTAAGGACTCTAAACGTTTTTTTACATAAAAACAGACTCTCAGATAAAATTTCCCAAAATAAATGGTGAATCTGTTTGGCAGTTAGGGATATGATCTAATATATTCCATGACATGAACATGTAAACATAGTTGAACACAGATTTTTAAGATTTACTCAGTATTAAATTAAGGATCTGTTTTTGACATTGAAGTACAAATGATCTATCATTTTGCTTCAATTTTAGCTCTTAACCAAAACTTAACGCGGAGTAATAGTATGACTTCATCTTTAGCTCTCATTTTTCTTCAGTCCGGAGCTGATGCTGGCTTTTTTAACGTAATCGTCGAAAAATTTAATGAAGGTGGTGAATTCATGTGGCCGGTGCTTATAGCCCAGATTCTTGGATTGGCTATCTTTCTTGAGCGCATCATCACATTAAACCTGGCTGACATTAACACCAGAAAATTTATCATTGAAGTACAGGAAGCATTACAAGAAGGTGGTATTCCTGCTGCGCAGGAATTATGTGCTTCTACAAGGGGACCTGTAGCTTCCGTATTCCAGGCCGGTCTAATGCGTGCGGATGAAGGTGTCGAAGCTGCAGAAAAGGCAATTACCACTTACGGCTCAATTGAAATGAGCTTTCTGGAAAGGGGTCTTGTTTGGCTTTCTCTGTTTATTGCCATTGGTCCGCTTCTTGGATTCCTCGGAACCGTTGTGGGTATGATTGAGGCGTTTGATGCAATTGAAGCTGCGGCAGATATTTCTCCATCATTGGTAGCGCGCGGTATTAAGATTGCGCTTCTTACAACTGCCGGTGGTCTCTTGGTAGGTATTATTCTTCAAATCGGTTACAACTATTGTGTATCAAAAATTGACCGTATCATTTCAGATATGGAAGAAGGTTCCATTACTCTGATCGATTCTATTATTCTTCTGAAAGAAGGAAAGCAAATTGTTCCTGAAAGCGACTCAGACGAAGCCTAAACAAACCATAACCCAAACAATCTAAGGAGTTTATTATGATTGATAATTTAGCTATAGGGTTAGTTTTAGGCCTGATTGGTATAGGAGTAATCGGTATTCTGGCATCCGGAATAAAAAATGTTATTAGCGGAAAATCAGATCTGAAGCGTGTGGCAATTATGGGTGTTCCCGTTGCTATTTTCGCAATCTCTTATGCCATGCTGGGTACAGCTGACCAGGCAGGTGTTGCAACCATGTTATTTATGGTAGGTGTGATGCTTGTCGGAATTGCGATAACTGGAACTCGCGGAACATTTAAATTTTAAATGTATGCTTAATAAAAAGCGAAACAGAGAAAGCGGTGAGATTGACGGATCATCCCTTGCGGATATCGCCTTTCTTTTGCTCATCTTCTTTCTTGTTGTAACCACAATTGATGTTGATACAGGGATTGGACTGGTACTTCCTCCTATCCCTGACGACGTTGAGCCTCCACCGGTGCGGGAACGTAACCTGATGAATATTCTGGTTAATGCTCAGGGAATGGTTCTTATTGACGAAGAACCTGCTTCGATCGATGAAGTGCGCGAAAGAATCAAACGCTTTGTTGATAATAATGGATCTGATCCTGATCTATCTGAATCTCCGGATGATGCGATTGTTTCAATTAAAACTGACAGAAGAACGCCATATAATGTCTATATAGACATGCTTGATGAAGTTATGGGTGCATACGCCGAACTCCGCCATCAGGCATCTATGGACCGCTTTGGCGTACCTTTCTCGTCTCTTGAACAAAACAGCGAAAGACATGCTGAGATACGGGACTTGTACCCGAAGAAAATCTCAATCGCAGAACCAGATGAGGGGTAACGGATATGGGACATTTTAAAAAGAAACAAGCATCAACCAATCAGGGTGTACCTACTGCTGCCATGCCTGATGTTGTATTCATGCTTCTCATCTTCTTTATGGTTACCACTGTATTGAGAGAAGTAGAGCTTCAGGTGCAGGTGAATTATGCCGAAGCAGAAAACATTGAAAAAATCGAACAGAAGCGTTTGGTGAGCTACATCTACATCGGCCCTGAAAGACTTTCAGGAGATCGTTTGGGTGAGACTAAAGTTCAGATTGACGACTCTCTGGTTGATGACATGGGATCTATCAGAAATATCATGTACGATAAACTGATGGAAGAACCCCGATTGATTGTATCACTTCGAGTGGACGAAGACTCTGAGTTCGGTGTTATTACCGATGTTCAGCAGGAACTTCGACATGCCGGCACACTTAGAATTAATTACTCTACCCGGCGAGAGATATAAATCAGCGCAATTAACTAAACAATTGAAAAGGCATTTATCCTCATTGCAGGATAACTGCCTTTTTTTATTTACAAATGATGGCAAACGAAGAGTTTCAGCAAATTCAGGATATCGGTTTTAAATCTTTAATTGCGAGATTTAAAGATCACACAGGAGTAGCAAGAAATGAGGTAAGGAAAGGAATCGGTGATGACGCATCGGTTTTAAAATTAAAGGAAGGGCGAGTAGCCTGTACATCGTCAGAAATCTTTCTGGAAGGGATTCATTTTGATCTGACATATACACCTTTCACTCACTTGGGGTATAAAGTAGTAACGGCTGCAGTGAGTGATATACTGGCGATGAATGCTGAACCTGTACAACTTTTGGTGGATATTGCCATTCCCAATAAATACTCTGTTCAAATGATTGAACAGCTCTACCAGGGAATTGATGCTGCCGCAAAAGACTATAATATACAGGTTACAGGCGGAGATACTACGGCCTCACATCAACTATTGGCCATTTCTGTGACGGCGACCGGATCTGCCGAAGAGAATAAAATTATCTATCGAAACGGATCTAAAATAGGTGATATCATTTGCGTTACAGGTGAGCTTGGCAGCGCCATTGCAGGACTCAGAATTCTGTTGAGAGAAAAGAGATCCTGGCAGGATAATCCGGAGCAGCAGTTTCAGCCCGATTTACAGGCATACGAACATGTCTTGCAGCGCCAGCTTTTGCCTAAGGCACGCTTTGATCTGTATAAAGCATTGCAGGAGTCTGAGGTGAAGCCGAACTCAATGATTGATCTTACACAGGGATTGGTTGCAGATCTTTCTGACGTGCTGAAACAATCAGGATTGGGAGCAGAAATATATTCTCCGGCTGTACCGATCAGTTTCGAGACTCGTAATGTAGCCGATGAAATGAATGAAGATGTAGATAAATACGCATTTTACGGGGGGGAAGATTTTGAAATGCTTTTTACACTGCCCGAACCTTTGGTTGAAAAATTTAAAGCCGATTTCGATGATTTTATTGTGATAGGCAGGATTACAGAAAGAGAAAAGCAGTTGACTGTGAACACAGGAGAAGAGCACAACTATCAAATTGATTTATCCGAATAGGGCATGAAAATCACTTTGAAACCGTTAAACAACGGAGCAGAACTTATCTTCAACAAGATCGTAATACTGCATAATGTTACAGAAAAGAGTTATATTTAATACTCTTTTAGTTTTACCAAAACAGATTTAATGGCTAAGAAAAAAAATTTAAAGAAAGGCTCTGATGAGAAGAATTCAAAGGAGTCTAAAAAAGCACCGAAATTTCCCAACTGGATTTATCTGGTTCTCTTTCTAATACTCATCGCTTTCAATTTTTATTTCATCCCTGGAGAAAGTTCAGAGCGAATTAAGTACAGTGAATTCCTGGAGTACGTGCAGGATGGATATATAGATGAGATTCTGATCAGTAACGGCACAAACATTCAGGGAGAATATTCAGAAAAAGCTTTTGAGGACGGCATTGCCGAACGGCCTGAAGAATCTGAAAATCGTTGGGATCGGTCGGAGTCGAACGGAAGTAAGTTTAACACCACCATGCTCGAGGGGGATGATGTTCGTGCAATACTGGATGAACACTCTGTGGTTTATGATGTTCGAATTGAAGAGAATTGGTTTAGTGGAATCCTCATTTGGTTGATACCCATTGCACTGATTATTGCATTCTGGATCTTCATATTCAAACGTATGAATCCGGGTCAGCAGGTTTTGAATATTGGTAAAAACAAAGCAAGCCTATACGATAAACAGACAGAGAGTAAGGTTTCGTTTAAAGATGTGGCCGGACTTCAGGAAGCCAAGGCTGAGGTTGAAGAGGTTGTTGAATTTCTTAAGAGTCCGAAAAAGTTTACGAACCTTGGTGGAACACTGCCGAAAGGTGTTCTGTTGGTGGGCCCTCCCGGTACCGGTAAAACATTGCTGGCTAAAGCAACTGCCGGCGAGGCTGATGTACCGTTCTTCTCTCTCAGCGGTTCCGATTTTGTAGAGATGTTCGTAGGGGTAGGTGCTGCTCGTGTGAGGGATCTGTTCAAACAGGCTAAAGAGAAAGCACCCTGTATTGTATTTATTGATGAGATTGATTCCATTGGCCGTACACGTGGACGTGGAATGCAAATGAGCTCCAATGATGAACGAGAAAATACGCTTAATCAGCTTCTTAGCGAGATGGACGGATTTAACAGTGATAAGGGTGTGATTATTATGGCGGCCACAAACCGGCCGGATATTCTCGACTCGGCACTTTTAAGACCCGGGCGATTTGACCGTCAGATTATGATCGACAAGCCGGATTTGAACGGTAGAATACAGATTCTGGATGTTCATTCTAAAAAACTAAAACTGTCTGACAATATTGACATGAAAGTTCTGGCGTCGCAAACACCCGGATTTGCGGGTGCTGATCTGGCAAACCTCTGTAACGAAGCTGCCCTGATGGCAGCCCGCAGGGGTAAAAAAGCTGTCGAAATGATCGACTTTCAGGATGCGATTGAGCGGGTTGTTGCAGGACTGGAGAAGAAGAACAAATTAATCAGCAAGAACGAACGGAAAATTGTAGCATACCACGAGGCAGGTCACGCAATTGTGGGTTGGTTCCTGGAGCATACAGATCCTGTACTTAAAGTGAGCATTGTGCCGCGTGGATTTGCAGCACTTGGATATACATTGCAGACTCCTCTCGAGGATCGATTTTTGATGACAACCGAAGAGCTGGAAGACAAGATCTGTGCGCTACTTGGCGGACGTGTAGCAGAGGAGATTACGTTTGGTAAAATCTCTACAGGAGCACAAAATGATCTGGAGAGAATTACAAACATGGCATTTGCCATGGTGGCTGAATATGGAATGAGCGAAGAGCTCGGTTACATTTCACTTAAAGATTCAAACAGCCCGAATGACAGTTTCGGATTTAATAAGAAATATTCTGAAAGTACAGCTCAGAAAATTGATGATGCCGTGCGCGCAATAATCCTGCGAAATTATAAACGGACCGTCGATTTATTGACCAAACATAAGGATAAACTGGAAGAGATGGCCGAGACGCTGCTGGATAAAGAAGTTCTCAATCATGTTGATCTTCGAGACATGCTTGGCGATCGACCCAGCGGTAACTATCCGGAAGGAATTTTTGAAAGTGAAGATCGAAAAAGAGCCATCACAAATGGCTCATCTGTAGCTGAAGGTTCCAAAGGTGAATCCACTTCTTCAGGTGAAAAGAATGAGGAGGTTGAGGTTGATAATGTTGATAGTGCAGAAACCGAAACGGACTCTCAGGATGATACTCAAGATCAAAAATCCTGATTTTAACGGGTAATATTTTATAAAAGAGCCTGCTTGAATGTGCGGCTCTTTCGATTTTAAAGAGGGATTCAAGAGGGATCTTACTTCTTATTATTTTGATAACATACCATTAACGGGTTCATAATGTAGCGTGGATAAGTTGTAACTGTTGAAACTCAACAGTAATCAAAAATAACTTCTCCAAACATTATGGACATTAAATACTTTACAAAACCACTTCTCTTTGCCGCCCTGGCAATGGGAGTTTTTATTTCATGTAGCGATGACGATAACCCCGTAAGTCCGGATCCGGATCCCGATCCAGAAGAACCTACAGAACAGCATCCATACGCTGACGAGATCGTCGATAATGGTGTGATCATCGCTGAGCCAATTGATGGTGATCGAACATTTAGTGCCGATTCCGTTTACTACCTCGACGGTTACATATTCGTAGAAAGCGGAACACTGACCATTGAGCCAGGAACGGTAATTATGGGTTTCGAAGAGCCTTCAGAAGTTGCAGAGGGTAACGAAACATCTCTTATTATAACAAGAAATGCGCAAATTGATGCTGAAGGTACGGCTGAAGATCCAATTATCTTCACTTCTGAATTGGATGGTGAGGCACTCGGAGAAAACATTACTCTGAACCAAACCAATTCTAAACTTTGGGCCGGTCTGATTATACTTGGCGAGGCACCGATTGACTCCGAAGGGGCCGACGAGGTTCAGATTGAAGGAATCCCGGATGGTGAATCACGTGCCCTGTATGGTGGCGACGACCCAGAACACAATTCAGGTATCTTGAAGTATGTGTCTATTAGATTTTCAGGTGCAGAAATTGGACCCGGTGATGAAATTCAGGGACTGACTCTTGGCGGAGTTGGAAGTGGAACCACTCTTGAATACATCGATATCTTTGTCTCTGCAGATGACGGTATTGAGATCTTCGGTGGTACAGTTGATATTCGAAACATTTCAGTTGCCTTTTCCGAGGATGACTCATTTGACTTTGACCTCGGTTGGTCAGGTACCGGACAGTATCTTTTCGGTATTCAAGGTGGCAACGGAGCTGATCACGGTGGCGAATGGGATGGTGCCAAACCGGATAACAACAGTTCATACTCAACAGCTCGACTGTATAATTCTACATTTATTGGCCTTGGGCTTGACAGCAACCAACGCAGTGATGATGCACCTGCAATAATGATGCGTGATGGTTCTGCTTACTCGCTATACAACTCAATCGTCACGAATTTTAACGGTGTTGGAATTCAGATCGAGGATAATAATGAATCGGAAGATACCTACGATAAAATCATTAATAATGTGAACGGGGATGATGCATCCATTGCTGGAAATATGTGGTATACAGCTAACGCCACAAGTATTGAAACAATGATTGATGTTACCAGTGAAAATTCTCGAGATACTGATGGCTCTACAATTGCATCATGGCTTATTGACCGTGATAATGTTTTTGAAGATCCTGAATTGGGTGGTGTATGCAGAAGTCAGGGATGCGGTGAATTGAACCCGGTTCCAGCTTCTTCTGAAGTTCAAAGCCTGGCAGTTACAGTTGCTGACGATAATGTTGAGCAGACATCATATGTGGGTGCTTTTGAGCCCGGCCAGGAAACATGGATTTCCGGTTGGACAACACTTGCACGATACGGATATCTTGCTGACTAATCATCCTGAGATCATTGATAAAAAGGGAAGTCATTTGGCTTCCCTTTTTTTGTTTACACAAGCTTAACAAAGTGATAACGATGAGGAAGCATTTGTCAGCTAATTTTATGCAGTTTCAAAATAAATCTTATTTGATAAATCGATGAAATATATTGTCACTATTTTATTTAGCTTGCTGTTTGCCGTTACAGCAACTGCGCAAAAAGGTACTCTAACCGGAACAATTGTAGATGATGAATCCGGAGAGGAAATGATTGGTGTGAATGTATTTGTTCCCAGTATTTCCGACGGGGGAGTTACAGACGTTACAGGAAAATACAACATCCGGCTTGATCCGGGTACCTACACTGTAGAGTTCTCGTATGTAACCCATCAAAAGAAAATTGTTGAGGACGTTGAGATTAGAGAGGGTGAAGTAACTCAACTAGATATTACAATGTCTCAATCCAACCAGGAACTGGATGAGGTTGTGGTTTCCGCTCGCAGAATTGACAACAATGAAGTGGCATTTCTGCGACTTCAAAAACGCTCGCTGCCTGTTCAGGATGGAATTTCCTCACAAGAGATCAACCGGATAGGATTCAGTAATTCAGCCGAATCTATGCGTCAGGTAACTGGAGCCTCTGTCGAGGGAGGGAAATTTATTGTGATGAGAGGCCTTGGCGACCGTTACAGCATTTCCAGTATGGACGGAATCGTGCTGCCTACAACCAACCCTTATCGAAATAGTGCCAGCCTTGACCTGATTCCCTCCAGCATGGTAGATAATATAGTTGTGAAAAAAACTTTTTCTCCGGATCTGCCCGGTAATTTTACCGGTGGAGCCGTTGATATTACCACCAAGTCGCTGCCCGATAGGTATTATTTGAGATTGAATACTTCTATCAGTTTTAATGATCAAACGACGTTTAATGAGAATTTTTTATCCGACCCTGTAAATAATAGCCTGAATCGTCTGGGTTATGATGATGGGTCCAGAAAGAGAAGATCTGACTGGGAGAACAATGATTATCTTAATCGTCTGAATTTATATCTAATCCAGATACAGAACAATAATCTCTCAGATCAAGACATTCAGGGATTTAATTCAACAATGCAATCTTTTGCTGACCGTCCATTTTATGTAAACAATAAAACCCCGGGTCTGGATCACAGTCTGAATGTATCTTTTGGAAATCGCCACTTTTTTGGTGATAAACAGCTGGGTTACAATATTGGAATTAACTATAGCAAGTCCTTCACACAATACGATGAACGGGAAATCAACAACTACACAGCCCGAATTCCGGACGGTACAAGCAGCCGGATGCAGGAGTTCCAGATCAATAACGGAAGTGAAAGTGTAGATGAAGTGAATAATGGCTTGATTGGATCAACCACGCTTCAGTTTAATCCCAGTAATGAAATTACACTCACATCTATCTATAATAACAATGCGACCGGGTCAGTCATCGACATGCGTGATGGTGCCTACCCCGGGGCATTGTCTTCAGGAACTTACAACAACCGGGTGATTTCGTTTGTACAGCGCGAACTGTTTAATAACCAGCTGAAAGGTCGTCATACAATGCGAAATTTCGAAGTTCGTTGGTCGGGTAACTACGTTAATTCAAGTCAGTACGAGCCGGATACGCGTTTTATAGGATCACCGGTAGACGATCAGGGTCAATATTTCTTTGTACGTGAAGTTCAACTGCCATTCCACTTTTTCAGAGATTTAAACGATACTCAATACAATGCAAAACTGGATCTTGAGTATAAATTCTCGAACCGCTTCAGTATAAAGTCCGGGGGATTTTATACTCAGAAAGATCGTGAATTCAACGAGTATCGGTATCAGCTCGAAAATAATGGTACCAATTCCGACAGCCCTGATTTTATGAGTTTTGGAGAAGCATCGGGAGATTTTGCGACCTACTTCTCTCCAAATAATACAGGAGTACTTGGCCGAGACGAAAATGGTGATTTAATTCTTGGGTTGACATATCGAGATCAAACCCGTCCTGAAAACAGTTACAACGGAACAGAGAAAATTTCTGCGGGTTATTTAATGGGCGTGTGGGATTTATCAGAGAAGCTGAAAGTATTTGGTGGTGCCAGAATTGAACATACTGATTATTCAATCACCCCGGGTTCGAGGGGAGAAACGGCAGAAGAAGGAGGAATAGATGTAGTAGACATCTTGCCATCCATGAATTTGATCTATGCACTCAATGATGATTCTAACCTCAGATTGAGTGGTAGTCAGACACTGGCCAGGCCAAACATGAGAGAGCTTGCTCCCTTTGCATCTTTTGACCTTTTGGGCGGTTTCCCCATTGTTGGAAACCCGGATATAGACAGAACCAATGTGAAGAATTTTGACCTGCGATATGAAATTTTTCCAAATGCCGGCGAAATGTTCGCAGTAAGTGCTTTTTACAAAGATTTCACCAATCCGATTGTAATGGAATTGGATGTTGCAACAGATCAGCCACAGTATAAATACATTAATACCAACAATGGCCGACTCTTTGGATTTGAGTTGGAGTTCAGAAAAGAACTGGATTTTATTGCCGATGCTCTAAATAATTTTAAATTTTCAACAAATTTCACATATACCAACTCAAAAGTTGACCTGGGAGAAAGCGAACTTGAAACAAGACGCAATTTGGATCCTTCCATTAAAGCATACAGGCCATTTCCATTCCAGTCTCCTTACCTGATAAATATGATGCTGTTGTATGAAAACAGTCAAACAGGTTGGGATGCCGCACTATATGCAAATGCATTTGGGCCAAGACTGGCAGCAAACGGATCGGGTGCGGCTCCGGATGTGTATGAAATTCATGGAAAATTAAATGATGAAGGGAGCTTAAGTAGTGACCGACCGCTCCCAGACATGAGTTTTAGAGTTCAAAAGAGTTTTCTGAATAGAATGTCCGCATCACTGAGTATCAGTAACCTTCTTGATTACAGCGTTGTTCAGTATCAGGAAGATATGGGAAGTTATTTTACGACCAGTGCACTTAATCCGGGCCGAACATTTAAGCTAAGTTTTACTTACCGAATTAATTAACTGGGGTACTCAACCACCATTTCCAACCCACAGAGCCCGGGTAAATCCAATTGATTGTCCGGGCTTTTTGTTATTAAGCTTTCCTCCATCAGTTTCCATAAATTTGTACTTTTCTGTATCGGGAACCGTAAACATCGTTGCGGTGTTTCATTGACTACAACGTACAAAAGTAAATATTACAGACATTGATATTCGTAACGAGAAAGGCGCACTTTAACGCAGCACACCGGTTGCATAATCCTGATAAATCTGAACAATGGAATCGGGATACCTTCGGAAAATGTAATAATCCAAACTGGCATGGACACAACTACCAGATTGAGGTGACTGTTGCCGGCGAGCTGAACCCTGAAACAGGCTATGTTATCGATTTGGGAAAGCTCAAATCCATTATTCATAACCGGATCCTGGATCCTTGTGACCATAAAAACCTGAATTTGGAAGTTCCATTTCTTGAAGGAGTCATCCCTACTTCAGAGAACCTTGTGAAGGTTTTTTTTGAGGAGCTCGCGGAGGATGTTGGCGAAGCCGCGTATGGAAAATCACGGCTTTACTCTGTAAAACTTTACGAAACCGAACGAAATATTGCTGAATATT
>Ga0081535_100789_pt2 | contig 11805 bp, 6 predicted proteins | sample HotLakmasection3_FD_71020 | JGI IMG/M metagenome (GOLD analysis project Ga0081535, IMG submission 71020) | Hypersaline microbial mat communities from Hot Lake, Washington, USA - Section #3 (SPADES assembly) (version 2) | ecosystem: Environmental > Aquatic > Non-marine Saline and Alkaline >... | reverse complement strand
CAGGATTCTCTGGCATGGTACAGGTTTGATTTTATAGTCTTCAAAACAGACAACACCGACCAGGTGTACTTTACAGAACACACTGTATCTTACCAACTACCCATACGAATCCATATAGTGCCACAATTTTTGCAGATGCCGGAAATATTACTTTGAGCAGATTGCATGGATTACCACACTCTTTTTATATCCAGGCACTCAGCTCTCTGCGCACCTTCGCTTCCTTGGCGGTTTAAAACAATCGCGGTGGCGGCTAAGATGCATGAAACAAGATTGACTGCCCTTTCAACAGGAACCCGCCAAAAACATCGCCTGAAAGAATAAACCGCTAAGGGCGCGGAGAAACGCCAGGGGTTTTGTACCGGGAATCAAGTTCTTTTGCCAGTGGAGTGGTGCCACGAATGGACATTTGGGATCGAAAACTTATAAAGTTTATTTTTTTGATATTACAAAAGAGATCTCTTTCGAAAAGAGAATTGGCGACTCCTCCTCTTCAGAAAATTCGAGGATCAGGTTGTATGAACCAGGATCAAGTTTTTCCGTAACAATTTCGAGCATCTGATCAAATACCGGACGGTCGTTCGTGTTGGTGATGGTCATGGATGTTTGCTCGTTTTTCCAGAAGCGGAGCAGTCTGCCAACAGCCGACCGGTCTCTCTCTATAGTATAGGTGAGCGCAAATGAGTAGAGTCCTTCGTCGTTCTCGGGCAGGTTGTACGATTCATAAAAGAAATTTATGGCGCTCTCTTCAGGAATTTGACGATCGTGAGCCAGCTTTACCTTCCCCGAATCTCCTCCCTCTCTGTAGCCAAGAATCACATCAGACGTAAAAAAACCATTTTTGTCTATGCCTGATGGCTCTACAGTAACCTCACTGTTCGATATCCCCTTAATTCTCTCCCGAAATACGGAACCTTCCCGAATGGCACCGCCATCCACCCGTGTATTATGAAGCTCCGAAACAGCCCTGACTCTGGCATGTTCTGCAGTCAGCGGCAGATTTATTGTGTTATCCAAAAGGGGATCATCTGATACAGGCGCTGCCTGGTGAACAACTGAAACGTTTTCTGAGGTTGCTGCCTCATCATTAAAGATTTCGAGCGTTCTCACGATCTCGTAGCCGTCGTAAGCGATACTGTCCACAGAGTTGTACTGCTGCAGCCGATCAAAGGAGACCGCCTCTTCCACATCATCCTGAAAATAGAGACGCATTTCCGGGGATAACTCGTCATCATAAAAACGGTATGCATGAACCGTGGTGCCGATATTGAACATTTCATCATTTCCGGCAGAATACTCCTCCGGAGCACGGTTTTGGGCGATCAGCAGCCGCGCACTATTCGTCTGCTGAAACTGTCGGGCAAGAGAGCGTGAGATAGGCGTGGAAATATCCATATACCTATTGAGCATCTCATCATATTGAGTGCTAAAGTAGTGATCGAGGCTGGCAAGCTGTCTGTAGTACATAAACTGGAGCACAAGCGCCGGAGAAATTCGCTCCCCGCTGCCGAGGTTCCCGCCAGAAGTCTGATTTAAAATATTCGAATCTTCATCCTCATCCCCGCCTGCGGCTTCACTCTCTCCTCCGTTGTTTCCTGCCCCCAGAATGCTCATGCTTACCGGGCTGTTTCTTTCGGTCATACTGTAGGCAGCAGACGGCACAAAGTCATCCACAGACTTTTTGGTCCGCATTTCATTCCCGCCATAGGAGTTCCCAAAGAGATAGATCACGCTTTCGGAATGATCGACCAGGTTTTCGTATACCCACATTTCGAATGACGGATATTGATGATACTCCCTGACCTGGTAAAGCGTATTGAGATAGAGTGTAGTGTTAATTGCGCTGGCATCGTCAGATACACCTCCCCTCCCATCATCCATACGGGTGGCTATGATATAGTTGGCAAAACCCGGATTATACATAAATATGCCGCTGCGCTTTTTGTTTGGCTCTCCATATTTGATGTAGATACCGCCCCGATCGTCGTACAGTGCCCTGCTGGTGGTACTAAAATTATTTAGCGCGTAATGTACCCGCTTCCAGTGCTCCATCAGCCGCTCGTTGTAGCTGTCGGATGGGGTTAAATCGCGCTTCTCCCAAAAGGATTGCAGAATACGAAATATCTGCGGGTCTTTCTGTTCAATCATCTTTTGATAACCGTTGGCTATCCGCCTGCCAAAAAATGGCTGCAGGTGCCACAGCTCTTCTTCCAGCAGCTCCTGGTCTTTTTCGGTAAGATGGTCCTGGCGTAGTCCTCTCAGATAGAGTTCACAGCTTTTTTGATAGAGGTCTGAATAGCCCTGCTCTGTAACGAGCTTTATGAGGCGAAAAGCAGGTGCATATTGCGGGCCGGACTCTTCTTCGATAGAGCGAATGAGGTTTTCAGCATCAGCGCGGCTTGTATCTTCGCCCGGGTCTGCGGCCTGAACGGAACTGTAACTATCGGGGGGTATATTTAGAGCAAAGACAGCAAAAGAGGCGCTATATAATAGTAGCGCCGTTATTTGCAGCACTATAAATAGTAATACCCGTTGAAGCTTCATCTTTTCGGTGTTGCAAGAAATAAAATGTTCAAGATGTGTATGCGATCACAAAATCGTAACGAACCTTTCATAAATCTATTATAAAGCCTTAGAAAATCAATTTATGAATGCAAAGAATTTAAAAAGGTCAGGTTTGGCAAGAAAAAATGTCAAGACGCTCGTCACAAAACCAAGAAACCACAAACGTTTTACGCTTATTAAATACAGCAACATTGTGGTTCTTTCGGTACAAAACCAATCCCTGGATAATTCTCTCAGATGATCTGCTTCTAAAAATGGCCGTGACTCAGCGTTCTGCAGCGAAGCTAAAATTTGCGAAACTCAGCGAGAAATAACGGGGATACACGCTATACAGAATGTTCCGGATTCAAAAATCCGTGATCCCAAGAAGTTTCTCGCCGCCAAATCCGATAAAGAGAGAGGCGGAAAGGGTGTAGGAGATCGTGGGCTGAGTTCCTTTTACATATTGATAGACAGGGATATTGCCCGAAAGCTGAACGAATGCACTATTTAAAAGAGGAAGCGGGGTGATAAGCGCCGGGTTTACTGTGAGCCAGCTTCCACCGGTATCGGGCATTACGGCAGAATTCCGGGTATCGGATGCAGCTGTTCTGAAACCAACCGCCATACTGTAGGAAAAATCGCGGAACAGTGTGCCCCCGGCACCTGCTGAGGTTACAAACTCATTTCCAAAGCGGTAGCGGTCGTCACTGGAAAAGCGCTCATTGGTGCCGGAATAGCGGAAACTGTTCGACATAAAGAGTTCGGTATTTATGCCTGGTAATGTTTTGGAACTGTACATCCACAAAACACCATCCCATGCACCGGTGCCCGGCTGCATATCGGCATTAAGAAGAAAACCATTATTTCGCATAGACGATACCCCAAGTGGAGCTTTGATACCAGCCCCGATAATCACCTGATACTGCTCAAAAACGGTTTGAGGATGCAAGTTGTACTTTATAAGCAGCATGGCGTCTCCCACTCCCGTCGTTCTCAGCTTCTGCGAACTGCTGCCAAGATGCAATCCCGTTTCGCGAAATTTGTTTACATAGGAGAGTGTGGTAGTTACTGCAAAACGATCACTTATTCCGTAGTGCAGCTCAAGGAGTGATGTGGAGGTATTCCTCTGCACGGTGTTATTTATCAGTTCGTTCGAGCCGTTATAAAGATCAGATATATTTTTATAGTCGAAAGTGTACCCTATCAGGAAAGCCCCTTTACCCACGGTTCCTTCCGACTGAGAACTGACCAGCGGGGCACCCGCGCAGCTGCACGTTTGGGCCTGTAATTGTAAAACAAAACCGCACAGACCGAAAAACATGGCAAGAGCCGCTATTTTTGAAAGGTATCTCATCGCGTCAGGGAATTTGAATAACAGGAGTTCTTGGCGAAGTGCCATAAAAATCGACCCAGCCAAACCAGTAGGAATTATATGATGGGATTTGTTTTAGCATCTCTCCTTCTCTAGGACCCGAGAGCGCCTCGCCAAACACACTCCATACGGTTCCTTCATCATCCTGCATTATAGCAGGCAGTGGCTCGCCCGTTTGAGAGAATTCGAGGGTTGTTCCGTCTTCTAATGATCGGGAATAAGACACTACAAGTTCGTCTTTGGCCATTCCGGCAACTACCACATCTTCGCCCGAGTAGGTGGAATTGATCACGGTACCCTCATCAGAAAAAGCAGAAATGGGAAAAACCACCAGGTTTTGAGAGTAAAAAATGCCGTGGGTTCGTGCTTTTCTTTCAAGGCGGTCATCTTCTCGTTCAATTGGGAAGAGAATATTATTGTTGTTTGTCCGGTAATCGCCGTAGGGAAAAATGGTGTAGTTGAGGTCAAACCCTGTGATGCCGCTCAATACTTTTCCATTGGGGTAGGCATCTTTCCACGCTTTAAAGGTCATCTCTATGAGCCTGTAATTTTCCCGGCTTTCCCCTTCCATGGAGCCGGCAACGGCACCATTTAACATCTGGCTCCAGTACGATTCAGTTTCACGGTCGTAGGCGATCAGATTATTTTTGTAGATAAAACCGGAAACGCCAAAGGTTGTCTCCACACCGTTCACAACCCGATTCCAGGCAAGGCCTGATCCGGTAAGCGGACAATATGTTACTGCTACCGGTACATCGTTTACGCGGTCGTTCACAATTTCGTGGTAGTTCAAAATCACATTGGGGTAGCCCCGAATGTCGTTCCCTATCTGTATGGCTGTAATCAGGTCGCCATCGTTAATAAAATCGATGTCGCCTGATTGCTCAAATTTGGGATCATCGATTGATGCAATTCCATCCCTGCCCTGGCCGATAAATACCTTGTCTTCGGGAATTGACCAGACGCTATTCTCCTCTTCGTTTTGGTTTTCGTTGCCGCTGTTCGTGGATACAGAGCTGCACTGAACGCTGAACAGAGCAAGAAAGAAGGCGATTATTTTTGAAATGCGTATATCCATAAAGGGTATTCCCAACCAAATTACAGAAACAGATTTATTTAGCTCACCTTACAAAAGAAGCAACACTTTTTTGTCACATTCTGATAACGTTGATATTTAAACGGGAATTTTTAGGGTCTATGTTGATCGGTGTGGGTAATCACAACGACTCCATTGGTATGATTTCTGATTGAAAGATATCCAGAGCAGTACATGTTAGGTTTCCGTATGTGTCTGGCCACCCATCAGATGCTTTGTTCCATGAAGACAACCATATCGTAAGAAAGTTTCTCAGGTAAATTCTACCTGTTTCTTTCTGAATTTAGCAGGCCGTCCCGAAGGGATCCCAAGGGAAAGGCCCGGAGATTACGGTAGATGGTTGATAAAAAATATACTGCAAATACAAATTATCAGCTTCTTCATCTGATCGTAAAGATTGGCAGGTGAGGAATGGGATATCATCCTAAAAGTGCCAATCATTGACATTGAGCTCTCCACACCGATCAATATTGAACCCATTTTTAATTGTGAATTGCTCTGCTATAACTTAAGATACATTTAAAAGGATTTTTTAACCTCAGTTAATCAAATAAATCTGATAAAGACCGTTCCGCTGCGGGACGCCATGTCCGTGGCCAAGGTCACTGAGAAGAGGTGCCCATGGGGTAAGGCAAGCATGAGATACAGGAGCGCCGTAGGTGCGAAATAATTGTACTTGAATTCGGGGTTCGTTGAATGCCGCGCCTATGGCGCTACTTTTTAATAGTGCTCCCCTATACCCCACGGAAATGCTGTGCATTCCCATGGGGCTAATCGGGTAGGAGGCGGCAAAAGCCGCCGTCCCCCCACACCACCCGGCATACGTTTGTCGTACCAAGGCGGTTTCTATCACGTCTTCGGATTCATTCTTAGATACACAGAGTGCAGTCCTTGCCTGGCAAACCACATGGGGTTCATACTTTGGGATACGGCCATCTTGCGGGACATGCTCCACCAACCCTGGCTATACATGACCACATTCCAGCTTTTCCTTTCCCCAACGCCAAGGCTTCGCAGTAACTTATAGGTAGTGTATATTCTTCCACACTGCTTCAGGCGGTAGCACCTCAGCTTTCTGCGGATCCATCCATCGATGTCCCGTAGATTGGATAGCCACCTGTTGGCCAGTCGGAAGTAGTTCGACCAACCCCTAATGACGGTATTTAGCTCGTCAAGAAGCTGGCTGAATGGAACACCCCGGTTCCTTTTGGTGATTTCCCGTACTTTATCTTTCAGGCGTTTGGTGGACTTATCGGCCACTCTGATGCCTCCGTCAGATAGAACGGTGAACCCCAGAAAGGTAACCTCATCGCTGCGGCGGACGCCGCTTTTACTGCGATTTACTTTTAGCTTCAACTTGGTTTCGATGAAGCTGATCAGTGTTCGCAGCACACGCTCTGCTGCTTTGCGAGTTCTGACAAAAATATTGCAGTCATCGGCGTAGCGGCAGAAGCGCAGCCCTCGCTTATGTAGCTCCCTGTCCAGCTCGTCCAATACGATGTTGGACAGCAGAGGAGAAAGCGGACCCCCTTGCGGAGTTCCGGCCGTTCGCTGTTCGCACAGACCCTGTTGCATCATACCGGTTTTAAGGTAAGCGTTAATTAACCGGAGCAGACGCTTGTCAGTGATGACTTTGGAGAGCCTGTGCATAAGTCGGTCGTGGTTGATCTTGTCGAAGAATTTCTCAAGGTCAATATCCACAACCCATACGTTGCCCTCCCGTACGTATTGGCTCGCCTGGCTGATAGCCTGGCCAGCGTTTCGTCCGGGTCGGAATCCAAAGCTGTATGGGCTAAAGTAAGGCTCGTAAATCGGGCTGAGCTTTTGGTGAATAGCTTGCTGGATCAATCGGTCAGTCACCGTCGGGATGCCAAGCATCCGTTGGCCCCCGCCTGGCTTGGGTATGTCCACCTTCCTCACCGGGGCTGCCTTATAGGTTCCCTTTAGCAGGGACGTTTGCAGCTGGTTTAGATTGGTGTTTAACCACTGTTTTAGCTCGTTGATCGTCATGCCATCCACGCCGGGGCTCCCCCCATTACGGGCCACTTGCCGGTACGCCTGGATTACGTTTGCTGGATCTGCTATTTGGTCTAAGAGATTGTTCGTTAAGGTTTGTTGTCGGCGTAATCGTGAACACAATTCGACTCCTGCATCGCCCCTGTCCGGGCTTCCATCCCTTTCAGAGTCGTCAGGTTTCTCCAAACCGATAAATAGATCCGTTTGGATGGGTTCGTTTTTCTGTCGCTGTTTGCCTTTACACATTACACTGAGTTCCTTAATCGTGATAGATTCAGGCCTTCCCACACCAAAGGTGTAGTACTATGCCCTCTGCTGACTCCTGCATGGTCTCACCCACACAGGCCTCCCGGGGTAAGCAGTACGTCTTTCAATGCGTTATGCCGGATTTACCCCTCTGCCGTTCGAATGACTATCGGGCATCCTGATCCACGGCTCAGTTACCCCGACAGACAGGCCTGGTATCCGGTTCCTGTTCGTCATAACACATCTTTGCCTTAGGCTTCCTTCAGATCCCACCTCGCGGTGGACACCCTTGCCATCGGCTATAGAATTCCGGTCATTACGGTTTCTTCGGGACTGAAGGCTTTCACCTCGCACCCGTTAGTCGTACTGCGTGCCCGGCACACCGGATATGCCGCCCCGGAACGGGGCTGGGTTTTGCCTCTGAAAAGATGAATGGCATTCATTCTATATAAGATTTGCTGTTTTCCATGAAACGTATGTTCTAGCCACCAGATCGCTATTTTACGGAAGTTGAGTTATGAATCAACAGAACATCTTTTTTATTAAATTCCTGTTCAAACAAGAATTCTGTTTACGGAATCTGAATTCACTCATTGAGCCATCTCAAAAAATTCCAATGATACCATGAGTAAAAAGCTTGAAGAGGAACTGCGTGAGAAGCTAAAAGCTGAAGAGCGCAAACAGCGAATAAAAGAGACAGACCCACTCTATGAAAATAAGCTGGCAGAGGCCGCTGTTATGTTCTTTGGCACACTCATCCCGCTTTATATTTTATACTACGCAGCCCATTACCTGTTTATGCTAACCTTTGGAATTGCGATTGGATATCTTCGAGTGGATATGAACTGGGTCTATCCGCTTATACATGTTGCGATCTGGGCAGCTTCCATTTTCAGCGTGTACAGAAAAAAGTCCGTTCTTGATGATATGATGAAGCGATTTTAAATCGTCAGGTATCGCTTGTTCATCAGTATGTAACGCCCCTCTTTATCTCCCCTTTTTAGGGGAGAAATTTACTCCCCCTTAGTAAAACTTATCCCGAACTTTCGGGAGGGGATGTTCAATTCCAAACCGCAATTCGTATAACTCAGATTATAGATTATCCATCATTAAGGAATCTCGCTGAGTTGCGCGGAGTGCGTCGCAGTGTTTCGCAGAGGAAAACTCCTCATTGTTTCATTAATGTGTTGTTTCCAACTCTCAACTCGCTTCGCATTAAAAAAATGAGCGCCCCTTCCGTGGGTTGATGAACACTGTTTTAGGGGAGAATTTTTCCTGTCGACAATCATCTTACAACGTTTAAGCAGAGAGTCCCCAACTGCGTATGGATTGTAGTTCGTAAACTATTTAATGTTCATTCAAGCTTAATCTCACATTTCTGATTCGATTCATAGTATTTTACACCCCTCTGTGTCTCCCCTTCCCAGGGGAGAATTTTCTATCCTATCGTCAGTTTTCAGACTCGATTTTAGGGGAGAGTTTTATTTCTTCCCTGCTCTCCTTTTCCCAGATACCGATTAGCAGCAGGATGAGCGTCAGGCTGGTGCCCAGGCCCCAGAGTACGACAACCGCCAGATCATTCCAGAATGCATTTTCACCAAAGAGGATCAGAGGAACCAAGCCTCCCATCGTGGTAAGGGAGGTGATCATCACGGTTCGGATTTTATTTCTGTACACCTGCACCCAGCTTCGTAATCCATAGATGCCCAAAGACCGGCATCGCTGTTTTTCATGCATCAACAGGATAGAGTTATTCACCACTACTCCAACCGCCAGCAGCGTGCCGGCAATGGCCCCCTGGTCAAAATTAATATCGTGATACAGAGCGCCCATCATCACTCCAATCAAGCTTAGGGGGATTGCGAGGATTACGACCATCGGATCACCCCAGCTCTCGAGCAGGGCAGACACAATCATCCATACGCTTAATATCGTTAAAAAAAGAAGGAGCAGGTAGTTATCGAACTGGTCTTCCTGTCCCCAGGAGAAAAAGCCACTTCCAAACTGTATCGTGGCTCCAACCGGTACAGGCACGGTTTCCAGAACGGACTCGATATAGTTCGATGCCAGGCGCGGTGGGCCTAAAAAGTCAACCGATACGGTTCGCTGATAAGACTGATCTTCTCTCAAAATCTGGGGTAAGGTTTTTTCCCGCGTAAGCGTGCCAATTTCGTCGACCGTGAACAGTTTATCGCCGGAACGCCTTGCTTTGTTTAGAAAATCCTGTTCATATCCCGTCTGTGCCTGGTTCCGGCTAATCAGATACATTCTCTCTCCATCCAGCTCTGTTCGGCCCCGAATATTGGTAGGATTGGCATCGAGCTGTATCGCCTCCAGTACATCCGGTTTGTCTATCCCTTTCAGTCCAAGAGCTTCCTCATCCAGGTTTAAAACATACTGAAACAGGTCTTCACTTCGCCAGCCCACCGTATGGATATCTACCTCCTGCACCCGCTGGTTCCGTTTGAGGCGTGCTGCAATATCCTCTGCCAAAAGTAAAAGCTCATCGTACGAAAAGCCCGTGAGTGATATGCGCTGACCCGAAAAACCGCCCCCAAAACCGGTACTGAATCCATCTCCCAGTCCACTCACCGAGATTCCTGAATTTCCGGTTTTCGCAGCGAGGTACATCGCTTCGGCGTAAAACTGATAGGGTTCCGGCCTGAACAGGTAATCATCTTTGATTGCAAACTGAAGTCTTGCTCCGTAATACTCCGATATATCCGCTTCAAAATAGGTGAATGCCTCTGCATAGGGGAGCGCAGTGGATTCAAAATTACGAACCATCTTATCGATCTCCTCCATGGGCGTACCCTGCGGTGTTCGAATGCTGATAAAGATCTGCTCCTGCCCGCGGCCGCCCCAGGGCGTTCCGAAATAGGTTTCGTTAAAGAATTTGTGGGTTAAGCCGCCAATCCAGGGATCGATATTGGTTCGGTTATCGAAGTATGCCCGGGTAAATTCCGGCCAGCGCGTTTCTTCCCAATCAGGTTCTTCAATCGCAAAAAGGGGAATTCCAAATACGGCGATGAGAGCCAGGTATGCCACCCATCGAACCTTATGCCGAAAATGAAAGAACCGTAGCAGATACCGCTCTGTAAAGCCCTGCAATTTTAAACTTCCGCTCTTTTTTTCTGAACCGGATGTTGCCGGAACCAGCCATATCAGCGAGTAGGGTATCCAGCTTAAAGCCACAAGCACGGATGACAGAAGCGTAAGCGTGAGTGCAATGGCAAGGGGAACCAGAAAGAGCTGAAGTTCATCCATTGCAAAAAACAGGGGAATAAAAATTCCGACGGTTGTGAGGGTACTGCCAAATACAGGTACAAGTGTATAGGGAAGCTCTTTTTTGATATGATAAATACGCTGATCCCGGTCTGCAGGAAGTTTTGGATTGATCTGTTCGAAAACCACCACGGCATTGTCGATAATCATCCCGAGAGCCACGGTGAGGCCGGCGAGTGTGAGCACATTCAGTGTATAATCGGCAAAGAAAAGAGCCGTGAGGCTGAGGAGTAAGGAGAACAGAATGCTTCCCAAAATCACAAAGGGTGCGCGAAAACGCCGGATAAAAAGCAGAAGGATTAAAAATACAAACAGAATACTGAATGCAGACTGATACTGAAGTTCACCAAACTGTTCGCGCAGGTCTTCAGTAGAGTCGCGCTCAAGCTGCAGGGTAATATCAGAGGGCAGCCGTTCACTGATGGCTTCCATCTCTGCCCGAACCGTTTCCGCAAGTTCCATGGCGTCAGCTCCGCTCTCCCGGTTAAACGTCATCGCCAGGGCAGGTTTGCCATTCAGCCGTTTCAGGCTTTTTACAGGGTAGTCTTCGATGTTTACCTCGGCAATTTCGCCAAGGGTTACCTGCCGGCCGCTTTCGGGAATGGCAATCTTCATCTGCTTAATTTCGTCTACCGATTCGAACTGAGGCGGAATAAGAATACTGAGCCGGTTGCCTGCTGTTTCTGTAAATCCGCTGGACCGCCAGCTAAGCCGCTGCTGCAGATCACGTGATATTTCTGAAGAGCTAAATCCAAACTGTTCTAAAATGTGCGTATTGAAACGAATGGTTAAAGCCGGATCTTCTGCCCCCTGGATTTCCACATCCGAAAGCCCGTCAATGCCCAATAGCGGAAGGCGTATTTGCTCGCTGGCTAGCCGGTACAGTTCCCTTGAGGATCGGTCTCCGCTGATCGACCATGCCATAAAGGTTTGCTGCTCCTCCAGCTCTTCGGGAACAGACCGAGAGATGTTCGGCTGGCGAACCTCGGGAGGAAAATCTTCCCTCAGCCCAAAAAGGTACTCCTGCAGCTCAAGAGTTCTGTACTCAACGGGCGTCTGTTTTTCAAACGTAATGGTTACCGAGGAACGTCCTTCCGTTGATACCGAGCGAATTTTTTCTACATTCCTGAGCCTGGTGGCAACAGATTCGACCCTTCTTGTAATCTCCTGCTCTACTACTTCCGGCGATGTACTCCCCCACCCATAGCTCACCGTTACGGATGGCAGCCGCAGGTCCGGGGCC
>Ga0081535_100988_pt1 | contig 11849 bp, 10 predicted proteins | sample HotLakmasection3_FD_71020 | JGI IMG/M metagenome (GOLD analysis project Ga0081535, IMG submission 71020) | Hypersaline microbial mat communities from Hot Lake, Washington, USA - Section #3 (SPADES assembly) (version 2) | ecosystem: Environmental > Aquatic > Non-marine Saline and Alkaline >... | reverse complement strand
GGCGCGGCGGGCGGAGCTGCGGCTGGCGAGCGGCTACCCGGAGGAGGCGCTCGAGGGTCTCCTGCGGGCGGTGCACCGGCTGGACGAGCCGACGGGCGAGGGGGTGGGCGCGCTGTTCCTGCTGCTCGCCCGCGCGTACCACGAGATGGGGCGCCTGGAGGAGGCGGAGCAGCAGCTCGAGCGGGCTGGGGCGCTGCTCCCGCCGCAGGACGCGCGTCGGGCGCAGCTGCTTGCGCTCTCGGGGGAGATCAACCAGGTGAGGGGGCTCCTCCCGGAGGCGCGGGACCTCTTCGCGATGGTCGTGGCGGACCATCCGCAGTCGGACGCGCTGCTCCGCGCGATGCTCGGGGTGGCGGAGGTCGACGCGCAGCTCGGCGACGTCTCCGAGAGCCTGGCGATGTACGCGCGGCTCGTCGAGGAGTTCCGGCGGGCCGAGGGGCGGGGGGCGCTGACGGCCGAGGCGATCGGGCGCAGCCTTCTCGAGCAGCACCGGACGCGTCTGGCGTCCGAGGACTACGCGTCGGCGATCGAGTTTGCGCGCCTGGCGGACCGGCTCTACGCGCTTGATCAGACGCCGCCCGAGGTGATCGAGGCGCGGGCGGCGGCGCATCGCCTTCGGGCCGAGCAGATGGTCGCGGAGGCGGGGGTCGATCCCTCGCGCCCGGCGGAGATCGCGGCGATCGACCCGGTCACCCGCGCGGAGATCCGCGCTCACTACCTCGACGCGGGGGAGGCGTACCTCCGCCACGCGCGGCGGACGGTGCTGACCGACGACCTCGCGTTCACGGACTCCCTGTGGATGGCGGGCGACTCCTACGACCTCGCGGGGGAGACCGACAAGACGATCGAGATCTTCAGCGAGTACGCGGGCGGGCTCGACGACGACCCGCGGCTCCCGCAGGCGGTGTTCCGGCTCGCGGGGGCCCATCAGGCGCGGGGCGACTTCGACGTCGCCGAGACGCTCTACCGGGGCCTGATCGAGGAGCATCCCAACGCGGCGGAGGCCGCCGGCTCGCACGTTCGGCTCGCCCAGACGCTCGCGGTCGACGACGACCCGGAGAACGACGGGGACGCGCGGGCGCTGCTCGAGCGGATCCTCACGAGCGGCCGCCTCGCGCCGGACGCGGTGGAGTACCGCGACGCGCTGGTGCAGCTCGGCCGGCTGCACCTCCGAGCGGGCCGTCACGTCGCGGCGCTCGAGACGCTCGCCGAGACGGTCGAGCGGTACCCGGAGGACCCCGAGATCACGCTTCTTCGCTTCCAGCTCGCCGACGCGCATCGTCTTTCGGCGGCGGAGCTCGGCGAGCAGCTCGAGCGCGAGTCGATGCCCGCGGGCCGACGGCGCGACCTCGAGACCCGGCGCTCCGGATGGCTTCGGGAGGCGCTGGCCCACTACGAGGAGGTGCGGGCGACGCTCGACGCCAAGGACCAGCGACGGCGGACCGACTTTGAGGACCTGCTCCTGCGCAACGCGCACTTCTACCGGGCCGACGTCGCGTTCGACCTGGGCGAGCACGAGGCGGCCATCCGCCACTACGACGCCGCCGCTCAACGCTACGCCCGCGACCCCGCCTCGCTGGTGGCGATGGTGCAAATCGTCAACTGCTACGTCGAGCTTGGCCGATGGCAGGAGGCAAGGACGGCCAACGAACGGGCCCGTCGCCGACTGCGCGAGCTTCCACCGGAGGCGCTGGACGCCCCGGACCTCCCGATGACCCGGCGTCACTGGGAGCGGTGGCTCGATGCGGCGGCGGCGATCGACGCCCTCGCGGAGGCCCAGGACCCATAGCGGGCGCGGCAGGACGCCGCCCCGGAGCCACGGAGGTCAGGATGACCCAAGCGCCGAACGCCGCACCAACGCCCGAAGCCGTCGCGAGCCAGCTCCCCGCCTGGACCGCCCGATTCGAGCGGCTCCTCCACCGCCAGATCGAACTCTGCCGAGGCCTGGCCTCGCTCTCGGGGCGCCAGCGCGAGTGCATCGACCGCGAGGACCCGGACGCGCTGCTCGCGGTGCTCTCGGAGCGGCAGGCGATCATCGCCCAGCTCCGGGAGGCGGCGGACGAGGCGGGCCCGCTCCGCGAGCGGTGGTCCGCGGCCCGCTTCGACTCGCCCGAGGCCCGCGCGACGAGCGTTCGCGCCCTGATCGTCGAACTCACGGACCTCATGCGCGAGATCGCCGAGCGGGACGCGGAGGACCGCCAGAAGCTGGGCCGCGCTCGCGATGAGCTGGCGACGCGCCTGGCGGGCGTCGCCCGGAGCCGCGGCGCCCTCGCGGCCTACGGGCCCAAGCGCGGCGGCGGCCCGCGGTTCCAGGATCGGGAGGGCTAGGCGTGGCCGGCGTTCTCGCGAGCGAACTCGAGCGGAGCGTCGGACCCGCGCTCGAATCGTCCCTTGAGTCCTCTCTTGAACGGGGGGAGCTCGCGGAGCTGCTGCGCGCGTTCAACGACGTCACCGTCCGGCTCCAGGCGACGCAGGAGACGCTCCGCGGCGAGGTCCGCCGGCTTCAGGGCGAGCTCGAGCAGACGAGCGCGCAGCTGCGTCGCTCTCGGGAGCTCGCCGCGCTCGGGGAGATGGCCGCGGGCATCGCTCATGAGATCCGCAATCCTCTCGGCTCGATCCGCCTGTACGCCGAGGCGCTGCGGGACGACCTCGAGGGGATCCCGGGCCCTCGCGAGATGGCGATCAAGATCGGTTCGGCGGTGACGGGACTGGACCGGGTCGTGGGCGACGTGCTCGCCTTTGCGCGGGAGATGCGTCTGCGCGTGGCGCCCTGCGAGCCCGCGGCGCTGCTCGAGGGGGCGGTGCGCGACGTGCGGTGCGAGCTGATCGACGCCGGCGTGCGCGTCGAGATCGAGGCGACGGACGACCTGGTGTCCTGCGACGCCGACCTCATCCGTCGGGCGCTGGTGAACCTCGTGCGCAACGCGGCGGAGGCGGCGGGCGAGGCGGGGCCGGGCGGCGTGGTGAGGCTGAGCGCCGAGCGCGGGAGCCGCCGCGGGGCCGACGGGCGCCGGGCGGCGTGCCTGTCGCTGGCGGTCGAGGACTCGGGCCCGGGCATCCCCGCGGAGGCCGTGGGGCGGATGTTCAACCCGTTCTTCACGACCCGCGCCGCGGGCACGGGGCTGGGGCTCGCGATCGTTCACCGGATCGTCGACGCCCACGGCGGGGCGGTCGAGGTGAGCCTGCGCGGGAGCGAGCGGGACGCGGAGGACGCGCTCTCGGGCGCGCGGGTGTCGATTCTGCTGCCGCTCGACCCCGAGCGGGCGCTCGAGAGCACGACGGCGAACACGGGCGAGGCGCGCGCGGAGCCCCTTTCGGAGACCGATCGATGAGCACGGTACTGGTGGTGGACGACAAGGAGATGCTGCGCGACAGCGTGGGGGTCACGCTCCAGCGCGCGGGGCACACCGTCATCAGCGCGCCGGGCGGCGAGCCGGCCCTCGAGGCCGTCGCCCGGCGCCGACCGGACGCCGTCGTCACCGACCTCAAGATGCCCGGCATGACCGGGCTCGAGCTGCTCGAGCGCATCAAGGGTCTCGACGAGGACCTCCCCGTCATCCTCATGACCGCCTTCGGGACCGTCGAGACGGCGGTGCAGGCGATGAAGCTCGGCGCCTTCACCTACATCACCAAGCCCTTCGAGGGCGACGAGCTGATCGTCGCGGTAAAACGAGCGATCGAGCACGCGCGGCTGAAGCGCGACAACGAGGTCCTGCGCCGCAGCGCTGCCGAGCCGCCGCGCGTCTCGGCGCCCTCGGTCGAGAGCGCGAGCCGTGTCCACGTCGCGCTGACGAACGGGCACGCGGAGCGCTCGCGCGACGCGCCGCAGCCGGGCCGCGGGCTCGACCGCCTCGTGGGCGACAGCGCCGCGATGCGCGCGGTCAGGGAGCAGGTCGAGCAGGTCGCTCGCTCGCAGGGCACCGTGCTCATCCACGGGGAGAGCGGCGTGGGCAAGGAGGTCGTCGCCCGCGCCGTCCACGAGCTGAGCCCGCGCGCGAGCGAGACCTTCATGGCGCTCAACTGCGCCGCGCTGTCGACCTCGCTCCTTGAGAGCGAGCTCTTCGGCCACGAGAAGGGGGCCTTCACGGGCGCCGAGAACCTGCGGAAGGGGCGCTTCGAGCTCGCGCATCAGGGCACGCTCCTGCTCGATGAGATCAGCGAGATCGCGCCCGAGATCCAGGCGAAGCTCCTGCGCGTGCTGCAGGAGCGTGTGTTCGAGCGGGTCGGCTCGAGCGTGTCGATCGGGGTCGACGTCCGAGTGCTCGCCACGACCAACCGCGACCTCTCGCGCTCGGTCGAGGCGGGCGACTTCCGCCAGGACCTCTTCTTCCGCCTCAACGTCCTGCCCGTCCACGTGCCGCCGCTGCGCGAGCGGAGCGAGGACGTGCCCCAGCTCGCCCGCCACTTCGTCCGACAGGTCTGCGCCCGCGAGGGCCGCCCCGAGAAACGCGTGAGCGAGTCGGCCATGAGCCTGCTGCGCGCCTACGCGTGGCCCGGCAACGTGCGGGAGCTCCAGAACATCTGCGAGCGGGCCGTCGTGCTCTGCCGGGGCGAGACGATCGGGCCGGACCTCGTCCATCCCTGGCTGCACGGCCCCGCGCCCGGGCGGGCGGTGCCGAAGCTCGAGATCCACACGCGGCCGGCGGTCCCGCCCGCGTCGGTGCTCGGGCAGGGGATCCGCCCGCTCGAGGAGATCGAGCGGCAGGCGATCATCGAGACGCTCGAGCGGTTCAACGGGCACCGCCAGAAGACGGCCGAGGCGCTCGGGATCGGGGTGCGGACGCTCGGGCTCAAGCTCAAGAAGTGGAAGGACGCCCAGCTCGTGAGCGAGGCCCTGTAGAGGGGTCCGTTGCTGGCCCGCGGATTGCGGGGAGCGAGGCAGCATGTTCATCCGCGACCTGACCAACGCCGACGACCTGCCCGCTCTCGAGCAGTCCCTGCGCTTCGCCGCGCAGCGGAACCGCGTCCTGACGCACAACATCGCGAACATCGACACGCCCGACTTTCGCCCGGTGGACGTCTCGGTCGACGGGTTCCGCACGACGCTCGCGCGGGCGGTGGACGATCGCCGCGAGCGGTGGGACGGGGCCCGCGGCGAGCTGGCGTGGAGCGAGACGCGGGAGCTCCGCCGGGACGGTCGCGGGCTCATGACGGTTCGCCCGAGCGTCGCCTCGGCCGCGACGACCGGCGGCGCGGGCGAGAACGTGCTGTTCCAGGACCGCAACACCCGCAGCCTCGAGCGCCTGATGCAGCAGCTCCAGGAGAACACCGCGCAGTTCTCGCTCGCCACCGAGCTGATGCGGGCGAAGATGGACCTGCTGCGGACGGCCGTGGACCAGACGCGATGACGGAGGCCTGAGCCGTGTACGGCGCGCTTGACATCTCGGTGAGCGGCCTTGTCGCGCAGCGCACCAGGCTCAACGTCATCAGCTCGAACATCGCCAACTCCGGCGCGATCCTCGATCCGAGCGGCGAGCCCAACCCCTACCAGCGCCGCATCGCGATGTTCGCGCCGGGGGGCGAGATCCCCGGCGGGCGCCCCGGGCAGACCGACGGGCGCCTGGGCGTGCGCGTCGCGGACATCGCCCTCGACACCGCGCCCTTCCGGGCCGAGTGGGATCCGACCCACCCCGCGGCGGCGGCGGAGGACGACCCGGAGCGAGGCGTCAAGAAGGGCTACGTCTACTACCCGAACGTCGACCGCGAGATCGAGATGGTCAACGCGCTGCAGGCGCTGCGGTCCTACGAGGCCAACATTGCGGCTGCCGACGCAACGAAGTCGATGATGACCACCGCCCTTCGGCTCATCGCGTAGGGTGAGGCCGCGGAGGAACTCCCATGACCGACCCACTCGGACTCATCAGCGGAAGCGGCGGCGTCCGCCCGACGCCGCAGGGACGACCCGCCGGCGCCGACCAGGCCCCGGGCGGCGCCTCCTTCAAGGACCTGCTCATGGAGAACCTTGAGCAGGTCAACAAGCTGCAGACCGACGCGAGCAAGGCGGTCGAGGACCTTCAGACGGGCCAGCGCGACGACGTCGAGACCGTGCTCGCCGCCACCGCCAAGGCCGACCTCGCGTTCCGGATGCTCCTCCAGGTGCGCAACAAGGTGATGGACTCGTACAACGAGCTCAAGGACGTCCGCGTCTGATCCGTCCGCCTTGCCCGAACATTCAAGCCGCGTAAAGCCGACTGACGACACAAGGGACGGAGGGCGCGCGTTGCGCCCCGAGGGGCGCAAGGATTGCGCCCGGTGCGGCAGGGAGGCCGAGCGCGATGGAGCAGGTCCAGCGGATGCTGGCGACGATCCGCGAGCAGCTCGTCAAGCTGAGCGCGACCCAGCGGCTGCTCATCGCCTCCGTCGTCGTCATCCTGCTCATGACGATGTTCCTGGTGAGCCAGTACGCGGCCTCGAAGCAGTTCGTCCCGCTGCTGCCCGCGAGCGCCACGCCCGAGCAGATCCAGATGGCCAGCCAGTACCTGAGCGAGGCGGGCGTCGAGCACCGCCTTCGCGAGGGGCTCCCCGAGGTCCCGCCGCAGCGCCGGCGCGCGATCATCGCGCAGATGGGGCAGGCGGGCGCCCTGCCGGGCGACACGTCGATGCTCTTTGCCGATCTCATCGACACGCAGTCCTGGACGATGTCCAACGCTCAGCAGGCCCAGCTCTACAACATCGCGCTCCAGAACGAGCTCGCGGGCGTCGTGTCGCAGATGCGCGGCATCACCGGCGCCACGGTGATCATCGACGCGCCGGAGCGTCGCGGCCTCGGCGCGGCCGTCCGCCAGCCCACGGCTTCCGTCACCGTCACCCACAGCGGCGGCGAGCTGACCCAGGACACGGTCGACGCGATCGCGTCGCTCGTCGCCGGCGCCAAGGCCGGTCTTTCGATCGAGAACGTCGTCGTCGTCGACGGCGTCTCCAACCGCCAGCGCCGCGCCCGGACCGAGGACTCGCTCGCCTCGGGCTCGCACCTCGAGCTCAAGGTCAAGTACGAGAAGCTCTACCGCGAGCTCCTGACCGATCTCTTCAGCTACATCGACGGCGTCATGATCGCCGTCACCGCGCAGGTCGACGCCACGCGGCAGACCTCGAGCGTCACCGAGGTCCTCCCGCCCGGGCAGGGCACCGTCACCGCGCCGTCCGTCGAGCGCCAGCGCGAGTTCGAGACGACGACCGGGTCCGTCGGCGCCGAGCCCGGCGTGCGGTCCAACGCCGGTCTCGACATCGCCCGCGGCGGCGCGGGCGGCGGCGGGACCACCGAGACCGAGACCGAGGCCGAACTCGAGACGCGCTTCGGCACGCGCTCCGCCACCGTCCACGATCCGCGCGGGCGACCGACCAAGCTCAACGCCGCGATCAACGTCCCGCGCTCCTATGTCCTCCGCGAGTGGCGCTTCGTCAACGGCGAGGACGCCGAAGCCCCCGAAGCCGCGGCGCTCGAGGCGTTCTTCGAGCAGGAGCGCGCCAACATCGAGGCGAAGACGCTGACGCTCCTGGAGGCTCAGGGCGACGACGGGGCCGCGACGCCGGGGGCCGTGGTCGTCTCGATGATCCCCGATCCTGCGCCGCTGGCGCCCGCGCAGGCGGGCGGCGGCTTCGGGATGGGTCTCGGGGCGGGCGGCGGGGGGGTGCTGGCGTCGGGCTGGCTCAAGACGGCGCTGCTCGGCGCCCTGTCGATCGGCGCGCTCGGGCTCATGGCGCTCGCGCTCAAGAAGGCGGGTCGCCGACCGGACCTGCCGACGGCCGAGGAACTCGTCGGCATCCCGCCGGCGCTCGAGAACGCGGGCGACGTGATGGGCGAGGCGGGCGAGGCGGAGAGCGCGCTGTCGGGCATCGAGCTGACGGAGGAGGACATCCAGAAGCGCAAGATGCTCGAGCAGGTCGCGGCGTTCGTGAAGGACTCGCCCGACGAGGCGGCCGGTCTCTTCCAGCGGTGGACCGCGACCGAGGCGGGGGTCTGAGCCATGGGCCGCAAGCCGGGCGACAAGCTCCCGTCGAACATCGCCGAGATCGACGGCATCACGAAGGCCGCGATCCTTCTCCTGAGCCTCGAGGCGGAGATGGCCGGCGCGATGCTCCGCAAGCTTCCGCCCGACCTGCTCGAGGACGTCACGCGCGAGCTGGCGGGCCTCGGCTCCGTCCCGACCGAGCTGCGCAAGGCGGTCATCGAGGAGTTCTACACGATGTCGGTCGGGCAGCGCGGGCTGCGCGAGGGCGGGCTCGAGTACGCGCGGGCTCTGCTCATGGAGTCGATGGACCCCAAGGACGCGGAGCGCGTCCTGGGCAAGATCCAGACGCACGTGCAGAAGACGCCGTTCTCGTTCCTCCAGAAGGCCGAGAGCGACAACCTGCTGACCTTCATCCAGGACGAGCACCCGCAGACGATCGCGCTGATCCTCTGCCACGTCGCCCACTACAAGGGCGCCGAGATCCTGGGGGGCCTTCCGACGCAGAAGCAGGTGGAGGTCATCAAGCGCATCGCGAACATGGAGCAGACGAACCCGGAGGTCGTGCGCGAGGTCGAGCGCGGGCTCGAGTCGCGGCTCTCGAACCTGCTCATGCAGACGAGCGAGAAGCCGGGCGGCGTCGAGACGGTCGCCGAGATGCTCAACCTCGCCGACCGCGCGGCCGAGAAGACGATCATGGAGGCGCTCGAGCAGGACGACCCGGATCTGGTCGAGGAGATCCGCCGGCTCATGTTCGTCTTCGAGGACATCCTCCTCGTCAACGACAAGGGCATCCAGGCGGTCCTCAAGGAGGTCGACAACGACGAGCTGTCGCTCGCGCTCAAGACGGCCTCGGAGGAGCTGCAGGAGAAGATCTTCTCGAACATGTCCGAGCGCGCCGTGGCCCTCATCAAGGAGGACATGGAGTACATGGGCCCGGTCCGGGTGAGCGACGTCGAAGCCGCGCAGCAGCGCATCGTCGACATCGTTCGCCGCCTCGAGGACGCGGGCGAGATCATCATCGCCGGTCGGGGCGGCGAGAGCGACCTCATCGTCTAAGGAGCCACGCGCATGGCGGTCATCAAGTGCGCCGACGCCGGCTCCGCGACACGCGACGCGGTCGTTCTGGACCTCGGGGATCTGCAGCGGGAGGCCGATCGCCTCCGCGCCCAGGCCGAGGCCGAGGCGCGCGACATCCGCGCCCGCGCCAGCCGCGAGGCCGACCGCATCATCGAGGAGGCGATGCAGCGCGGCTTCGACGAGGGCCAGAAGGCGGGCGCCGAGCAGGGCCGCGCCGCGGGCTTCGAGGCGGGCCGCAACGAGGCCTACGAGGCGACCGCGTCGGAGCTGAGCGGCCTCATCGCCCGCTGGTCCGCGGCGCTCGAGGCCTTCGAGACCGCCCGCGATCGTCTCGTTCGCGAGGCGCGCCAGGACGTTCTCGAGCTCGCCATCCGTCTCGGGGAGCGCGTCTCGCGAGCCGCGATCAAGGCCGATCCGGGCGCCGCCGAGCGGCAGCTGCTCGCGGCGCTCGACCTGGTGCTCGACCCGACGCGCCTCCGCGTCGAGGTCCACCCGCGCGATCAGGAGCGGCTTGCGCACGCGATCCCGAGCATCCTCGCGGCGATCGGTCGCTCCGCGCACGCCGACGTGGTGGAGTCGCCCGACATCGAGCCCGGGGGCGTCCGCGTGCGCACCGAGTCGGGCGTGATCGATGCCCGCGTCGGCGAGCAGCTCAGGCGGCTCGCCGACGCGCTGCGCCCCGCGGGCCCCTCGCCGCGCTGGCCCGAGGGGGCGGACGGCGCCGCCCAGTCCGGCGCCGAGCAGGAGGAGACCCCGGGCGACGGACCGGCTCAGGAGGAGGCATCGTGAGCGCCTCCGTCCTGGCGCCGGAGATCGAGCGGGTCGCCCGAGCGCTCACGCTCGGCGTCACCGGGCAGCGCCACGAGTACGACTTTGACGGCGCCACGGTCCTCGCCCCCGGCGGCGACCCGCTCGGCGGCGCCTCGGTCTTCGGCCTGACCGCCCGCGTCGTCCATCCCTTCGACGACACGTTCAGCTTCTTCGGCGGCGCGAGCCTTGAGTGGGCGGGCGAGGACGGCGCCGACTTCGGGGAGGCCCTTATCCCCGCCGGCTTCGCCGCCCTCGGCTGGCGCGTCAGCGACGACCTGACGCTCACCCTCGGCGCCCAGTTCAAGGACCAGCTCGAGGACGACGTCCGCGTCATCCCCGTCATCGGCGTCGAGTGGCGCATCGACGAGACGCTGCGCCTCACGAGCACCGAGGTCGGCCGCGTCCTCGCCGACGTCGGCGGCGGAGGACTCGGGCTCGTCTACGAGGCCCGCGAGGATCTGAGCTTCATCGCGGGCGCCGTCTTCGCCTCAAACGAGTTCCGACTCGATGAGGACGGCCCGATCCCCGACGGCGTGCTCGAGGACGACCGCGTCATCGCGGGACTGGGCGTCGCCTGGCAGCCGAGCGAGAACGTCAGCGCGACCGTGGGCGTCGGCGCGACGGTGTGGTCGAACATCGAGACGCTCAACGCCGCCGGCGCCGAGATCGGCGACGAGGACGGCGACCCCACGCCCTTCGTGACGGCGCGGGTGCGGATCCTGTTCTAGAGCCGACCCGCTAGAGCTTCGCCACGCGCCTCCACGTCGCGCCCTCGGGACCGTCCTTCACTTCGACGCCCATCTCCGCGAGATGGTCGCGGAGGCGATCGGATTCCGCCCAGTCCTTGCTCCGGCGGGCGTCCTCGCGCTTCGCGATGAGGGCGAGGATCGCGGCGTCGTCCTCGCCGGCGTCGGCTTCGGGTACGCCGAGCTCGAGGAGGCCGAGGGTCCGGTCGAGCGTGCGGAGGAGCTCGGCGTCGGCGCGCGCGGGCTCGGGCGTGCGGTTCATCCAGGCGGAGAGGGCGCCCAGAGCGCCGGCGATGTTGAGGTCGCTCTGCATCGCGGCTGCGAAGGCGTCGCGAGCTTCGTCGTCCGATTCACCCGCGTTCTCAGATGATTCTGCTCGCTCAGCGAAGTCGCGCAGGCGCCGGACCATCCGCTGCGAATCCTTGAGCCCCTGCTCCGTGAAGTTCGCGTTCGAGCGGTAGTGCGTCTTGAGGAGTTCGAGCCGAATCGCGGCGGGCTCGAAGCCCCTGGCGAGGAGGTCGCCGATGGTGAAGAAGTTGCCCTTGCTCTTGGACATCTTCTCGCCCTCGACCATGAGGTGGCGCGTGTGGAGCCACGCCCGCGAGAACGTCCCGGCGCCCGTGTGGCAGCGCGACTGGGCGATCTCGCACTCGTGGTGCGGGAAGATGTTGTCCTCGCCGCCCGAGTGCAGGTCGATCGTCGCGAGGTCGGGCTGGCCCAGGATGTCGCGGAACGCCTCGAGGCTCATCGCGCTGCACTCGATGTGCCAGCCCGGGTACCCGGCGCCGAGGCCGGTCTCGCGACCGAGCAGCTCGTCCGGATCCCACTTCATCAGGTGCGACGGGTCGGCCTTCCAGAGCAGAAAATCGGCCGGGTGCTCCTTCTGCGCCTGGTTCCGCTCGTCGACGCGTCCGCCCGCGCCGGTGCGCAGCTTCTCGAGCGTGTTGCCGGACAACGCGCCGTAGTCGGGGAACGTCGACGTGCGGAAGTACACCGCCGGCCCGGCCCGGTACGCGTGGCCCTTGCGGATCAGGTCGACGACGAGCTCGAGCATCGTGCGCACGTGCTCCGTCGCCCGCGGCAGGCGGCGCGGGTCGGCGTCCGCGTCGCTCGCGACCCTGAGCCCGAGCGTCCGCGCGTCCTCGAGGAACGCGCGGGCGTAGAAATCGGCGATCTGCTTCGGGTCCGACGGGTCCACGCTCTCGGCGTCCGGCGGCAGCTTCCCCGACTTCTTGGCCTCGCGAAGCCGGCGGGCCGCCGCATCCAT
>Ga0081535_100982_pt1 | contig 11937 bp, 7 predicted proteins | sample HotLakmasection3_FD_71020 | JGI IMG/M metagenome (GOLD analysis project Ga0081535, IMG submission 71020) | Hypersaline microbial mat communities from Hot Lake, Washington, USA - Section #3 (SPADES assembly) (version 2) | ecosystem: Environmental > Aquatic > Non-marine Saline and Alkaline >... | reverse complement strand
GCTTCGCCCGAAAGCGACTGTCGAACTGCAGGTGACAAACGGTGCAGAGCGCCCTGAGATTACTGGGGTCTTGGTTGTGCGGCTGTTGGTCCAGGTGAGCGACGGTGAGCAGATAGCGCCGAGGGGCCGCCTCAAACTTCTCCGGTCGTGGCGTGCGCAATCGCCGCCACTGCTGCACCCGCTGCTGAAAGTCTGCCAGCGGTTCGCTGGGTTTCCGGCAGGGGCGCTGACAGTCCTCACAGCACCACTGCGCCTGATGCTTAATCCGCAGGGCGATCGCCGCCCAATTCTCTGGATATCGTGCCCGAATGATCGGCATTCTTTCCAATCCTGCCCCACTCATCGCCCGTAGGATAGCCGATTCTGCAGTTAATAGAGCGTTTGATCTATGACAATCTAAACTTTGCCGAAAACGATGCTTGGCGATCGCCTGCCTAAAACCTTCAAACCCTGGTCAGTCATGGCCGGGGTTTGAGTTACTTTGCCGAAAACAGCCCTTTTCGGCAAAGATGCTCAGCCAAGATATAGCCACCTCCGTCAGATCGCTGACGCTGACGGAGGTGGCTGTATGACTCTGGAAACGCCTATGCCGGTTGCAATACACCGGCAGCACCACCATCCTCATCGTTATCCAACAATCGTTTGAGGTGAACCAGCAACTGCTGCTTTTCGTCCCGTGTGAGGTGAAAAGTGGCCCGAATGATCCGATTCAGCGGCAGTGCATCCTGCGCATCTGGCTGACACAGCCTGGCATTAATCGCCTCCTCAATCGGCCGCTGATACTCCTCCGGCGTGACCTTCATATACATGCGCCGTAAAGTATCAACTGAGTGCCCCATCATGTAAGCCAGTGATCGCAGCTCCGTATCTGACAATCCCACCTGAAACGCCCACGTGGCCCAGATATACCGCATCGTATGGGGCGTGGTAGCCTTGCCGATCAACCGGTTGGCATTCGTACGGATGCATTCGTGGTAGGAGTGTTCGCAATACGGCAATCCCCGATCAGTGCTGACAAAGAGAAAACCAGTACGCCAGGTCACCTTATCGGCATCGAGCGCCTCCTCATCCTGGGAGTTGCACTCAGCGCGTCCCGCCGAGACCCAGTTACCATCGGTGCCGATAAATCTGGAGTCCGTCCACTGATATCGCTGACTGTCCCACGATTGTGGCTGCCAAACGCCCTGCAGATAGTCCTCTAGATAGTGATACCAATTGCTACCGTCGGCAAACCGCCGATTAGGGATAATCGTTAAATGTACCCCCAGGCTTTTGCGCGTTTTTTGCTGCTGCACTTCCCGCACCCAAATGCCCTCAGGATAAGCGCGCCCGTTCAACGTGTAAGTCCTGTAGAGATAATTGTCAGCTAACCGCCCGGCTGAGTCGTGCTCACGGATTTCCTCTGGAGGTCGCGGATAATATAGGCCGTCAGCGGGAACGTCATCCGGCCGCTGCACCGGACAACTCAGAACGAGACGGAGACTACGGTCGACCTGCTGGCGTAAAGGCGGCATCAATCCCATGAGTGCCACGCGGTTGTACTGCTGATAGAGATGCGCAATGCGCTGTTTTGACTTCAGGTCACGACTGTAGGTGCGCGGCAGACACTCCAACCGCATGGGCCTTAGAACGTCTTGCTGAAACACTTCCAGTGCCGTTGATCCTTTCGGAACAACCGGCCATTTTTTGGCTAATCCGGCAACATCTGGGGATTTCTGGCGCTCTTTAATCGGTTCCTGGATCGCCGCGTGAGCAATTGTTAAGGTCTTGAAAACGGGTAGCTGATTGTAATCCTCCTCGACCTCGACCCAGTCGGCGTACGCAAACCGACCTGCGGCGCCGGTTTGCACGAGCGCACTATGCCAGGTATGTGGACTATGCGCATTTCGTTGCTGGACTTGGAAATCACGAAAGCCACAAATGATTTCCTCCAACTTTCGCTGCAACTGCTTCCACAGCTTTTTCTGTTGCTTGGGTGAGAGGTCCTCAAAATCATCGGGATCCAGCTCCATGATGGGAAAAATGTGCTGCGGGCCCAATTCCTCCAGAGGGACTCCGTTGTAACGGGTCTGCCAACCTAAAATCTGTCGCCAGCCCCGCGTGTAGATTTTGATCGCATAATCTCCAATGGCTGGGAACGGCCGACCGGGCTGATTGGGGCGCGTATAGAAGACGATCGCCGCCTCGTACCAGGCTTTGAGGGCGGGATTCATTTCTGTCTCATCGAGGGCGTATTTCGTATATGCGCCCCGGCGATTAGTGATGCGGACATCGGTAATCGTTTGGTGACCATGGAGAGTCATCGGGGCACACTGAGCCGCGAATTCTGCCGACATCGGTTCAGCTGCCCACCCTGCAGCCTGCTCCGCGAGATCGAACCATTTGTGCCCCCGCGCCCCGTAGGTGTAGCGGCTAGCCTGACTCATCGAAATGTCTTCACGAAGGCATTTTTCCATGAGTCGCCGCCCTTTTTTGAGCTTGGTGATGGGCAACGTGTCCATGAAGCGGAACGCCGACTGTTTGATCGCTTTCGTCAATTTGCCGGGAATTTCCTCAGCAAAGCCCATTGCCGGAAGCACTTTCCGGATTAGCACCGACTGCATTTCGCTGATCGTTTGGTTAGCTTGTTTTTCTGGCAAAGACTGTCGCAGCGATTGACAAACTCGCACGTGACAGTCCAGCCAAGTGTTGGCTTTTTTAGACATAATAAATGTCCTCCTAGGGTGATTTGTTTTGTGTAAATATTGGACTTGAAGTTATTAACTGCTAACGTACTTACTGAAGCGGAGTAGACACGTTTTTGGCATTTCTGCAAACATTCAAAAATTTATTGAATATTGCAATTATACCATTGTTATCAATCCAGTACTACGGGTAAAAAGAGTGGCAATTATTAGGAGCTAGACTCTTTTATCTATGCTGATTTCAAGCATTTATAAGGGAGGACAGTTAATAAAAGATGACTGGAATCTTTAATACATTATTTGCCCTTAATAAAAACTGAGATGCACTCCTGATAAGACTTTCAGAGATTTATTGAGGATTGACCTCAGACTCCTCTAGATCGCTTCCTGTAGGCAGGTTCTGGACCATCAGTTTCAATTCTTCGAGCTGAAAATGCACCTTTAGTTGGCTGACCAAACGCAGGGCAGTTTCGACCGATTCACTGATTGATGAGGTGCCGCAAAAATCACTAAAATCTTTAGCACACCTCATAGCGGTGTCAGTTAATGCTAGAGAGCGAGGTTGTTTTTTCTCGTTGTGAATCAGAGGGATGCCGCTCTGACATTTCATCCGTCTTCGTTCAGGAACGAGGGGTGTTGACTTGGAATCTGGCTGCGTCATGAAAACCTCTTGAGTATTGATTTAACGCAAAAAAAACCGCCAGCACACAGTTCTCTGCGCACCGACGGGTTCCTGTTGGGAATACCCAAAAAATACGTTACTATTTAATATATATCAATCCATTGAATCTGCATACCTTTTAATAAGAGTTAAAACTTCATTCATCAAAGCTGTTTCTGTTAGCGGATGGATGTCAGCGATCGCCTCTATCTCAGAACGCTCATCCAGCAAACAACTGACTCATGACGGTCTGCTGACTCTTCGCCGCTTCCTGACCGCCAATATCTAGATATCGCTCCAACGCCGATAGCGTGGTATGTCCCATAATCCGCTGAGTCGCCCGCAGCGGCACCCCCGCTAGATGTAGATGGGGCGCTTGCGATCTCCCCTACAATTTTTGTGTAAGTTTTCGTGTAACTCCGGGTTGAGTTTAGGCAAACAGCCGACTCATCACCGCCTGCTGACTGCTCGCCGCCTCCTGGCCGCCGACATCCAGATACCGCTCCAGTGCTGACAACGTGGCATGCCCCGTGATCCGCTGGATGGCCCGCAGCGGCACCCCCGCCAGGTGCAGGTGTGTTGATTGCGATCGCCGAAAAGAATGCAGTGATACTCCTTCCACCCCAATCAACGCCGCCGCCCGCCGCAAATGCTTATCCACCGCCCGCGTCGTCAGGTGGCCGCTCGCCCCGCCCGACGGAAACAGATAGCCCGCTCGCGGCAATTCTGCCGCCGCCAATAACGTCGCCAACTGGATGGGCACGACCGCTTCCTTGGTGGTTTTTGTCTTGGTCATGCTGGCCCGATACACAATGCGCTCGCCCCGCACATCCCCGGCCCCGAGGCTGACCACCTCGCCAATGCGCGCCGCCGTGAAATAAGCAATCTGCGTCACCAGGCGATACGGCTCCTCCAACTCCGTCCAGAGGTCCGTTAATTGCGCCGGCGTCAACACCGCCGCCTGCCCCGACCGATTACTCTTCGCCATCCCGCCCCCCTGCCCTTAGTGTTCCTATTTTAGCCAAAATAAGAACGACGATAAAAGACTAGGGCGATTGGGGGGGAGCCCGCCGCTGAGATGATGGGTCTTATTGAGAATAAGGGGCGGTTAATGCGAAAGTGGCTTGGTGTTAGCCGCAGACAAATTATGGTCGCTAAGGTTTGAGTGGTTGCGGCGCGGGGCAGCCACTCAAACAATACAAAAGAACTGAATTGTCCTAAATCACACGTTCACTATTTCTGCACCACCAAGGTCTGCGCGGTTCACTAAATTCTTGGGACCGCTCCTTCCAGAGATACTTGAGGAATTTCATCAAGTGTAAGTAAAGAGCACATTCCGGCTCTTTACACTCCTATGTGTTGCGAGTAGCTTTTGAATAAAGCTCCATAGTTGATTTATGAGATTAGACAAGCGACACAGGAATTTTAGGACAATAATCGGTTTTTTGATCTGCGGTGCTGCCATTATTGGCGTTGCTTTGTCGCAACAGCATAACAGTATAAATTTCCAAGTAAACTTTTCAAAACTTGCCTATAAAATCATCAACCAAATACTTCTAAATCCTTTTTTCTATCTGATCACACTTGTAACGCTTTATCTGGAGGCGCTGTTTCCTGCTCGAAAAGAGCAACAGACATTTTCATTAGGTCTATTTCAGGACTCTTTCTGGCTGATTTCCGATATCACCCTGAGAACGCTCTTTATCTATACATTCCTTAATGGCTTCAGTCACTTTCTCTCCCAGATCCCTGGAATTGAATTACTGTCACTCAAGGAGTTACCCAATATTTGGCGAGTAGTATTTGGTATTCTTGCGGCTGATTTGTTCACCTGGTTTAGCCATGTCTTGCGCCATAAGATTCCTGTCTTATGGTCTTTTCATGCAGTGCATCATTCGCAGCGCGAACTTAACCTATTCAGCGATCTTCGCTTCCATGGAATTGATTTGTTGGTGGGTCTTGCTTTCGCTGTCATGCCGCTAGCATTATTTGACCTATCGCTGCCGACGGCAGCAACCTATATCTTCATACAACGCTGGTATGTACGAATTTATCATGCCAATCTCAGAACCAACCTGGGGGCACTGCGTTACGTCTTAGTGACACCTCAGTCCCACAGAATTCATCATTCTATTGAACCGCAACACCACGATAAGAATTTTGCTACTCTCTTTAGTGTCTGGGATTTCATCTTCCAAACTCAATATTTGAGTTTCGATGAATATCCAGTAACCGGAATTACAGACCCAGACTTCCCATTGGAATCTCGAAAAGGATTCCTCCCGCTGCTTAGGAACTATTATCTGCAGAACTGGTATCCTTTCCAGAAAATTTTGCGGCAATAGATTACTTGCATCAGTTTGTCGAATAATACGCGGATTTATATCCTTTCTCGCTCTTGTGACATATAGCTCAAGCTCTGAAGCATTGACTGAATGAAAGTTTTAGTCCTGAGTTCGCACTTTGGCAGATAGGGAAAAACTGTAGTTCTTATTTTTGCTCATAACTATAAGAAATCACCCTAGGTTACCTCCTAGGGTGATTTCTTAGGGGTAGATGAAAGCGCGCTGAAAAACTAAGCTGACAGCTTTTTTCTGAGCGCAATCGCTGCACCACCAGCACCAACTATAGCCAAAGCGGTAGCCGGTTCAGGCACTGCTTGGGGAGGTTCTGGTAGTGGTTGGTCAATAACAGCCCCGGCTTTGGCACTCCCAGCGACGCCTACACCAATAGCCGCCGCACCCACGAGTGCAAGCATAGTTCGTTTCAACATAGTAAGTTCCCAAAAAACAACAAAACGGACGCGTGTGTTTTGATAGATGCTCGTTATATGAGTCATCCCATATTCAGCAAAGATACTGAGACTGACAGCCAGTGCAAACCGCGTGGCGCTGATCTTCACCGGTTCTTCAAAGAAAAATACTGAATGTGAGCAACGATGCTAAGCAGAATATTTCAAAACTAAAACCGTATGAGTAGTTGCGTATCCCGCAGCTATTGAACGAAAGGATAAGGGTTTCAGCGTCTCAAATAGATGAAAACGAGCAGTGTACTAGTCAATTCTGAACAAAATTTAGCCCTCTATCAGTCCACGGACTGTACTATTGGGAATCCTTGCTGTGCAACGGATTGATCGGTAAGTTGCCCCAAATCGCAGCTTCGCCAGTTTAAGGCCAAGTAGAAGCGACGCACCAGAGTGAACAGCAGTTTCAAGAAATTGCGAGCACCAAAGTTCATCGCGAGGAAGTTCTGAATTCCTCGGTTCGATAGATAAGTAGCTTGGGGTAAATAAACCGAGGTAAAAACAACTGGAACCCTTGATCTGTCGTTATCCCTACCTCAAATTAATTATCCACACCTACTTAGCTGATAAAAATAATACGTTACCACCAAAAAATAGATTGACATTATAAAGTTATTGCGAAGCTTCCACTTGTAACTCGTGCTAGACACTGAGAGTGATCATCAATCAGCAAAAACTTTTCCATGTCTTTATCTCGCTTCATATAAAATTGACTGTAATTGACTGTATTATCAACCTGGCAGAAAACATATTGAATCGTATTTTTAGACACGGTATTTCCAGCAAGTCAGATGTGCGAAATGAAATATTGTACATCTGTCTTGATAACGATCAATAAAATTCTTTTGCTACCGTGAGGGCGGTGTCGAATTAACGCCTGAAACAATCCGAATGCTTATTTGGTTTTATTTTGCTCAAAGTAAAATGCTGCTTAACTGAGCAGCTATCCTTCGTTTTTGTTCCTTAATCAAATAGCTTAAGTTGAGTCTTCTGTGAAAAAAAAGTTTAGTTTTTGACAGGTCACTAGGTTGCTCAAATTAACTTGAAAACTAAGAGAATTACAATGTCAAAAGTGCTTTTCCGAACTGCTTCTAATGCCTTGCTAGGGGCAGTTATGCTGACAGCGTCATTTGCTCCTTTGTCAGAGGCTGCTGTCTTTACTAAGAAGTTAAAGCTTCAGGTTGACTCAGTTTATAGTGGGCAAGGATACTTCAAATATGATGATGAAGATCTACAACCACTAGGAGATCTAAGCGGTAACCAATTCACAAGCATTATCGAAGTTGCCTTTGCTTACGATGGAGAAAATGAACAAAGTATTAATGATCCTGACGCGATCGTCAACTTTGACTCTAGTGGCAATTTCTTGGGTATCGATTTAATCTTACCTGCGCCCGTAGGACAGATAGATGATGTTCTCATTGCAAATGATGATGCATATATTCCAAGTATAGCTTTTGTGGCGAATGAGAAAGCTGTTGAATATAGCTCATTTGAAGCAGTAGATGAACCTCAAGTTATATCTGCACTTCCACTTTTACTAGGTCTAGTTATGTGTGGGAAAACTCTTCTGCGCAAAACCGAACCAATGCTTTAGTGCTCAATTATTGGTTTGAGACAAAAAGTATCTACTAACAGGCATTAACTTTTATTTTCCTGATCTTTTAGGCTTATAAAGCGAGTGATTTTTAGGAATTTTTTTGCCTGCAAAAGGATATCAGTAGTTCTACGGGATACATAGAGATGAGCCTTTTTGCTAGTTCGACTGTTATTGACATTTTTGAGCGCTTGGTGCAAGAAGGGATTACCTTGCTTGAATCCTTCTATTTAAGCGATCAATTTTTGGAGAAGTTAGAAATCGCCTTTGGCAGTAAAGTAGACAAGATTACTGGAAGTGAGTGGCTAAGCCAGATATCAAACAAATTTCCTTCTTTTGAGATACTGCCATCCCTCAAGCTAAACGGTGCTCATGGCGCTTTTTCGGGGCAGCTTAATACGGTATACGTTTCCCATGAATACATTCTTGAAAACTTAAATTCCCCTCAGAATATCATTGATGTCATCCTTGAAGAGCTTGGACACTTCATCGACTATCAACTAGGTGGAGAGGACGCTGAAGGTGACGAGGGTGCCATTTTTTCATCGCTCATTCAATCTCGGACAATAGATAGTAGAACCCTAGCTGAGCTTAAAGCAGAAGATGATACTGCCATCATTTCTTTAGAAAGCGGCGATGTACTGGTGGAGATGCAATTAATTTCACCAGGACAATATGAATCTTCAAGCTTCTCGGAACTAGTAGCCGATATTCAAAGTGCAAATGCTACACCTGAAGATGACATCATAACGATTAAGGGAGATATTGCTGTATCATCTTTGCCTGCCATAACAAGCAACATTACCTTTATTGGTGGGTTTAATGAAGGTGATTCAAGCGGAAAGTTTTCGATTAGTGGTAATGGTGAAAATCAACTATTTCGTGTCAATGGAGGTCAAGTTAATTTTTCAAACTTAAAATTAGAAGATGGATTTAGACGGGGTGGTGATGATATCCCGGAGTTCAACCTTTTTGGTGGTGGTTTTGCTGCCGGTGCGGCAATTTTTATCGACGCTGGCAACGTTTCTGCCACCAATGTAGATTTTCTTAATAATATTGCACAAGGCGGTAATATAAGCGTGCCCATTGCCTTTGCAGGAACGGCCAATGGTGGTGCAGTGTATATCGATAGTGGAGCATCTTTCACTGTAACTGACAGTAGCTTTATTGGAAATCGTGCAATCGGTGGTATTACTACTTTCGCAAGTGAACAAGGCACTTTAGTAGAAGGAATTGCACAAGGCGGTGCCATTTATGTAAGGAGCGGTGCCACTCTTGTATTAGATGAAGATTCCGTTCGGTTTGAAGATAATCGAACTATAAGTAATCGGCCTAATACAGGTAACCAGATAAACCATATTTTCCCAGGACCGTTTGAGCAAATCGAGAAACGACCGGTTATTCTCCTTCCAGGTATCGTTGGATCTTTTGTGAACGATGTTGCTGGGGACGAAGTTCGTGAGTGGGCATTGAATCGAGGATTAGCTCCTGACGAACTACAGATAGATCCTTTTGCAAATACATATGATGACTTGATTCAAACGTTTATCAATTCTGGTTATGTTCTAGACCAAGACCTTTTTGTTGTTCCTTATGATTGGCGCTTACCGATAGCCCCAACCGATAGTTCACAAGATGGAATTATTAGTGGCCTCAGCCCAGATAGTCTGGTAGATAACACGTTTGAGTATGGTGTTGATTATTTAGGCGTTGCTTTACAGAAGGCGTCGCTGGCATGGCAAGCTCGTTTTCCAAATTCACCGCTCAACTCAGTTGATATCGTTGCTCACAGTATGGGAGGGTTGGTTGCCAGGAGCTACATTCAGAGTACAGCCTATGGTCAAGATGCCAATGGAATTACACTCCCAACGGTAAATAACCTGATCATGTTAGGTACGCCTAATGATGGATCACCTAAGGCATGGAATCCATTAAACGATGATTGGAACTCAGATTTTATATATCAAACTTTTATCAGCAAGTTAGCTAATCTTTCCTATCAAAAAGTTTTGCAAGGAGAGACTATTGCCGGTCCAGTTCCAATTAATCTGAATACTATAACTCGTCAAGGCAATCCTGAAAGCCGTGCAAGCAAGAGGGCTTTCATTCAACAGTATGTACCTTCTCTAATCTCACTGTTACCAACTACGTCTTTTGGCGCAGATATACCAAGTGATTTACAGAATACTTTGCTGCAGGATTTGAACGCCGATCCTGACCTAGCAGCTGACCGTAGTTTAGTCAGCATAATTTATGGAACAGGTCTAGATACTATTACCAGTGTGCAAGACTTAAGTGGTCCAAAAGTTCTTGGCTTTGATAATGCTAATTTTCCAATTTACGAACAGTCACTGTTATCATTTACCGACTTGTTTTCGGACAGAGCTGATTTCTTTCAGACATGGTGGGAAGAAATATCTTCTCAAGAAGGAGATGGAACTGTTCCTAATAGCTCAGTGACTTTCATTGATGCTCAAAGAAAAATTTCGCTGAATGGAGTAGAACATACAAATTTACCTTCTGATGTAGCGGCTCAGGAAGCTATTTTAGATATTTTAGGAGCTTCTGGTAGCATTTCAACTGGAGAGCGGGGCCCGACTTGGGATGGAATCCAGCAATTACTTTGGTATAACTTTGTCCTTGATCCTGTAGATGGATTCCTTATTGATAATCAGGGTAGACGCTTAGGTTACAGTCAAGCAACAGGGCCATTAACTGAAATACCGAATAGTATTTGGTTTGGTAATGGTGATGGAATCGGCTGGATATTTGGTGATCTGCCGTCTCTGCCTACTTTAGAGATTTCAGGTTTAGGCGAAAGCTACTATGTGCAGGTTAGCGGTTTTCAAAACGGCGAAGAAGTTGGTGCTGAAATCAGTGGAGATTTTCTTGCGCAAGGCGAAAAAATAACCTTAGAAATTTCAGTTTTCGATGAAGACACTCCCCAACCTGGCAGCTTTGAATTTAGTGCTGCAACCTATAGCGTCAATGAAGATGGTACACCTAGTGGCTTACCGATCCAGATCAATCGAGTCAATGGTAGTGATGGAGCGGTCAGCGTTACGGTTCAACTGACTGACGACACGGCGGTTGCCCCAGATGATTATGACAACACGCCCATCGTGGTGGACTTTGCTGATGGTGAGACCGTTAAGACCATCGTTGTGCCCATCACAGATGATGCGCAACTCGAAGCGTTAGAGCAACTCAATCTCGAATTGGTCAATCCCACTGGCGGTGCTGCCATCGGTGGTGCGGCAACGGCTGCTTTGCAAATTCTCGACAATGAGGTTCTGCAACCCGGCAACTTTGAATTTAGTGCTGCAACCTATACCGTCAATGAAGATGGCACACCCGATGGCTTACCGATTCAGATCAATCGGGTCAATGGTAGCGATGGAGCAGTCAGCGTTACGGTTCAACTGACCGATGACACGGCGATTGCACCAGACGACTATGACAACACGCCCATCGTGGTGGACTTTGCTGATGGCGAGACCGTTAAGACTGTTGTTGTACCTATCGTAGATGATGTGCAACTCGAAGCGTTAGAGCAGCTCAATCTCGAATTGGTCAATCCCACTGGTGGGGCAGCTGTCGGTGGTGCGGCAACGGCTGCTTTGCAAATTCTCGACAATGACTTCGTCAATCGGATTAGTGGCAATGCAGAAAATAATTCTTTAGTTGGCACTGATGCCGTCGATATCATAACGGGCGTGGATCCGACATCGCAAACACCTGGTCGTCAAGAAGTTGACATTCTGACTGGTAATGGTGGAGGCGATACCTTTGTGCTTGGAGATGGGGTAAAGGTTTTTTACGACGATATCAGCCGACGTTCTCCTGGAACAACTGACTATGCCATTATCACCGACTTTTCGATAGTCGAAGGAGATGTCATACAACTTACAGGGCAAGCAGACTTCTATACACTAGGGAATGTTCAGCCAGGGACTATTGCAGGCACGGGTATCTTTCTTGATGCCGGACAGCGCCGTAGTGAATTAATTGGTATTCTTCAGGATGTATCAATTGCAAGTTTTGAAGCAGGTTTCAGTTTTGTGTAGAAAGGCCTAATCTGTGGTGAAACATCTGTGAAAAGTTAAGCTCAAAGCTCAAAAGTCAAGTCGGCTTCGGAAAAGGAGACAAATCGAGCCTATCAGGCGGTTTGCGAACCCGTTTGATGACACCG
>Ga0081535_100977_pt1 | contig 11983 bp, 9 predicted proteins | sample HotLakmasection3_FD_71020 | JGI IMG/M metagenome (GOLD analysis project Ga0081535, IMG submission 71020) | Hypersaline microbial mat communities from Hot Lake, Washington, USA - Section #3 (SPADES assembly) (version 2) | ecosystem: Environmental > Aquatic > Non-marine Saline and Alkaline >... | reverse complement strand
TGGCGCTCAATCGCGGCGGCGAGCGGCTCGCGTTCGAGCGCGTGCGCGGTCTCGCGCGCTTCGACGACCACGGCGTGCTGACGCTCGAGGGCCTGGAGGTCGAGAGCGACGGATGGAGCGCCGCGCTCGGCGGGCGGCTCGAGGGCGAACGGTTCTTCGGCGACGCGTCGGTCGCCGCGCGCGAGGCGACGCCGGCGCTGCTCGCGGCGCTCCCCGAGGGAGCGGGCGCGATCGCGCGGACGATCGAGCTGCGCCTCGAACCCGGGGGCGAGCTGCGAGCGTCGAGCGTGACCGACGACGCGGGCGGTGTGACGGCGACGGTCACGTTCGCGGGCGCGGCGATGGACCTCGGCGGGCCGATCGAGAGCGCGACGGGCGAGCTCGAGCTGTCGCGCCCGGGCGAGGCGGCGGGGGGCGACGAGGCGTTGAGACCGCTCCTGACGGGTCGGCTTCGGCTGAGTTCGTTCACGGCGGCCTCGGCGCCCATGCGCGACGGGCGTGCGGAGCTGCGATGGGATCAGGACACGCGGACGCTCGAGATCCCGTCGATCGCCGCGGCGTGCGGGACGGGGATCATCCAGGGGCGTGGACGCCTGGCGCCGACCGTGGGCGCCGTGGAGGGACTCGCGGGCGGCGACGAGTTTCTGCTGGACCTGCGGAGCGCGGACGTGCCCCTCGTGTGGTTCGTGGATCGCCCGGAGGACCCGTGGTCGGCGCCCGCGGAGGAGCTGGCGAGCCGCGGGCTGATCGCGGGGCGGTTCACCGTGCGAGGCGGGGTCGGCGATTCGGACCTGCCGCGGGTCGGGCGGGGCGAGTTCGCGATCCGCGGCGGCGAGGTGCTTCGCCTGCCCCTGCTGACGCCCGCGCTCGAGCTGCTCAACCTCCAGCCGCCCGTGGGCGAGCGCCTGGCGGAGGCGGCGATCGAGTTCGGGCTGGTCGGGGATCGCCTCGTCTTCGACCGGCTCTTCGTGCGGAGTTCTTCGATCGTCGTGGACGCCTCGGGCTCGGCGAACCTGGGGGACCGCACGCTCGACCTCCAGGTGACCAGCCGCGGGCGGCGGACGATCCCGTTCGTGAGCGACCTGGTCAACGCGCTCCGCGACGAGCTGGCGGCGGCGCGGGTGACGGGCCCGATCGGGTCGCCGCGCTACGAGGTGGTGCAGCTGCCAAACGCGCGGCGGGTGCTGCTCGGGGCGATCGCGCCGGGCGCGGGGGGCTCGACGAGCCCCACGGCGCCGCCGGCGCGACCGCCCGTCGTCGAATCGGTACCCTTAAGGCTGGAGCCGATCGATGAGTGACCCGATAAGCCAGATGCCCGAGGCCGAGAGGGAGTCCTCCCCCGTCGGCCGCCACCGCCTTTACGACGACGACGTGTCGCAGACGATCGACGAGCTGATCGCCGTCACGGGCATGAACCCGGAGACGGGCGACGCGCGGTTCGTTCGCGACCTGATCCTCACGTCGCTCAAGCTGCACCCGGACGGGCGCGATCGCGGCGAGCTCAAGCTCATGACCGCGGCGCTCAAGGAGCTGCGGTACGCCTACAAGGTGTTTCACCAGTACCCGGACGTCCCGAAGATCTCCGTCTTCGGCTCGGCGCGAACCCCCGAGGATCACCGGGACTACAAGGCGTGCGTCCAGTTCAGCCGGCGGATGGCCGAGCTCGGGTGGGGCGTCATCACCGGCGCCGGCGACGGCATCATGAAGGCCGGGCACGAGGGGCCGGGCGTCGACGCGTCGTTCGGGCTCGCGATCAGCCTGCCCTTCGAGACGACGGCCAACACGGTGATCCAGGGCGACCCGAAGCTCATCACCTTCCGCTACTTCTTCACGCGCAAGCTCATCTTCGTCTCGCAGGCCAAGGCGGTCGCGGTGTTCCCGGGCGGCTTCGGCACCCAGGATGAGATCTTCGAGGTTCTCACGCTCATCCAGACGGGCAAGAGCACGATGGTCCCGGTCGTGCTCGTCGAGGGCGAGGGCGGCGAGTACTGGAAGCACTGGCTCAACTACATCGAGCACTCGCTGCTCGGCTACGGCTTCATCAGCCCCGAGGACATCGACCTGATGAAGGTCTGCGCGACGCCCGAAGAGGCGGCGCAGCACGTGGCGGACTTCTACCGCGTGTACCACTCCTCGCGCTACGTCCGCGACGACTTCGTCATCCGCCTCAAGGCCCCGCTGGGCGAGCGCGCCGTCGCGGCCCTCAACGAGGAGTTCGCGGAACTGGTGCGCGACGGCGAGATCGTCCAGCGCGGCCCCTACGACGTCGAGACCGACCATCTCGACCTGCCTCGGCTCGCGTTCACCCACACGAGGCGGAACTTCGGGATCGTCAGGCGGCTCCTCGACCGCGTCAATCAGCTCGGCGACGCCCCCGCGTAGGACCGCGCCGGCGGCGGGCGGGAACCGGTGGCGGCCCGCGTGCGGAGTGTGGTACGCTCCCGCGGCTCATCGGAGACCCGCCCGTGACGAGACGACGCCTCGCCCTGCTCGCCGGACTCGCCGCGACCGCCCTGTCGGTCGGCGGGTGCGCGTCGGAGCGCGCCGCGTCGCCCGAGCCCTGGGCGCCCTCCGACATCGACTTCGTCCGCCCCGCCCTCCGGGGCGCGGAGAACGGGCTCGAGATGCACTGGTGGGTGGTCGAGGGCTCGCCCGAGGCCCTTCGCCGGGCGCTCGCGGGATACGCGGACGACGATGGCGGCGCCTGCCCCGCGACCCGCGAACGGCTCGCGGGCAGCGGTCTGCGGCTCGTGCGCGTGCCGATCGGGGAGCTCACGACCATCCGGAGCGGCCTTGAGGTTCGCGGGCGCACCGATCGCAAGTGGCTCGGACAGGCCCCGTGGTGGATCGAGGCGCTCCGCGGCGCCCCCACCGGCGAAGGGGTCATCCACAAGGACGGTCGGACGGTCACTCTCCCGAGCGGGAGACTCCGCGTGCTCGCGCGGGCCTGGACCGCGCCCGCGGTCGACGGCCCGGTGATGCGCGCCGACGTGGCCATCCAGCACCTCCCGAGACTCACCGAGCTGCTCCCGAGCCTGACGCCGCACGACGCGAGCCGGTCGCTCGAGCCGCAGCTCCAGGGACCCGTCTTCGAGGAGACGATGGCGTCGCTCGAGATGCGGGGCGGGTACGCGTACCTGCTCGTGTGCGACGAGCCTGACGCCGCGTGGGGCGAGGCGCCCGGGCCGGTCGATCCGCTGCTCGCGACCTACGCCCCGCCCGCGATCGACGACGACCTCATGGGCCCGCCGACGGTTCCGGTCCCCACGGTCGGGGAGCGGCTGCTCCGCCGCCCCGGCACGCCCCTGACGAGCGAGCGGCCGCTGACGGCGGTCGTGGTGCTGGCGCCGCGGCTTCCTGATCGCTTCACGCTGCTCCCGTGAGCCTGGGCTAGTACGCCCGCTCGAGCGTCGCGCCGGGGTAGTAGCGCTCAAGGATCGCCCCGTGCAGCGCGCCCTGGCGCGCCAGGCCCTCGGCCCCGAACTGGCACATCCCGACGCCGTGGCCGAAGCCGCGGCCTTCAAGGCGGACCGTGTCGCCGTCGATCACGGCCCGGACGTCGCCGGAGAGGGCGCGGGTCTTGAACGTGATCGCGGGGAGCCCGGGCGCCGCGGCGTTCAGCGCCAGGCGCAGCTGCTCGGCCGACAGCTCGTAGCGTCGGCCCCGGGCGTCGAGGACGCGGTAGGCGCTCGGGCGGCCGGCGTCGTTGCGGCTCGAGACGTCGATCGAGCGCAGTCCCTCGAGGGCGCGTACGGCGTGGCCGTTCTCGGCGCCCCAGCGCGCGAGGCGTTTCGCGACCGCGGCGCCGGGACGCTCGAGCGTCCACCGATGGCGCGGCGAGATGGAGCAGGCGCAGGCCCGCGGCGAGGCCTGGATCGGGTCCGCGAGGTTGTACTCAAAGCCAGCGGTCGTGGGCCAGGTGTCGCGGGCGCTCGCGGGGCGGTCGCCGCACGTGCTCGAGTAGTAGGTGCGCAGGACGCCGCCGCGCCAGGTCAGGATGCGTCCGGCCGTGTCCGCGGCGGCCTGGGCGGCGCGCGGGTGCGAGTCGGCGCCCGCGTAGGCCTGGTCCATGGTGGTCGATTCGACGTCGAAGTGGGAGCCGAGGCTCATGCGGCGCTCACGCTCGTGCAGCGCGTAGGAGCGAGCGGCGATCGCCTGGGCCCGGTAGGTTTCGGGCTGGAAGCCGAAGTAGAGCTCCCTGGCGAGCACGCCCGGGAGGTAGCGCTCCATGGGGAGCGACTCGATGAGGTCGAAGACGCCGTCGGAGATCTCCGGGCGAGCGACGAGCTCGAGCGCGCCGTCGAGCGTCCAGGCCCCCTCGCCCTCGCCCGCGGTGAAGGGTCCGGACGAGGAGATCAGCCCCAGTCGGTTCGTGGGCACGAGCGTCCCGCCCGGCTCGATGAGGAAGCCGCCGCGCGTGCGACGGACCGAGACGGGGCCGTCGCCCGACCAGGCGGGGTCGGCGGACGGTCCTGCGTAGGCGACGATGAGGCCCGGGGCGTTGATCCGGGCGATCTCGATCTCCTGCTCGATCCGAACGCGGATGTCGGGGCCCTCGGCCCGCGGCGAGACGATCGGTCGCTCGGGCGCGGCGACGGCGCGCCCTTCCGCGGGCGCGACGCGGCACGCGGCCAGCGCGCTGGCCAGGAGCGCCGCGAGGGCGAGGGTCATCGCGATCCACGGCACGCGGTGGGCGTCGGGCGTGGTGGTCATCGCGGAGGCTCCGGACCGGCGTCGCGGGGGTTACTCGACGTCGCGGAGGGAGAGCCCGAGGTCGGTCAGGCGCTCCTTGATCTCGACGAGGGAGGTCTGTCCGAAGTTCTTGACGCCCATGAGCTCGGCCTCGGTCCGGGCGCACAGCTCGGCGACGGTGCGGATGTTGAGCATCTGGAGCGCCTTGCGGGCGCGAACGGAAAGGTTGAGGTCGCCCACGGGCTTGGTCAGGGCGCTCTCGCGTCCGGAGGCGCGGGCGCGGTCGAAGATCTCGCGCTGGATGTGGCGCTGCTGCTCGTCGGCGCGCTGCCCGAGGCGAAGGCCCTTGGCGGCGAGCATCTGCTTGATCTCCGACAGCGAGGTCTCGCCGAAGTTCTTGTAGGCGAGCAGCTCGGCCTCGGAGATCCGCAGGAGGTCGCCCAGCGTGCGGATGTTCATCTTCTTGAGGCAGTTTCGCGCTCGCACCGAAAGCTCGAAGTCCGTGACCGGCGTGTCCAGGAGCGCGTTGCGCTTCGCCATGTCGCGGTCCTGGTCCTCGTCGAAGTACATGTCCTTCGAGGCCGAGACGTCCTTCATGAAGAGCCGGGCCCGCTCGTGCGTCGGGTTGGTGTCGAGCACCTGGCGGAGGCACTTCTCGGCGGCGTGGTACTCGCCTCGGTCCTCGTAGAGGACGGCGAGGTTGATCAGCGCGTTGATCGGCGCCGCCTCGGCCTTGCAGCACCGCTCGTAGAGCGCCAGGGCCTCGTCCTCCTCACCCATGAGGTCCAGGGCGTAGGCGAGCGCAAAGAGGGCCCGCTGGCTTGAGGGGTCGGCGGCGACGGCGCGGCGGTACTCGACGACCGCCTTCTCGCGGTCGCCCGCGTCGTCGGCCTCGCGGCCGGCCCTGAGGTGCTTGGCGGCGGCCTCGGGATCGCCCGGCGCGGAGGGTTCGGTGCCGATGACGACGTCCATCGGATCGCTGCTCATGAGCGCGTGCTCCTGGGATGCAAGGGAGAAGGCAGAACAAGGAAGTGTACGGGACGTCCGCGAACGCCTCAAGCCGGGCCGGCGGAGGGCGATGTGGGGGCCGGGGCGGCATCCGCGGCCAGCGCCGCCTCCGGCTCGACGCCCCGGGACGCTTCGGGGGCGGCCTCGGCGGGGGCGCCCGGGCGGTCCAGGTCGATCCGCTTCCACGCGCCGCTCGACCAGCGCCAGGTCAGGGCGGCCCCGAGGGCGATGATGAAGGCCGCCGCCCCGATCCACGGCCCGAGGCTCCCGAGCTGCGGGTAGCGCGTGGCGATGAACCACCCGCCCGCCAGCAGGAACGCCCACGCGAAGATGGCGTTGAGGACGCCCGGGATGATCGTGTCCCCCGCGCCGCGGAGGGCGCCCGTCATCGCGATCCCGAGCGCGTCGAAGACCTGGAAGACCGCCGCGCAGATCATGATCATCGACCCGATGCGGATCGCCTCGGCGGCTTCCTCGGGCGTGTACTCGCTCGAGAGGAACACACGGATGAGCGGCTCGCGGAAGACGACCATGAGCACGCCGCAGACGGCCATGTACCCGACGGTCAGCACCACGCCGACGACCGCCCGGCGCTGGGCCTCCGCGCGGTTGCCCGCCCCGATCCACCGCCCGACGACCGCCGTGATGCCGTAGGCGATGCCGACCGCGGGCATGAAGCTGAGCATCATGTAGCGCAGCGCGAACCAGCTCGCGGCCGCGTGCATCGCGCCGAAGGAGCCGACGAGCCCGAGAACGAAGAGCTTCCAGCAGAGCATCTCGTTGCCCGACTGAAGCCCCGCGGGCCACCCGATGCGGAGCAGCTCGCGCACGCGCGGGCCGCTCAGGCGCCACGTCTCGCGGGTCGCGTAGACCCTCGCGTACCGGGGCGAGAGGAAGAGCGCCATGGGCAGCGCGAACTCGATCACCGTCGCGAGCACGGTGCCGAGGGCTGCGCCCGCCACGCCGAGCTCGGGGAACCCGAACTTCCCAAAGATGAAAACGTAGTTGAAGACGACGTTCGCGACGTGGGAGATGATGGCGGTGGCGAGCACCACGCTCGACTTGTGCACGCCGTAAAAGAACTGGTGGATCGTCCGGGCGGCCATCATGAAGAAGGCGCCGGCGAGCGTGACCTGGGCGTAGGCCGTCTCGAGGCGCACGAGCTCGGGCTCGTGGGGAAACAGCGAGAAGTAGGCCCCCGCGAACGGGATCATGAGCGTCGTGAAGATCGAGGCGAAGGCGCAGACCCAGAGGCCGTTCCACGCGTAGGCGCTCGTGCGCTTCAGCCGGCCCGCGCCGAGGTTCTGCGAGACGTAGGTGTTGACGATCGTCATCGCGCCGACGACGAACGAGCCGATCACCCACACCGCGAGCCCGCCGTTGCCCTGCGCCGCGACCGCGACGGGCCCGAGTTCCGAGACCATCCGCGAATCGACGAGCTGCATCAGGGGATAGGACAGCATCGTCGCGGCGCTGGGGAGGCCCACGGCGAGAATCTCGGCCAGCGGAGACCGCTGGTCGGGCGCGCGGTGATCGGTTGTGGTGCTCACGGAACCCTCGCTCGGAGCAGTCTACCCGCCCGCCCGCTTGCCGAAGCCTCCGAAGCGTTCAGGCGGCGCGAACTTTTCCGCTGGTCCTCGCGGAAAGACGCTCCTGGCGTCGCGCGTCGAGCGCGGCGCGTCGCGCCTGCGCCGCGGCGAGCGCGAGCGTTCGGCTCTGCTCCCGCGGGAGCGTCAGGCGGGAGGCGGCGTCGCGGACCTCCTCGGCGAGCCACAGAACGACGTGGGCGTGGCCCGGATCGTCACGGAGTCGCCGGCGGTCGCTCTCGAGCATCTCCAGGAGCGTTCGGGCGTACCGGTCGTCCGGGGCGTCGGGGCTCGTCGCGCTCATCGGTGAGTCCTCTCCTCCAGCGGGACGCCGGTGGGCATGCTTCGGCCTCTCGCGGCGGCGGGATCGGCGCGAGAGGGCGAAGCGGCTTTCGCGCCGCCGTGCTGAGCGGGGTGGGCGGAGCGATCAGGCTTGGTAAAGTGTCCCGATGGCGCTGAGCGAAACGACCGAGAACGCGGACCGTGCGGCGGAAGCCCCAACCCCCGAGCGCCTCGCGGGCGCGGTGGAGGCCGCCCTCCTGTGCATGGACAAGGCCGTCTCCGCGGCCCGGCTCGCCCAGGCGATCAACCTCGACGACGACGGCGCGGGCGCGGTCGAGGAGGCCGTCGAGCGCCTCAACGACCAGTACGACCGCACGGGGCGGTCCTTCCGCATCGAGCGCGTCGCCGGCGGGTTCCGGATCATGACGCTCCCCGAGCACGCGGACGTGATCGCGGCGCTCCGCGGCTCGCCGGGCGACGGGCGCCTGAGCCGAGCGGCGGTCGAGACGCTCGCCATCGTCGCCTACCGCCAGCCCGTCACGCGGGCCGAGGTCGAGGCCATTCGGGGCGTCTCGAGCGGGGAGACCCTTCGCTCCCTCATGGAGAAGCGGCTCGTCGACATCTCGGGCCGCGCCGAGGAGCCGGGGCGCCCGATCCTCTACGGCACCACGCGCCACTTCCTCGAGAGCTTCGGTCTCGCGTCGCTCCGCGACCTGCCCAAGCCCGAGGAGATCGCGGCGGACGACGAATGATGACGCGCGCGCTGCTGGCCGTCCTCCTCTTTGCCGCGATCGCGCTCGGCGGGTGCTCGGACTATCAGCTCCGCGGTCGGGTCGTCGCGGGCGACGCGTCCTACATCGCGATCGTGGACGCCGACGACCCGGCGCTCCGCGAGGGGTCGGGCGTCGGCGGCGCGACCGTCTCGATCGCGACCGATCCCGATCGCCTGAGCCGCAAGGAGGCCGGGACGTCCGTCTCGCTCCCGGACGGCAGCTTCTCGACGACGTTCACCGAGCCCGGCGGCGGCCTCCTGCTCTACGACGTGGGGATCAGGGTCACGCGGGCGGGATTCGTGCCCGCGGAACTCTTCTCGGAGCTCCCGGACCGCTCCAAGCGGCTTCTCGTGGTGCTCGCGCCGGGGCGGGCGCCGGCCTCGACGCTCGAGGAAGACCCGTACGAGCAGTACCAGCGGTACCGCCGCTAGGCGAACGCCCGGAACCGCCCGCGGCCCGCGCGCGTAGCATCAGGTGGTGAGCGGACAACCCCCGACATCCCGCTTCGCGTTCGACCGGTCCGCGCTGCTCTACACGATCGTGACGCTGCTGCTCGGCATCGGGTCGCTCCACTCCCAGAACAACCTGCTCTTCATCGCCTTCGGGGTCGCGATCGGCGTGCTGCTCGTCAACGGCGCGTACGCCCAGGCGTCCCTCGCGCGGCTCCGGGTGGAGCGACACGCGCCGGACCGGGCGGAGGTTGGGCGCCCGATGCCGATCCGCTACGCCGTCGCGTCGCGATCCCGCTGGCTCCCCGCCGCCGCCCTGCTTCTCGAGGAGATCCCCTCGTCCCGCCGAGACGCGCCGTGGGAGGCGCCGCCCCGCGCGGCCGCGGCCACCGTCTCGGCCTCCTCCCCCGCCTTCGTCGCGGCGACGCTCGTCCCGCGCCGACGCGGCGAGCTCGCGCTCGACCGCATCGACGTCTCGAGCCGGTTCCCCTTCGGCGCCGTCAAGAAGACTCTCCGCTTCCGCCGGCCCGCTCGGGTGATCGTGCGCCCGCGGGCCATGGCGCCGTCCCCCGAGGCGTTCCGCGCGCTGACGAGCTCGCCGCGGTCGAGCGCGGCGTCCCTCCCCCGCGCCGGCGCGGGCGAGGAGATCCTCGGGCTCCGCGAGTACGCCGTGGGCGACGAGCTGCGCCGGATCGCCGGGCGCGCCAGCGCCCGCCACGGACGCTGGATGGTTCGCGAGAACGCGGCGCCCGCGACGCGCGCCGCGGTGCTCGAGCTCTCCATCCCCCCGGGGACGGCTCCGGAACACGCCGAGGAGGCGATCGAGCTGGCGGCGGGCGCGCTTCGGTCGGCGCCCGCACGGGCCATGCGACTGGCGCTCATCGATCCGAGACCGGCCGAAGGCGGACGCGTGATCTGGACGCTCGGGGACGCCCTGGACGCCCTCGCGCTCCTTGACCTCGCGAGCGTGCGCTCGCCCGGCGACCCCCGCGCCACGGTGACGATCGAGCCCACCGCCGCGGGGCCGCGCGTGCGTCGCCGGCGCACGGGCGCGCCCGCCGGGGCGGCGTCGTGAACGGCTCGACGTCCCGGCGGCTCCGCCGTGCGCTCTTCTGGACGACGGGCGTGGCGATCGTCACGCTCGCGGCCGCGACGACCAACCCGATCCTGCTCGCGGCGGCCCTCCCGGTGTGGGCCGTCTCGTGGCGTCGCGTCGCGCGCCCCGAGGCGATGCAGGCGAGCCGCGCCACGCTCGGGGCCCTCGCCCTCGCGCTCTTCTCGCTCCTCATGATCGGGCTCACGCAGAACCCGCGGGACTTCATCGAGCTGTTCTCGCTCGCGCTCGGCGGGCTCATCCTGATCAAGCTCTTCGACCGCCAGACCGCCCGCGACCAGGCGCTGCTGCTGTGCATGAGCACGTCGCTCGTCATCGGCGCGGCCCTGCTCTACAGCACGCTCGTGATCGGCGCGCTGCTCCTGGTCTACCTCGGGCTGAGCCTGCGAACGGCGGCGCTCCTCCAGGTGGCGATGGTCGAGGAGAAGGCGGGCCGCGCCGACCCGCGCGGCCGCTGGCCGCTGGCCGGGCGCGCGGCCCTCGCGGCCGGCGCGATGAGCGTCGCCATCATGGTGGGCGTCTTCGTCGTCCTCCCGCGCAACATGATCGCGGCGCCCCCCGCGCTCGCGGGCCAGGCGGAGGCGATGATGAACGTCTCCGGCTTCGACTCGGAGATCGACCTGAGCCGCGCGGGGCAGATCGAGGAGTCCTTCGAGCCCGTGCTCGAGGCGGAGGTGCTCGAGTCGGGCCCGCTCGCCAAGACGTCCGACCGCCTCTACCTCCGCGGCGCCGTGCTCGATGAGTACGAGGAAGGCCTCCAGCGCGCCGCCTCCACCCGCGAGCGCGAGCCGATCCCGCTCACGCGGAACCGGGCGCAGCTGCTCGAGCTCCCCTACGGGCCCGAACGCCGGATCCGCGTGACGTTCCTGCGCGACAACCCGCCCGAGCGGCTCTTCACGACCGAGCTGACCCACGCGGTGCGCATCCTCGACGGCGCCCCGACGCTCGTCGGCGACCCGCGCACGGGCGAGGTCCTCGTCGATCGCGGCGAGGTGCGCTCGTACCTCCTCGAGTCCTCGCCCATGGCCCGCGTCGAGCCGTCGACCGAGCCCCTCCCGCCCGCCTTCCGCGAGGGCCCCGTTCGCGAGATGGCGATGGAGCTGCTCGATTCGGTGGGCATCGAGCGCGACCCGAGCGAGCGCCACACCGATCAGGACGAGCGCATCGTGCGCTTCTTCGAGCGCTACCTGCGGACCAACTACGCGTACACCACGCGCCCCGCGCCCGTCGCCGCCGGCGTCGATCCGATCGCCTCCTTCCTGCGCGAGGATCGTTCGGGCCACTGCGAGCGCTTCGCGACGGGGCTCGCCGCCCTCGCGCGGGCGACGGGCATCGAGGCGCGCGTGGTGACCGGCTACCTCACGACCGAACGGCTGAGCGAGACCGTCTGGGTCGCGCGCGAGGCGCACGCTCACGCGTGGGTCGAGGCGCACGTCGAGCCGGGGCTCTGGTTGCTCTTTGACGCGTCGCCGCCAGGCGGGGTCGCCGAGGCCCACCGCCGGCCCACCGGGCCCCTGGCCGCCGCGCGCCGCGGCTGGGAGTGGGTCAACGACCTCTGGATCCGCCACGTGATCTCCTACGACCGGAGCTCCCAGTCGCGGCTGCTCGGGCAGAACTACGACGACGCCGTCGCCTCCGCCACGAGGAAGCCGCCGACCCTCGAATCGATCGGCGGGCTCCGCGGCGTGATCCGCTCCTTCGCGATCGGGGCGGGCGCCTTCGCGCTGACGCTCCTCATCGGGCGGCTCGTGCCCATCGCCTCCGCGTGGCGTCGCGGGCGGCGCGAGGCGCGGACGGCGGGCGGGCTCCCGCGGATCATCCGCCGGGCCGACCGGCTCCTTCAGCGCGTCGGACTCGCCCGAGACTCGAGCGTCCCGCTGCGCGTCCACGCCGAGCGCCTGCGCGCCGCGGGCGCCGCGGTCGCCGAGCCCTACGACGAGCTCGCCGCGCTGCACTACCGCCTGCGCTTCGCGGGCGAGACCGCCGACCGCGACGAGGTCGCGCAGCGCGCCGACGAGCTCATCGCCCGCCTCCGCGCCGCGGCGCGGGGGGGCGGGCCGTGCGCCCGCGCGAGTCCGC
>Ga0081535_100976_pt1 | contig 12015 bp, 7 predicted proteins | sample HotLakmasection3_FD_71020 | JGI IMG/M metagenome (GOLD analysis project Ga0081535, IMG submission 71020) | Hypersaline microbial mat communities from Hot Lake, Washington, USA - Section #3 (SPADES assembly) (version 2) | ecosystem: Environmental > Aquatic > Non-marine Saline and Alkaline >... | reverse complement strand
TGCCCGGAGGGCTTTAAGCCCCCAATTCTGGGGGACTTCAAACTCCGGTCTCCCCCCAGAATTGGGGGGACTAAGGGGGGCGAATGCGCCTATTGAGGTGGCAATTGAGATGTGTATAAGCGGTAGCCCAAGGCTGGGAGAGGGATTTAGGGTGAGGGCCAAGGGGGTGAAAATTTACGCCGCACTGTACTAGCTGTCGCGCTCGACCACGATGACGTTTTCGGTGACTTTTTCAAAGGTGTCGTCGTGGCTGATGACAAAGAGCTGGTTAAAGCTGCGGATGCGGCCGATCGCTTCGGCCAGACTTTCCCGCCGGGGTCGATCCATGTTGGTGGTGGGCTCGTCAAAAAAGGCGATGTCAATGTCAGCCAGCACCTTCAGCAGAGCGAGACGAACGGCCAAAGCCGCACACATTTGTTCCCCGCCGGAAAGATTGACAAAGCGGCGCGTATTCGGCCCTTCCTGTACCACAATTTCATAATCCTTGCTCCACGTCAGGGCGACATTGGGACGGTTGATCAACTCGCGGAAGAGGCGATCGCCCTCTCGAGAAATCTGCTGCACATAACGCTCGGTGATGCGGGGACCGGCTTCTTTATACGCCTTGCGGGCAAAGTTGATAAAGCGTTTGACGCGATCGCGATGCTTCCGTTCTTCAATGGCGGCGTCGCGTTTTTGAGCAATTTCTGTTAATTCATCAATTTGCCGCTGGAGTTCCTGAAGCATTTGCTGCTGACCGGGCAAGCCTCCCGCCAGGCGATCGCGCTCCGAGCGCACCGTTTGATAGGTCTCATCCACCTGCTGAGCTTTTTGCGGGTCAAAATTGGCTTGCGCCTGATCGAGCTGCGCCTGCATCTGATCGCGCTCCTGCTGCTGCTGGGTGAGAGCTTTTTGGGCCGCCGCCAACGCTTGATTCAACCGAGATTCATCCTGAGCGGCTCGTTCGTTTTGCAGGTATTGCAAGTAGCCCGCCTGGTGAGTTTGCTTGGTCTGATTTTGGGCGGCGATCGCCTCGTCCAGTTCCGCAAACGCAGCCAATTGCGTCGCCAATTCATCAATCTGCTTCTGAATACCAGCTTGGGCGGCCTGCATATCGGCATAGCGCTGTTGCACAATGGGCTGCTGCTGTCGCGATTTTGCGAGCACGGCACACCGCCCCTTGGGATTTTCCAATTCGGTGAGGGCGGACTGTAGGTTTTCCACTTGAGTGATGAGGGATGCCCCAGTGGCCAATTGGGCCTGTAACTTTTGGGTGTGCTCAGTTAGCGTCGCCTGTTGAGTTTGCAAATGGGCGAGTTGCTGCTGTTTTTCCGGCAGGGTGGCGAGGATGGCCTGCTGTTTGCTGAGGTTGCTCAGGCATTGTTGCGCCTCTTGGAGCTGCGATCGCAGGGTGTCAGCGTCCGTTTGAGCAGAGAGATCGGCTAAAATCTGTTCCACCTCGGCCAAAATGTCGCGGTTGACCTGCATGCCTGACTCTAAGGCCGACTTGAGCGCCGCTATCGTGTCAGCCGATAATCGCGGCAGGGTGTCTTGTAGGTCTGCCAGGGTGTTGATGGCCGCTGTCGCCTCCGTTTGGTGGCGATCGCCGTTAGCCTGTCCCCGTTGCACCAGTTGCTGCAACTCGGCCTCAAACTGGCGAGCGGCGGCCATCCGGCTGAGCTGCTGTTGCAGGCGATCGCGCTGCTGTTCCACCTCGGGCAGGGTGGCGACGGCAGCTTCCAGTCCTTGCAGTCGTGCCAGTTCCTGAGTGAGTTTTTGCGCCTGCTGGGTTTGTTGGCGAACCTGGTTTTCGCTGGCCTGCCATTCGCCACGCACCTGGGCCAGGGCCGTTTGCTGTTGCTGCAAGTCTTGGAGTTGAGCTTCCAGTTCAGTTTGCGTCTGAACTTGGGGCTGGAGTTCGGCAATCTCCTGGGCGGCGGTTTCGAACCCTTCGAGTTGCACCTTGAGCCGGGTGATATCGGCGGCGCGGGCGTCCAAGGTTTTCTGAAGCTGCTGCTGCCTTTTCTGGAGGGACTGCCGCTCGGTTTGCTGCTGACCCAAGGCTTGTAGCTGTTGTTCAGCGGTTTGATAGGCGGCGTAAGCCGGGCGGGTCTCGGTACAAATCTTGACAGCGGCCTGGGCCTGGGTGAGGGATTGGGTGAGGAGGGCGATCGCCTGCTGCTGGCTGTCCAGTTTGACCTGGGCTTGCTGGCGCTGGGTTTGCAGTGTTTGCACCTGCTCCGCCTGGGCTTTCAGGGCATCCCGCTCTTTTTGTAGGGTCGCGAGTTGCGCATCGAGGGTTTTAATCTGGGCCTCGCTTTGGGTGATCGCGGTGCTGACCTGTTGGTGACGGGCTTGCAAATCTTCCCAACCGGCCAATCGCTCCTCGTACCCGGCAATCTCCGTATCGATAGCGGTGACTTTCGCTTCGGCCAACCGGCGCAGGCTGTTCAAATCTTTGTAGACGGTCTTGTACTCTTCGACCTTGAGTACCTTGTCAAAGACCGTTTTGCGATTTTCCGCCGTCTGCAAAAAGTCGGCGGTAAACGTTCCCTGGGGCACGCCCACCGTCCGGGCAAACAGCTCTCCCAGATCGGTGCCCGGAGTTACGCCCAAATGCTCCCGCAGCCACGGCAGTACCTCGTCTTTGATGCGGGTATAGGGCAGCCGCTCATTCAACTGGGGATCAAAGATTGTATAGCCCTTGTTCGTATGGCGCTGCACTGTGTACGTGCGCCCGTCCTGATTAGAAATGAACTCGACCGTCACCTCGGCACTGCCGCTGCCGTTACGAATCAGGTCGTCTTTGGAATAATCGCCGATGTAGTTAAAGAGAGTCCAGGCGATCGCCTCCAAAATGCTCGTTTTACCTGCTCCATTCTCTCCACAAATGGCATTGGTTCCCGGCGCAAAGGTGAAATGCTTGTCCTGATGCGTCTTGAAATTTTTGAGCGTAACGGAAAGAATCTGCATATTCACTCGATGAACAGCCCACAGCGCCGATCCTCAAAAATCCACGCCTCTTGGCTATGGTAGCGGGTGGATGGGGACGGGGGACGGGGTTCTGGGTATTGGGTTCTGGGGAACTCTCTGAACCTGGCACCCAGCACCTGGCACCTCCTAAATTTAGGTTTAGTGAAGAAACGGGCACTCTACGGTATCAACGCCTAGTCCAATGGCGGTTTCCTTGCTAATCTCTCAGCATTTACTGCCTGCTTTATCAAATTATATTCATGAAAAGTGTCGCCACTTGGTTCCTGATGGGCCAGTCCCTAGAGGTTGTCCAGACTCGTCTAGGCCCTTTCCTTAAGCATCAGTACCACGCTGACAAGCAAACGGATTTTTATCTGCACAGTACAGAGTATTTAGAGGGTGTGTTTGCGATCGCGATCGCGGGGATCATCAGCGTCTTTCGCCAGGACCACTGTGTCGCCTTGCGCATCATTTTTGATCAGCAAGATCCGGGCTATGAGCAGTTCCGTTACACCTCAGAAGTCGCTGGCAAGCTCTTTGGGAGAGTGGTGGCTCCGGCATCGGTGGATTGGCAGCCGCTGGAGACAGAGGCGCGGGGCGATCGTCAGCACCACGTTTACTGTCTGGGACAAAATATTGCGACCACCTGGGATACGGCGGTCGAGACCGGCACCCTGGCGGGTGACATCATTGTTTATTTTGAACGCCGCTGTGGCACTCCTGAGTCGATCGGAGGGCCGTCTCTGAGCCTCGGGACCGCTACTGCCCCCGCTGCCTCTACCGAGGGGGCGGCGATCGCGGTGGCTCCTCAAACTGTGACCTCCTCCTCCTTGAAGGTCAGCAAAACCTTTCCGGACATTGCTGGCAATCCTTACGCAGCCGAAATTATTAAAGCCGCTAATGATTACGGCATTGTGAGCGGATACGATGACGGCAAGTTTCATCCCACGGCTGATCTGACTCGGGCGCAAGCGGTGACGTTGCTGATCAATGCCATGCAGTATCGGCTACCGCCCGAGGCGATCCAGATTCCGGCAACCTTGAGCGATCCCCCGCCGTTTGCTGATGTGACGGCGGGCGCAGCGGCGACCAAAATTCAGTTTGCCAAAGAGGCTAATCTGATCAGCGGCGACGGCAGCGGCCTGTTTCGCCCGCTAGACAAGCTGGGGCGGGCAGCGCTGATTGCCATGATTCACAAGGGTTTGAGCTATATCATACGCCATGAGCGGGGCACTGAAGTGGCGCTGAAGGAGGCGATCGCTCCTATTGCGGATCCCCCTGAGTCCTTTCCAGACGTCAAGCCCAATCATTGGGCCGCTAGCCTGATTGCCGATTTACTCCCCACGGGCATTGTCAGCGCCGATCTGTCGGATGCTAGGGGCGATCGCTTCAATCCTGACAAGCCCGCCCAACGGGATTATGCGGCGGCGGCGATGGTGCGGCTGGTGGAGACCCAACTGTTGGATGCGCCTGAAATCACCCCCGATCATCCCCTCCACGATCCTGACCCAGAGCCGGAGGTGACGTTTTCAGATATTGCAGGCAACCGTTACGAGCCGCAGATCAAAATTGCCGCGAATCAGTACGGGATCGTCAAAGGCTTTAGCGACGGCACCTTTCGCCCCACTGCGCCGGTGAGTCGCGAGCAGGCCGTGTCAATGCTGATCGATGCGTTGCGGGAGCGGATCATTTATGAATCAGCAGTGGACATTCCAATCACCGTCACGGAACCGCCCTTTGTCGATGTTCCCGTAGATCGCTGGAGTGCCCCAAAAATTCACTTTGCCAAGCAGGCTGGGATCATTGCTGGGGATGCATCGGGACGGTTTTTCCCAGAGGCGAGCATTGGTCGGGCGCAGTTGATGGCGATCGCCTATCAAGCGCTCTCGTTCGGCGTGTGGCAAGACTTTGGTCGCCAGATGGCGCTGGATCAGATTTTCAATACGGACGTGGTCGAGACCTCCAATTTTGTTGATATCCCCAATGACTACTGGGCGGCCCGCATGATGCTGGTGATGAGCGTGTTGGGTCTGGCGCAACCCCAAAGCTTGGACAAGCCGGAGCAGTTTGCCCCCAATGCGATCGCCCAGCGCGACTACACCGTGGCTACGGCTGTCCACATGGTGCAGCTCATGTACACCGACATGCCGACCCCGATCGAACCGGGAGCCTGAGGCTGCCATAATACCAATTCTTCAAAATCGCGCGACTGACTTGGAGATCTCCCGCTGTCGCCGCCCCCTTGTTGTACGTGTTTAGCGTATCCACAAACGAATGATCATTCCTGGCTTTATAAGGTGCAGAACCTTACCTAACCTCTCCTTGCCTTTGGCGAAGCCTGCCCGGAGGGCTTAGGAGAGGCACCGGAAGCTCTGATCCAGGGGAGTCCAACCTGTTGAGCAGAATGCGAATAAACCTCTCCTTCACAAGGCTACGGTGTACACACATCTCGGCCCTCACCCCCTCAGTCCCCCTCTCCCAAAATTGGGCGAGGGGGAAGTCAGACAAGGCTTTCCGGCTCCCCTTCTCCCGCTTTGGGAGAAGCGATTATCTTGAAAGTCAAGGAAATCATTCAAGATATCGACTGTCCCTGACCTCAAAAGTGCTTCTCAGGTTGGCGTATAGCGAGCCGTGACGAGTTCATCTTGCCACGGGGTGCGAGACTTCAGCATGGCATTCAAACACGTCAGCAGTTTTCTCGCACAGGCAATCAAGGCTACTTTCTTCTCCTTGCCCTGGTCGAGGAAATGCTGATACAACGTCCGCAGTGGCGAGTTATGACGTACCGCCACCAGCGTTGCCAGATAGAGGGCGGAGCGCACCGTCGCCCGACCGCCCCAGGTCGTGCGTTTGCCTTGGTAGCGACCACTATCGCGATTGAACGGGGCTAATCCGACTAAAGCGGCAATCTGTTTGCTGCTGAGCTGCCCCAACTCCGGCAGGTCGGCTAGCAGGGTCGTGGCAATGACCGGGCCGATGCCTTTCACCGAGGTCAGAAGGGCCTTGTCTTCACGCCATTGCGACTGCTGTTGACTGAGTTGCTCAATCTTCTGATCCAGTTGCGCAATGCGGTCTTGGAGCCACTCGATGTGAGCTTCAACGTCATCCGTCAGGACGGCTTTGTTGCGGCCTTTGAACTGCTGACGTCGATTCTTTTCACCACTGAGGATCTCGACGAGGTGAGCTCGCCGCCGGACCCAGTCTTGGAGTTGTTGCGCGGCCTCGGAGGCGAACACCGTGGCGGGCGGTTGCAGCAAACCGCCGAAGCGCGCAATGACTCGCGCATCGATCGCGTCCGTCTTCGCTAAAATGCCGCTGGCTTTAGCAAAGTCCCGCACTTGCCTCGGGTTGACCACACTGACCCGACACCCGTGGGCGGCGAGGGTAGTGGCCATCAGCGTTTCATACCCCCCACTGGCTTCACAGACCACGGCCCAGTCGGAACGGTCTTGCAATGCTTGCCAGAGCTGGCCGACCCCCTCACTGTCGTTCTCATAGCGAGTGGACGATGGCTGGTTCGGGTCATAGACATCCAAGGTGTCTTTGCTGACATCAATACCCAACCAGCGATATGCAACTTCTGAAGTCGACATGGAAAACACCTCAAGATAGCGTCTAGATGGTTTGATGAGGGACTCCATCCACTGCACTCATCCTTGCGCGATACGGTCTCCCAAAGGAACCAGGCGATTTTTCGAGTTCTCAGAGGATGAATCATAGCGCTGAGCCTGGCTTCTCCACGGATTATGGCTGAGCCACATGCCTAGGGGCTACGGTCTAGCGCTACTGCTCTCAACATACAAGGGGTTGGGGGATGAGGGAAAAGCCCTGACAACAAGGGTTTCAGGACTTATGTGTACACAGTAGCCTTTCAAAGGAGAGGAATCAGAGTCTTGTCAAACCTCTCCTTGAGAAGGAGAGGTGCCGCAGGCGGTGAGGTTTCCCACATGCCAAAACTCCACTTCTGAATCTGGATGAGGTTTATCAACCAAGAAGCATTACCAGAAAATATTGCTCAAATTCTGGCGACTCGCTTGATGCGATAAAGTAAGTGGGCTCAATTATTTGTAGGATGTGCTAGAGCATCGGTAATATTGCTGGAACCTCGTTTTTTTCGTTAGCTCGCGTACGAGAGTTGGCCGATCCCAGCAGCAGCAACCGGGGTTCTGGATCGGCGTTCTAGCGCCAGCGTAACGCACAAATCCCTGTGGAATCGTGTGTTACGGCTTCGCCCCACAGCACCCGACAATATCTTTTAGTAACCGTCCCAGAAACTACGCTGGCTGAGCGAAGTCGAAGCCAAAACCCAGCTAGAACTCTCCTTCGAATCCGCTCAGGGGACGGTTACATCTTGTATTTATGTCCACTGAATTTATGTCCACTGACTTATCGAGTACGGGAAAAGTGGTTGCAGAAACAACTGATGCGTGATCAATGAGCGATTAAGCGTTACTTATCTTTCAAGGAGTGGTGAAGGCTGCAACTGATGTCAGCAAAAATAAATTCGGAACGAGTTTACGTTCTTTCAGCTGATTAGGGTCTTTCAAAAGAGCTTGATCTGCAGAAGGGATCAAGGGTTGCAGACCTTGAAAATTTTGAATTTACAATTGCTGCCGGGGCTCAGCAACCACCTCTGGTCTACCTTCCCTGGCAACCGTTAATACCTCTGTAAACCCTGACAATGGCAGTCTTCTCCCATGAATTTCTTTGGTAAAATGATAGGGTATTGATTTAGCATAGCGGGTGCTCTCCCGCTGTCGCCGGCCCCTTGATCAGGGGCCGATTTACAAACTGGCTGGAAGTCTCCCTGTTGGGGAATCTGTGGAAGCGTTGCGCTAAAAACATCCATCATGGGAGATTTTATCGGTCCTAGCACCTTTTTAAGGAGCCCTAGTCATGGCTTTGCCCGCCCCCGATCGCTACGTCACCTTTCAAGGACTTGATTGTGACGGCAATGCTGAGCAAATTTTGCAACACATTCAGCATTGTTTAGCCTTGTCTCACAAGACCTCCTGGCAAGACTATTTCCGCCTGAAGCTTGAGCAGCGTGAGGCTTTGGGCCAGGATGCGCTGTTTTTTGTGGGGAGTCAAGTCAGCCAGATCCGGGAACTGTTTGAAACTTATGATGAAACCGCAGCGCTGAGACTGCTGGAACAGGTTGAGGAAGAGTGCTGCTAGTACTGCCCGGCGTCAATTCGCACACCCTTAGTCCTCACCCTTTGCAATAAAGTGGCGAATCGGCTCTGGCTATTCATGGCAGCTTATCTGGAAGCCAAGGGCCAGCAGAATTTATTTGCAGACGACGAATATTCCGGTGGGTGCGATCGCCTTCTCCACAGGCCCCAACTTTGTCAAGTTCAAAATCCCCGCCCTTTGGGAAGAAGAAAGATGCTCTCGGGGTCACCGGTCTTTTGCCGAACTGGCAGGGCTGCAGAAGGGGGCTGAGTCATTTATTGCTGCTGAGAAAGCTGTGGAGAACAGATGTTGCCATATTGAGTGTCAAGGTTGTGGTTGCAAACCTTAGGAATGAGAACTCCAAGACGGGTTTGGCCGCTTTGCTGCTCCAGAAATAGCCCAGCAGGGCAGGGGCTTTCAACTGGAAATACGGCTTCTCCAGCATGGTAAGTAGAGGGGCTGAATTATTTGTAGGATGTGTTAGCACCAGCGTAACGCCTCAAATCCCTGTGGCATGGTGCGTTACGGCTTCGCCTAACAGCACCCTACGACATCCGACTCCTCCCACCAAGTCAAGGCCTAACTCCTGGTATTTTACTTTTGCATCCTCCGTTGCATGGTTTCAATGTCTTAAAGGGCCGGGGCGATCGCTCCGGACAGCTCATGACGTGCAAAAAAGTTGAAGAAATGACGGAATCGCTTGGGTCGCTTTTAAGGTGAGGGGAGCAGCAACGGAGCGATCGCTATGGTTCTTTCGACAACGCCAGTCAATTGGGCAGCTCTGCAAAACGGTTCAGACATTCGCGGAGTCGCTCTCGCCGGAGTTCCTGGTGAACCCGTCAATTTAACCCCCGCTGTCGCGGCGACACTGGGGCAAGCCTTTGTCACCTGGCTGGGGTCACAACTTGCTAAACCGACCACCGAGTTAACCTTGGCGGTCGGGCGCGATAGCCGCCTATCGGGTCCCGAGTTGATGCAAGCGGTGATTGAGGGCATGGTGGCTCTGGGCAGCCAGGTCTTCGACGTGGGCATAGCATCGACTCCGGCCATGTTTATGAGCACGGTGCTGCCAGATTTTAGTGGCGACGGAGCGATCATGCTCACCGCCAGTCACCTCCCCTTCAACCGTAATGGGCTCAAGTTTTTTACCCGCCAAGGAGGCTTAGGCAAGCCGGACATTACGCAGTTGCTAGAACTAGCGGCGACGGGCGATTTTGAGATGGCCCAGAACGCCGGGGCGATCGCGCAACGAGATCTGATTTCGGCCTACGCCGCTGGCTTAGTGCAGCAAATTCGGCAGACCGTGAACCATCCCCAACACTTTGACGAACCCCTCCGGGGACTGAAGATCGTAGTGGATGCCGGGAATGGCGCTGGCGGCTTTTACGCTGGCCAGGTGCTGCAACCTTTAGGCGCAGACACTACGGGCAGTCAGTTTTTAGAGCCCGATGGCAACTTTCCCAATCACGTGCCCAATCCCGAAAATGAGGCGGCGATGGCGGCGATCTGCCAGGCGGTGGTCAACCACCAAGCGGATTTTGGCATTATTTTTGACACCGATGTCGATCGCGGGGCCGCTGTCGATCACGAAGGTCGTGAACTGAACCGCAATCGTTTAATTGCGCTGATTGCCGCGATCGTCCTGCAAGAACATCCTGGCTCAACCGTCGTGACCGACTCTATCACCTCCGACGGCCTCACCCGCTTTATCGAGGGGGAATTGGGTGGCGTGCACCATCGTTTTAAGCGGGGCTACAAAAACGTGATCAATGAAGCCATCCGGCTCAATGAGTCGGGCCAAGAGTCGTGGCTGGCGATCGAAACCTCAGGCCACGGCGCGATGAAAGAAAATTACTTTTTGGACGACGGGGCGTATCTGGTCAGCCAGTTGCTGGCAGAGTTGGCAAAGGCGCGACTCGCAGGCAAACGCTTGACGGACCTGATCGCCAACCTTCAAGAACCCGCCGCAAGCCAGGAATTTCGGCTCAAAATTCTGGAGCCAGATTTCCAAACCTACGGCAATGCGGTGATCCAGCAGTTGCACACCTTTGTCAACAGCCAACCAAGCTGGAGCATAGTGCCCAACAACTACGAAGGGGTGCGGGTGGCTTGCACTACCCCGGAGGAAGACGGCTGGTTTTTGCTGCGCCTTTCTCTCCATGACCCGGTGTTGCCGCTGAATATCGAATCCAATGTGGCTGGGGGTGTGGCAAAAATTGCCACTCGCCTGCGGACGTTCTTTGTCACGCAATCGGGCCTCGATATGACGGCGCTGGGGTAGCGATCGGCAAGAACAGCCCGATGTCGGGGGTGGATGGGGATTGGGTGTTAGGTCCTGGGTTTTAGGGGTTAGGCTGCTGGTTGTGACGTGCAGCAGGCCGCCGAACTCAGCATTCTGCATCCGACTTTCACCCTTTAGGGCTACGGTGTACACATAAGCCTTGGGTCTGTCTTTTCCGGCTTAATGGCCCCCCCAAGAATTGGGGGGCGGAGGGGGGCAAATGCAGGATTTTGGGCTTTCATTCGAGATGTGTGTACACGGTAGCCCTTTAGGGATGTACTCGGAATAAACGTACCGCTTCTCAAGGGGTAAAACTGCCCCATTCACCCAACTACCCATCCACTCATCCACAGCCCTAGCCTGGGATGTGATTTTCCCGCCCTTAACTTACTCCTTACAGCTTGTATTGCTGATAGTTGAGGCAAAACTTACCGTTGCTTTCCTTAAACTTGCGTTGAGCGGCCCGGACGACTTCAAAAGCTTCGTCGCCGTTGCGCACGAGAAAGAGCATCTCGTAGTCTTCGGGGTTGATGAGTTGCTTTTCCAGCGGCCACTGTTGCACCCAGCGCAAAAAGTCTTCCCACATATCGCCTAGCAGCACGATGGGAATGTTGCAGATATGCTCCACCTGCATCAGTTGCCAAGTATAGGCCAGCTCTAGTAAGGTGCCGACGCCGCCCGGAGCGACAACCACCGCATTGGCGAGGTGCATGAAGTGGTCTAGCCGCTCGGAGAAGCGATCGAACTCATGCTTGATATCGACATGGGGATTGGGCGCTTCTTCAAACGGGAGCTTGATATTGAGACCATAGGATTTGCTGGTGACGTCAATGCTGTGGGGGTCTTCGCGCCCTTCGCGATGCCCCAAATTCGCGGCTTCCATCAACCCTGGGCCGCCGCCGGTCACCACATCCATGCCCTCTCGGCCCAACAAGCGGGCCAACCGTCTCACCTGCTCGTAAACCGTGTCGTCCGGCTTTAAGCGAGCCGATCCAAAGATGACGACGCGAAATCTATCTGGCTCGGCCATTACACGTTTCTGCAATTAAGATACTCCTCTGGTTGTACCGCGAAATCTATCTTTAGGAGATGCAACCACGATCGCCCGCGCCGGTAGCTGATCTAGCTTAGCCTTTGATAGGCCAGGGCTAGGGCATTTTCGTCGCCGACATTGCCAGGAAAGAGGACGACCGGCATCGCGGCGAATTGGGGATGGTCAGCATCAGTCCGAACCACGGAAACGCCGGGCAAAATTTGGCCCAGCAGCCGGGTCGTGCGCAGTGCCAGGCCTTGGCTCAGGGTGTCGTTGGAGGTAATGCCCCCTTTGCTGATCAAAAAGCCGAGATCGCGAGGCAGTCCCCGCACGATGTCCATCAGCAAGGTCGAAACCTGTTCGCCAAAGGCGAGGCGAGTCTGCACATCGGGAAAGGTCAGTTCCTCGCGGCTGGTGTAGATGGCGGGGGTTTGGCCCTGTTCGTGAATTTGGCGCACCTGGGCCAGGGTAGACTCGAGCAGGCGCGATCGCCCCGCGACCCAATCGTCCTTCATCTGGGTCACATCGACCTCAACCCCCACAATGTCCGGTTCCTTCAGCAAGACGGCGAGTG